>ERZ772858.3186-NODE-3186-length-10436-cov-2.346691_pt1 | contig 10436 bp, 8 predicted proteins | sample MGYA00512136_ERZ772858 | MGnify/ENA primary metagenome ERZ772858 (study PRJEB29015, sample SAMEA2737726) | human gut metagenome | biome: human gut; feature: human-associated habitat; material: faeces | place: China | collected 2012 ...
CCTTCTTTCATATTTCCATCTTCAAACATTTGTTCTATATCATACATGATTTGTCCGTAAAAAGTCAAATACTATTCTTTTATGATTTTCGGGCAAAAAAATAACCCGAACCACCGTTCGAGTCATCTTATTGTATATTTAGAGCAGCCAGTACGGGAATCGAACCCGTGTTTTCGCCGTGAGAGGGCGACGTCTTAACCCCTTGACCAACTGGCCATTTGTTTATCTGTCGTTCGCTCTTCGCTGTCGACTCGTTTAATATACACCATCTTTTTCTAAAATGCAAGTACTTTTTTAAAAAAATTTCAATTTTTTTATTTTTCTCGAATTTTTCGTTCAAAATGCCCTGTATTTACGTTGCTTTTGCCACAAAAAGGGAGGGATTTTTTGTTCCAGAAAAGAAATGCCATGGCAGCTCCACCGCTTTCCATGGCATTTCCCAGTTATTTATTTCTGTTTCTGACTGTTTCTTATTCCTCTATATCCTCCGCAGGCTCTGCCGGAATGAATACGCGGGATTTCTTTTCTTCGTGTTTATGAAGTGCTGCTTTCTCAGTTGCCTCAATACAGAATTCCATCTGAGAGTTAATCTGTGCTTTGCCTCGTTTATCCGGCTTCACATAAGTTCCATCCGGCTGCAGGATATGAGCTTTTACATTATCCTTAAACTCCAGATCAAGTACGTGTTCCAGCTCTTTCTTAATCTTCTCATCTTCCACAGGGAAAACAATCTCTACCCTGCGGTCAAGGTTACGCGGCATCCAGTCCGCACTTCCCATATAGATTTCCGGGTTTCCGCCGTTTTCAAAATAGAAAATACGGCTATGCTCCAGAAATTCCCCTACAATAGAACGGACATGAATATTTTCACTGATTCCCGGCACTCCTACTTTCAGACAACAGATACCCCTTACCAGAAGCTCCACCTGAACTCCGCAGGAAGATGCATAATACAATCCAGCAATAATCTTCGGATCACAGAGGGAATTCATCTTTGCGCGGATCAACGCCGGAAGTCCTTTCTTCGCATTCTCTGCCTCACGTTCAATCAGGCTTAAGAACCTGTCCTTCATCCAGATTGGTGCTACGATCAGCTTATTCCAGCTTTTCGGTTCAGAATATCCGGAGAGCATGTTAAATACTGCTGTTGCATCTTCACCGAAACGTTCATCGCAGGTAAAGATACCGCAGTCTGTATAGAGTTTGGCAGTGGAATCATTGTAGTTTCCGGTTGCCAGATGCACATAACGGCGGATTCCTGTCTCTTCTCTGCGCACAACCAGTGTGATCTTGCTGTGTGTCTTAAGGCCTACCAGACCATAAATTACATGACATCCTGCCTTCTCCAGCTTCTTCGCCCATACAATATTATTTTCTTCATCAAAACGTGCTTTCAGCTCTACCAGTACGGAAACCTGTTTACCGTTTTCTGCTGCCTGCGCAAGGGCAGCAATGATCGGTGAATTGCCGCTGACACGATACAGAGTCTGTTTGATAGCCAGAACATCCGGATCTTTTGCTGCCTGACGCACGAAATTTACAACAGGATCGAAGCTCATATAAGGATGATGCAGGAATACATCGCCCTCACGTATCACCTGGAAAATATCCTTCTCATTCTGAAATTCCGGTACAGGTGCCGGCTGATATCTCGGTGTCTTGTAAGCGTCAAAGCCATCCGCACCATATACTTTCATCAGCATGGTAAGATCCAGAGGTCCGTTTATCTCAAAAATGTCTGCCTCTTTGATGTCAAATTCCGTCTTCAGGATCTTCAACAGGCGTTCATCTATCTTATCCTCTACTTCCAGACGGATAACCTCACCCCACTGACGTTTCTTTAACTGACGCTGGATCTCCACCAGCAGATCCTCTGCCTCATCTTCATCGATGGTAAGATCCGCATTACGCATAATACGGTAAGGATGGGCACATATCACATCATAACTCAGGAAAAGTTTGTCAATATTTCTTTCAATAATCTCTTCCAGCAGGATCACTGTGGTATCTCCATCCTTCTTTGACGGAATCTGCACCACCCTTGGAAGCACAGACGGAACCTGCACTGTAGCAAACAGAAGTTCTCCTGCTTTATCCTTTTTGTTGAGTTTATCACTCTTCTCCTTCTTGGAGATCAGGGCACCGATATTTAATGTCTTGTTTCTGATCAGCGGAAACGGTCTGGAAGAATCCATCGCCATCGGTGTAAGTACCGGATATACATTATCCTCAAAGTATCTGTCTACAAATGCACTCTGTGCTTCTGTAAGATTCTCATGGGCTGCCACCAGGTGCATTCCTGCTTTCTCAAGCGCAGGGATCAGAGAACGGTTCAGGGTATTATACTGTACATGAACCAGTTCATGGGTACGGACACTGATTTCTTTTAACTGTTCCTTGGCTGTCATTCCTGCAATGTCTGTTTTATGATATCCTGCATGTACCTGATCCTTAAGAGACGCCACACGCACCATAAAGAATTCATCCAGATTGGATGCGGTAATGCTTAAGAACTTCAGTCTGTCAAATAAAGGAAGATTTTTATCTCTTGCTTCACTCAGAACACGCTCATCAAATTTGAGCCAGCTCAGCTCGCGATTCACGAAATATTCTTTCTTTTCAAATTTTTCAAAGTCCATAAGTTCATCCTCCTTTACGCTCTGCCCTTGCGTCTGAGAACCAGACGAATGCCAAATACTTCTTCAAAAAATGCCTCTTTATCTTTCAGCAGTCCCAGTTCCAGGGAAATGTCCTGTGCAGAATCCACGATCATCTGCAGTTCTCTGTCTTTGAGCACTGCTTTGATTCCTTTTACTTTCTGATAATGACTTCTGTCCATGGCATTTGCCAGGCGAAGGATTGCAGTCATCTTTGCCACCTTGATATAGCTCTCTCTGTCAATAGCGATTCCCATACTGTAAAGTTCATCATAATAAACAAACGCAGAATTATTGAATCTGACCGCACATGCGATCATCTGGCGTTCCAGAAAGGACAGCCCAATGATATCTGTAGACATAATGATCTGATAGGAACACTCGGAAACCTTTTCCATACTGATATATTTGCCACAGTCATGAAGCAGTGCCGCGATCTGCAATAACAGACGTTCTCTTGCTCCCATGCCATGAACCTTCTTCATACTGTCAAAGATATTCAGACAAAGATTCATAGTTCCCTGGATATGGCTCTTACTGCTGGAATAGCGTTTCGCAATGTTCTTCGAAGTAACCAGAATATCATTCTCAAAATTGTGGACACTTTTGAGAAATTTTTTCTTCTCTGCAAAATCATAGGCAATTCCATCCAGCAGGGAAACACCTGGTGCCCAGAGAGACTCTGCATTGAAAATATCAATAAAATTTCTGCACACTACCATGGTCGGTACAACAAGGGATGCATATTCCGGATCAATCTCCATCTCCTGTGCCAGCAGGTCAACAGATTTTCCAACTGTATCCTCATAGCGTTTCATAAATTCTTCCCTTGTAATGATCCTGTCTTCCATTTCCTCCTGGAAGATCATATCTGTAATAAAATCTCCCATCAGGATCACATTCCTGATATCCTTATCCTTCAGATACAGACGCTGAAAGCTCATCAGATCATTTCGGATAAATTCCTCAACCAGCTTGTCATAATGAATGGTTGTTTTCTCCAGTTCCTGCAGACGCTGGCGGATTCTTAAACTTCCCATTTTAAGTCCCTGGGTAGTGACCAGAGCATCCTTGTCAAAGAGGGAAACCTGAAGGCTTCCGCCGCCCACATCCAGGATTGCGGTGCCTTTCTGGATCATCTTTTTGAATCCCTTTTCTATAGCAGCAATTGATTTGTACCCAAGGAAATGCTGTTCTGCACTGCTTAGGATTTCAATTTTCATTCCTGTACGCTGATAGATCTGTTCAATGATCAGCAGCGGATTCACAAGTTCTCTGAATGCACTGGTGCCGCAGGCACGATACTCTTCCACCCCAAAGTCCTGCATCAGCCTCTTAAAGTCGTTCAGCACCTCACATAAAACATTCAGCATTTCTGAATCGATCTTTCCGTCAGAATAGACACCCTTTCCGATTTCCAGACTGTATCTGACATCATTCAGTTCACGAAAACCAATTCTTTTTGACATCTCAAAGATCTTCATGCTGACTTCATAAGATCCGATGTCAATGGCTGCAAATGTCATGACTGCCATATGCGTTCCCCCTTTACCATTCATCTATTTGCTTTTTTATTCCTTCTCCACACCCAGCAGATGGTCGATAAACTGCTGTGCAGTTCGTCCTGTAAGTCCTCCATGGGAAAGCTCCCACTTATTTGCTTCCAGAAGCAGTTCGTCCTCCGGCATGGTAATTCCGTTTCTCTCTGCGAGAGCTTTCACAATTGTCTGGAATTCTTTTTTGCTCGGTGCACCATAATAAATACGGACACCAAAACGATAAACCAGTGAAAGCTTCTCCTGCACTGTATCGGAGGAATGCAGATCGTCATCATCCATGATCTCCAGCTTGTCACTGGATTTCTCTCTTACCAGATGTCTTCTGTTACTTGTTGCATAGATCAGGATATTGTCCGGCTTCTTCTCCAGACCACCCTCGATCACTGCCTTCAGATATTTATATTCGATTTCAAATTCCTCGAATGACAGATCATCCATATAGATAATGAATTTATAGTTTCTGTTCTTGATCTGGGCGATCACATCATTCAGATCCTGAAACTGATGCTTATACACCTCGATAATACGAAGTCCCTCATCATAATAACGGTTCAGAATTCCCTTGATACTTGAGGATTTACCTGTACCCGCATCACCAAAAAGCAGACAGTTGTTTGCCTTTCTGCCTCTTACGAAAGCTTCTGTATTCTCGATCAGTTTCTGCTTCGGGATTTCATATCCGACCAGGTCTTCCAGTTTCACATGAGCGATCCTTGTGATCGGCTGGATCTCCACATTATCATTCTCATCATGGCCTACACGAAAAGCCTTATGTAATCCCAGCTTACCCACACCAAAATCCTTATAAAACTGTACCATATCCTTCATGAATTCCTCTGTGGACTCCGCTGCTGCCAGCGTTTTGCTCAGATCACAGATACGGTCTCTGATACGGGAATTAAACATCTTGCTGTTACTTCCGGTGTTGGTATAATCACCGAGAACCTTACAGCAGGAAATTCCAAATGCCTCATCCAGTACAGTCAGGTCAAAATCATACAGTTCTTTAAACACACCGAAATCATTCAGTGCCAGTTCATTAATACTTCCGTTGACAGCCCCTCTGATCTCACAGGCTGTACTGAATGCATTTTCATTATTTACCAGAAGAAATGTCAGATAACAGTGCCATAAATTTCCGGAAAAACCATAAGAGCCGGCAGTTTCCACCAGTCCGTTGGCACACTCAAAGAACAGCCCTTCCTTTTCTTTCAGATCAGGTGCTTTCTGTTCCCAGGCATTCATCAGTTCTGCCATTTTATCAAGGATTTCTCCATGTTCAAAGTTACGGTATAAGATGCATTCATTTAATCTAGCCATTTTTATTACTTCCTTCTTACCTTGTTGTTTTATCTTATTGTTCTGCTGTGAGTGGTATAATTATTTCGAAAACGATGTACCAGAGTGTGTTTGAAAAATGCTTTACGCAAAATATGCCGCAAAGTGGGGCGTGCAGATTGTGGAAATGATTTTTCAAACACGCTCTGGCATTATGGAAATGATTTTTAATAATTTCCCAAAATTCTCATTCTGTCAGCTTCTGCCTCAATTCCTCTCAGGGCATTCTTCACTGCACTGTCCTTTAAATTCCCCTCGAAGTCAACAAAAAAACGGTACTGCCAGTTCTTCCCTGTGATCGGGCGGGATTCTATCTTCGTCATATTCAGTCCATTATAAATAATGTGAGACAGCATATTGTAAAGAGTTCCGCTCTCATGATGCAGTTCAAAGAAAATGCTGATCTTATGTGCATCCTTCACATAGATTGGTTTCTTACTCACGATCACAAAACGTGTGGCATTCTGTCCGTTATAGCAGATATTCTCAGCCAGGATCTTCAGTCCGTAAAGCTCTCCTGCCTGTCTGCTGGCAATAGCTGCCTGCGTCTTGTCATTGTCTTCTTTTATCTTCTTGGCAGAACCGGCAGTATTTTCCATCTCTTTCTTCTTCCAGCCCGGATGAGATTCCAGATATTTTCCACACTGGGAAAGTGCCTGAGGATGAGAACATACCTGTCTGATATCCTCCAGTTCAGCATCCGGCAGTCCCAGAAGTACATGCTCCGGACGGATGATCTGTTCTCCTACAATGCTAAGCTCATACTCTGTAAGAAGATCATAAATATCAGCAACAATACCGGCAGTTGTATTCTCAATGGGAAGTACCGCATAGTCTGCTCTTCCCTCCACAACTGCTTCCATTGCATCACGCCAGGTTTTTACATGAAAGCTCTCAATATCGTCCTGGAAATATTCCCTCATTGCAGCATAACTGTATGCACCTTCCACACCCTGAAAGACAACTCTTACATCTTTCAGCGGAAGTGCATCTACCATTTCCAGTTTCTCATCGTCCTCGATTCCATGCTCTGTGAGAAGCTGATACTGTCTCTTACGGCTGATCGCCATGATCTGCTGAAAAAGCTCCTGCGCACCAAGCTGATTAAATTCTCCATGCGCCTTACCTCTCAGGACCTCCAGCTTCTGTCTCTCTCTTTCCGGATCCAGAACCTTCTTTCCTGTACGTATCTTATATTCTGCAACATCCTCACACACCTTCATTCTCTGTTCAAAAAGACGTATGATATCGCTGTCGATCTTATCTATTTCATTTCTGCATTCCTGTAAATCTATCATTTATGTTGTACCTTTTTACTTTCACAAATTCTCTACAATATCAGTCATCTCTCCGATAAAGGAAAGAGAACCAAAGGCAATGATCACATCCTGTTCCCCGGCAAGTGAAAAAGCCTCCTCCACTGCATCTTTAATCGTATCCATTGCCTGTACATTGGGATTGTATTCACTGACAGTCTTCGCCAGCTCTCCGGCAGGCAGCGCCCTTATATTATCCGGAGTCTGGATCGTAAGTATCCGGTCTGCAAAGTGCGCAGTTTTCTGAATCACACTTCTGTAATCCTTATCTGCAAACACTCCCATAATATAGATGATCCGTTTTCCCTTAAAATAATGCTCTATTGAAGCTGCCATCATATCCGCAGCAGCAGGATTATGAGCCCCGTCTACCACAAACAGCGGTTTTTTACAGATAACTGTAAACCGTCCGTTCCAGTTTACTGTGCGAAGCCCTTCTTTTTTCTGCTCCGCAGCAGTGGGAAAGCCCAGCTCATCCAATACTTTTAAAGCATTCAGCGCAACTACTGCATTTTCCTTCTGATAAACACCTGCCAGCGGAATCTCATACTCTTCACCCATGTACCGGATTGTCTGTCCAAGGCAGCTTTCCTTTAGCACCTCTGCCTCAGAAGCATCTGCTATGGTACATTTTGTACCATGTTCTCTGCTGATCCTCTCGATCACCTGCATTGCTTCCGGCTTCTGTCTGGCAGTCACCACTCTGCAGCCGTCTTTGATGATCCCGGCTTTCTTCTCTGCGATCTGTGCCAAAGTATTTCCAAGAAAAGACATATGATCCATACTGATCGATACCAGCACTGCCAGCAGCGTATTCTTAATAATATTTGTGGCGTCCAGATTTCCGCCCATTCCCACTTCTAGCAAAACGAGATCACAATTCTCTTTTTTAAAGAACAGAAATGCCACCGCAGTCTCTATTTCAAATGCAGTGGGATGGGGATAACCATCCTTTGTCATAGCAGCAATAACATCTGACACCTGTGTAATATAAGCAGCAAAGTCCTCTCTGCTGATCCTGCTTCCCGAAACTTCCATCCTGCCTCTGTAAGAATACAGGGTAGGCGAAACATATCTTCCAATGCGATATCCCGCACCGGATAAAACAGAATACAAAAAAGCAATGACAGAACCCTTGCCATTGGTACCGGCTATATGCACATATTTCAGATCATCCTGTGGATTTCCAAGACGTTTCATCAGCTCACGCATATGATCCAGTCCCAGGACACTGGGAATTTCCCGGGTGATTTTGTCTATGTACTCCCGGCTTTCCTGATAATTCATAATAAACTCCTCTTATTTCCATGAGATCCCCTCCGCACGTTCCTTTTGCGCATAAGACACCTCATTGCTATAGTGTAATAACGTGTTCTCATTATATCCTACGTGTATGTTTTTTTCAAGGCAGGCAATACTAGAATCATAGAAATTTATACAGGAGCGTTACCTATGAAAAAAGCTTTCATTCTCTGCGGTCTGACGGGCTGGTGCATGGAAATCCTCTGGACCGGACTGCATTCCATCCTTTCAGGAGAACTTACCATGACAGGAAAAACTTCCCTTTTAATGTTTCCCATTTACGGATGCGGCGCCATCATCCGCCCGCTCTCCGATAAACTTTCTGCTGTCCCGCTTTTTGTCCGCGGCTGCATTTATACTGTCGGATTTTTTTTCGTGGAATTTATCAGCGGTGCTCTTTTGCGCTGTTTTCATATGTGTCCCTGGGACTACAGCAACACTCCTCTGAATTACCGGGGACTGATAAGACCGGACTACGCTCCCCTCTGGTTCGGAGCCGGACTTTTTTTTGAGAAAATACTTGGAAAACTCTCTTGAAAAAAGCACCTGATTATTATATGATGTTAGGAAGGATTATGTAACTGATTCCTGAACCAACAAACTATGGAGGTATGAAATGAGACACTTAATGAGTCCGCTGGATCTGTCTGTTGATGAGTTAAATACTCTTCTTGACTTGGCCAGCGATATTGAGAAACACCCTGATAAATACGCACATGTCTGTGACGACAAGAGACTTGCAACTTTATTCTATGAGCCAAGCACCCGTACCCGTCTCAGCTTTGAAGCTGCTATGATGAACCTTGGCGGTAAAGTTCTTGGTTTTTCATCAGCTGATTCCAGTTCCGCTTCAAAGGGTGAAAGTGTTGCCGATACAATCCGCGTTGTATCCTGTTACGCTGACATCTGTGCTATGCGTCACCCGAAAGAAGGTGCTCCGTTAGTAGCTTCTATGGCTTCTTCTATTCCTGTTATCAACGCCGGTGACGGTGGTCATCAGCATCCTACTCAGACCCTCACTGATCTTCTTACTATCCGTTCCCTCAAGGGAAGACTTGACAACCTTACGATCGGTCTGTGTGGCGACCTGAAATTCGGCCGTACCGTTCATTCTCTGATCGAGGCGCTGGTACTTCGTTATTCCAATGTGAAATTCGTTCTGATCTCACCGGAAGAACTTCGTGTACCAAGCTACATCCGTGAAGATATCCTTGAGAAGAATAACGTAGAATTCGAAGAAGTAGAGCGTCTGGAAGATGCACTTCCAAAACTCGACATCCTCTACATGACACGTGTACAGAAAGAACGTTTCTTCAACGAAGAAGATTACGTACGCATGAAGGATTTCTACATCCTCGACAAACAGAAAATGGAACTGGCTCCAAAGGATATGTACATTCTTCATCCGCTTCCGCGTGTAAACGAGATCGCTGTTGAAGTAGATGATGATCCGCGTGCCGCATACTTCAAGCAGGCACAGTATGGTGTCTATGTCCGTATGGCACTGATTCTTAGATTACTGGAGGTGGAAGTATAATGTTAAACGTTGGAGCACTTCACGAAGGTTTCGTACTTGACCATATCAAGGCCGGCAAAGCCATGACTATTTATCATGACCTGAAACTCGACAAACTTGACTGCACCGTTGCCATCATCAAGAATGCCAAGAGCAACAAAATGGGTGTCAAGGACATCATCAAGGTAGAATGCCCTATCGAGAACCTCGACCTGGACATCCTCGGTTTCATCGATCACAACATCACCGTCAACATCATCAAAAACGGTGAGATCGTAGACAAGAAAAAGCTGCACCTTCCAAAACAGATCGTCAATGTGATCAAATGCAAGAATCCTCGCTGCATCACATCGATCGAGCACGGACTGGATCAGGTCTTTGTCCTTTCCAATGAAGAAAAGGAAATTTACCGCTGCAGATACTGCGACGAAAAGTATCACGCTTCAAAAGCCAAACATAAATAAAAAGATGCCATATGACATCTTTTAACCTTAACATCTAATAAAAGAACAAAAAACAAGCACAGTAAAAAAATCACTGTGCTTGTTTTTTTCTGCGAGCAGAACGATAAGCCGGGTTATGTCGTGAATGATCATCTATCTAGGCCATGCGTTGCCGCATGGCTCAAGCAACCAACCTGAAACTGACGGGCCGCCATATGTCTCTGCTCGGTCTTGCTTCGAATGGGGTTTACATGTGCCCCCGCTGTTACCAGCAGGGCGGTAGTCTCTTACACTGCCCTTCCACC
>ERZ772858.3188-NODE-3188-length-10433-cov-12.262286_pt1 | contig 10433 bp, 6 predicted proteins | sample MGYA00512136_ERZ772858 | MGnify/ENA primary metagenome ERZ772858 (study PRJEB29015, sample SAMEA2737726) | human gut metagenome | biome: human gut; feature: human-associated habitat; material: faeces | place: China | collected 2012 ...
GCAATCCGTTCCTTAGAGCAGCATGTAGACAGTCTGATGTCTTATGATTTTACAGGACTTAACGATGCAGAATTAAGAGAACAGTTAAATGTGGTAGACGACAGAAGGATCTGGGTGATCGCAGAGGCACTGCGCCGTCACTTCAGTTATGATGAGATCCATGCCATCACCAAGATTGATAAATGGTTTATTGACAAGCTCGCCATCATTGTTGAAATGGAAGAGACTTTAAAGACACAGCCATTGACGGTTGAATTATTAAAAGAAGCAAAACGTATCGAGTTCCCGGACAATGTGATCGCAAAACTGACTGGTAAAACAGAAGCAGAAATTCACGACATGCGTTATGAGAACGGAATCGTTGCAGCATACAAGATGGTAGATACCTGTGCAGCAGAGTTCGAAGCAGCTACTCCATATTACTATTCCGTATTTGGAAGTGAGAATGAGGCAGAGGAAACCAATCCACAGAAGAAAGTATTAGTATTAGGTTCCGGCCCGATCCGTATCGGACAGGGTATCGAGTTCGATTACTGTTCTGTTCACAGCACATGGGCATTTGCAAAAGAAGGATGGGAGACAGTCATTGTCAACAACAATCCGGAAACTGTATCTACAGACTTTGATATCGCAGATAAACTTTACTTTGAACCGTTAACTACGGAAGATGTGGAAGCAATCGTTAAGATCGAGAAACCGGACGGAGCAGTTGTACAGTTCGGTGGACAGACAGCCATCAAGTTGACCGAGAGCCTGATGAAAATGGGTGTAAAAATCCTCGGAACAAAGGCAGAAGACGTTGACGCCGCAGAGGACCGTGAGTTATTTGACGAGATTCTGGAGAAAACACAGATCCCGAGAGCAGCAGGTGGAACCGTATTTACTGCCGAGGAAGCAAAAGAAGTTGCAAACCGTCTTGGCTATCCTGTATTAGTCCGTCCTTCCTACGTTTTAGGCGGACAGGGCATGAAGATCGCATTCAATGATGAAGAGATCGAAGAATTCATCGGAATCATCAACCGTATTGCACAGGATCACCCAATCCTCGTAGATAAATATTTACAGGGAAAAGAGATCGAAGTCGATGCCGTATGCGATGGAACCGATATTTTAATCCCTGGTATTATGGAGCATATTGAGCGTACCGGTATCCATTCCGGAGACAGTATTTCCGTATATCCGGCTCCAACGATCAGTGAACCGGTCAAAGAGATGATCGTGGAATACACAAAACGTCTTGCACAGGCATTACATGTTATTGGTCTGATCAACATCCAGTTCATCGTTATGGACGAGCAGGTTTACGTGATCGAGGTTAACCCACGTTCTTCCAGAACTGTGCCATATATCAGCAAAGTAACAGGTATTCCGATTGTTGACCTGGCAACAAAAGTAATCATCGGCGAGACCATCCGCGGTATGGGCTATGAACCGGGACTTGCTCCGACTGCAGATTACATTGCAATTAAAATGCCGGTATTCTCATTTGAGAAACTTCGTGGTGCTGAGATTTCTTTAGGACCTGAGATGAAATCCACCGGTGAGTGTCTTGGTATCGCCAAGACTTTCAACGAAGCTTTATACAAAGCATTCTTGGGAGCTGGTATTAAACTTCCAAAATACAAACAGATGATCATGACAGTAAAAGATGCAGACAAGCCGGAAGCTGTTGGTGTTGCCAAGAGATTTGAAGCATTAGGCTACAAGATCTATGCGACAAGAAGTACTGCAAAGTATCTGCAGGAGCACGGCGTAAATGCACTCCGCATCAATAAGATCTCACAGGAATCACCGAACGTTATGGACTTAATTCTTGGTCATAAGATCGATCTTGTCATCGATACACCTACACAGGGTAACGGTGATAAGAACCGTGACGGATTCCTGATCCGCCGTAATGCGATCGAGACAGGTGTGTACTGTATCACAGCAATGGATACGGCAAATGCACTGGCACAAAGCCTTGAGACTGCAACCAATGAGCTTACTCCGATCGATATCGCAACTGTGAAGAATCTGTAAATTTGGTTATTGATGGGGCGCTTTCCGGCGCCCCGTTCTGCATTAACGGAAATGGAGGAAACGCAGCATGAAAAAATATGATGATGATCTTGAGTTTGGATCATTGAATGAAGATTCGCGGGATTCCCGTTTTATAGTACCCATCATTATTGTGGCAGTTCTTCTGGCGATTGTAATTGCCGCATTGGTTCTCATAGGGAAAAATGGCAAAAACAAGGATACAAGTGCCGATCCTATGGCGACAGAGCAGAGCGAGACAACAGAGGCAGAAGCACAGACCACCGAAGTGATGGGAACGATTGAGGCAACTGAGAGCGCAGAGGAGGCAGATGCAGATGATCCGCAGGGCAGCAATATGGTGGGAAATGAGACCGGTGCGAGCGTGGATGTGACGGCGCTGTTATCCGCAGGCAGCGTGGCAGAGTCCGGCGAGACAACGTTTGGTATTGATGTGGCAAGATATCAGGGCACCATCGACTGGAGCCAGGTGGCGGCTTCCGGGGTACAGTTTGCCATGATACGTGTTGGATACCGCACGCAGAAGACTGGCGAGATCGTTGCGGATACCAATGCAAAATACAACATGCAGGAAGCGCAGGCAAACGGGATAAAAATAGGGGTATACTTCTTTTCAACAGCAGTGACGGAAGACGAAGCTGTACAGGAAGCGGACTGGGTGGCAGATTATATTTCCCAGTATCAGATCACCTATCCGGTTGCATTTAACTGTGAAGGGTTTGAAAATGCAGACAGCAGACAGTACGCTATGACACAGTCGGAGAGAACGGACATGGCAATTGCATTTTTAAATGAAATCTATAACCGAGGCTATACGCCAATGTTTTATGCGGCAAAAAATGAGATGCTTGGCGATGCAAAATGGGATACTTCAAGAATTGAAAAAACTTATAAAATCTGGGTGTCTCAATATCCATCTGTACCGTATCCACAGACCGCACAGTCCGATTACACTGGAACACATGCAATGTGGCAGTACACCAATCAGGGAACGGTAGCCGGAATCAGTAAGCCGGTCGATGTCGATATTGCCTATTTCGGTTATGCAGGAACCGCAGATGCGAAAAGTGATGTGACACCGGAAACAGTCGGTGCAGATGCGGAGGCGTTGATGAATTTCTCTGATGTAAATGAGACGGTTACAGCAAAACAGTCCACAAATCTCAGAAACATTCCAAGTCAGGGTTCTGATGCAACAGTTGTGGCAACCTTGCAGAATGGTGAGACAGCGACAAGAACCGGCGTGAGCAGCAGTGGATGGTCGCGGGTAAGCTACAATGGACAGACTTTGTATGCAGTGTCCAGCTATCTGACGACAGATCTTGGGTATACAGCACCAGCAGCCAATACGGCTGCAGAGACAACAACAACGGACGGCTCAGGCTCAGGAGATGGATTGAAAACAAAATTTACTGCATGCAATGATGTGGTGACAGCGAAGATCGAAGTGAATTTAAGAACACTTCCGAGTGTCACAAACCCGGATGCAGCAGTTGTTGCGGTTTTAAAAAATGGCGAGACCGTGACGAGAACCGGAATCAATACAGACTATGGATGGTCAAGAGTTGACTATAATGGACAGACATTATATTGTGTATCGAGTTATTTGACAAGTGCACAGTAAAAAAGAAGCTGATGCATTCAGACGGAAAAGATGAAACGTCTGAAGGTATCAGCTTTCTTTCTATTATGCAGATTAAATTAATTTTTTTCGCTTTGCCGGACGCTGTTTCTTTACAGGAGGTGTCACCTCATTTCTGGCAGCAATGGATACGGCTGAAACTGGTGACGCAGGCGGGACAGGTTTGTCCATAACTGGCTGTTTTGTGGGAAGAACGGCAGATGCTGCATTCCTGCGCTGGTTTATTTTTTCTTTTTGCGCACGGAAGCGGTCAGCGGTCGCCTTAATATATGGATCTGCAACAAACTGCTTAAGCGTATCGCTGTCGATGGCGATACGGTTGTCCATTGTCTTCATAATATCTACAATCTGTAACTGATCCGAGGTTTCCGGATTGCTCAGATCATAAATCTGGTTATCCTTGAAATTCAGGATCATAGGATGCAGAAAATCAGCCGGATTGTCAGCAAGCACCAGACCTTTTTCTCCGTTTGCAAAATCGAGACATGCACCTGTAGGAAGAATCTGGATGCTGTCCGCCAGAGCGGCAATCACAGAACGGTTATATTCTGAGATGTGGCTGTAAAAAAATGTCATGGCAGCCAGCTCTGACATTGGTGCATGGTTAATGTTCATGGCAGTCAGGCGGTCAAATTTGTCCGCAGCCTTCAATATATCGATCAGAAGCTGAACCGGTGGTTTTGGAAGTCTTGGGCTGATCGTTGCATGATCTTCAAATATAATGTTCTGGATGATCTCAAGACTTGTGTCATTTAAGCCGAGTTCTGCAAAATGCGGACGGATGATCTCATACCCATGTTCTGATTTTAACTGGATGAGATCCCGGTCGGAAGCAGAGAGATCTTCATTCTTATCTAAAATACTCTTTGGAACGGAGAGATAACCAAAATCATATAATAAGGAAGCTGCGATCAGCGACTGGGAGTCTTCCGGCTCAATATGCATCTCATTTGCGATCATCGCAGAGAGGATCGCAACACTGATCGAATGCTTGTATACAAAATCAGCAGAACTTCTGAGGTTCTGTGTGAAATTAAGTTTGTGGTCTAATGCACCATAATGTGTGTATATATTCTGTGCGAGTTCCGTGATTGCCGGAATATTTTTCTGTGCGAGAAGCTTATCCATGCAGTCTTTCAATTTGAACATATAGATAGTCTGGAACTGCTCAAATTCAAGGTCTTCTTTGGAAAGAGGAGGAACAGGCTCCGCCGGTTCCAGAATAAATATGCCGATCAGACCGAAATTATCAATACTGTTTATACTCTGAAGTGTTAATTTTGTGTTGCGCTCATATAATAAAACCCCCATTTTATTGTAAATGGGTTTTGCCAGCCGCATTCCCGGCTTTAAATCCTGTGATCTTACAAACTGCATATACCCCCATACCTTTCCTGATGCAAATATGATAAAATAAAAACAAGCTGATACATACCAAATATAGCATATTGAAAGGTTAAATACAATCTGCTATCATGGTTCTTGAAAGAAATTTTTTAAGAGCAGATACAGGAATATTTCAACAGAATGAGGTACCTATGAAAAAAATCCCCTTAAAAAGAATATTTGCAGCGGCAGCATTAGTGTGCTGTCTTACCGTGACAACAGCTTATGCAGATGTCACGCAGGAAGATATTGACAATGCAAAAAATCAGATCAACAATCTGAAAAACCAGCAGAAAGATGCACAGGATGCGGTCGATGATATCAATGGAAAAAAAGGCGAGCTAGAGAGTGACCTGAACAATTTGAATGGACAGATGACCAACATTGTTTCGTCCATGAATGCCCTTGAGTCACAGATCAATGATAAGAAAAAAGAACTGTCAGATCTCGAGGATGAGATCGAGCAGACGCAGGATGATCTGGAAGCTGCAAAGCAGCAGTCAGCCAGCCAGTATGAGGATATGAAGATACGTATCCGTTATATGTATGAGAATGGAAATACACCGATGCTTGAGATGCTGTTATCGGCATCGTCCTTTTCTGATTTTCTGAACCGGACGGAGTATATTTCGGAGATCAATTCGTATGACAGACAGAAATTAGAGGAGTTTATCCAGGTGCAGGAACAGATTGCGGCAGAAGAAGCTTCTCTTGAAGAACAGCAGAAAGATCTCGAGAGTGAGCAGCAGGAACTGCTTGCCATGCAGGATGACATGAAGGTGAAACAGAATTCTGTAAACAGCCTTATCAGTTCAACTCAGGCGAATATCAGCCAGACCAACTCTGAATTGAGCAGCGCGCAGGGAAAAGTCAATGATATCAACAGTCAGATCGCACGGATGGAAGAACTGGAAAAACAGTTAGAGATCCAGAAAGCAAAAGAAGACGCTGCGAGAATGGCAGAGATCAAGCGTCAGGAGGCTGAAAACAACGGCGAATTTTCTTATGTCCCAAGTGACAGTGATCTTTACCTGTTAGGAGCGATCATCCAGTGTGAGGCAGACGGTGAACCATATGAGGGAAAGCTTGCAGTCGGAAGTGTTGTCATGAACCGTGTGCGAAGCTCTTATTTCCCGAATACCGTATCCGGTGTGATTTATCAGAGCGGACAGTTTTCTCCGGTAGCCAGTGGACGATATGCGCTCCGCCTCGAGCAAGGAGTCAATAATACCTGTATGCAGGCGGCACAGGAGGTGCTTAACGGGAACATCACAAACAGCTGTCTCTATTTCAGAACTGTGATCGACGGATTGGAAGGAACGATCATCGGACATCACATATTCTACTAATACGGCTGTCAATGCGCAAATTACATAAAAATCATTTTTGAAACCAAATGGAAAAAGAGACGTTTTTGTGAGAAATATACAAAAAACGTCTCTTTTTTGTGGAATTGAGTGAAAGCGCATGATAATTTTTTAACGAAAAACAGTATATAAAATAGGTAAAAACCAAATTTAAATACTGAAAAAAGTGTGAAAAAAAAAGAAAGCTATTGCATTTGAAAATAAAATATGGTAGCATGAGAAAGTACTGAAAAGCCAATAAAAAAGCCGAATACATAAAAACGTAGAAAATCAGGAAAAAGAAAATTTAAATTTAAAAGAAGAGATTTTAGATTTATTTTTTTTACTAAAAGATTGTTAAAAAAATAACAACGTTTTTCGGCAGATTTATTATGAAGGAAACAAAATATACTGCATATTATGAGCGGTGTTTTGTACCACAAAACCGAAGGGAGAATTCAAAATGGCAAGAAAAGTAGTTTTAGCAGGCGCATGCCGTACAGCAATTGGTAAAATGGGTGGAGCATTAAGCAATACTCCAGCAGCAGACTTAGGTGCAATCGTTATCAAAGAGGCATTAAGAAGAGCAGGTGTTAAACCAGAGATGGTTGACGAAGTTAAAATGGGTTGTGTAATCCAGGCAGCTCAGGGACAGAACGTTGCACGTCAGGCTTCTATCAAAGCAGGACTCCCAATCGAAGTTCCAGCAATCACGATCAACGTTGTATGTGGTTCTGGTTTGAAATGTGTCAATGATGCAGCTACCATGATCATGGCAGGAGAAGCTGATATCGTTGTTGCAGGTGGTATGGAAAATATGTCAATGGCACCATATGCTATGACAAAAGCTCGTTTCGGATATCGTATGAACAATGCAACGATCATCGATACAATGGTTAACGATGCATTGACAGATGCATTCAATCATTATCATATGATGATTACAGCAGAGAACGTATGTGATAAATATGGAATCACAAGAGAAGAATTAGACGAGTTCTCAGCAAACAGCCAGCAGAAATGTGAAAAAGCGATCGCTGAAGGCAAATTTGCAGATGAGATCGTTCCGGTTCCGGTTAAAGTGAAAAAAGAGATCGTAGATTTCGTGAAAGATGAAGGACCTCGTGCAGGTACAACAGCAGAGTCTTTAGCAAAATTAAAATGCTGCTCTGGCAAAGAGGGTGGACTTGTTACAGCAGGTAACGCTTCCGGTATTAACGATGGTGCAGCAGCAATCGTTGTAATGAGCGAAGAGAAAGCAAAAGAACTTGGTGTTACACCAATGGCTACATGGGTAGCTGGAGCACTTGGCGGTGTTGAGCCAGAGATCATGGGTGTTGGACCTGTTGCTTCTACTAAGAAAGTATTAGCTAAGACAGGACTTACAATCGATGATATGGATCTGATCGAAGCAAACGAAGCTTTCGCAGCTCAGTCTATCGCAGTTGCAAGAGATTTACATTTCGATATGTCCAAAGTTAACGTTAATGGTGGTGCAATCGCACTTGGACATCCAGTAGGAGCTTCCGGATGCCGTATCCTTGTAACATTATTACATGAGATGCAGAAGAGAGATTCCCACAGAGGTCTTGCTACATTATGTATCGGTGGCGGAATGGGATGCTCTACAATCGTTGAGAGATAATTAATTCAGATAAAACTGTCCGGAAAGCGGGTGACTGCTTTTCCGGGCGTTTCCATTACATATTAAAAATTCAGAATAAATTCAGGAGGTACTAACATGAAAGTTGGTGTTATTGGTGCAGGAACCATGGGACAGGGTATTGCAAAAGCATTTGCCCAGGTAGAAGGATATGAGGTAGCTCTCTGCGATATTAAGCAGGAATGGGCTGACGGCGGAAAAGCCAAAATCCAGAAAGGTTATGCAAGACTTGTAGAAAAAGGAAAAATGACACAGGAAGCTGTTGATGCTATCCTTGCTAAAATCACTCCAGGATTAAAAGAAGACCTTTGCGCAGACTGCGATCTGATCGTAGAAGCAGCATTCGAAGATATGGGAGTAAAGAAAACAACATTCCAGGAATTAGATAAGATCGCAAAACCAGAGTGTATCTTTGCTTCAAATACATCAAGCCTTTCCATCACAGAGATCGGAAATGGTCTTACACGTCCAATGGTTGGTATGCATTTCTTCAACCCTGCAGACCGTATGAAATTAATCGAAGTTATCGCTGGTGTAAATACACCGGATGAGACTGTTGAAGCTATTAAGAAAATCTCTGTTGAGATCGGAAAAACACCTGTACAGGTAAATGAAGCAGCAGGATTCGTTGTAAACCGTATTTTAATTCCAATGATCAACGAAGCAGCATTCATCAAAATGGAAGGTGTATCTGATATCGCAGGTATCGATGCAGCTATGAAACTTGGCGCAAACCATCCAATGGGACCATTAGAGTTAGGAGATTTCATCGGTCTTGATATCTGCCTTGCTATTATGGATGTTCTTTACAAAGAGACTGGCGACAGCAAATACCGTGCATGCCCATTGATCCGCAAAATGGTTCGTGGTGGTAACCTTGGTGCTAAGAGCGGAAAAGGATTCTATGTATACAATGCTGACCGCACAAAAACACCAGTTGACGCTCAGTAATTAACAGATATTAAGGTTTAGGAGGATTTGAAATCATGGATTTCACTTTAGACAAGAAACATGAAATGGCGCGTTCCCTGTTCAGAGAATTCGCTGAAAACGAAGTAAAACCTCTTGCACAGGAAACTGATGAGACAGAACAGTTCCCAGCAGAGACAGTTAAGAAAATGGCAAAATATGGATTCATGGGAATCCCGGTACCAAAGGAGTACGGCGGACAGGGATGTGATCCATTAACATATGTTATGTGTGTAGAAGAGTTATCAAAAGTTTGCGCTACAACAGGTGTTGTTGTTTCCGCACATACTTCTCTCTGCATCGATCCAATTATGACTTACGGTACAGAAGAACAGAAACAGAAATATGTCAGACCACTTGCTACAGGCGAGAAACTTGGTGCTTTCGCATTGACAGAACCAGGTGCTGGTACAGATGCTCAGGGTGCTCAGACAAAAGCTGTTTTAGACGGTGACGAATGGGTATTAAACGGATCAAAATGCTTCATTACCAATGGTAAAGTTGCAGATGTTTATATTGTAATCGCTATCACAAGCATTACAGAGGACAAGAGAGGAAGAAAGAAAAAGAACTTCTCCGCATTTATCGTAGAAAAAGGTGCTCCAGGATTCTCCTTCGGAACAAAAGAGAAGAAGATGGGTATCCGTGGATCTTCTACCTATGAGTTAATTTTTGAAGACTGCAGAATTCCAAAGGATGCGTTACTTGGACCTGAAGGAAAAGGATTCCCAATCGCTATGCATACATTAGATGGTGGACGTATTGGTATCGCTTCCCAGGCACTTGGTATTGCAGAAGGTGCATTAGAGCGCGCAATCGCTTATACAAAAGAAAGAAAGCAGTTTGGTCGTTCTATCGCACAGCAGCAGAATACACAGTTCAAGTTAGCTGATATGGCAACAAGAATTGAAGCCGCTCAGATGTTAGTTTATAAAGCAGCAATGGCAAAAGCAAACCAGAAAGTTTACTCTGTAGAAGCTGCAAAAGCAAAATTATTCGCAGCAGAGACAGCAATGGCTGTTACAACAGAAGTTGTTCAGTTATTCGGTGGATATGGATACATCAGAGAGTACGATGTAGAGCGTATGATGCGTGATGCTAAGATCACAGAGATCTATGAGGGAACAAGCGAAGTACAGCGCATGGTTATCTCAGGTGCATTGCTTAAATAGACGTGATCTAGCGGATTGAAAATGGATGGAAGAAATATAGAATCACGCTTGCGAGAATGAAATATTTCTGACAGACATTTGAGAGTGCAACGCGCACGAGAAACACGAAGTGTTTCGAGTAATCCGCGATTAATGAAAATATAATAACATAAGGAGTGGAAAATACATGAATATCGTAGTATGTATTAAACAGGTTCCTGATACAAAGGGTGGAG
>ERZ772858.3190-NODE-3190-length-10425-cov-37.132208_pt1 | contig 10425 bp, 7 predicted proteins | sample MGYA00512136_ERZ772858 | MGnify/ENA primary metagenome ERZ772858 (study PRJEB29015, sample SAMEA2737726) | human gut metagenome | biome: human gut; feature: human-associated habitat; material: faeces | place: China | collected 2012 ...
AAGAGGAACAGAAACAAGCGTTCGGTGCGTTTGAACGTCTATCAAATGCCGCCGCTAATATCGCACAAGAGGGACTTCCCTATTTCTCTGTCGCATTTCTGTTCTTCGCTCTCAATTTGGTATGTGTGGGGTACTATCAAAGCCTTGGATGTTTCAAGACCGCCATCTTGCTCATGCTATTGCGAGGTCTTGTTTTCGTAGTTCCGGCTTTTCTTGTGTTACCGCGTGTCATCGGCGTTCCGGGACTTTGGCTGTCAGTTCCCCTATCGGAAATAATGACACAAATCCTTATTTTAGTTTATTATCTGCTAAACAGAAACAACAAAAACATATCGAACTTATGAAAAAGTATTTCTTGAGTACGTTGATACTCTGTTCAACATCATTTACTGCCTGTCACCAAACGGAACCGGAGCAGGAAGAAGTCAATTATTCGGTCATGACCGTAGGAAAAGGAGAAGTGACGCTGACCGAATCTTATTCCGCATCCGTACAGGGAAGGCAGGACATTGAAATCTATCCGCAGGTGTCCGGGACGATACAACAGGTATGCGTGAAAGAAGGGCAAGAGGTACGTCGGGGTGAACGGTTGTTTATTATAGACCAAGTTCCTTACCAAGCAGCCCTGCGGACAGCTATTGCCAATGTCCATTCTGCCGAAGCACAGGTACAGACCGCCCGGCTGACCTACGAAAGCAAGCAGGCACTTCATCGTGAAAAGGTCATTTCGGAATATGACCTCTCCACAGCCCGCAATGCGCTTCTCGTGGCCGAAGCCGCGTTGGAACAAGCCAAAGCGCAGGAGGTGAATGCCCACAACGACCTTTCTTATACAGAAGTAAAGAGTCCCGCAAACGGAGTAATAGGCACCATCCCTTACCGCGTGGGCACATTGGTCAGTTCCGGTTCGGCACAACCGCTTACTTCCGTATCGGATAATTCGGAGATGTATGTCTATTTCTCCATGTCGGGGCAGCGATTGCAGTCATTGATACGCTGTTACGGCTCCATCAACCGAACCTTGGAAGAGATGCCTGCCGTCCGTCTGCAACTGGGTGATGGAACTATCTATGAAAAGGAAGGGCGTATTGAGAGCATCAGCGGCGTACTTGACCGACAGACCGGAAGTGGCTCCTTGCGTGCCGTATTCCCCAACGCCGAACGGGTGCTGCTGAGCGGAAGCACGGGAAATATACTTATCCCGCAGACCTTGCAGGATGCTATTCCCATTCCGCAAGAAGCCACCTACGAATTGCAGGACAAGCTGTTTGTCTATCGGGTAGTGAATGGCAAGGCGGTGGCTACCCGTATTGAAGTCAATCCGGTGCATGACGGCATCCGCTATACCGTCACTTCCGGATTGGATGTTGGCGATGTGATTGTGACTACAGGCGTAGGCTTGCTCAATAACGGCGATGCCGTAACCTTAAAACCGTAATAAGAGGAGGAAGAAGTTATGAATTTACGATTCTTTATAGACCGCCCGGTCTTTTCCATCGTTATTTCCGTAATTATTGTTTTGTTGGGCATCATATCCCTGACGGGGCTGCCTGTGGAGCAATATCCAGACATTGCGCCGCCCACGGTGCAAGTAACGACTTCTTATCCCGGTGCCAATGCCGAAACGGTGCAGAAGTCGGTCATTGTCCCGTTGGAGGAAGCCATCAACGGTGTGGAGAACATGAGCTACATCCATTCGGAAGCCTCCAATACGGGAGATGTTACAGTGAATGTCTATTTCCGTCAGGGAACTGATGCCGACATGGCGGCAGTCAATGTGCAAAACCGCGTATCGAAGGCACAGGGATTGCTTCCTGCCGAAGTAACCAAAATCGGGGTGCAGACGCAGAAACAACAGAAGTCGCTATTGAAGGTGGTCGCCCTCTACAGCCCGGACGATTCATACGATATGCAGTTTATCAACAACTACATGAAGATAAATGTGGAGCCGCGCGTCAAGCGTATTGCCGGTGTGGGTGAGTTCAATGTATTGGCATCCAACTATTCCATGCGCATTTGGCTGAAACCGGACGTGATGGCGCAGTACAAACTGATACCGTCAGACGTGACCAATGCCCTCGAAAAGCAGAATTTGGAATCGGCTACGGGTGCTTTCGGCGAGAACCACGAGAATGCCTACGAATATACCATCAAATATAGGGGACGCTTCTCCACGCCCGAAGAGTTTGGTGATATTGTTATCCGTTCGCTTTCCAACGGAGAAATCTTGCGTCTGAAAGATATTGCCCGCATCGAGTTGGGTGATGAAGCCTATACCTATCGTGCCATGACGGACGGTCATGCGGGATGTATCACCGAGGCTTACCAGAGTGCCGGTTCCAATGCTACGGAGGTGGTACAGGAGATTGATGCGCTGATAGATGAAATATCCGAAGACTTGCCTGAAGGATTGAAGTTTGCCAGCTTGTTGAGCGTGAACGACTTTCTCTTTGCCTCCATCGAGAATGTGCTTTGGACGCTGATAGAGGCTATCATTCTCGTTGTACTGGTGGTTTATGTGTTTTTGCAGGACATCCGTTCGACACTGATTCCCACCATATCCATTATCGTCTCTTTGGTCGGCACGTTCGCTTTCATGGCGGTGGCGGGCTTTTCCATCAACTTGCTGACGCTGTTCGCACTGGTGCTTGCCATCGGTACGGTGGTGGACAATGCCATTGTGGTAGTCGAGGCAGTACAGGCGAAGTTCGATGCCGGTTACTACTCATCGTATATGGCGACGAACGAAGCCATGTCGGGCATTACGGCTGCCATCGTTACCTCTACGCTGGTGTTCATGGCGGTATTCATCCCGGTTTCCATGATGGGCGGCACGTCCGGCGTATTCTATACGCAGTTCGGCATCACGATGGCGGTGGCGGTCGGACTGTCGGCAGTCAATGCCTTGACACTTTCACCGACTCTGTGTGCCTTACTGCTTGAACCTTATATAGATGCGGACGGCAAAGAGAAAAGCGGTTTTTCGGCACGCTTCCGCAAGGCGTTCAATGCGGCTTTCGAGGTCTTGGTGAAGCGGTACGTTCGGGGTGTCATCTACTTCTGCCGCCATCGGGTGGTGACATGGGGACTGCTGGTGGCTACGGTGGCGCTGGTGGTGGTGCTGATGCGCACTACCAAGACCGGACTTGTGCCCGATGAAGATACGGGTACGGTCATGGTGAGCGTCAATACCAAGCCGGGCACTTCGCTCTTCCGCACCACCCAAGTATTGGCGCAGTTGGAAAAGGAAATCCAACAAATGCCGCAGGTGAAGCATTATGCCACCGTCAGCGGATATTCGCTCAGCGGTTCGGGAGCCAGTGCGGGACTGATTATCATCTCCCTGCGCGACTGGTCGGAACGTGACGGCAAGGAAGATGATGTAAACTCTATCATCGGACGCATCAACACCCTTTCACAGAAAATACCGGATGCGCAGTTATTTGCCGCCGCCCCGCCCATGATTAACGGCTACGGCATGGTGAACGGTTTTGAACTGCACGTGCAGGACAAGACGGGCAAACCTGTCAGTGAGTTGGACGATGCCACCAAGGGATTCATTGCCTCCCTGAGCCAATGCCCGGAAATCGGGACTGCCTATACCGCTTTTTCAGCAGACTATCCGCAATATACGCTGGACATTGATGCCGCCCGTTGCGAACGTTCGGGGCTTTCTCCGGCAGAGGTGCTTTCCACGGTGTCCGGTTACTATGGCGGGCAGTATGTCTCCAATTTTAACCGTTTCTCCAAGCTCTACCGTGTCATGATACAGGCGGAGCCGGACACACGGGTCACACCGGAATCGCTGAACCACCTCTATGTGCGTACCGGCAACGGTGAAATGGCTCCCATCAGCCAGTTTGCCCGGCTTACCAAGACCTACGGGCCACAGTCGCTCAACCGCTTCAACCTCTATGGCTCCATTGCGGTCAACGGTTCGGCTGCCGACGGCTATTCTTCCGGCGACGCCATCCGTGCCATCGGCGAAGCGGCGTCCACGGCATTGCCCAAAGGCTATACCTACGAGTTTGGCGGCATCACCCGCGAGGAAAGTCAGTCGAGCAGCAACACGGTGATTATCTTCGCCATTTGCTTTGTGCTGGTCTATCTCATCCTGAGCGCACTTTATGAAAGTTTCCTCATCCCGTTTGCCGTGGTGCTCGCCCTTCCTTTCGGCTTGCTGGGCAGTTTCCTGTTTGCCAAGCTGATGGGATTGGAGAATAACATCTATATGCAGACCGGTTTGATTATGCTCATCGGATTGCTGGCAAAGACCGCCATCCTGATAACGGAATATGCCGTCAAACGCCGACAGGCGGGCATGTCGCTGATACAAGCTGCCGTTGGAGCCGCCAAGGTGCGATTGCGCCCCATCCTAATGACAGCCCTTACAATGGTGTTCGGACTGCTACCGCTGATGGTATCAACGGGAGTAGGAGCCAACGGTAACCGCACGTTGGGTTCCGGTGCGGTGGGTGGTATGCTGGTCGGTACACTTGCCTTGCTATTTGTGGTTCCGGCACTGTTCATTGCTTTCCAGTGGTTGCAAGAGAAGGTACGTCCCATGCAGGCTGTTTCCTCCGGCGAATGGTCGATACAAGGTGAAATGGAAGATTTGAAGAAACATAAAAAGGAAAAGGAATCATGAGAAATATATTACTGACAACAGTTACCGCACTGCTGCTTGCCTCGTGCGGAGTCTATAAACCTTACTCCCGTCCGGAGGAAGTGAAAACCGATGGGCTGTATGGCACCGACATACAAGCGGAAGACACAGCCTCCATCGCCTCCTTGCATTGGAGCGAACTGTTCACCGACACACGCTTGCAATCCCTCATCCGGCGAGGACTGGAGAATAACAACGACCTTAACGTCGCACGTCTGAAAGTGGTGGAGGCAGAAGCCACGCTGATGTCTTCGCGCCTTGCCTACCTGCCCTCAGTGTCGCTTGCCCCGCAAGGTACGTTGAGTAGCTTCGATGGTAGCAAGACGACCAAGACCTACACCCTTGCTGCTTCCGCCGAGTGGGAGCTGGACTTGTTCGGCAAGCTGACCAATGCCAAACGTGGTGCCCGTGCCGCCTTAGAGCAGAGCCGCGCTTACCGGCAGGCAGTGCAGACACAACTCATCGCCACAATTGCCAACAGTTATTACAACTTGCTGATGTTGGATGTACAACTCGACATCAACCGCTGCACCGCCGAGAGTTGGAGCGAGTCGTTGCGCACGTTGGAACTGCAAAAGCAGTTCGGCAACACCACCGAAGCTGCCGTGCAGCAGGCACGTGCCAACCTGCTTACCGTGGAAACGAATGTGCTTACTCTGGAACAGCAAGTCAAGAAACAGGAAAATGCCATCTCCTTGCTCTTAGGCGATGTGCCTTCCCATATCGAACGCGGTACGTTGACAGAACAGCAATTTCCCGATACACTCTCCGTAGGTGTACCCCTGCAGTTGCTTGCCCGCCGTCCCGACATCCGTCAGGCAGAAGCATCGCTGGCACAGGCGTTCTATGCCACCGGTGCCGCCCGCTCCGCCTTTTATCCCAGCATTACGCTGGGCGGGTCTGCAGGTTGGACAAACAGTACCGGTGCCGCCATTATCAATCCCGGACGCTGGCTACTGAGTGCAGTCGGCTCATTGACACACCCCCTCTTCAACCGTGGGCGTAACATCGCCAACCTGCGCATCGCCAAGGCACAGCAACAGGAAGCGTTACTCTCTTTCCAGCAAAGTCTGCTGAAAGCGGGTAGCGAGGTGAACGATGCTCTTGCACAATGGCAGACAGCCGACCGCCGTTTGCAACTTGATGGCAAGCAGATAGCCGCTCTGCGCCGCACCGTGGAAAGTACCCGCCAGCTGATGGAACACAGCAGTAGCACCACCTATTTGGAAGTGCTTACCGCTCAGCAATCCCTGCTCTCCGCTGAACTGACGGAAGCAAACGATCATTTCGACAAAATACAGGGGATGATAAATCTGTATCATGCGTTGGGAGGTGGAAGCTGGTGAAAGACAAAGTGGCACTTCGAGGCGCACAAGGTGCCACTTTGTGGTGGTCGAAGTGGCACTTCGGAAAATCAAGAGTGGAGGTTAGTTCAGGCAACAGCAAAACGGATGCTTGCAAAGGCATCCGAGTGAGACAATAAACATTATTCATCAACCAATTAAAAACGTAAGACTATGCCTTTTGGGGAAAAAGCGTTTCAGAAGCAACAGGGCGTTTACTATCCCCAAGCCGTAGTGCAGGGCAAGCCCGTGGAAACGGAGACCATAGCAAAGGATTTGACGAAAATCTTCACAGTAAGTAACAGTGACGTGCAAGCCGTGTTGGGCGACATCGCAGGCGTGATGCACACGCGCATGGCGCAGGGCAAGAGCGTCCACATCAAGGGGCTGGGCTATTTCCGCTACACGCTCGACACGAAGGGCGTGAAGGATTTGGCGGACTTCGACAAGCAGGTGCAGGCGGTGCGCGTGCAGTTCACACCCGAACGGGAGCGGCTGTCGAACAAGACCTACACCCGTGCCCTTGTGGACAGCGATGATTTGGAATGGATTGAACTTTCTGCCGATGCGAAGGACGATGACCCGGCGCAGGGTGGCGGAAGCACAGACGGTTCCGGTAATGGCGAAGATGGTGACAATCCTTTGGGATAATGTCATTGCTGACAAAGATTGCTATAATGTATGCAGCCTGTGGTTTTAGATGGACTACGGGCTGCATGATTAAAAAGGAATAATCAAATGAGAAGTACCATAGGAACAAAATTTCTCCGCACGCTGATTGCCGCAGGTTATTTATTGATGTGCCTGCTGGCAGTCGGCATCATGTACCTGTGGTTTTATGAATGGAAAGAGATTGAAGCATTGGAAACGGAGAACCGACGTATAAATGCTTTTCGTCAGGAAGTGCATCTTGTTTATGGGGAAATGACGGGGCTTTCCCTTTTGGGCGAAAGTGTGTTGGAGTGGGAAGACGAGGATTTGGAGCATTACCATATCCGGCGCATGGCGGTGGATAGTCTGCTGTGCCGTTTCAAAACCGTTTATCCGGCAGAGCGGATAGACAGTGTGCGTCATTTGTTAGAAAGCAAGGAAAATTTGCTTTGTAGCATTGTGGAAGTATTGAATAAACAGGAAAATTTGAATCGGGAAATTGCTAAGCGTGTACCCTTCATTGCGGCAAAAAGCACACAGGAACAGCCTAAGAAAACGAAGCGCAAAGGTTTCTTAGGCTTGTTCGGCAAGAAAGAAAAGTCGAAACCGACCGCCACAACCTCCATGCTCCATGCACTGAACCGCAAGGAGATTACACAACAACAGGCGCAAAGCCGCCGCTTGTCGGAACATGCCGACAGCCTCGCCATGCGCAACAGCGAATTGAATCGACAACTGCAATCGCTTATCGGGCAGATGGACAGGAAAGTAGAACGTGACCTGCAAAAGCGTGAGGCAGAGATAACCGCCATGCGTGAACGCTCGTTCTTTCAAATCGGAGGGCTGACAGGATTTCTTTTTCTTCTTTTGGTTGTGTCATACATCATCATCCACAGGGACATACGCCGCATAAAGCGGTATAAGGCAAAGACCGTTAATCTGATAAGGCAACTCCATGAATCGGATATGAGAAACAGGGAACTGATTTCCTCACGCAAGAGAGCCATGCACACCATTACTCATGAACTGCGTACACCGCTGACCGCCATACACGGCTATGCGGAACTGATAGCCAACGGAGAAAATGCAACGCAGACGGAACGCTATTCGGGCAATATCCGGCAGGCATCGCAACGAATGATTGCCATGTTGAACACGCTGCTTGACTTCTTTCGGTTGGATAGTGGAAAGGAGAGTGCGAATACTTCCCCGTTCCGTTTGCAGGGCATGGCAGACGCTTTATCGGCGGAATTTGCTCCATTGGCAGAGACAAAGGACTTGTGTTTGACGGTGGAATGCAATACCGATGTTATCCTCATGGGCGACAAGGAGCGCATTATGCAGGTTTCCGCAAACCTGTTATCCAATGCCATCAAGTTCACGCAAGCCGGAAGCGTATCGCTCCGCATGGACTACAACGGCAATAACCTTTCCATTGTGGTGGAAGATACAGGCAGCGGTATGAGCGAAGAAGAACAGCAACGGGTGTTCGGAGCATTTGAACGGCTCTCCAACGCCGCCACGCAGGACGGTTTCGGATTAGGATTATCCATCGTGAAACGCATCGTGGATATGTTAGGCGGTACTGTCCGATTGGAAAGCAAGAAAGGTCGGGGCAGTCGTTTCACGATAGAAATACCCATGCAAACCGCTGATATTGCTGTCATCGAAAAGAAAGAAGTGCAAGAACAATATCCTTATTCTGAACGTGCCTATTCGGTCATTATGTTGGATGACAACGACATTCTTCTTTCGATGGCAATGGATATGTATGCCCATTACGGTATCCGTTGTGATGTGTGCACTAATACAAGCGACCTCATGGAAGCCATGCGGACAAAGGACTACGACCTGCTGATTACAGACTTGAAGATGCCGGAAATAAATGGCTTTGAGGTATTGGAACTGCTGCGCTCGTCCCACGTCGGCAACTCGAAGACCATCCCTGTGATTGTCGCCACTGCTTCGGGAAGCTGCACCGAAGAAGAACTGCTGGCTCATGGCTTTTCCGCCTGCCTGTTCAAGCCGTTCGGCCTGTCGGAACTGCTGGCGGTGTCGGGCAAATGCCTTTCAGTATCTTCTGTCAAAAATAACAAAGAGAAACAACCTGACCTTTCTTCTTTATTGGCGTATGGTGACAAGGTGACTATGCTTGACAAACTGAAAACCGAAACGGAAAAGGACATGCAAGCCATTAGCGATGCCGGAGAGCGGTGTGACCGCAAAGAATTGGATATGCAGGTACACCGTTTACGCAGTTCGTGGGCAGTAATCCGTGCGGACAAACCACTATGGGAACTGCACAGACTTCTGCATTCAGACACGGAATGTTCCGATAACGAGATTCAACACACCGTGAATGCAGTATTGGCAATGGGTGACAAGATTGTGGAACAGGCTAAAAAACGAAAGGAAGACGGATTATGAAGGTAATTGTAGTAGAGGACAATCCCGTTTATAACGATTATGTCTGCAACTTCTTGAAGAAAGGCGGCTTCGACACCATGCAGGCGTATCGGCTTTCTACCGCCAAGAAATTGCTGGCAAAGGCAGAGGAAGATAATACTGTGCTTGCCGACTTGCGTCTACCTGATGGTGAGGGTGTCGACCTGTTGCGTTGGATGCGCAAGGAAGGGAAGCCGCAGCCGTTCATCATCATGACCGATTACGCCGAGGTGCATACGGCAGTGGAAAGTATGAAACTCGGCTCCGCCGACTATATTCCCAAGCAATTGGTAGAGGACAGGCTTGTTCCTCTCATCCGCTCCATACACAAAGCACAGGAACAGAAAAGGAACAAACAAGTCCCGATATTTGTCCGGCAAGGTACGGCATATCAAGGAATCAAGCGGCGTGTCCGGTTGGTTGCACCCACCCGTATGAGTGTATTGATATTAGGTGAGAACGGTACGGGCAAAGAACATATTGCCCAACACATCCACGCACAGAGCAAACGTGCGGATAAGCCTTTCGTGGCGGTGGACTGTGGTTCGTTGTCCCCGACATTGGCACTGTCCGCATTCTTCGGACACATCAAAGGTGCATTCACAGGAGCAGATTCTACCCATGTTGGGTATTTTCAAGAAGCCAATGGCGGTACATTGTTTCTTGATGAAGTGGCCAACCTGCCGAAATGCAGCGGATGTTGCTCCGTGCCATACAGGAGAGGCGGTATCGCCCGGTCGGAGACAAGGCAGACCGGAATTTCAATGTCCGCATCATCGCTGCTACCAATGAAGATTTGGAGGTATCGGTGAATGAAAAGCGTTTTCGGCAGGATCTTCTGTACCGCCTGCACGACTTCGGGATAACCGTTCCTCCGTTGCGTGACTGTCAAGAAGACATCATGCCGCTGGCAGAGTTCTTCCGTGATATGGCAAACAGAGAGCTGGAGTGTAGCGTGAGCGGGTTCAGTTCCGAAGCACGTAAAGCGTTGCTGACACACGCATGGCCGGGCAACGTGCGGGAACTTCGGCAGAAAGTTATGGGTGCTGTATTGCAGGCGCAGGAAGGTGTTGTCATGAAAGAGCATCTGGAACTTGCCGTGACGAAACCGACCTCTACTGTCAGCTTCGCCTTGCGCAATGACGCGGAGGATAAGGAGCGGATATTGCGTGCGTTGAAACAGGCAAACGGCAACCGGAGTGTCGCCGCAGAACTGCTCGGCATAGGCAGGACAACACTATACAGCAAACTTGAAGAGTATGGACTTAAATATAAATTCAAGCAATCATAGCCCGTAATTCACTGAATTTGGCTATCTTT
>ERZ772858.3195-NODE-3195-length-10417-cov-11.084636_pt1 | contig 10417 bp, 8 predicted proteins | sample MGYA00512136_ERZ772858 | MGnify/ENA primary metagenome ERZ772858 (study PRJEB29015, sample SAMEA2737726) | human gut metagenome | biome: human gut; feature: human-associated habitat; material: faeces | place: China | collected 2012 ...
CTGTCGCACAATCTTTGTGCGGTATTGCCTAAACAAAAAAGCGGCTTACTTTTTCAGTAAGCCGCTTTTGTTTTACCTCTGTTTTTATTTTCTCCGGAGCACTGCCCCTGTGCCGCAGCAGCCCAGAAATGCTGCCAGATCGGCAATGACAATGGTTGCCCCCACCGGCGTGGAAGCCAGTATCGAGATCAGCAGTCCCACTACAGCACAGACGACGGAGATCACCGCTGCACAGAAAATCACGCCGCGGAAACTCCGGAACAGCCGCATGGCGGACAGTGCCGGAAAAACGATCAGTGCGGAAGTCAGCAGGGAACCTACCAGATTCATGGCAAGGACAATGATGACTGCCGTGACTACTGCGATCAGCAGGTTGTACATGCCGGCACGGATCCCCGTGGCTGCGGCAAAGGTTTCGTCAAAGGTGACTGCGAAAATCTTGTGGTAGAACAACAGGAAAATCGCCATGACGACCACAGACATGCCCACGCAGAGCCAGACATCGCTTTTCGAAAGCGTCAGGATCAGCGTGGAGCCAAACAGCGTGCTGCACACGTCGCCGGAGATGTTGGCGGAGGAGGAGAACAAGTTCTGTATCAGATAGCCGATTGCCAATGCACTGACAGACAGCATGGCAATGGCAGCATCGCCTTTGATCTTGGCATTCTGGTTGGCACAGAGCAAGATCACTGCACAAACCACCGTGACCGGCATTACCAGCAGCATGTTGTTGCTGAGCCGCAGCACCGTGGCAATGGCAAGTGCCCCGAATGCCACGTGAGAAAGTCCGTCCCCGATGACGGAAAACCGTTTCAGCACCAGCGTAACTCCCAGCAGGGAGGAACACAGAGCAATCAGTACCCCTGCGATCAGGGCGTACCGGACAAATGAAAATGACAGATACCCTGTCAGCTGTTCCCAGATACTCATACTTCTGACCCTCCTGTGTATGCCTGTCCGATCTTGCTGTGGAGATAGTCCTCTTTGGTGCCGAAAAACAGGGGCGTTTTGCTGATGTGCAGCACATGGGAGGCGTATTTTACAGCGGCTTCCATGTCGTGGGAAACCATGAGAATGGTGATGCCGTCTTTCCTGTTCAGCTGGGCGATCAGCTCATACAGTTCCAGCTGTGCCTTGGGATCCAGCCCTGTGACAGGTTCGTCCAGTACCAGCATTTTCTGAGTTGCCCCCAGAGCACGTGCCAGAAGCACCCGCTGCTGCTGGCCGCCGGAGAGTTCCCGATAGCACCGCTTTGCCAGATGCGTGATGCCCAGCCGTTCCATGTTGTCCAGTGCCAGCTGTTTTTCCTGCTTGGTATAAAACGGACGGAAGCCGCTGTGGTTCAGGCAGCCGGAACGGACGATTTCCAGCACCGATGCGGGAAAGTCCCGCTGTACTGCCGTCTGCTGGGGCAGATAGCCGATCTCGTCCGGCTGTAATCCGTCGCCGGTGGCAATGGTTCCTGCCATAGGGGATTTCAGCCCCAGAATTGCTTTCATCAGCGTGCTTTTGCCGGAGCCGTTTTCTCCTACAATATAGAGGTAATCTCCCGCCTGCACGGAGAAGTTCAGGTGTTCGATGACCACATTGCCCTCATAGCCCAATGTGACATCTTTTCCAATGAGTTGTGCCATAGATTTTCACGCCCCCTCAAGAGTTCAGTGCCTGTTTCAACACATCATAATTTTCCTGCATTTTTGACAGATAGGTAACGCCGGTATCGATCTCCTTTTGCGAAACTGCCTGTAGAGATTGCAGTGTCAGAATTTTCCCGTCCGAGCTGGCATTTTCCAGAATGGTTTTCGCCAGTGAGGAATTGCTGCCCTCGGTGACCAGCACACAGGGCAGATGCAGAGATTCCACCTTTTCCGATAGGAATACAATGGTTTCAAAGCTTGCTTCTGTTTCTGCGGAGCAGCCCGGAAATGCGGCGTAATAAGTCAGTCCGTAATCTTCTGCCAGATACCGGAACGGAAAGCGGTCTGCTACCACAATGGTATCCCGTGCCGCCTGCGAAGTCATTTTGGTAAAGTCGCTGTCCATGTCCTGCAATTTCTGGAGATAGTCGGTGCAGTTCTGGTTGTAGATGTCCTCATGTGCGGGATCTGCCTTGCACAACGCCTCTTTCATGGCAGTGCATGCCAGTGCAGCCCGCCGCAGGGACAGCCACACATGTTCGTCCAGTTCCGGCGGCTCCTCGTGGGAATCGCTTTCGTCATCGTGGTGGTCGTGTTCATGTTCGTGTTCGTGTTCATGTTCTGCCTGCATGCCCTCTGCCAGCACTTCCTCGTCAGCGTCAGCGGCTTCTGCCATGGAAACCAGCTGTGCGGTGCGGTTCTCGGTGGTGTCCAGCACGTCGTTGACCCATGTATCCGAAACGCCGCCTACGTAGCAGAACACATCTGCCCTGGCGATCATGGCAATGTCCCGTACAGAGGGCTGATAGCTGTGCAGGTCTGTGCCGTTTTTCACCAGCAGTGTCAGGTCTACGTTGTCCACGCCCTGTGTCAGCTGTCTTGCCCAGTCGTATTCGGGAAAAATGGTGCAGACAACTTGCAGCCGGTCGTCTGTTTTCGGCAGCGTTCCGCCGCAGCCGTTCAAAAAAAAGCTCCACCCGAAGCAGAGCATCAGCAAAAAAGCCAGTTTTCGTTTCATATTCTCTCACTTCCGTCCGTTGGAATTGCAGTATTTGAAATTGAAAATGATTTTCATATTCTCTTTTTATATTTTAGAAAAATAAGGTAAACAACATTTAATAAAATTCCGAATATTGTCGCTGCCGGTGCTGCAAAGCCAATCTTTGTAAGACTTGCGTCAGGCTGAATACTCATATAATAAGCAAGCGGAAGACGCACAAGAAGTGTCTGTATAAGTCCCTGTGCCATAACCCATATAGTCTTATCATGTCCGTTAAAATATCCAATCATGCTGAAAAGAATAGCTGTCACTATTGTTTCCAATGCAAATCCTTTAAGATAATCATATCCCTTTTGTACAACAGCTGCATCCGTCGTAAATATTCCTGTGAGTATGTCACCTTTAAATATTATTAATAAAAATGCAATACATCCTATAACAAGTCCTACACCAATGCCTGTAAACATCGCCTTTTTGGCTCTTTTCTCATTACCAGCACCGACATTCTGTGACACAAATGATGCCATTGACTGCATAAGTGAACTTGGAATCAACATTGCAAAGTTTACAATTTTACAAGCAACGCCATATCCCGATGAAGCCTCAAGTCCAAGCCTGTTGATAAATGCACATAATGCCAGAAACGAAACCTGAGTAAGAAACTCCTGTAATGCAAGAGGAATCCCGATTTTTAATGCTCTTTTACAGTGTATATTTACCTTGAAATCACTTTTTGTTATCGTAAATATCTTATTCCTTTTTACAAGCATAAATAATGCCAGCATAACACTTACCGCCTGTGCAAATACTGTTGCTATTGCTGCACCTGCCGCATCCATTTTAAGACCGGCAACAAGCAAAAGGTCACCCACAATATTTATAACACAGGCAACTGCAACAAATATAAGCGGAGATTTACTATCGCCAAGTCCTCTGAAAATTGCAGATAAAAGATTATATGCCACAATAAAAAATATTCCACCGCCACAAATCTTCACATATACCGATGTAAGCCCTACAGCTTCTGAAGGTGCTTGCATGACAATGGCAATGCGGCGTGAAAAACATATCATCACAAAAAATAATACTGCTGAAATTATCGCAAATATTATAATTGAACCACCTATAACCTGCCCTATCAGCTCCTGCTTCTTTTCACCTATATATCTTGCAATAAGCACCGTTATGCCCATTGCAAACTGTGTAATTACAAATGTCACAAGATTAAGCACCTGACTTCCTGTTGAAACGGCTGACAATCCAGAAGTTGTACCGAATCGTCCAACAACAAGCAGATCAACTGCACCATACGCAGCCTGCAGTATCAGTGCACCGAGTATAGGCATCATAAACGGAATTAACTTGCCAAGTATACTTCCCTGTGTAAAATCCGATTTTGAATTATTCAATGTCAACTCTCCTTTCACTCATTACTTTATAAAACTTTTCTATCGTATTAATCATGCAATCAGCCTCTTCCTCTGAAATACCATCAAGATATCTGCATAAGCGGCTGTAATAATTTTTATCATATTTTTCAGACAGTTCTTCACCTTTAACTGTAATCTCAATATATGTTATACGTGCATCCTCATCAGACGAAATCTTCTTCAGATAACACCTTTCTTCCATCTCTTTGATCGTCCTTGTAACACCCGGACGTGGTATTGCAAGGGATTCGCTTATGTCAGAAATCTTGACCCTCTGCACTCCATTCCCCTGCAATTTGTGAATTGTATCCATATACTGTATATATGCCGGCTTTACTCCATCTGGCAGCTCCGGGAGAAAATCACGGATTCTTTTTGCCAGAAAGCACGCATCTAGCATTCTTTTTATTTTTTCTTCTGTCATAAATACTTCCTTTCATTTTATCTGCATATAGTTATCATTGATAATTACCTTTGGTAATTATATATTTAAAAAATATAGAAGTCAATAACAATCTATGCACATTTTATTGACTTCTAATAAAATTATTCTTTTCAGCATGCGGCCTTTATAAATCTTGCCTTTAATATCTCATCAGTTTTTTTGTACACAGCATTCGCAAATATTTTATGTGCCTGTGCGTCAAGATGTTCCTGATCCTTCTCACTGCATGAAACAAAATCCTGTGCCCTCAGAAAATGTACATTATTTTTTAATGCTATTTTTTCATAAACTGCCTCAAGATTTTTTGATACCTGTATAGATTCTTTTGAAAATTCAACATCAAAGCCTTCTTTATACACATTTTCACCAAGATATATCGGAGAAATCAACAAAATATCGCTGTCAGGACTGTAATTTTTTACCTGTTCAATAAGCGTCTCCACTCCTTTTCCGATTATGCCCGCAGTTGCTCCGTAAACGGTCTTGCAGTCATTGGTTCCAAGCATGATTATAATAAGGTCAAGCGGTGTGTGACTTTCGAGAATTGCAGGAAAACTCTCACTTCCTTTGCGTCCAACACGGAATACATCGTCAAATATTGTTGTCCTTCCGCACAATCCCTCTTCTATAACATTGACATCTCTTCCAAACTTTTCTGCCAGAATACTGGTCCAGCGTACACCCCACGGAAATCTTCCGCTCTTATCAGGTTTATATCCATATGTATTAGAATCTCCAAAGCACAATATCTGTTTCATAAAACCCTTCCTTTCCACAGCATGCCGCTGTCTCCCAATAAATTTTGACAATTATGTAAGTATAATATATTCCGCTTTCAGCGTTTTATATCATACTTATTCGGTAGGGTTAGTATAGATTAAATTTTATATACTGTCAATACTGAATTTAAGAATTTGGCAATTCTTATAAAAACAATCTGCCTCGTTAATATATGCAACTAACTCAAAATACAGGCAGGCAAAATAATGTACCAGCAGAAAAAAGAACATTATTCGTCAAAAACAGATTTTGTATAAATTTATAAATAATGCTGTCGCATATTGGAAAGCTTAATCATTTCTATGCGACAGCATTATCTTTTTATTTTGCAAGATATGCAACAGCTGAAAGAGCCGCAACATTTCCTTCCCCCGCAGCTTTCACATACTGGTATGGTGCTCCTGTTATATCTCCACACGCAAAAAGTCCTTTGATATTAGTTGACATGTCACGCTGTACCAATACCTTGTTTTCTTCTGTTTTAAGTCCCGGAACAAGTGTCTTAGGAGCTACATGTTCCCTCATCACAAATATTCCATCAAATTCATATCTGCCGCCTGCCTGCGTTTCAAGAATAACTTTCATTCCGTTCTTTTTTATTCCAACAGGTTTTACAGCAGACAATACCTCAATATTTTTGATTCCAGCAAATGTACCCTCAACACCATTTGAATCTTTATACATCTTTATATATGTCACTTTTTCAGCAATCTCAGCAAGAAACTTTGCCTCTGCCTCTTCTTTATCCGAAAATGCAATTACTGCAGCACTTTTTCCACGATAAAATGCAGCATCACATGTCACACAGTAGCTTACTCCCTGTCCGAGATATTCTTCTTCACCCGGATATGCATTTACATTAGAAAGCCCTGCTGCCAGAATCACACTATCTGCCTCATAACTGCCATTTTGCCCCTGTAAAGCAAAATAATTTCCAAGCGAATAAACTGCATTAATTTTATCCTCAGTTATTTCAATCCCCATGCTGCCAATATGTTTTAAAAATGCTTCTTTTAGCTGCTCACCGCTCACAGCCGGAATTCCCGGATAATTATTAATAAGTGACGCTTTTTCTATTTTAGTGCTAAGTTCACGGCTTCCTATAAGAATACTATTTTTATTTCTCACTCTTGCTGTTATCGCCGCTGATATTCCAGCCGGTCCTGTACCTATAATTGCTATATCATATCTATCCATATTATCTCCAATCACCTTTTATAAGAATCTGTTTTTTCATATATTTTTATAATAAAACATAAATTTATAAAGAAATCAATATTTTATTAATCATAACAGGAGGCTTCGTTTGAATCAACAATTAAAACATACCTTAAAAACTTACGGCAGGGAACTGATATATGCCCTTATAATACCACTTGCTGCCGGTGCTTTTTCATCTGTCCTTACTCCCGACAGCTCAGAAATTTTTAACATGTTTAACAAACCACCGCTATCACCTCCCGGCTGGCTTTTTCCTGTTGTATGGACTGTCCTTTATATATTTATGGGGCTTGCTTCTTTTCTTGTATACACATCCGATAAATACACAAAACCCGCACTCACATTATATTGTACCCAGCTTTTCCTTAATTTTATGTGGTCAATTATATTTTTTAATCTGCAAATGTATCTCGCAGCATTTTTCTGGTTATTTTTGATGTGGTTTCTTATAATAATCACAATTGTTCTTTTTTATGAAATCTGTAAACCCGCCGCATATCTTATGATTCCATATCTTGTATGGGTAACATATGCCGGATATCTTAATCTTGCAATATATATGCTAAACTAAAAAAATACAAAACCGGTCTTAGCTGTAAGACTATTTCCTACATTACTAAGACCGGCTCTGTTGCTTTTATATTCATTAAAATTAATTATTTAAAAATAGTTTTAATGAACTCTCTAAGCTCTTAATCCTCTTTTTTTGTTCTTGTCATGAGAACATATGCAGCTCCGATAAGAGCAATTCCCATAACTGTTACAAGTGGCATGATTGTTCTCATTGCCATATCACCTGTTGAAGGTGATGAAGGTGTTGTATTTGCATCACCTGTTGTACTTCCTGCGTTGTTACCATTATCAGCTGATGGTGTATCAGGTGTTGATGGTGTACCAGGTGTTGATGGTGTGCCTGGTGTTGATGGTGTGCCTGGTGTCTTATCAGCATCTGTGTAAACAATAGCATATGTTGAGAATTCACTTGTACTGAATGTAATTGTTCCATCCTCTACTGTTATCGGAGTCACTTCTTTTGCTTCTCCATTATGAATTCTTACGATTGCATATGTTCTTTCCTTTGTCGCATCTGTATTAACAAGTGACTCCGGAATTGCTACTGTAAACTGGATAGCATTTTTTGTTTCTTTTACTTCTGTTGATACACCGTCTACTGTCTTTTCAATTGTAATATCGAAGAGCTTGCCGATTGTGCTGCCTTTAATAACTGCTGCAATCTTTTCTTTTATTGCTTCTTCTGTTGTTTCATCAGCGTTTGCAACTTTTACCTTAACAGAAATATCTTTTCCATCTGCTAATGCCGCCTTATCTTCTTCTGTAAGAACTGCATCTGCAACCTTTTCTTTATCTACATCTGTCTTTGGTGCATCTTCAGCCTGGTCAACATCAGGTTTAACTTCACCTTTCTTGAAAGCCTTAATCTCATTTGTTGTGAGACCCTTATTTGTCCAGTTGAAACCAGCCATCTTATCGAATGTTCCCATTGTTGTTTCAGCTTTCCACCATGTATCGCCGGCCTGAATTGTAATTGTGTGAGCCTTTGTCATGTCGAAGCCTTCAGGAAGTTCTGACTTCTTAATTGTGTAAGTTGTCTCTGTTGTTGTCTTAGCACCGTTTACAGGGTTGAAGTATTTCTCTGAACCGTAAGCTGTGCCGTCTACATATACACGGTATCCACCAACTGCTGTATCATCTGTTGCTGCATCCCATGTAATCTCAAGGTCACCGTCTTTTGTTTCCTTAGCTGTAACCTTAGCATCACTGCCCCATACAGGAGCTTTGTAATCATAGTTTTCTAATGTCTTAACTGTTGCTTCAGGATACTTGTATTCAACGCCTGCATCTGTAAATGCTACAACCTGAACCTTGTTATCAATACCAGGTGTAAGACGTCCAACCTGATTGCTCATCTTATCTACTGAAGCGTAGTTCTTAATCTGATAGTTGTAAAGTGTCTTAACAAGATTTCCGTTAGCATAAATCTTATAACCACGAACTCTTGCATCGTCCTTTGAAATTCCTGTCCATGTACCCTGTGCACATGTGTAAATTGCACTTGCAAGTGATACACTTGTTCCTTCAGGAGCTGTAATAGCTGCTGTATCCTTTGTTCCTTCTGTTGTAAATTCTGTTTCACCGATAAGTGTCTTGTTGTTTTCTGCCTTTAAGCTGTTAGCAGAATCACCTTTTTCACTTACATATACCTTAAATGTATATTTAACACCTGATGAAAGTCTGTTAATTATTGTATTTGTATCTGTGATACCGTCAACCATGTCTACCTTAACACCGTCAACATATGTATCAACTCCGTAGAATACGTCTGTATCATTTTCTACTGCTGTCCATGAAAGCTTAACTGATTTTGCTTCTGCTGACTGTGCAGGTGCTGAAGGATCATCTTTTCTTGTGCCTTCTTTAAGAAGTGAATCTGCATCTGCAACAGGTGCATCGAAGTAGATTCCATATACCATTGGCTTAGAACCCTGGCAATAATAGTAATATGTTCTGCCTGCTCTTAAATTAAATGTCATAACATCAGCTACAGCACTGTCTGTTGCAGTGTTAGTTACATTAGCTCCGTCAGGTGATTCAAGGAAATACCATACCTTAGAAGTAGCTCTGCTGTGTAATGTAACTGAGCAGTCAACCTTAGGACTGAATACATATGTTGCTGTTCCGTTTCCAGGAATCGCGCCATCTGAATTTGCTGCTGTTGAAGCCTGAACAAACTGCTTATATTCAGCACCGCCGATTGTAACAGGAGCTTCAGCCGGGTCAAGTTCTGCAAGTACATGAACTGTTGCATCTTCAAGTGACTTAACTGTACCATATGCACCATTTGTATTATACTCTGTTCCTGCTGTCATTCCTTGTGAAATGTCTACTGACTCTCTTGCTAATGCTGTTGATGATTTTACACCTGTTAAATCTCTTACATTAGCTACATAATTTGCTGTGCTTCCTGTAGATGTAAATACTAAGAAAATCTTATGTGTCTTAGATGTATCAACACCTTCAGGTAATGTAACAGGCATTTCGATATTAACATATCCATCAGCCTTTGCTTTTGTAAGTGTTGCAGACGCAATCTCTGTACCAGTCTTAGAATCAAGACGTACTGAAACTTTCTGTGTACCATTATCTGTCTGTCTTGCAATTGGAACTATAAGTTTTTCAAGACCTGCAACATCGCAGTCAGGGAATGCAAAGCCCTGTTCATATCCCGGAGCTGGTGTTTTACCCTTATTGTGCTCATTGTCATAAATGTATCCAATGTTGTGAATTTCATTCTTTGTCTCAACCTTTGGAAGTGATGTTTCTACTTTCTTTGCTTCTACTGCATCATTGAAGAAATCTGAGCATTTATCAACGCTTACTGTCCATGTTTCTCCTGTTGTCTCATCACCCTTTGATGGTTCATCAGGAGTCTCTGTCTCAGCCTTATAATCCTTTGCTGTTACTGTTTTATCTGTTACTGTGATTCCGCTCATTGCTGCTTTCATCTTTTCTGTGCAGGCATTGAGTGAATCCCACGTTGTTCCCTGGAATACAAGGTTATTACAATACTGTATATTGTTCCATGCCTTATTTGTATTCTTTGATACTGACTTATTGTTGTATGACTTTGTAACTACGTTATAGAATACTGAATTATCACATCCGATAAGTGTCTCCCAGCCGTTCTTGTTCTTATATGAACCATTAGAACCTACATTACCAAATGTAATATCCTGGAAGTACATATTATGATGTGAATGTAAAGGCTTGCTTGTATCGCCTACAGGGTCAACATCTGCAAGTACCTGGATTGTATTCTGGTTAGCACCGTATACTGAAACATTGTATGATGCAAAGTTATAGAACTCACCAATCTCTGCATACT
>ERZ772858.3199-NODE-3199-length-10404-cov-7.415402_pt1 | contig 10404 bp, 7 predicted proteins | sample MGYA00512136_ERZ772858 | MGnify/ENA primary metagenome ERZ772858 (study PRJEB29015, sample SAMEA2737726) | human gut metagenome | biome: human gut; feature: human-associated habitat; material: faeces | place: China | collected 2012 ...
CCTCGTGGCCGAAGGCCTGCACCACCTTCTGGCCCTCGATCATCTCGTTGACCAGAGCAGTCTGCTCGCCGCGCACGCTGCTCTGACCCTGAAAATACTTGTAACTGCGCTTGGCAAGGAAGCTGGCCACCAGCAGACTCAGCGGGGTGATGCACACCACCACCAGCGTGATGACCACATTCTCGCTCAGCATGAACAGCAAGGTGCCCAGAATGGTCAGCACGCCGCTGAACAGCTGGGTGAAGCCCATCAGCAGGCCGTCGGCAAAGGTGTCCACATCGGCCACCATGCGGCTCACAATGTCGCCGGAGGGGTGGCTGTCGAGGTAGGACAGCGGCAGGGTCTGGATCTTGCGCAGGGCCTCGTTGCGCAGGTCCCGGCTCACCGAAAAGGTGATGCGGTTGTTGCACACGCTCAGCAGCCACTGGGCAAAGGCGGCCGCCACGGCCACCACCAGCACCTCCACGATGATGCGGCCTACACCGGCAAAGTCCACAATGCCTTTGCCCAGCATCAGGTCGATGGCGTCACCGCACAGGATGGGGATATACAGCTGTGCGGCCACACTCACGGCGGCCACGATCAGGCTGCAGACCACGAACAGGGAATAGGGGCGGATCTTGTGCAGCACACGGGTCAGGGTGGCCTTGCGCTGTTCCGGGGTCAGTTTTGCTTTGGCTTTCGCGCTCATTTCTGCACATCCCCTTTCTTGAACTGGCTCTCATAGATCTCTTCGTACACCGGGCAGCTCTGGCGCAGCTGGTCATGGGTGCCAAGGCCCACCAGCCTGCCGTCATCCAGCACAAGGATCTGGTCGGCGTGCTGCAGGCTGGCGGCGCGCTGGCTCACGATGAACACGGTCAGGCTGCCGGGCAGAGCGGCCAGTGCCTTGCGCAGGGCCGCGTCGGTGGCGTAGTCCAGGGCGCTGGCGCTGTCGTCCAGGATCAGAATGTCCGGCTTGCCCACCAGTGCACGGGCAATGGTCAGGCGCTGCTTCTGGCCGCCGGAAAGGTTCCGGCCGCCCTGTTCCACAGGCTCATCCAGCCCAAGGGGCTTTGCCTTGACGAATTCCGCCGCCTGTGCGGTCTCCAGGGCCGCCCACAGCTCGGCGTCGGTGGCGTTCTTATTGCCCCACAGCAGGTTCGAGCGGATGGTGCCGCCGAACAGCTGAGCCTTCTGCATGACCACGTTCACCTTGCCGCGCAGGGCCTCGCGGGAGTAGTCCGCCGCCGGGCGGCCCAGGATCTCCACGGTGCCCTCGGTGGCGTCGTAAAAGCGGGGGATCAGGTTGACCAGGCTGGACTTGCCGCTGCCGGTGCCGCCGATGACGCCGATGGTCTGGCCGCGCTTGGCGGTAAAGCTGATGTCGGACAGGCTGGGTGCGCCGGCCCCGGCATAGGTCAGGCTCACATGGTCAAAGCGCACGGCGTCACCGGCCTTGTCGGCGGGCACCTCGCTGCGCAGCTCGGCGGGGAAGTCCATGCCGGGCTTGGTGTCCAGCACAGCCTGCACACGGCCGGCGCAGGCCAGCGCTTTGCTTACCTGCACGATCAGGTTGGCCAGCTTGACCAGCTCGATCAGGATCTGGTTCATATAGTTCACCAGCGCGATCACGTCGCCGGAGGCCATGCCGCCCACGTTGATCTCAATGCTGCCCACATACAGCAGTGCCACGATGGCAATGTTGATGATCACATAGGTCAGCGGGCTCATCAGGGCCGAAAGATGGCCCACATGGAGCTGCATTCTGGTCAGCAGGTCGTTGGCGTTCTCGAAGCGGTCGATCTCGTCCTGCTCCTTGTCAAAGGCACGCACCACGCGCACACCGGTCAGGTTCTCGCGGGTCAGGCCCAGCACACGGTCCAGCCGCACCTGCGCGGTCTTGTACAGCGGGCGGGTGATCACCATCACGCCGAACACCACCACGCTCAGCAGTGGGATGGCCACCACAAAGATCAGGGCGGCCCGCGCGTTGACCGTGAAGGCCATGACCATGGCACCGATCACCACAAAGGGGCTGCGCAGGAACAGGCGCAGGAACAGGTTCAGGCCGCTCTGCACCTGGTTGATGTCGCTGGTCATGCGGGTGATGAGGGTGCTGGTGCCCAGGGTGTCCATCTCCGAAAAGCTCAGGCTCTGGATGTGGGCAAACAGGGCATGCCGCAGGGCGGTGGAGTAGCCCACCGCCGCCTTGGCAGAAAAATACTGCGCCGTGAGGCTGCAGGTCAGGCCGATGACGGCCAGCAGAAGCAGGATGCCGCACCGCACCAGGATGTAGTGCAGGTCGTGGGCGGCAATGCCCACGTTGACGATATCGGCCATGACCAGCGGCACGAACAGGTCAAATGTGGCTTCCAGCATCTTGAACAGAGGGGCAAGCACGCTCTCGCGCTTGTAGTTCCTCAGATAGCCAAGCATGTTGTTCAAGGCTATTTCCTCCTTTTCTGATCCCAGTATTCTGGAATTTTACCTATTATAGCGCACGCAGCTGAAAAAAACCATACGTTTGCCGGGATAGATGCAGAGCCAAAGCGCAGGTTTTCCGTTGAGAAAGATGGAAAATCCTGCTATACTAGGAAGTGACACTGAAGGAAAGCAGGGAACATACAATGGCAAGAAGAACAGACGGCGGGGTGCGCTTCCGCCCGGTGGGCAGCAGCCGGCACCCGCGCACGCCGGTGCGCTACAGCCCCGGCGGCACCGGCTGCCCGGCGATCGAGCAGGCGATCGAGCAGCTGTATCACGGGCAGAACGAGGAGAGCTTCTGGGCCCTGATGGGGGCCCTGAACTACGCGCTGGAGCTGGAGACCCATGTTCTGGTGCCGCTGCAGACGGCCCCGGGCACACCGCCCACCCCGGCCCCCTGGGCCGAGAACCCCGTCCCGCAGCAAAAGGCCAGAGGGCTTGCGCTCTGGACCCTGAAAAACAAGGACCGTACCTGGCTGCCGCTGTTCACCTCCAGCGCAGCTGCCTGCGTGGACCGCAGCACGGCGGCCCGCCCCATGGCGGACTACACCCTGCAGGACGCCATGGAACTGGTGCTGGATGCGCCGGACATCGACGGCGTGGTCATCGACCCGTGGGGCCACTCGGCCACACTGGATGAGGCCCTGCTCAACGGCCTGCTCCACGCGGGCCACAACCCGGAGGAGCCGGGAGACGAAGAAGTAGAAGCCGGGCGGGAAGCGGCCCGCGCCGGGGACTGGCGGATGGCGGCCGACCACTACGACGAAGCCGCCCAGCAGGGCAATGCCATGGGTCTCTCGCTGCTGGCCGACTGCCTGTACCGGGGCCGGGGCGAGATGCAGAACAAGACCGAGGCCCGCCGGATGTGGCGCACCGCCGCTGACCACGGCGAGGTGCTGGCCATGCTGTCGCTGGGCGAGGACTGCGCTGCCCGGGGCGAAGCGGGCAAGGCCCTGCTGTACTACCGCAAAGCCCGGCAGACGGCGCAGGGCATGCCGGACATCGAGTATACCCCGCGCATCTGTCTGCGCCTTGCCCAGGCCGAGACCCGCTACGTCTCGGCCAAAAAGGCCATGGCACTGGCGGCAGAGGCCGCCCAGGGCTTTGCCATCCTGGCCCGGGAGAAGGAACCGGATGCGGCCGAATTGCAGGCAGAAGCGGAACAGCTGCTGCGGGAACTGGCCGATCCGAAGCCCCGGAATACGGCCTACAACATAGATTCTTTACAATTGGACTAAAAAATGGTCACAGGAATCGGGTAAGATGATCAGGTGAATAAAATGCTTTGGCGGACGGGATGCGCCGCAAAGAGAGGAAAACGATATGAGCAAAGTGATCGGCATTGACCTTGGCACAACAAATTCCTGTGTGGCGGTGGTGGAAGGCGGCAAGCCTGTGGTCATCACCAACGCAGAGGGCGAGCGCACCACCCCCAGCGTGGTGGCCTTTACCAAAGACGGCGAGCGTCTGGTGGGCGGCGCGGCCAAGCGGCAGATCGCCACCAACTCCGGCCGCACCGTGACCAGCATCAAGCGCCACATGGGCAGCGATTACCGGGTGCACATCGACGGCAAGGACCTGACCCCGCAGGAGATCAGCGCCATGATCCTGGCCAAGATCCGCCGCGACGCCGAGAGCTATCTAGGCGAGCCGGTGACCGAGGCCGTTATCACGGTGCCCGCCTACTTCGACGACAGCCAGCGCAAGGCCACCCAGGACGCCGGACGCATCGCGGGCCTGAACGTGCTGCGCATCATCAACGAGCCGACGGCTGCCGCTGTGGCCTACGGCCTGGACAACGAAGCACCCCAGAAGATCCTGGTGTATGATCTGGGCGGCGGCACCTTTGACGTGTCCATCATCGAGATCGAGGACGGTACTTTTACAGTGCTGGCCACCGGCGGCGACACCCATCTGGGCGGCGATGACTTTGACGAGCGCATCGTGGAGTACGCTGTGGCCGAGTTCAAGAAGTCCGACCGCATCGACCTCTCCCGCGATCCGGCTGCTATGGGCCGCCTGAAGGAGGAAGCGGAAAAGGCCAAGAAGGAGCTGTCCAGTGCACCCTCCGCGCAGCTGAACCTGCCCTTCATCGCGGTGGGCAAGGACGGCCCCCACCATCTGGATCTGTCGCTGTCCCGCCCGCAGTTCGAGATGATGACCGGTGACCTGCTGGCCCGTACCGTGACCCCGGTGCAGAATGCCCTGCGGGATGCCGGGATCTCTGCCAGCCAGCTGGGCAAGGTGCTGCTGGTGGGCGGCAGCACCCGCATGCCCGCCGTGGAGCGCCAGGTGCGGGAGCTGCTGGGCTGCGAGCCCAGCCACAGCCTGAACCCGGACGAGTGCGTGGCCATGGGTGCCGCCGTGCAGGGCGGTCTGCTGCAGGGCGGCGGCAAGCTGGCTGGTGCTACCGGTGCCGCCGCACAGGGTCTGGTGCTGATGGATGTCACCCCGCTGACCCTCTCCATTGAGACGCTGGGCGGCGTGGCCACCCCGCTGATCACCCGCAACAGCATGATCCCCACCCGCAAGAGCCAGATCTTCACCACCGCACGGCCCATGCAGACCAGCGTGGAGATCAACGTGCTGCAGGGCGAGCGCCACTTTGCCCGCGACAACAAGAGCCTGGGCAAGTTCAAGCTCAACGGCATCCGGGGCGGTTTCTCCTCCAAGCCGCAGATCGAGGTCACCTTTGACATCGACGTCAACGGCGTGGTCAAGGTGTCGGCCAAGGATCTGGGCACCGGCCGGGAGCAGAACATCACCATCACCGGCAGCACGAACCTGTCCGAAAACGAGATCCAGCGCGCTATGGCGGATGCCGCAGCCTACGAGGCCGAGGACAGCCGCCGCAAGGAGCGGCTGGAGCTGCACAACCAGGCCGAGGTGCTGGCCTACAAGGTGGACGAGGCCTTGTCCAAGTGCAAAAAGGAGCTGGACCGCGACGAAAAGAACCGCATCAAGACCGATGTGGCCAACCTGCGCCGCTGCCTGCGCAAGGACAAGCCCGAGAAGATGAACGAGACCGAGGAAGCGGCCCTGCGGCAGGCCAAGAGCCAGCTGGAGGAAAGCGCCAACCACCTGATGATGCTGTATGCGGCAGAGCAGGGGCAGGACGGCTCGGCCGGCGGCAGCACCCTGTGACCACAGCATTTGTTTGAAAAATCATAGAAAACAGACAGCGGAACGGCATTTTGTGAAAAATCTGCCGTTCCGCTTTTTTGACAAAAAACATGTAAATAATTTATGAAGAATGACAGTAGACAAAGAACAGCGCCTTTGATATACTACTTTACAGAGCAAGGCGACATTCCTCGGAAGCGATACTTGCGGCAGACCAAACATAGAGCATGGGTGTAAGATACCCATATATTCTATATGTGGGTGCTGTCGCGGTATAAGTTCCGGGGCTTTTTTTATCTCCGGACCTTTGCGGAAGAATGGAGCGCAGAGCATGAAGATCATCAAAAAAATCAATACAAGCGCTGCTCTGGCGCTCGACGCATCCGGACACGAAGTGGTGGTGCTGGGCAAGGGCATCGGGTTTCCGCCCACACCCTATGAGCTGACCGACCTTTCCAAGGTGGAGCGCACCTTCTACGATGTGGATCCCCGCTACCTGAGCATGATCGCAGAGCTTTCGCAGCCCATCGTGATGGCCTGCGCGGATATCGCCGATCAGGCCGAGATCGAGCTGGGAAATCAGCTGAACCCCAATCTGCCGTTCACGCTGGCCGACCACGTCCAGTTCGCCGTGGAACGGCTCAAAAGCGGCGTGGACCTGACCATGCCCATCGCCTACGACATCCGGCACCTGTACCCCAAGGAGACCGAGATGGCCGATGCCGCGCTGCAGATCCTGCACGATAAGGCAGGGCTGGACCTGCCCGCCAACGAGGCGGTCAACATTGCCATGCATTTCATCAACGCCGAAGCAGAAAGCGGCGACATCCACAGCCTGATGCTGAGCATGCAGATCATTTCCGACGTCAACAAGATCGTGGAAGAGAGCCTGCACATCAAGCTGGATAAGGACAATTACAACTACAACCGGTTCGCCACCCATCTGCGCTATCTGTTCCAGCGGCTGCAGAGCGGCGTGCAGACCAACGATGTGCCCCGCAGCGTCCGCAATACCCTGATGCGGGAATACCCGGATGTGTACACCTGTGTCCTGAAAGTCGTGGATTACTTCCGCGACACCTGGGGCTGGGATTGCAGCGATGACGAGATCGTCTACCTGATCATGCACATCCAGCGCGTATATGAGCGCGAAAAAGAATAAACGATCAAGAGTTCCTTGTTTTACAAAGCTCGTTTTACTGGAGCGTTAGCCCATAAGGGCGCGAGATCCGGGGCGGACTTCAGGACAGCGGGCGCAGACAGCCGGAACGGTTGCTGCAGTTTTGCCGTGTTGAAGTGTGCTCCGGATCTTTTTTTCAAATTTTGAATGTTTCCCTGTGCACGGGAATCAGATAAAGACCGCATACACACCCAAGGAGGCCACAGCCAATGGACGAGACCAGCATTTTACAAAGCGTCTGTTCCTGCATCGGCGGACAGCAGAATGTCAGCCGGGTATTATCCAGCGGGAACAAACGTTACCTGATGGTCAAGGACGCCAGTGCCGTGGACCTCACGGCAGTCCGACAGGTGGAGGGCGTACAGGCGGCGGAGCTCAGCCGCGGACGTCTGACACTGGAACTGCCGGGAAACGACAAGGAGGAGAAAATGGATCACAAACAGGTAGCCCAGGGCATTATTGAGAATGTCGGCGGCAAGGAGAACATCGCATCCTTTACCCACTGCGCCACCCGCCTGCGCCTGAAGCTGCGCGACAACGCAAAGGCCAATAAGGACGCCGTGTGCAAGGTGAAGGGCGTCATCAACGTGGTGGAAAAAGGCGGCCAGTTCCAGGTCGTCATCGGCAACGAAGTGGCTCAGGTGTTCGACGTCGTGCAGGAGATCACCGGCATTTCCGGTCAGGCCGAGGACATCGTGGAGAAGGATGACCTGAAGGTGAAGGGCAAGTTCATCGACACCCTGATCGACCTGGTCACCAACATCTTCACCCCGATCCTGCCCGCCCTGATCGGCGCCGGCATGATCCGCGCTCTGCTGATGCTGTGCACTCAGTTCGGCATCCTGCAGAGCAGCAGCGGCACCTACATTATGATCAACGAGATCTATAATGCAGTGTTCAACTTCCTGCCCGTCTACATGGCCTACTGCGCCGCAAAGCGCTTCAAGTGCAACCCGATGATCGCTGCGGCCGTGGCGCTGGCCCTGGTCAGCTCCAACCTGCAGGCCGCTATCCAGAGCGAAGAGGGCCTGCGCTTCCTGGGCATCCAGCTGAGTATGCCCAAGCAGGGCTATGGCTCCGCCATCATCCCCATCATCTTCATCATCTGGTTCATGAGTGTCATCGAGCACTTCTGCACCAAGCACATCCACCCCGCAGCCCGCAACATTGTCACCCCGCTCGTTGAGCTGGTCATCACCGTGCCGGTTTCCTTCCTGGTGTTCGGACCCATCTTCAGCGCTCTGCAGGCTGCCATCGGCAACGGCTACACCGCTCTGTACAACCTGAGCCCCGTTGTCACCGGCATCGTTCTGGGTGCTGCATGGCAGATCCTGGTCGTCTTTGGTCTGCACTGGGGCATCGTTCCTCTGGGTCAGGTCAACCTGGCCATGTACGGCCGCAACACCATCAACGCCGTTACCGGCCCCTCCAACTGGGCACAGGCCGGTTCTGCCATGGGTGTTGCCCTGCGCACTAAGAACCCCGACGTGAAGGAGACTGCAATGTCCGCTGCCATCACCGGCATCTTCTCCATCACCGAGCCTGCCATCTACGGCGTCAACCTGAAGTACAAGAAGCCCTTCTACATCGCCGTTGTGGCAGGCGGTATCGCAGGCGGCATCGCAGGTGCCGGCAACGCTGCTGCACTGGCAGGCGGCCCCGTTGGCATCCTGAGCTTCCCGCTGTTCATCGGCGAAGGCTTCATCTACTTCGTCATCGGCATGTTCGCTGCATTCTTCGGCTCTATGATCGGCACCTACCTGTTCGGTTACGATGCCGCAAACGACAAGGCATAAGCGATTTTCCACAGGCAGATTGGATAGAAGGTAAATGACAAAGGGGCTGTTCCCGCGGGGAACAGCCCCTTTTGTGTTTGTCCTTCCGGAAGCTCTCCCCCGCACAGCAAAAAGGCGGCCGCTGCAAACTACAGCGGCCGCCTTGCATTTTGATGTTACAGCATCTTGGAGAGGAACGCCTTCAGGCGCGGATGCTTGGGGTTGGAGAACAGCTCCTGCGGGGGCTCGTCCTCCTGGATCTGGCCGCCGTCGATGAAGATCACGCGGTTGGACACCTCGCGGGCAAAGCCCATTTCGTGGGTGACCACCAGCATGGTGATGCCGGTGTGGGCCAGCTCCTTCATCAGTTCCAGAACCTCGCCCACCATTTCGGGGTCGAGGGCGCTGGTGGGCTCGTCGAACAGGATCACGTCCGGGTCCATGGCAAGGGCACGGGCAATGGCAATGCGCTGCTGCTGGCCGCCGGAAAGGCTCTTGGGGTAGGCGTCGGCCTTGTCGGACAGGCCTACGCGGGCCAGCAGTTCGTCGGCCTTGTCGGAAATGGCCTGCTTATCCTTGAGCTTGAGCAGGGTGGGGGCCAGCTCAAGGTTCTTCTTCACAGTCAGGTGCGGGAACAGGTTGAAGTGCTGGAACACCATGCCCATCTTCTGGCGTACACCGTCGATGTGGGCTTCATCCACCTCGGTGCCCTCAAATTTGATGCTGCCGGAGGAGGGAATCTCCAGCCGGTTCAGGCAGCGCAGAAAGGTGGACTTGCCGCAGCCGGAGGGGCCGATCAGGCAGACCACGTCGCCGCGGTAGATGTCGATATCAATACCCTTCAGCACGTCCAGGGTGGGGGTGGGCTGTTTTGCGCCCTTTTTCTTTTCGCCGCCGTAGGTCTTGGTCAGGCCGCGGACTTCCAGAATCTTATCGGTCACTTTGAGCAAGCCTCCTCTCAAACTTTGCCAGCAGACGGGTGAACAGCATGACCAGCACAAGGTAGATCAGTGCATCGCCCAGCAACGGGAACATGGGCTCGTAGGTGCGGTTCATGATGCCCTGTGCGGCGTACAGCAGCTCCTTGCCGCCGATGACCGTGATCAGGGAGGTATCCTTCAGCAGGACGATGAACTCGTTGCCCAGAGCAGGCAGCACCGCACGGATGGCCTGCGGGATGATGATGACCACCATGGTGGTCATGTAGTTCAAACCAAGGCTGCGGCCGGCCTCCATCTGGCCGGGGTCAACGGCCATCAGACCGCCGCGGATGATCTCCGAAACATAAGCACCGGAGTTGATGCCCAGTGCCAGCGCACCTACCATGGTAAAGTTGCGGCTGTTGGCAAAAATGACCATGCTCATGATGAGCAGCTGCACCATCATAGGCGTGCCGCGGATGATGGTGGTGTAAATTTCGCAGATGATGTTGAAGAAGCCCAACACCGGGTTCTTGTGGCCGGGGCGCTGCTGGTCGTGTGCTACACGCACCAGAGCTACCACGCTGCCCAGCACGATGCCCAGCGCCAGCGCGAGAGCTGTGACCAGCAGGGTGGTGCCCACACCGCTGACATACTGGAGCCAGCGGTCTTTCAGGATGAACGCCTGATAAAACTTAAAGAAAAATTCCTGCCCGAAGCTGAGCTTCGTACCGCCGTTGAGCAGCTCTTTGAGCAGTTCGTATTGAGCAGCCATTCGCATCCTCACTTTCCTGTTTTGTTAGAATTTTGTAACCTTATTTTTCCAAAAAAGGGGAGGTACCCCAGTTGGGGCTGCCTCCCCGTGGTTCCGTTATCAGCCAGCTGATTATTCAGCGGTGATGTACTTGTCCACGATGGACTGCAGGGTGCCGTCAGCCTT
>ERZ772858.3203-NODE-3203-length-10393-cov-7.012285_pt1 | contig 10393 bp, 10 predicted proteins | sample MGYA00512136_ERZ772858 | MGnify/ENA primary metagenome ERZ772858 (study PRJEB29015, sample SAMEA2737726) | human gut metagenome | biome: human gut; feature: human-associated habitat; material: faeces | place: China | collected 2012 ...
CTTCAAAGTGTGGTTACGCGATATTTATTTGTTCAAAAAGTTGTAAACTGCTGTCTGTATATTAATCGTCGCTGTTTTGGCCATAATACTCACCTCCTATGGTTGTTGAGTCATATTTGTATTTCATTTACAACACAAACACGATGCTGCATTAATAATGTTCAATGCTTTCGCACTTATTGAGAATGGATAATCTTTTTTCTTCATAGATATTCGTATTCTGCAAATTCCGCCTTCATATATTTTCAAGGCCTACAAAATCTTATCATCCCTCGTCCGGGCCATGCAGATAGTACTGCATACACTTTCCGCACACAACTTCAATCATATACGTTTATCATATACGAAAAATACAGCACCTGTAAATGTATAAGACTTGCTGGTGCCGTATTTATATTCAGATGGCGAAATCTTCTATTCTGCATCTACTAGTTAATGATGGGCTTACTGAGCATATACTTGAAGCACGTTATTCAAGTATTGGACAAATATTTTTCTATCTTTCACGCTATGAGATGCTTATTACGGTAAGCAAAAAATCAAATATCAAAAGAATGCCCACATTAGGAGCACTCTTTTTATGCCATAGTGCGTATATATAAGAATTTGAGCCGTTGCAAAAATTGTTTCGTCAAATAAATGCCCTGATATTGCTGCGGTCTAACGGCTTACGAAAGGATATAATAATAAAAGTTTGGAGCTCATAATTTGTATATTTCTTAATACTGTCTAGTAGATAGATATTAGCAAAGAGAAACTTCATAATAAAAAAATACCCCAATATTTGACAAAGACTTTTACTTAATTTGTGTCATTACTCGATTTACATTATGAATAGAAATAGGCGTTAAATTGGGATATGTATGTAATATATTGTCATACAAGCTTCCTTTAAATTTAGGAACATCTACTGTAATAACAACAAAATATCTAATTTTTTCGTATTCATATTCATCGCGTCCAATGGCATGAAGTGATAAAAATGGATTGATTAATGAACTGCATCTCATAGACACCTTTTTTCGAATAATCGTATCCCACTTAAAATCACTATTTCTAAGATCGGCTTCTCTAAAATTTCTTTTTGCTGGTTTTGATACAGGTAAATCTGATCTCATGTATCCTTGACTAATCAATATTCTTGCAGTTTTAACATCATCTTCTTTGAGCAAATTCAATTTTTTTATATCTCTTCCCTTTCGAAAAGCAAATTTCATTTCATTCGGATAGAATGTATCCTCAATACAATTATTAGTGTATGCATCTGTATCATTAAGATTAGGGCTTACTACCGTACAAATTGTCCACTTTATACAAACATTACCACAACACATATTTATCTCTGGCATAAACACAGGTAATTTGACACTTGCAGAAGAGCTAATGTCTCCTTCGTAGAAAATGGTCACTTTGTTATCAGAGCAATTCAATAGCTCTTCTACATTCTCTGGACAAAATCCAAAACCACTTTCTGGACTATATTCCATACCATCTGCTTCTGCATGGTGAATTAATAATGCCCTTCCCAAATGAGGAACTATTTGATCTGATGCAGCCATTAAGCGACCTATTTTCCCTGCTACTACTGGAGCCGAATAACTTGTACCACAAACTCCTTCAATTTGCTTACCAGATTTAACTGCAATAAATGGTCTATCTTGTGTTCCACCAAACTCTAACAAGTCAGGTTTGATTTTTGCACCTTCTCTACCAGGTCCCACACAACTGTATGGAGCACGATATTTATCATTTAATAAGCTTAATGAATATGCACCTATTGCCAGTCCATTGACCATGTCAGACGGCGATTGGATTCTATTCAAAGGACTGTCCAAACCGCCATCATTTCCAACTGCTATACAAAAAAGTGGATTAACTTTTCCCTCGTCTACATTGTATGTTAGTTTATCACAAACATATGTAAATCTATTAATCTCATCATCTAATATGGCACCTCTAGGTCCGAATGACAGTCCATATAATTTTATATCTTCACGTTCACGAACAACACTTTCGATAATATCTATTGTAGTATACATCTGCATATCCGCTTCCACATTTCCCGTTTTTTTAGCCGGAAAAACTCTAAACGATTCTACTGAAACAACAGGATTCTCCACTTCATCCATGTCTGTCTTTCCCGCCAGATTACCATACAATACAGCTCCGCATACACCAGTACCATGATCAAGCTCTTTCATAGTAGGCGTTTCCTCTACCATATCATAGTTCGTTATAAATGGCTCAAGTAATTCTATTCCCTCCTGTACACCTCCATCAAAAATTCCAATCTTAATGTCAGACTTAAATAAATTTCTTGGTAATTTTGGAGCTGGAGCCACCATTGCGCTCATGCGAAAAGGGGCATCCCAATCCCAGTCATCACTAATCGGTTTTATACTTCGCAATGGATTATATTTTTTTGCTTTCTCAATAAGAGGCTTATCCATATATGCACAAACAAATGTCAAACCATCATCATACGAACGTATTTCAGCCTTTTCTCTTTGAAGTCCTGTTGCGTCAAAAAAGCCTTGGATAGCTCTATCTCGATCTGTTCCCAAAGGATGAAGTACAACTTCCACCGTTCCTCTTGTCCAAGAAGCATCAAAGCCGAGTACTTTCTCTTCCGGTCGTAACAAATCTATACTTTTAATTGTACAAATCTGGTTCTGCCAATTTTTTACATGGTCTTTTTTGCCAGATGTTAATTTATTTTTTAGATTTTCAAGATCACTATTACTTGCCCGCATGAAATACAATTTACCTTTAGTCGCTTCTTTACAATCTACAGTATAACGTCTTCCACCTACCAATTTCATATCAGAATCAGAAATTAAAGAATTTGGCATATACGATTTTGCTTCGAACTTAGGCTCAAGTCGCACACAAACGATTTTTTTATCTACAAAAATTTCATCTGAATTTGAAAATAAATTCTGTATTTTTTCTATATCAGCACTAAGTCTTACCTTCGCTTCCTCGTATTCATGAGGAACTGCAGGCTTTCCTCCAAAATTTTTTCTGATTAAAGGTTCAATATAGTACTGCCCATTTCCAATAATTGGATGTTTTCCATTATTTGCCATAATTTTACTCCTTTAAGTATCGATCAACTGATGAACTTGAAATACCCGTTATTTCTGATATTTTTTTCACAGTCATTTTTTTTCCATTATTTTTTAATGTTTTACATAGCTTTACTTTCTGCTCTTTTGTTTTTAAACCCACATATTCACAATATTCTGCTAACGCTGACGTTGTTACAGTTTCATTTGAGTAAAGTATTATCCTTCGCTTTATATGTTCACACATCTTGCATATATCTGCCGCGGATAAAGAGTCAGTACCATCAACCAATATTTGTACAACACCATCTTCTATTTCCAACTTCTTTGGCCCTAATCCTCGATTAAATAGTTCTTCTCTCTGTGCCTTTTCCGGCATTGGAACACAGATACTACGATCAAATCTTCTCCAAATAGCTTTATCTAACAATTCTGGGTGATTTGTTGCTCCAATAATAATGCAACTTACTGGGCAATCTTCTAATTCCTTTAGTAAAACGTTAACGAGGCGTTTCAATTCTCCTAAATCAGTAGCATCATCACGACGTTTTGCTATAGCATCAATTTCATCTAAAAACAGAATAACATTTTGTGCCTTAGCATATTGAAAAATGCTTTTTACATTCTGTCCACTTCTTCCCAAATAGCTGGAAATAGAATTCGCTAAATCCAGGGTAACCATTGGCATATTTAATTTATACGAAAGCCACTTAGCTATTAATGTCTTCCCAACTCCAGGGCTTCCATACAATAATATACTATTAGAAGGTGTAATATTTTGTTCTAAAAATTTATCAATAAGTTGTCTTTCATGAAGGAACTGTAAAAGTTCATTTATTATGTTTTTTCTCAAAATTGGAGTTTCAATTTCTAAAGGCTCCTCCAAATTTACTAATTGTCTTCTGGTCTCTCGGTCGACAGGAACTGGAGACATGTCAATACTCCTTAACACATCAGCACCCACATTTGCACATGATAATATTTTCATAATTTCTGCAGAAACTTCTGGATCTTCTTTTTTTAACTTTTTTCCTATCATTAATGCTATTGCTTCTACATTTTTCCTATCATTGTTTAGTGCCGCTCTCAGCAGTTTAGGAAAATATCTATAAACCAATTTCCTCATCTTCCTTTTTTATGTTATTTTTGGGATATTAGATATCATACCATTTACAAAGGCTGCAGTCAATAAAATGTCCCATATTCTATGTTACCTTATCATTTGGGATTTCATGGACTTTCTGATAAATTTTCCGCTGTTTTAATGCACAAATTTACAATGCAAGTTCAATTCCCTTAAAAATAACACCCCAGCTTTCTGACATAATAGTGTGTAGGTTTGTCAATTATTTCTTCTTGCCCTATCTAACAAATGATTGAAAAACCTATGATTGAAAAACCTACACAAAATATTTTTATTTTTACGCAAATTATATTGACATTGTGTCAATATATCTATTATGCCGACAGTGGGTCAAATAAAAAAGGAGAAGAAAATGGCAAAAGTAACAAAAGACGTAGCAGAACGACGGCCTGAAGAAATTTTAAATGCTTGCCGGGATTTATACGCAACCATGAGCTTTCAGGAAATTAGCGCCAAGACGAGTATTTCACGCCCGTCGATTTACACGTATTTTGAATCGAAAGAAGAAATTTTTCTGGCGATTTTAAAAGAAGAGTACGATTGCTGGACTGAAGATTTACTGCATATCTTGCAGTGCCACAACCAGATGACTACCGACGAATTTGCCCGCACCGTAGGCCATACACTGGCTGCGCGGACGACATTGCTGAAAATCCAGTGCATGAATTTATATGAAATTGAAGAACATTGCCGACTGGAACGGCTGACCGACTTCAAGCGTTCGTATCGCCGGGCGTTGGAAGCGATTGACCGTTGCTTAGTTGCTTACTTTTGCCAGATAACGGAACCGGAACGGCTTCAGTTCTGCTATTCCTTTTTTCCTTTCATGTATGGCATGTATCCCTATGCGTTCCCGACAGAGCGGCAGAAGGAAGCCATGCGGCAAGCTGGCATTTCTGTCCGGAAAGTGACAGTAGCTCAGCTGGCATATGAATGTATTCGCAAGTTATTAGGAGAACAAACGCCGTGCCCCTAAACGCGGCAGCTCATAGGAGGGTTATATATGAAAAAATTGAATTGCAGACCCGGGCTTTTGTAGCTCCGGCAGAAACGGTCGTCGTATCAGCTTATGATGAAACGGGCAAAGCCGACGCTTGCACGTTAGCATTTTTTATGCCCAGCAGCCACGTGCCGCCGTGCGTTACCATTGCCATCAACGCCACAGCACAACGCAAGACCTTGAAAAGCATATTGGCCAGCGGCGCTTTTGTCGTCGGTTATCCCGATGCTGACCAAATACGGGAAGCAGACTATTTAGGCGTAGAGTCGGGATATAATACGGATAAGTTGAAAAACATCGGCTTTACGACGACGCCGGGAAAAGCCGTTCATGCGCCAGTCATCGACGCCATGAAAGTATCGCTGGAATGTGAAGTCGTCCATACGGTAACAGTTGGCAGTCACACGCAGATTACGGGAGAAATCAAGTTGATACAGGCCGACAAGGATATTGTCGATGAAAAAGGGCGCGTCATGATAGAAAAGATGAATCCCCTTATTTACAACGAAGAAGGCCTGACGTACCATGTCGTCGGCAAGGCCGTATCCGAAGCGTTCAAGCCCGGTGCGGTCTTGCGTCGAGAGCTTTCCAAGTAGACGGCTGGGAATGATTTCTGGAAATAAATCATCTTTTTTCAAGGAAGTGTCATTATGAAAGCCATAGATTTTCATACGCATCCCGTCGTGCCGACTTTTCGCCGCGCCTTGGAAGAGCTTGCCATCGACCCTGTGCAGGATGACGGATTTCCTTTGCCCGACTGGTCTGAAGAAATGCACCTGCAATTTATGGAGTGTGTCGGCATTGCCCACAGCGTCCTTTCTCTACCTTCGCCCCATATTTATAATGGCGATACCGTAAAGAGCGTCGCTGCAGCGCGAGCCATTAATGAAGCGATGAGCCGTATAACGCGGCGTCATCCAGAGAAGTTCAGCTTTATGGCTTGCCTGCCCTTGCCGGCCATAGAACCGGCGCTGGCTGAAATCTCCTTCGCTATGGACGAACTGGGAGCTCTTGGCGTAAAAGTGCCGACGAATAGTTACGGCGTATACTTAGGCGATCCCGCCTTAGACGGCGTTATGGAAGAGCTGAATCGCCGCCATGCCCTCGTCATTATTCACCCCAATCGGGGCGCCTTGCCGGAAAAAAGGCTGGTCGTCCAGACCGTTGCCGCCTTATACGATTATCCCGTCGAGACGACAAAGGCTTTGCTGAACATGGTTGCCCATAACATCATGATCCGCTATCCACACATTCGCTTCGTCGTGCCTCATTGCGGCTCCTTCTTGCCGTATATGGCCAGCCGCATGGACGGCATTTCGGCGATTTTAACGTCGTTGGGCATGATGGAACCTGTCGACGTATACGCTAATTTAAAGAATGTATACTACGACATAGCCGGCGATCCGGAACCTCACCAGCTCGACATGCTGCTCTGCATCGCCCGTGAAGGCCATATCTTGTTTGGCAGCGATTTCCCTCATGCGCCGGCTAAGGCCATCATCAAAAAAAAGAAGGACTGGAACGAAACCGCAGCCAGGTTCTTCTCGAAAAGATAATGTACGGCAACGGCAAGAGCTTATTGCCGTTGCCTATATGACCTGTATTAGTATGTATGTAAGGAGGAATATATTATGCCTTTTATTCAAGTAGAAGCGGCAAGCGTAACAAAAGAACAGAAAGAACGGTTAATTGCCGACATTACGAAAGTTGCCAGCCAGACGCTGGGCATTGATGAAAAAGCTTTTTACGTTTTAGTCAAGGAAAATCCTGCCGACAACTGGGGCATTGGCGGACAGATGCTGACTCATATTTTAGGCGGAAAGTAAGAAGCGGCAAGGCCGACACGGACAATCGCTGAGACAAGGCGGCCCAGGGCTTATTTAATTGGCATAGCGTTTCAGGTGCCGTACCTGACATGGGAGGTGGAACGATGAAAAGCGCTGATATACAAAGAAGAGGATACGCAGTTTTAGTGGTGCGGCCTTAAAATAGCTGGCCTTGGCGGCGATGACGGAAACCCCTATAGGGGTTTCCTGAGACTGTGAAGAAAAGTCTGTAAATAAGATTCTGCTATGATAAAACTAGGTGAAAAGCTTAAAAACGAGCTTTTCACCTTTGGTTTATATATACCATCTGACTGATGTCATGTCAATAACAGGTAATTTTTCCGCCTGTCTTACCCTGAATATTTTTAGTCCGTCAACCTGCCTTCATACATGATGCTCAGTCCGCCATAGACCTAGCCCCAGTTACAGATGGTAGTCGTCCATCTTTTGGTGGCTTCGAAAGTAGCTAGGTACAGGGTTTTCAACAATGCCGTATCGCTCGGGAAAACGCTTCTTTGCTGGTTGAGTTTCCGATAAGTAGAATTTAGCGATTCTATCGCGTTTGTCGTATATATGATCTTCCAGACAGTCGCTGAAAATTTAAAAATCGGAGAAATCGCATCCCAGTTATCCTTCTAGCGTTTCATGGAATTCGGGTATTTTGGCGTCCATTTCCCGGTTACCCTATCAAAAGTTGCCAGAGCTTTCTTCTCGTCTGGTGCCTGATAGATCGTTTTCAGTTTCTTACCTGATGGACAATACAGCGTTGATATTCTGTGTTCGGAAAAACGGCCGAAATAGCTTCCTTGAGCCCGATCAGACCATCTGCACAGAGGATCAGGATATCTTTTACACCACGATTCTTCAGTTCATTTAGGACAGACAGCCAATATTTAGCACTTTCGTTATCTCCGACCTGAATGGTAAGGACTTCCTTCATCCCTGCCATGTTCTTGGCTTCCTGCATAGCCGCTCCGGTTTCTACATTATACCACGGCTGTTTCACATCAAAGGGACCCCGCCTTCCATCAACGATTTGCGCAAAAAGATATTTACGGCGTCGCTGACAGTAATCCCAAAGCTGGAAAATAGTTTTTCTACGTTGGCCTTAATTTCCGGCTCAATCCGTATATTAATCGTTGCTGTTTTGGCCATAATACTCACCTCTTGTGGTCATTGTATTATGTTTGTATTACATTTACAATATAGACATGCAAATGAATTGATAATGTGAAAATGTAGCAGCACAGAACAAAGCCGATTCTAACAGCACCATAGATAACTATAAGGCCATCTGCTACGATAGCTTCGTCAACGCGCACATCCATCGGGAATCCAATACCAGGATATATCCGTATAGACGGCAATCGTACGCTGCCCTTCTTTACCAGGTCGTCGACGAAATTGGGATACGCGCTAGGTTCGACTGCATACAGCGCCGCCGCATTGCTGATCGTATGCAAATCAGCCTCAATCTTAGCCATTTTGCCGTTTTCCCGTCCCGGCCAATGTGAACTTCAACACGACTACGGTAGCTAAAATCGAAATGATGCTGACAACCACCAGCATTTCCATGCATGTATCATAGTGTGATTTCTATATTCCATTTTCGTCGATTTCAAAAAAGAAATCGCCATTACCAAATAGGTAATGGCGATTAGAAATTCCTGTCAAATTATCGGAAATAAATAAAACAACTAAAAACGGCAGTTAATCTTACATTCTATAAATGGCTTAACCATGCCATTTCTTTCAGAATTTAGGAAAATGTTTAGTAATGTTTGTGAATCTTCATCCTTATCTTCATTCTTAATGTTTTTTAGAAAAATATCGGCAAATTATGTAGATTTAGTATGGAAATGTATCTCTAGTGAGTATGATATAAAGATGTTTCTTTTTTTTCATTTACATATGCATACACACAACATTAATATATTTTTTATACCCTCTACTTGTAAGTGTCCCGACTGCATATGTACCCTAGGCTTTCAGAGCATGATTTTGATCTATATTTAGGGTATGTAGACATGACCTCGGTATCTTAATATATTACGAAAGGAGCTGCCACACTAGCTACACATAGAATCAAAGACTACATAAGGTCTTTATTAGCCTTCCTCCCAAGATATAAAAATTCCATAATAGAATTAAATTCCTTTACTTCAGTCGAATTTCCTTTTACAATTCCGTTTTGTTGATAGTATATAATAGCACTTTCAAAATCATTATATAGTAGACCGTCTTTTTCTATTTTCTTTGCTACCAAATGAACTCTGTTATAGCAAAGAACATACATATTTTGCGGGGCACTTAAACGCCAGATTTCTGCAACTTCCGCACCCATTTTTCGGCAGATATCCTGATATGCTTCCTCCGTTATGGTAGGTGTTTTCTCTAAAACCTCTTTGTGTGTTTCAATCCATTGTATTGCTTCCTCTTTGCTCAGCGCTTTAAGTATACTTAAAGATAACTTATCGATTATCATAAGATTATCAGGATGTTTATCATAAAGATAATTAAGTGTTATATAGCGAATAATTGGTGGTAATATCGAAAAGCTAGATACAATATTTCCATTTGATCCAAATCGGTATTTTTCAAAAAACTCTATTAAGAGTGAAGCATATAAATCTAAAAGGCTCCTCATTGTACTATCTACATCTTCTTTCGATATCTCTCTAATCAACTTGGTGTGAGTACATTTAGAACCAATATGATTGATATTCTTGACTGCATTTAACAAAAGAGGATTATTTAATTCTTTTAGTTTATGTTGTAATTTTCCATTACCTAACTCTACAGTTTCATCTGTAGATAAATTCAATATTTTTCTCACAATAACTTCAGCATACTGTCTAATTTTTGCAATTATGCCTCTATACGAAGCCCCGTATAGATAAAAGGCATCATTTATTAAATCACTTACCAGTAACCGATACGCCTCATTATTAAATTCGTTCATTTAAATTACTCCTCTACCTTTATTTAATTATATCTCAAAACTGTATTATGCAAAATAAAAAAAACACTATTAGTCAAAGTCAAACACCCACATATAATATCACATCTTTGACCTGTTACTATGGTCATCTATGGTTTTTCTCTAAGTCAACGGGAAGACCACTATTTTGCTTATTTTGCTTATCCACTTTATTAACTATAATCCACCCTAAATTTGTTAACTTGTATAATACAACAGCACTTTACAACTTTTACGCTGCCTCGGAAGTTGACAAAACTAGTTTACACAAGGCCTGCACTAAGTCCGTTGGATTTTTTGCGGATTGGGCTTTAGAGACTAAAGTGCCTAAAAATATTTCACGCTGTATTTGCCAGCTTATATGGCTTCGCAGCT
>ERZ772858.3221-NODE-3221-length-10338-cov-12.544199_pt1 | contig 10338 bp, 10 predicted proteins | sample MGYA00512136_ERZ772858 | MGnify/ENA primary metagenome ERZ772858 (study PRJEB29015, sample SAMEA2737726) | human gut metagenome | biome: human gut; feature: human-associated habitat; material: faeces | place: China | collected 2012 ...
CCGAGGGACGGGATGAGATCCTGTCCGAGGTGAAGGACTACCACAAAAAGACCGGTACCACGGTGCTTCTGGTCTCACACAGCATGGAGGACATTGCCAAGTACGCCGACAAGGTGCTGGTAATGAACCGGAAGAAGATCGCCATGTACGACACGGTGGAGAAGGTCTTTGCCCGCGCTCCCGAGCTTCTGGAACTGGGCCTCTCCGTGCCGCAGGTGACGAAGATCTTCCTCAAGCTGCGGGAGATGGGCGTGGACGTCCCGGCGGACGTCTACACCATCCCCTACGCCGTCAAGATGATCCTGGCGGCAAAAGCCCGGCGGGATGCAGGGGAGCCCCTCGTCTTACCCCGGGATGAAGATCAGAAAGGGGGTGCAGCCGAATGCTGAGAGATATTACCATCGGCCAGCACTTCCCCGGCAACAGCCTCGTCCATCGTTTTGACCCCCGGCTCAAGCTGGTGCTGACCATCCTGTATATCGTGCTGCTCTTTGCGGCGTCCAACCCGCTGGGCCTTGCGCTTTCGCTGATTTTCCTCGCCGTGATGTACGCGGTAGCGAAAATTCCCTTCAAGCTCATCCTCAAGAGCCTGAAGCCCATCTTCCCCATCATCGTCTTTACGGCGGTGCTGAACCTCTTTTTTGTCTCGGGCGAGGGCGACCCGGTGTTCAAGCTCGGATTTCTGACCGTTTACGCGGAGGGCATCCGGTATGCTGTACTGATGGCGGTGCGCGTCATGGCCCTCATCGCAGGCACGAGCCTTTTGACCTACACCACCAGTCCCATCGTTCTGACGGACGCCATCGAGCAGCTGCTCAAGCCTCTTGGCAGGCTCCACTTCCCGGTGCATGAACTGGCCATGATGATGAGCATCGCGCTGCGGTTCATTCCTACCCTCATCGAGGAGACCGACAAGATCATGAACGCCCAGAAAGCCCGTGGTGCGCAGCTGGACAACGGCAAGATGACCGAGCGCATCAAGGCGCTGGTCCCGGTGCTGGTGCCGCTGTTCATCTCGGCTTTCCGCCGCGCTGACGAGCTGGCCATGGCGATGGAGTGCCGCTGCTATCGCGGCGGCGACGGACGCACCCGCCTCAAGGTGCTGCGGTGCGAAAAGCAGGATTACATCGACCTTGCAGTGTGCATTGCGTGTTTTGCGGTGATCCTCGCTTCGAGATTGGTGTTCCCGAATTTTTGAGAGGGATAACCTCTCCGTCACGGCTATCGCCGTGCCACCTCCCCTAATAGGGGAGGCTTTGGCATTTCGTAAAGCTTTCCCTCTTCGCCAGAGGCTCCCCTACTAGGGGAGCTGTCGAGCGAAGCGAGACTGAGAGGTTGGACTATATGAATTATCTCTTAAAACTATCCTACGACGGCACGAACTACTGCGGGTTTCAGGTGCAGCCCAACGGGCGGAGCGTAGCTGCTGTGTTTCAGGACGCCTTGGAGGCGGTGCTGGGCTGTCGGCCCGACATCAAGGGCTGCAGCCGCACCGACGCCGGCGTCCACGCGCTGGGCTTCATGCTCAACTTCCACGCCGACACCCGCATCCCGGCGGCAAAGCTGCCGCTGGCGCTGAACCAGCATCTGCCCCCGGACATCCGGGCGCTGGAAGCGCGGGTGGTGCCGGACGATTTCCACGCCCGCTATGCGGCCCACACCAAGACCTATCTCTACCGCATCCACAACAGCCAGATCGACTCGCCCTTTGCCGCGCGGTATTACACCAAAGTGCCGGGGCGGCTGGACGCGGACAGGATGCAGCAGGCGGCGCAGTATTTTGTGGGAAAGCACGATTTCCTCGCCCTCTGCGCCTCGGGCAGCTCGGCTGCGGCTCACGGCGACACTGTGCGCACCATCACGGCCTGTGACGTTCAGCGCCGGGGCGACGACATCGACATCACGGTGACGGCGGACGGCTACCTCTACAACATGGTGCGCATCCTTGCAGGCACCCTCTGTGAGGCCGGCGCGGGGCGTCTTGCGCCTGAGGCCGTGCCGGGCATCCTCGCCAGCCGCGACCGCAAAAACGCTGGGCCGACGCTGGCGGCGAAAGGGCTTTTCCTCAAGAGCGTGGACTACGACACGCCCATAGAATAACGCAAACACGACCGATGCTCCCGGAGGGAAAACGCCCCTTTGGGAGCACTGTCATTGCACGAAGGGACAGGAGAGTATGAGAAAAAGACAGCGCGGCCCCCGGCCTGTGTCGGACGAGCCGCTTTCGGCGGGACGGGTCGAATACCTCGAGCAGGCCCGCGAGCGGGTGCGCAACCGGCGCATCCGCCGCACGGCACTCATCGTCGTGGCGCTGACGCTGGTGGTGCTGTTCACCACCGGCATCGTGGGCAGCTCTGTTGCCATGGCCAAGGACTGGGCCGACACCGCCCGCATCCTGCTCTTCCCCGGCACGGGCTGGCCCCAGCAGACCGGCGTTATGGAGGTGAAACAGATTGCCTCCATGAACAGCAGCTTTGTGGAGCTGGGCGAGGAAGGGTGCGTGGTCTGGTCCCGCACTGGCACCCGGCTCAACTCCATCCAGAGCGGCTACGCCCGCCCTGCGCTGGCTGTGGGCAAGAACCGCTTTGTGCTCTACAACCGCTCGGGCAATGAGCTGCGGGTGGAAAGCCGAACCCAGAACCTCTACACCAAGACGATGGAGAACAGCATCACCCTCTGTGCCATGGCCGACAACGGCACGCTGGCCGTCGTCACAGAGGACCCCGGCAGCGCGGCCCGGCTTCGGGTCTACTCGTCCTCAATGGAGCAGCTGTTGAGCTGGAGCCTTACCATCACCGACGGCACCCCGCTGCGGCTGGCTTTTTCGCCGGATGGGCGGCGGCTGGCAGTGGCGGCGGTGACGGTGAACGGCGGCCAGATGGTCACGAATTTCTATGTCGTCACCCTGGCGCAGGGCGACCCCCTGCTGGTGGGAAGCGGCAGCGGTGCGGCCCAGTGGCTGAGCTGGACCGGTTCCCAGAGCATTCTGGCCGCCGGCGACAGCCGCGCTGTCCTCTACAACGTATCGGGCGGCGAGCGGGCAGCCTATGACTTTACCGGGCAGACCCTCCGAGACATCTCGGTGGACGCTTCGGGCAATACTGCCCTTCTGCTGGCCTCCGGCCAGCTCTGTCAAGCCGTGATGCTGGGCCGTGACCTCGGCGTCGAGAGCACCACGCAGGTGCAGGCGTCCAACCGCATCGTCCGCTCCGGCGCGCAGTTCTATCTGCTCACCGACAACGGCGTGGAGTGCCTTTCCACCGACGGCACCTCCCAGTGGACCCAGAGCCTTTCGGCCCGCCCACAGGGTCTGCTGGCCGACCGCAGGCAGATGCTGGTCTTCTGCGGCAATACGGTGCAGGTATTGACCCCGCCTGCGGCGGAAAACAACGCTCAAAGCAATACATAATAAGGAAAACAAGATATGTTCAAGAATCCGTCATTTCTTTTTGATATAGTATGTACCGTGGTCTGGCTGCTTCTGGCTGTGCGCTATGCCCGCAAGGGCTTTCTCGCAGCCAGTGTCCAGCTGGGCGGGAATGTCTTCAGCCTCGTGGGCGCCCGGGTCTTTTCGGGCTGGGCCGCTGCCGAGGTGTTCCAGCGCTTTCTGGCCGGGAGCTTCCGTACCCAGATCGCGGAGAGCATCTCGGCCGGAGGGGTCGTGGACCTGACCGGCATCGCGGACAAGTACGCGGGCTTTCTGCCCGAGAGCTTCCGCGCCTCCATCGTGGAGACCTGCGAGCGCTCCATCTCGGCTGTGCTCAGCGACAACGCCGTGGTGCTGGCGGACGCCATCGTCCAGAAGGTGCTGGCTCCGCTGCTCACGCCGGTCATCTCGGTCGTGCTCTTTTTCGTGGCCTTTGCCTTGCTGCGGATGCTGGTGAGTATGCTGGTCACCGTGCTGGGCCTTGTCAACCGGCTGCCGGTCATCGGCACCGTCAACCGCTGGCTGGGCTGGGTCACCGGCTGTGTCGCCAGCACCATGGACATCTATCTGGTGCTCTGCGTGGTGTGGGCCGTCATCGTCATCACCGGCGGCAATCTGACCGTCCTGAACGATACGGTCATGAGCGGCAGCCTTTACTATAAAGCATTCAATCTGTTCAACCCCTTCCTGTAAAGGGGAGCTTTAGGAGGAACCTATATGGTCTGCAATCGCTGTCAGAAACGTCCGGCCATCATCTTCGTCCAGCGGATGGAGAACGGCCAGATGAAAAATGAGGGCTTTTGCCTGCACTGTGCGCGTGAGCTGCACATCAAGCCGGTGGAAGACCTGATGAAGCAGTTCGGTATGTCCGACGAGGACATGGATAACATGGAAAACCGGATGGAGAGCATGATGGATGAGATGGGGGACGCGAACCCCCTCTCCCTCATGATGAATATGGGCCAGCCCATGGGCGGCGAGGAGAACGAAGGGGACGACGACCTTGTCCCAGGCTCCAGCGCTACCTTCCCGCTGGGCGTCAAGGCGGAGGGCGATGCCGGAAACAGCAAAAAGGCCCAGAAGAACGGCAAAAAGCCGCCCCGCCGCAAATTCCTCGACACCTACTGTGAGAACCTGACCCGCAAAGCCCGGGAGGGCAAGCTCGACGACATCGTGGGCCGCGACCGCGAGATCTACCGCACCATCCAGATCTTGAGCCGCCGCCAGAAGAACAACCCCTGCCTCATCGGTGAGGCGGGCGTCGGCAAGACGGCCATCGCCGAGGGCATCGCGGAGCGCATCGCCAGGGGCAATGTCCCTGTGGGTCTGAAGGATAAGGAGATCTTCCTGCTGGATCTGACCAGCCTCGTGGCCGGCACCCAGTTCCGCGGCCAGTTCGAGCAGCGGGTCAAGGGTCTGCTGAGCGAGGTCAAGGCCGCTGGCAACATCATCCTGTTCATTGACGAGATACACACCATCACCTCCGCCGGTGAGAGCGAGGGTGCCATGAACGCGGGCAACATCCTCAAGCCTGCCCTCTCCCGCGGTGAGATACAGGTCATCGGCGCCACCACCTTCAACGAGTACCGCAAGTATATCGAGAAGGACCAGGCCCTTGAGCGCCGCTTCCAGCCTGTCCGCGTGGAAGAGCCCAGCGTGGCCGATACGCTGGCCGTCATGAACGGCATCAAGAAGTATTACGAGGAGCACCACCATGTGCAGGTGGATGCCGATGTGCTGAGCGCCATCGTCACCCTCAGTGAGCGGTATATCACGGACCGCTACCTGCCCGATAAGGCCATCGACCTGCTGGACGAAGCCTGCGCCTGCTGCAATCTCGCCCACCCGGTCATCTCGGAGTATCTCGAGATGCAGAAGGAGCTGGACGGCCTCAGGCAGGAAGAGGCAGACATGGAGTCCTCCGACGTCAATGAGGCCATCGACTACGAGCAGGTGGCCCAGCGGAAGACCCGCATCGCCAAGCTCGAGGCAGAGCTGCCCGCAAAGCAGGCTGCTGCCAGCGAGATAAAAGTGACCATGGACGATGTGGCCAAGGTCATTGAGCTGTGGACAGGCATCCCGGCGGTGAAGATCCAGGAGACGGAGTTCGTCAAACTGGCCGGGCTGGAAGCGGAGCTGAAAAAGAAGATCATCGGTCAGGACGAGGCCGTCCATCTGGTGGCACAGGCCGTCAAGCGGAGCCGCGCCGACCTGTCGGGCCGCCGCCGTCCCGCAAGCTTTATCTTCGTCGGCCCCACCGGCGTCGGCAAGACGGAGTTGGTCAAGCAGCTGGCAAACCAGCTCTTCGACGGCCCCGACCCGCTCATCCGTCTCGACATGAGCGAGTATATGGAGAAATATGCGGTATCCCGCATGATCGGTTCGCCTCCGGGCTATGTGGGCTACGAGGAGGCTGGCCAGCTCACCGAAAAGGTGCGCCGCCGCCCCTACAGCGTGGTGCTGTTCGATGAGATCGAAAAGGCCCACCCCGACGTTATGAACATCCTGCTCCAGATCCTCGACGAGGGCAAGATCAACGATACACAGGGCCGGACGGTGGACTTCTCCAATACGGTCATCTGCATGACCTCCAACGCCGGCAGCAGCGACAAGACGACCTCCGGCCTCGGCTTCAACAAGAGCGAGGAACAGCTGAGTGAGGAAAAGACCCGCAAGGCTCTGAGCCAGTTCCTGCGGCCTGAGTTCCTTGGCCGTGTGGATGAGGTCATCGCCTTCAAGCCGCTGAGCCAGCAGACGCTGGAAGGCATCGCGGCTCTCATGCTGGATGAGTACAAGCCCAGCATGGAAGCCAAGGGCATCGCCTACAGCTACACCCCGGCGGCTCTCTCTGCCCTCGTGGCCAAAAGTCAGGGCGGCAAGTTCGGCGCCCGCGACCTGCGCCGCGTCATCCGCAAGGCTGTGGAGGACCCCGCCGCCGAGCGCATCATCGACGGCACCCTGAAAGCGGGCGGCAGCCTGACGGTGGAGGCCGAAAACGGTGAAGTTATCTTGAAGTAAATGCTTGACTTTTCTGTACTATCGCATATAATAAAGACAGAAAGACAATGAATTCGTGCATAGAATTCACACCAAAAGAAGAAAACCCCTTCCTGGAGTTGCAGCTCCAAAGAAGGGGTCTTCTTTTTAGTGCTTACAGTCCTTGTTCAGCATTCTGTCAAGCCACTTGCTGATGAGATTAGAAGTCACACCAGCTGCGACAGATACCATGAAAGACAACATCTCGTGCATAGGACACACCTCCCTTCCCAATGAAATTGGGTCGGTAAGGACCGTGAGACAATTATAACATATAATTCGACCAAAAGATACAGTAAACGGCACTCCGAAGCAGTTCGGAGTGCCGTTTGTCATAGGCAGACTTAGTCGAGGGAGACCGGGAACTCGGGCTTGTTGGCCATACGGGCATTGGTGCGGCCCTCGGGGATGATCTCGCCGGCGGCGGTCAGCGCCAGCTTGGTGAGGGTGGGGCCTACCAGCTCATACACCAGCACCGAGAAGAGCACGACGTTGCGCACCATGTGGCCGTCGGAAAGCTCAGCGGCCTCGGCTGCCATGCCCAGCGCCACGCCAGCCTGCGGCAGCAGGGTGATGCCGAGGTACTTCTGGATGTTGTGGCTGCAGTGGGTGGCCCGGCCGCTGACGAAGGCGCCGGAAATTTTGCCCAGAGAGCGGAAGGCGATGTACACCACGCCGATGAGGAGCACCAGCGGGTCGGAGAGGATGTTCAGATCCAGCTCTGCACCGCTGAGCACGAAGAAGAGGATGTTCACCGGCGACACCCAGCGGTCGAGGCGGTCCATCAGCTCATCGGAAGTGGGGCAGATGTTGCAGAACACCGTACCGGTCATCATGCAGACCAGCAGCAGCGAGAAGCCGCAGTGTATCGGTCAGATGTCGAAGGTGACCATGGACAGGCCCACCGTCAGCAGCACGAAGGCCACGGAAAGGCTCATGCGCTTGGAGCGGGAGTGAAAATAAATTTCCAGCTGGTTGAGCGCGAAGCCCGCCGCAGCGCCCAGACCCAGCGAGAAGACGATCTCCACCACCGGCTCTACCAGAACACTGATGGCGTCGATGCGGCCCTGCTCGAGGGCGTTGGCAATGCCGAAGGAGGCGGAGAAGAGCACGAGGCCCACGGCGTCGTCGATGGCGACCACCATCAGTAGCAGGCGGGTGAGGGGGCCGTCGGCCTTGTACTGCTTGACGACCATCAGAGTGGCGGCAGGGGCCGTGGCTGCTGCGATAGCACCCAGCGTGATGGCCGAGGCCATGGAGATGATGTCGGGCCGGATGAAGTGCAGGATGACCAGCGCCGCATCCACGAGGGCGGTGGTCACGACGGCCTGTAAAATGCCGACCGTGATGGCCTGCTTGCCCATGCTCTCAAGAGCCGAGAGACGGAACTCGTTGCCGATGACGAAGGCGATGAAGCCAAGCGCCACCTGGGTGATGATGGACAGGCTGTCCACCTGTTCGAGGGTGCCGAATCCGATGCCAAAATCACTCAGGCCCAGACGCCCCAGAAAAAAAGGCCCCAGCAGCAGGCCCGCCAGCAGATAAGATGTGACCGCTGGCAAATTGACCGCCTTTGCGAGGCGCGACATCAAAAGACCTGCGATGAGCGCCACGGAAAGGCAGATGAGAAGCTGTTCCATGCGATATTGCGGGCAGCAGCACGATACCAACGCGCAGCCGCCCTTTCCTCCTTTTTCTCAGTCAGGCGCGTTTCCTTGCTGCTTGCCAAAAGCCCAAAAAACACAGCACAGTAATAAATTATACTATTCCACTTTCTAAAAAGCAACATCTTTTCAGGCGGCAAAATTGAAGATTCCTTAACAAATGGCCGAAAAAGGCAAAAAACAGGGCCGCTGCCGATGCAGTAGCCCTGTTGTATGCAACAATCGTGAATTTAGTTGAACTTGAAGATCTTCCGTGCGATGCGGTAGCCGCCCACCACGATGGCGTCGCCCTTGGGGAAGGGCAGATTGGTCACGCCGCCGAAGCCGAAGCGGATGGAGCGGTAGACTGCGGCGCTGGTGTGCTCGCGCAGATACTGCCACAGGCCCTTCTGCTTTTCTTTGGCCTCGGCGCTGCCGTCCAGAAGCAGGAAGATGTCGCTGACGGCCATCATCATGGAGAGGTAGTGGAGCATATAGGCCCGCAGTTTCTTCTCGCCCTTGAGGGCGTCGAGGTCCTGACAGTCGATCATATGCTTGGTGACGCGGAGCTGCTGGTCCACGCGCTTGACCATGACGCTCTCGTTGACACTCTGGTCGGCACGGCCGATGAAGTAGCGGTAGAGGTCGAGGTCCATATAATACATGGTCTTGACGAAAGGCAGAGGCTGGTAGACGAAGATGTTGTCCACGTAGAAGGTATGCTTGGGCAGCACCATGCCGCACTTGCGCAGCACCTCAGTGCGGTACATGACCGAGTGCATCAGCAGGTTCTGGTCGGGGCGGAAGTGGCCGACGTGCATCCAGGTGAACAGACGCTCCTGCGGGAAGATGTTGGTGTACCGCACAGTGTGGCTGGTGCCGTCCTCGGTGTGCTCGTAGACATAGTTGCAGATCATGAGGTCGGGGGCGGTGCCGCGGGTCACGAGGGTGTGCAGGCGGGCCAGCACCTTCTGGAGGGCGTCGGTGTCCAGCCAGTCGTCGCTGTCCACGACCTTGTAGTAGAGGCCGGTGGCGTTGCGGATGCCCTGGTTGACGCCCTCGCCGTGGCCGCCGTTCTCCTGATGGATGGCCTTGACGATGGTGGGGTACTTAGCAGCGTACTCGTCGCAGATGGCCGGGGTCTCGTCCTTCACGGAACCGTCGTCCACGAGGATGATCTCAGCCTGCTCCCCGGCGGAGAGCAGCGTTTCGATGCAGTGGCGCATATATGCCGCCGAGTTGTAGCACGGGACGGCAAAAGTGATGAGTTTCTGTTGCATAAAAATAAGCTCCTTATCGTGCTTGCCCGGCCACGTTCAGAACAAAATGGGCCGGAGATGGAGATATGTATTCTTATTATAGCATTTTCGCGCACAAAAAGCTATTGAAATGGAAAAATCCCGCTGGCGTTTTACAGGAAAACGGAAAGTGTGGTATAATACAGATAATAATAGGGGAGTGTGTCCCCTTTGCCGCCCAAACAGGATAAGGAGGTAACGAATCATGAAGCGAACCCGGAAACTGCTGGCCGCCACTCTTGCCGCTGTGCTTGCCCTGACGATACTGTCGGGATGCAGCCAGACGGAGAATATCTACAATACCATCGTCACGCCTGCCGCCGAGCCGGACCCTATGACAGCCTACTATGCGAGAGTCATAAATGAGAAGCTCAATCGGGAGGGGGAGAACAGTACAGATAAATACTCGGTCGCTGTCTTGGCGAGTGCAGAGCTGGACCAGAAGGCAAAGGAGGCAGCTGCACTGATCGAGAACGGCATGAGCAAGCAGGAGGCTGCCTGCGAAGTGATGAAAAATTTTGCAAGTGGTGAGGAAAAGGTGTTCTACGGTGAAGAAGAGATCGATTCTTGGAAGCCTGTAGACCATATTTGGCAAATCTTCAAATGGTGCCAGTCTATTGACCCGCAAGAGGCATGGTCGACCGTGGGCAGTCTGGAATTCATCAATTATCCGGCCTTCAAGATCGGCACGGCAACCTATATCGATGGAGGTAAGTCTGGTCACCGCCTGATCATTGTGGTCGCATATAACAGATTCCTTTACGATCGGAGAACATAATGTCAGACCCGCATTCTATCTTGAAAAAAGTTTTTGGCTACGACAGTTTCCGCCCCGGGCAGGAGGACATCGTCCGGCGGCTGCTGGACGGGCAGGATGTGCTGGCGGTGATGCCCACCGGTGCGGGCAAATCCATCTGCTATCAGGTGCCGGCGC
>ERZ772858.3222-NODE-3222-length-10335-cov-4.543288_pt1 | contig 10335 bp, 8 predicted proteins | sample MGYA00512136_ERZ772858 | MGnify/ENA primary metagenome ERZ772858 (study PRJEB29015, sample SAMEA2737726) | human gut metagenome | biome: human gut; feature: human-associated habitat; material: faeces | place: China | collected 2012 ...
CAGTATTATCTGCGCTTTTGGCTTAGCATCTGCCGCACCTCGCTCGCCGTATCGGTACTTAGAATTATGCGGTATTGCCTTTATTTTTCCCTTAGCTGCTCTTCCAGCCCGGCGCGCGGGGTAATATAGACCGTTGTATAATCGTTATACAGCACCATGCCAGGGCGGGCACCGTTGGCTTTCCAGATGTTGCGCACCTCGGTGGTATCCACCGGCACCTTGGCACCGCCATTCTGGCTGGAGTGCAGCACAGCCAGCTCTGCGGCCTCCTGTTTGGTGGTGTCCGGCACATCCTCGCCGCGGCTCATAACCACCGTATGACTGCCGGGGGCTTTCTGTACATGGAACCAGACATCCTTGCCGCGGGCAGTGTGCAGGGTCAGCTTATCGTTTTGCAGATTGTTGCGCCCGATCAAAATTTCAAAGCCATCGCTGGAGCGGTAGCGCAGGAAATCCGCCGGTTTCTGTTTGCGTTCCCGCTGCTTATAGTATTTCAGGTAGCCCTGGCTTTTCAGCTCGGCGCGCACTTCGTTCAGGGCCTGCTCGCCGGGGGCAGTCTCCACCTCATACAGAACATTGGCAAGGTATTCGATCTCATCCTCGCCCTCGAGCAGCAGCTTTTTCAGCATCTGGCCGGCGGTCTGCTTCTTTTTATAATCGCGGAAGTATTTCTGCGCGTTCTCGTTGGGTCCAAGGCGGGGGTCCAGGCGGATGGTCACATCCTCGCCGGTATAGTAGTTTTGCACGGTGGCCTGACGGTCGCCTTTCTGGATGGCCCACTGGTTGGCCTGCAACAGCTCGCCGTACAGGCGCAGGGTATCGGCTTTTTCACTCTGGGCCAGTTCCTCGCGCCGAGCGGACTGTTTGCGCACAGCGCGTTCGTACAGGTTATGCACCGCTTTGTACAGCTCGCGGCTCTTCTGCTTCAACCGCTCGGCGCGGTCCTTGGTGGCGTAATAATCCTCCAGCAGCTCGCTGTAGGTGGGGTACTGCGTTAAAATGGCCGCACTGCCGTACTGCTGCGGGATAAAAAAGCTGAACTCTACTGGCTTGTTCACGCCGTCCGGCTGGGGGATGCGCACCGCCGTGGGGGTGCCGCCTGCAGCGTGTTCATCCTTCAGGTTTTCGATTGCGGCGCACAGGGCCTGCTTCTGCGCTTCGTCCAGGTCACAGGCCAGCAGGGGCGTTTCGCCGCCAAAGGCACGCCACACAGCCTCCCGCGCAACAACGGGGCCGACACCGCCAACCGCTTTGCCCAAAGCAGAAGCCACCGGCAGGTCTTTTTCGCAGGCAGCGGCCACCATGGCGGCGGCGCTGGTTGCCAGAAAATCCGGCTTATTGGGTTTGGGCGGCAGCGTATACGGCAGTCCGGGCAGCAGCTGGCGGATCTCGCTGTCCTCAAAATCCACGCGCTTGAGGGCATCGATGATCTTGCCGCTCTGGATCAGCACCAGGTTGGAGTAACGGCCCATCAGCTCGGCAGCCAGGGTATTGGTTACCAGGTCGCCCATCTCATTGGTGCACAAAAAGTCAAAAAACACAATGCGGTCGCCGGGTTCCATATGCAGCCCTGTCAGACGGCCGCCGGTCAGGTGTTTGCGCAGCAGCATGCAAAAGCCCGGCGGGGTGAGCGGATTTTCAAAGCTTTCTTTGGTCAGGCAGACACGCGCCGAGCCGCTGCGGGCAGACAGCAGCAGCTTGAACGTCTGGGTGCGAGTGCGCAGGGTCATCAGCACTTCATCCCGCGTCGGCTCAAAAATTTTATCAATTTTGGCATCCAGCAGGGTGCTGTTCAGTTCATTTGCGACCAGCGCAAGGGTCGCGGCATCCAATGCCATGATGGTACTCCTTTTCTTTTGGGGCAGGGTTTTATGAAAACGACAGCATTTTTCTCACGCGGCAGGATGGGTTCATCCCACCCCATAGTGTTCAGCCGCCGCAGGGGTTACAGGTAGCTGTAAGGGTCAACATCGGCCAGGCTGGGGGCCACAGTAACTTCTTTGGGCAGGCGCTCGGTCAGGGCATCCGCCAGGGCAAACACCACCGGGTGTTCCGTTCCCCAGTGCCCGGCAACAACCAGGCCCACGCCTTTCTGCTTTGCCAAAATGGCAATGTGGTGGGCGGCTTCGCCTGTCACCAGGCAGTCTGCGCCCTCGTCAATGGCCTGCTGCAAATAGCTGCCGCCGGCGCCGCTCACTTCGGCCAGCTTTTCTACCGGGTGATCGGCTTCCACAAACTTGCAGTGGGTGTGCAGCATCCGGCTGCAGGTTTCGGCCAGCTGTTGGGCCGTGGTGGGCACGTTCAGCGTGCCGATGCGGCCGCAGTTATCGGCGAAATCACGGCGGTTCTCAATGCGCAGCAGGTCTGCCAGCACATCGTTCACACCGCCGGGAGCGGCATCCAGATTGGTGTGCATGCAGATGGCCGAAATGCCGTTCTGCAGCAGCATTGCGGGCACATCCTCCGCCGTCACGCGGCGCAGTGGGTCAAAGATGACCGGGTGGTGGCTTACAATCAGCTCACACCCGCTTTCGGCGGCATCGCGCACCACATCGGCGGTAATATCCAGCGCCGTCATAATGGAGGTGACCGGGCGTCCGGCATCCACCAAAAGGCCCACGTTATCCCAACTGCAAGCCAGCTCCGGCGGGGCGATCTGTTCCAGAATTTCCAGTACCTGCTGTACTTTTACGGCCATAGTCCATCCTCCATTTCCTGTATCAGGGCATCCACCCCATCCGCCTGCGGGCCGGGTGCAAGGCCCAGGCGGTATTTTTTCAGTTTGACCAGCTGCTGTTCACGGTAGGCCTGGGCTTCGGGCTGGCCCTGCGTTTTGCCGCACAGGCAGGCAAGGCCGGTGGGCTCCGCTGCCCGGCCGTTATACTGCGCGTTGATCACGGTATACAGCCGCCCGGCTGCACGGCACAGTGTCTCGCTTTGTAAGGCAAAGCCGCGCTGGGCAAGGCCCTTGCGCAAAACGCTGTGCTTGGTGGCGGGTACAAAAACAAAGTTATACTGTTCGTTCCTCACCCAGGGGGCGGCATCCAGGATTTCCAGCACCGTTTCGGCCCCCATGCCGGCAATGATGATCTCCGTTGCCTCCCCCGGCTGCAGCACACTCAAGCCGGAACCGAGGCGGAACTGGATCTTATCCGCCCAGGGGGCGCAGGTCATGCGGGCTTTTTGCAGCGGGCCTTCCCGCAGATCGCATGCAAAAACAAGCGGGCAGCAACCGCTGCCCGCCAGCCATGCACTGAGTTTTCCATGGTCACACCCAATATCGGCGGCAATATGGCCGGGCCGCACATAGGCAGCCGCGGCGGCCAGCCGCGCATCCAGGTGCGGCACAGGCTTACAGGTGTGCAAAGTAGTCATTCAGTTCGGCGCACAGTTCGTCGGGGTCCACACCGTGGACCATGCAGGCCTGCTCCACGGTCTCACCATGGGCAGCCATGCAGCCCAGGCAGTGCATACCCGTGTTCAAAAAGATGGGCACGCAGCCCTGGGAAGGATCGTTCTGCAGGATTTCGGCAATGATGGTATTACGGGTAACAGTCATGGTAATGTTCCTTTCTGCATGATACAAAACGTATAAAATGATAATTTATGACGGCATCTGGAAGGTCGCGTACAAACCCGCGCCTTGCAGAATGACGAACGATGTCAGGCAGAGCATGGCAAATACCGCCTTGCGCTCTGCGGACTTTTGCACGGCGAAGGTGCGGTTGTGGTGCACCAGCGCCAGCACCAGCGGCAGCACGGGCAGCCAGTAGCGCCCCTGCAGGCCAAAAATAGTGGTGTAATTGATGGGGGTCCAGTTGAGCGCCGTGACGAACGAAAGGGCAATCACGCAGAGAACAATACCCCAAACACCCGCTTTGGTGCGGCGGCCCAGAGGTACGGTCTCACCCGCCTGCGGCAGCGCCGCGGCCAGCAAAGCCAGGATAAAGCCAACCCCCAGCACCCAGCTGGCATCCACGGTATACACAATGGGTTCGCCCAGGGCAGTACCCAGCACGCCCTGCACCCACTGCGCCCCCTGCGCACTGAAAGAGCGCAGCAGCAGTTTGGCCGTGTTGGGCAGGTTGCGGCAGATATACCCGGCGGAATAGGTGTAGATGGAATCGCCGTTTTCCTGAATGGAGCCAACCAGTTGTTCCGGCGTTAAGCCGCCCCACATGTGGGTCAGCTTATACAGCCCAACCGGGATGGCCAGCACCACAACCGCGGCAATGGCACCCAAAAAGATTTTCTTCTTTTGGGGGTCGCGGCGGATCTTCCAGTACAGCAGCGCCAGCAAAGCGGCACCAGCCGCGGCGGCACCACCGGCGCGCAGGATGCCCACGGTATCCACATCGCGGGCTGCATACAAAGCAGCGCCCATATTGACCTGCACCCAGCCGATAGCGGCCAGCACCAGCGCCAGAACTTTGGCAATGGGGCCAACCGGCCAGCGCTTGCCGGGCAAGGCAAGGTTGGCATCGGGAATCATAAAGATCAGCAGCACGGCGGGCAGATAAATTGCCTTGGCCGGGCCGATGAGCGCCGCCAGCACCACAGCAGCCACCGTTTCCGGCCAGCGGGCCGGGCGGGTGCGCAGGGTCAGGCAGAGCGCAGTAAAGCAGAAGAGATACCCCAGCACGGCGGCGTCCGCCGAAAGGCTGCCCGCCAGCTGCAAGGGCTGGGCCAGCAGTGCCACACCGGCAAAAATGCCGCGCAGCCGCTGGGGTGCAATATTGACCGCAGCCGCAGCCAATGCCAGGTACAGCGCCAGGTTGCACAGCCGCCCCAACAGCAGCATGCCATGGAAGCCAAGCCCCATCATGCGCGCCAGCGTAATGCCGGCAATCTGACCCAGGTAGAGCGTATTGTTGATGGGGTCCGCCGTTACATAGGTATCGGAGCTGACAGTCGTTTCACCGCTGCAGCCCGCATCTCCCAGGTGTTCCAGCATTTCCTTGTAAGCGTAAATGCCGATATCACCGGTATGATTTTTGAAATAGGGAGCATCGCAGCTGCGCACCAGCAGCATATCATCATCGTCCGCCACCGGCTGGCCCAGCAATGTGCTGGACTGGCGGTAGCATTTGGCCAGATGGGTGTATTCATCGGGGCCGACAAGGGGCGGCGTTAAAAAGGCAAACGCCACGCCCAGCACCGCACCGCACACCAGCACCACCTGCCACAGCTTGGCGCGGTGGGTGAGCAGGATAAAGCCCGCCACCACCGCCGCAAAGGTCAGCACGCCCAGCAGGCGGGAGATCACATGGGACCAGCTGCCGGAATCATTGACGACATACTGCAATGCCGGATGCCCGACGATGGAATCCGTTGTGCCGTTTGCATTCCGGCGGGTCATCTGCTGGCTGGTGTCGGCATCCGTCCAAAGGCCCAGCAGGTGGTACACATCCCAGTCATCGCCGGGGGTATACCACAGGCGCAGGGTCATGTTGGGGTTTGCCAGGTCATAGTCCGCTTCGGCATCGGCTGTGCCGGGGGCGGTATAGGGCGCATCAAACGTGATGGCCGCAAAGGTGTCATCTTTAATGGTAATGCAGTCCAGCTCACCGTTCGCCACGGCGTTGCCATCGGCATCCAGCAGTGCAGCGTACAGGGTGCCATGCCGGAACGCCCAATTATGGGTGGTCAGGTCCAGTCGAACCCCGTAAATGCGCTGCCCGCTTTTGAGCGGAACGGGCAGGTACAACCCGGTTGTGCCGTCATCCTGCGTTGCAGCGTCCGCCGTGGCAGGAATTACAACGGTACGGGTATAATCATCGTTGACGATTTCATACACCAGCTGGTTATCCACCCGCTGGCCAAGGTCAAACCCGGCCCACGCGGCCACAGCGGCGGCAGCCAGCGCCACCAGCAAAGTCAGCCACAGCAGGCGGTGCCGCTTGCAGAAATCTTTGATTTTTTGCATGAAGCCCTCCCCTGCTTTAGGTTGCTTACAAACAGTTTTATTATACATGATGATTGGCGAAAGTGCAATATTAGCCTTACTGCACTTTACTTTTCTCATTTTTCCTCTAGCTTTTTAGGCTAGAGAATGATATCATCTATGTAAAAATCACATAAAGAGGTCGTGATATAGTTGGATTACGAATTTGCTTTTATTAATTAACTGATACAAAAACACCCCCGTCTGCATTACCAGGCGGGGGCATGTTATTGCATTACGAGAAACGGTCGCGCAGGTTCTTGAAGAAGCCCTTGCGCTTTTCGTAGTTATCCTCTTTCATGCTGTCCTCAAAAGCTTTCAGGGCTTCGCGCTGGGCGCGGGTGACCTTTTTAGGGATCTCAACATCGACGATCACATACTGGTCGCCGCGGCCGCGGCCGTTCAGGTACTGGATGCCCTGGCCGCGCAGGCGGAACTTGGTGCCGCTCTGGGTGCCTTCGGGGATATGCTGCACAATGCGGCCATCCACGGTGGGCACCTCAACGTCATCGCCCAGCACAGCCTGGCTGAAGGTGATGGGCACATGGATGGTAACATCGTACCCGTCACGCTCAAACATCGGGTCGGCCTTAACGGTAACATGCACGATCACATCGCCGGCCGGGCCGCCGTTGGAACCGGCATCGCCCTGGCCGCGCAGTGCAATGTTCTGGTCATCATCAATACCAGCGGGGATATTGATCTCCAGGCTCTTGCGCGCGGCGGTCTTGCCGGTGCCGCGGCAGGTCTTGCACGGGTTGCGGATAATGGTGCCGCGGCCGCCGCAGTGGCTACAGGGCTGCTGGCTCTGCATTACGCCAAAGGGGGTGCGCTGCTGTGTTACAACATAACCACGGCCGCCGCAGTCGGGGCAGGTTTCGGGGCTGGTACCCTTGGCCGCACCGGTGCCGCCGCAGTCGGGGCAGGTATCCTGGCGGTTGATGGTGATCTTCTTGGAGCAGCCGTGGGCGGCTTCCTCAAAGGTCAGGATCACGCTGGCCTGAATATCATGGCCCTTGCGGGGTGCATTGGCGGTGCGGGTGGAAGAACCGCCGCCAAAGCCGCTGAATCCACCGCCAAATCCGCCGCCAAAGATATCGCCGAAGATGTCGCCCAGGTCCACGCCGCCAAAACCACCGCCGAACCCGCCTGCACCGCCGCCGTTGGCAGCCGCATAGTTGGGGTCTACGCCGGCAAAGCCGAACTGATCATAGCGCTGGCGTTTCTGCGGGTCGGAAAGCACATCGTTGGCTTCGTTGACCTCTTTGAACTTTTCCTCGGCTTCTTTATTGCCGGGGTTCAGGTCAGGGTGGTACTTTTTGGCAAGTTTGCGGTAGGCGCTCTTGATCTCGGCATCCGTGGCGTTTTTGCCGATGCCCAGCACCTCGTAATAATCTCTTTTTTCTGCCATATGATCACACCTTTATGTGTTGAAGTAAGTTGACTTTTATTCCTTTCCCCTATGGGAACAGCCGGTTCTTTGTCCGTAAGGGCGTACAGCCTGTGCCTGCAAGCGGCAACGTGATTTCACTGCGGGCACACGCTGTGCGCCCCTACGGACGGGACGCAGCTTTGTGGGCTTAACCCCACAATGGCCGCCGCCGGAATTGCCTGGCGGCGGCCTTTTGGGTTACAGGGATGTTCCCCTGTTTATTCTGTTATCTTACACCTCGTGGAAGTCAGCGTCAACAGCACCGTCATCCTTCGGGGCGGAACCGGCATTGCCCGTGGGGCCCTGCTGGGCGTCAGCGCCCGGCTGCTGGCCCTGCTGCTGGGCAGCCTGCTGGTAAACCTTCTCGCTGATGGCGTAGAAAGCCTTCTGCAGGTCGTCCTGCTTTGCCTTGATGGCCTCAATATCGGTACCCTTCAGGGCTTCCTTCAGGGCGTTCAGCTTAGCTTCGCACTCGCTCTTCTCGGACGGAGAGACCTTGTCGCCCAGCTCGCCCAAAGCCTTTTCGGTCTGGAACACCATCTGGTCGGCGTTGTTGCGGGCATCAACATCTTCGCGGCGCTTCTTATCCTCAGCAGCATACTGCTCGGCATCCTTAACGGCCTTGTCGATGTCATCCTTGCTCATGTTGGTGGAAGCAGTGATGGTAATGCTCTGCTCCTTGCCGGTGCCAAGGTCCTTAGCGCTTACATGCACAATGCCGTTGGCATCGATATCAAAGGTAACTTCGATCTGGGGCACGCCGCGCGGAGCCGGAGCGATGCCATCCAGGTGGAAGGTACCCAGGCTCTTGTTGTCGCGGGCAAACTCACGTTCGCCCTGCAGAACGTTGACTTCAACACTGGGCTGGTTGTCAGCAGCAGTGGAGAAGATCTGGCTCTTCTTGGTGGGGATGGTGGTGTTGCGCTCAATGATCTTGGTGCAAACGCCGCCCAGAGTCTCAATGCCCAGGCTCAACGGGGTAACATCCAGCAACAGCAGACCCTTAACGTCGCCCTGCAGAACACCGCCCTGGATGGAAGCGCCGACAGCAACACATTCATCGGGGTTGATGCCCTTGAACGGCTCGCAGTTCAGTTCCTTCTTGACAGCGTCATAGACAGCGGGGATACGGGTGGAGCCACCGACCATCAGGACCTTAGCCAGGTCAGAAGCCTTCAGGCCTGCATCAGCCAGAGCCTTGCGGACAGGGGCCATGGTGCGGTCAACCAGATCAGCGGTCAGTTCATTGAACTTTGCGCGGGTCAGGGTCATATCCAAGTGCTTGGGGCCGTTGGCGTCAGCGGTGATGAACGGCAGGTTGATGTTGGTGGAAGTGGCGCTGGACAGCTCGATCTTTGCCTTTTCAGCAGCTTCCTTCAAGCGCTGTGCAGCCATCTTATCCTTGCGCAGGTCGATGTTGTTTTCCTTCTGGAAATCCTCAGCCATCCAGTCGATGATGCGCTGGTCGAAGTCATCGCCGCCCAGGTGGGTATCACCATTGGTAGCCAGAACTTCAGTAACGCCATCGCCCATCTCGATGATGGAAACATCGAACGTACCACCGCCCAGGTCGTAAACCATGATCTTCTGGTCGGATTCCTTATCAATGCCGTAAGCCAGAGAAGCTGCGGTCGGCTCGTTGATGATACGCTTTACGTTCAGACCAGCAATGGTACCGGCGTTCTTGGTTGCCTGACGCTGGCTGTCGTTGAAGTAAGCGGGAACGGTGATGACAGCCTCGGTAACGGGCTCGCCCAGGTAAGCTTCGGCATCAGCCTTCAGCTTTGCCAGGATCATAGCGCTGATCTCTTCGGGGGTGTAATCCTTGCCGCCGGCGTGAACCTTCTCGGCAGTGCCCATCTTACGCTTGATGGAGGAGATGGTGTTTTCGGGGTTGGTGATAGCCTGACGCTTTGCAACCTGGCCTACCAGACGCTCGCCGGTTTTGGTAAAGCCGACAACAGACGGGGTGGTACGGGCACCCTCAGCGTTAGGGATAACAACGGGCTCGCCGCCCTCCATAACAGCTACGCAGCTGTTGGTAGTACCAAGGTCGATACCAATAATCTTACTCATAATGAAGTCTCCTCTCGAAAGAACAAATCTTGTTTATATGATGCTTATGATGATGTCAAGCGGATGTTATTGCAAACTCCCTTGCGGGAGGTTCGGCTTATTTATTCGGCCACCACAACGGTTGCATGGCGGATGATCTTGTCACCCAGCTTGTAACCCTTCTGGAAAACGGTGACCACCGTGCCGCTCTCCTGCCCGTCCGGGGCGGGGATCTGCTGCACGGCGTTCATGAAGTTGGGGTCAAAGGGCTTGTTCAGCGCTTCGATCTCGGTGATGTTCAGGTTCTCCAGCGCTTTGGCGGCTTTGTCCAGCGTCATCATGACGCCTTTCTTGTAGTTCTCATCGGCGCACACGGCGTTGGCGGCCATGTCCAGTGTGTCCAGAATGCCCAAAATCTGGGTGACAGCGTGGGAAACGCCATCATTGAACTTCTGGTCAGCCTCGCGTTGGCTGCGCTTGCGGTAGTTATCGTACTCGGCAGCGGTGCGGAGCAACTGGTTCTTCAGCTCCTCGTTCTTCTTTTCGCTGGCTTCCAGTTTGGCTTCCAACGCAGCCTTTTCGTGGTGGTGTTCGTGTTTGCTTTCGTGCTTCTCTTCATGCTTGCCCTCGGCCTTAGGTTCGGTCTCAGGGGTCACGGTCTTTTCCGCTTCGGATGCGGCCGCAGTTTCTTTTTTATTTTCTGCTTCGTGGCTCATTGCGGGTCCTCCTTACAAATTTGTTTATTGGCCCTGCCCGGCCATGCTCTGCCCTAACTTGGTGGCAAAGTAGTTCAGGATCGGCAGCAGGCGGTGGTATTCCATCCGCGTGGAACCGATCAGTGCGACCGACCCGGTCAACCCGCCGCCCGCTAAGTACCGCTTGCTTACGATGCAGGCACCCGGCA
>ERZ772858.3225-NODE-3225-length-10328-cov-9.002920_pt1 | contig 10328 bp, 9 predicted proteins | sample MGYA00512136_ERZ772858 | MGnify/ENA primary metagenome ERZ772858 (study PRJEB29015, sample SAMEA2737726) | human gut metagenome | biome: human gut; feature: human-associated habitat; material: faeces | place: China | collected 2012 ...
AGAACTTAGAAAATAAATTGGGACTTGAGGCCAAATCTCATGAGAAGTTCAGATATAAGGGAAACCTCGTATGAACGGACAATATCTGCCCCATTTAGAGTAGCTGGCTAAGAAAGATACTTTTCCAGTCCGAGAATGGCGGCCAATTGCGGAACGTTGTCTGCCACGCCAAGCGAAGCTGTTTCAAGCAACCGCTCTTTCGGACTGGCGCCGTAACTCACCGCCACAGAATCCGATCCCGCATTCTTCGCCATCTGCATATCCAGCACCGCGTCGCCAACCATTACCATGTCTTTGGTCTCAAGACCGGATTCGTCGGCAATCGCTAGAAGCATTCCGGGATTGGGCTTTGAAAAATTTGTGTCCGCCGTCTGCACGCATTCAAACAGATGCTCAATGCCGGTGGCGTTAAAAACGCGTTTCATCCCTTCTCTGCTTTTGCCGGTCGCGATCGCAAGTCGTTTGCCGTCTTTGTGCATGTTTTCCAAAAGCTTTCTGAAGCCCGGGACGAGCTCCAGCTGGGCTTCTTTTTTGGCATACCAATCCATATAAGCTTGGATAAATTCAGCATAGCGGCCTTTCGGACAGTCGCAGCAGCATAAAGCGATTGAATCAGAACGATTGAGCCCGATAGTCGAAAGTACCAGTTCGTCCGAAGGCACCGGGAATCCGAGTGCCTTTGAAGCATGCTGATATCCCTGCATGATGAGACGAGTCGTGTCCATTAAAGTCCCGTCCCAATCAAAGACATACATTTCGAAAGGTTTAGCCATTAGAGCACCAGCACGTCATATTGTTCTTGGTTGTATTCCGTCTCAACCGATAAAGTAATCGGTTTTTGAATCGAATCGCCGACGAGAGCAAGCGCTTCGCTCTCTTCATCTAAGAAGAGGTCGATGACGGATTGAGAAGCCAGAATTCGGAATTCTTTGGCGTCTTTAAATTGATGGTATTCGCGCACGACTTCACGGAGAATTTCGTAGCAGACCGTTCGCGCAGTCTTGATTTCTCCTCTGCCGCCGCAGGTCGGGCAGGTTTCGCAAAGCGTGTGCGCCAAGGATTCACGTGTGCGTTTGCGTGTGATCTGAACCAGGCCTAAAGAAGTGAATTCCGAAATCGAAATGCGATTGCGGTCTTTAGCGACGGCTTTTCTTAATTCCGTCAGAACGCCCTGTTCATGCTCTTTGGAATCCATATCGATAAAGTCGACAATGATGATTCCGCCTAAGTTGCGCAGGCGAAGCTGACGAGCAATGGCCTGAGAAGCTTCTAAGTTCGTTTTGTAAATCGTGTCCGAGAAATCTCGTCTCCCTACAAAAGCGCCGGTGTTGACATCGATGGTCGTCATGGCTTCTGTCTGATCAATAATCAGATAACCGCCGGACTTCAAATCCACGCGGCGGCTGAGGGAGGCTTCGATTTCTTTTTCCAGATTGTATTGATCAAAAAGCGGACGATCACTGTTATATAACTCAAGCAGTTCAACTGCTTCAGGGACGAACTTCTTGCCGAATCTTTGTAGTTCTTCGAAGACTTCCGGGTTATCGACGATGATTTTTCCGGTCTGCTCCGTCACGATGTCTCTCAATACTCTTTGCGAGATAGAGACGTCCGAGTAAAGCAGACAAGGCGCGCCGGCGATATGAGTTTTGGCTTCAATGTCGAGCCAAAGTTTTTCCAGATACTTCATGTCGTTGACGAAGTCTTCCGGTTTGGCATCCTCACCGCTGGTGCGGACGATAAAACCGCCCTTCGGAATGCCTTGTTCTTCGGTCAGCTTGGCAACGGCCTCTTTTAAACGTTCGCGTTCGGCTTCATCTTCGATTTTTTGGCTCACGCCGATGTGAGAGGTATACGGAAGATAGACTAACAGGCGCCCTGCTAAGCTGATTTCTGTTGTAAGTCGAGCGCCTTTTGTTCCAATCGGATCTTTGGCAACTTGGACGAGAACCACTTGTCCGTCGTGAAGCAGTCGCTCGATCGGAAGGGTTCCGCCGTTTTCCTGATGAGCCTGGCGCATATCGCTGACATGCAGAAAAGCGGCTCTCGGAAGGCCGATTTCAACAAAGGCTGACTGCATTCCCGGGAGCACTTTCCCCACGACGCCTAAATATATATTGCCGATCAAAGAGACGTCCGCATTTCTTTCAATGCGCAATTCTTCAAGAACGCCGTCCTCTAAGACTGCGACTCGTGTCTCGTGGACAGCATTGTTAATTAATATTTCCTGCATTATTTGTCCTTATTCTTTGTTTCTGAAATTTTAAGCGTTCTGACTGCTAAGACCTAAAATCGTGCTCATATTCGCACTCAAGTGCCGTCCTGTTGGATAATGTGGTTTGTTAATGAATACAAGAAAGTAATGGCATTTTTTAATTTTGGCAGTCGATCCGATCTTTCCTCGCCGTTTACGGAGGAACAGGCTCGCCTGTTGACTTGGACGAAGGTTCTGGAAGAGGAAGCATTAAAGCGCCAAAAGATCACTATTTCCGAACTTAAGGAAGTCACGGCCCGCTGCGCTCGAGAAGTCGGAGAGCAAGCTGACTTTAAAAAGCTGCTTTTGACACGTGCAGAAGGTGTTCTGGAATTACTCAGATCAAAAAGTGCTGTTCCTTCTAAAAGACCACAAGGTATTCCCTATTTAGTTATCGGCTCTGCTCTTGGGGTCTTGGCCTTTATCGGCGGCGTTCTGACAAACGAATTTTCTGTTACCGGAAACCGGATCAACCTGCTTTCACCTCCTCTTTTAGGCGTTATTGCTTGGAACATCCTTGTCTACTGCTGGATTGCGGCAGCAGTTTTATTCAACCGCGGGAAGTCTCCGGTCGGCTTCATTCGCCGTTTCTTTGCCGGATTGCTTTTAAAACTTCAGACTCGAGGAAGCCACGGCCAAGAGGCACTGGTTAGTTTTTACTCTAAGTGGACAGAAGATGAGATGCCGCTGCTGCGCCGACGCATTGCAGAAATTCTTCATTTTTCTGCCGCTCTTTTCGGACTTGGACTGATCGCGTCTATAGGTATTCACGGCTGGGGCACCGAATATACCGTCGGATGGGAAAGTACATGGCTTTCCGAAAAACCAGCCGCAGTGCTGACTTTCATCAACCTGTTTTATGGGATGATCCCGACCAATGCGGATTTGTTTAATCAATTGACACCGCAAGTCATTGAATCGATGAAGTTCGGTGCCGGCCACGGACAAAATGCCGCTCCCTGGCTGGTTCAGCTTTTTTACATTATTTCCTTGATCGTCGTGGTTCCTCGAGTCCTTTTGGGGCTTTATGCTTATGCAAAAGCCCGATATATTGAGAATCACTTCCCGATTGATCTTGAGTCGGTTTACTACTCGAATATTCTCCGTCAATGGAGAGGACAAACTATGTTGATTCAAATTATTCCGTTCTCTTATCCTTTAACCGAAAAGGTAAAAGACGAAATTCAGAAATTTGCTTCCGAGCTGCATCCAGAAAACTCTCGCTGTGTTTTTTCTGCCGCTCAGCATGAAAATACGAAACTGCCCGAAATTCCCGGAGGCGAACAGACTGAAGTCGTTGCTGTCTTTGCAATGACATCTACGCCGGAAACCGAAGTTCAAGGTAATTTCATCAACGAATTGAAGCAAAAGGTACAAGACTCGAAAGCCCTATTGCGCATTGTTGTGGACACTTCGGGTTTCTTGGCACGTTTTGCGAACACACCGCAGAGAATCACGGAACGTAAAAAGAATTGGTCTAATTTCCTTGCTCCCTACGGCGTCAGTTTCGCTTTTGTGAATCTAACGGATGCAGATGTGAAAGATGCAGCGGCACAGTTTGAACAAGCAAAATAAGGATATTTCATTGAGATGAATAAAGATCCTCAAAAGATTAACCTTTCACTAGTCAGCCACACGAACGTCGGCAAGACTACTTTGGCCCGTACTTTGTTGGGCAGAGATATCGGAGAAGTCGGTGACCGCTCTCACGTCACGACCGAACCGGAAGATTATGTTTTATTGAGAGCGCCGGACGATTCCGAACTTATTCTTTGGGATACCCCGGGATTCGGCGACAGTGTCCGTTTGGCAGAACGTCTTAAAGCCCGCAGCAATCCGATCGGCTGGTTCACGAGCGAAATCTGGGATCGTCTTACGGATAAGTCTCTCTGGCTGAATCAGCAGGCGATTAAGCATGTCCGAGATAAATCTCTGGTGATTCTTTATTTAGTGAACGCCAGTGAATCGCCGGAAGCCGTGCCGTACGTCAAGGCAGAAATGGACATTTTGGCATGGGTCAATAAACCGGTCATTGTGCTCCTGAACCAGATGGGCGAGGCTCGTCCGCCAGAAGAAGAAAAGGCGGAAGTCGAACTTTGGCGCGATTATCTGAAGCCCTATTCTTTCGTGAAAGCAGTAATGCCGATGGATGCATTCGCACGTTGCTGGGTTCAGGAGTATGAGCTTTGGAAAGAAATTGAGTCCTGCTTGTCCGACGCGGACAAACCGACCTTCGCTTCTTTGCATGCAACATGGATTCGTCAGAAGCAGGCGCTCTACTCTTCTTCATTGGAAGCCATGGCTGCTTACATGGTTAAAGTTTCTAACGACAAAGAAGTTTTAGCCAGCCAGTCTTTGATTGACCGCCTTCGTTCGATCGGCCGTTCTTTGGGCTTCATTAAAAAAGACCTGCACGGCGCGATGGAAGATGCTCAGGTCGCCTTGTCTACCAGAGCGGCAGATTGGCTCTGCACGCTGACTCAGCGTCTCATTAATATTAATGGCCTTGAAGGCAGCGGAACCAAAGCAGAAATTCTCCGCCGCATGCGCAGTGACTGGGAAACTCAGGCAACCATCGATCCGAAAGCAGCTTCCCTGCTCGGTGCCGTTGCCGGCGGAGCAGTCAGCGGAATTGCCGCAGATATTGCGACGGGCGGTGCGACTTTAGGACTCGGCGCTTTAGGCGGCGCTATTGTCGGCGCGTTGGGTGGTGCCGGTGCGGCTGCTGCTTATAACGTCCAGAAAGGTCACAAAGAAAACATCATCACTTGGTCTCCTGCTTCGATGGAAGGATTCCTGCTGGATACTGTACTTCTCTACTTGGCCGTCGCGCACTTCGGCCGCGGCAGAGGTCAATGGGAAGACAGTGAATCTCCGGCTTTCTGGAAGAAACTGGCCGAAGATACCATTAAAGCTCAGAACATTGATTTCAAAGCTTTGAAAGAAAAAGCGGCGGATGCCGATCAGCTTCGCGGTGAGTACACAAAGATTTTGGACAAAACTTTGAGAGAAATCTTCAAGAGCCTCTACGGCGTCACGATCTAGGCTTTTACATTCGGTTCTGTGCTGCGGCGCAGAACCGAAATTCAAGTAGTTGGTTTTCCAAATAATACGAAATATTGTGTTTTGCGGAAAACGACTCTGAACCTTAGAACGTATAGAGGCCCGAGTCTGCGTGTTAAAATTCTTTGGTGTCTCTAGGGACCGAGCCCGGTAGAAATAAGTACGTTAAGAGGCGTTTTAAAAACAGTGACCTAAGAGAACGCGGGAATAAAGAATAGTTTTGTTTTTTCTTCCCGTCCGAGCGGTTGGTTTGCTCGGTATTCGATAACTCTGCATGTAAGGCAATCTTGTCGAATGTTGGAGAGGAAGTCTGACTTCTTTTTATTGAAACTTCGTGCATGCACGAAGGTGTTCATGGATAATGCGGTTATTCACAAGCGCACAATGAAGTGCAGAATAAAGGATGACAAATGACGGATATTAAAGACACAACATTGAGGGGTGTTAACCTTTTGAGAAATCCCTGGTTCAATAAGAGCAGTGCTTTCACAGAGGAAGAACGCGATGAACTGGGTTTGAGAGGTCTTCTCCCTCCGAGAGTGTCTACTTTCGACGAACAAGTAACACGCCTTAAAGGCATCATCGACACGTACGAAAAACCCATCAACAAATACATCGTTCTCGAAGGAGCCCACAACTCCGACGAATCCTTGTATTTCGAACTGCTGGTTCGTTACATCGACCAGTTCCTTCCGATTGTTTACACACCGACAGTCGGACAGGCATGTCTGCAGTACAGTCACATCTTCCGCTATGCCCGCGGTCTTTATGTCTCTACCGAAGACAAAGGTCGTGTTCGTCAGTTGGTTGCCAACGTTCCGCATAAAGATGTCGATATCATCGTTGTCACGGACGGCCAGCGCATCCTCGGCTTAGGCGACTTGGGTGTCAACGGCATGGGCATCCCTGTCGGAAAACTTGCTCTCTACACTGCTTGCGCCGGTGTTAACCCCCAGAAGACTCTGCCTGTCTGCATCGACGTCGGTACGAATAATGAAGAACTTTTGAACGACCCGCTTTACATGGGTCTTCGTCAGAAACGCGTCACCGGACCGGAATACGATGCCTTGATTGCTGAATTTGTTGATGCTGTCAGAGAACGCTGGCCCAATGTTGTGATTCAGTTCGAAGACTTCCACAACAGCCACGCCTATGACCTGCTGGATCAGTACAAAGACAAAGTCCCCTGCTTCAATGATGATATTCAGGGTACTGCTTCTGTTGTTCTGACCGGTATGTTCTCTTCGATGCGTATTCTGAAACAGCAGCTGAAAGATCAGAAGGTTCTCTTCTTGGGTGCCGGCTCTGCCGCAACCGGTATTGCTCATCTGATCGCTGATGCAATGGTTGAAGAAGGTCTGACCAGAGAAGAAGCTCTTGCTCGTATCAAGCTTTTTGACTCCAAAGGACTGGTTACCAAGAAACGTTCCGCTCCGCTGACTTCTGCCAAGATGCCGTTTGCCGCTGAAGACGCTCCGGCTGAAACTTTCCTGGAAGCCATCCGCGAAATTCAGCCGACTGCCATTATCGGTGTTTCTGCTCAGGGCGGCGCATTTACGAAAGAATGCTTGGAAGAAATGGCCAAGATCAACGAACGTCCGATCATCTTTGCCCTTTCCAACCCGACATCCAAGGCAGAATGCACGGCAGAAGAAGCTTACACATACACAGACGCCCGCTGCTTGTTCGCTTGCGGTTCCCCGTTCAAACCTATTGAATACAAAGGAAAAACTTTTGTTCCTCGTCAGGGCAACAACCACTACGTCTTCCCCGGTATCGGCCTCGGTGCTATTTTCTCTCGTGCCAAATTGATCCCGAACGAAGTTTTCTTGGTTGGTGCCAAGGTTCTTGCCGACATGGTCAAACCGGAAGATCTGGAACGCGGCAGCTTATACCCTGCACTCTCCGAAGTTCGCGAAATTTCTGCGGCAATCGGTGCGGCAGTTGCCGGTTACATCTTCGACAACAATCTGGCCGGAATTGAAAAACCTGCCGATCTGAAGAAAGCTGTTAAGGATGCTATGTGGGATCCGAAACACGCTCACTTCATTGAAGAGTAATTTTTCTTCCTGATTAACAAGAATCCTCCGATGCGAAAAACACCGGAGGATTTTTTTGATCTCAAAAAAAACGGCCTGCTAATGCAGGCCGGAAAGATTATTTTTCTTGAGCTTTCTTTTCTTGCTCTTCTTTGAGGAAGTAAGAAATTTTCCATTTAAAAGAGACGCAAGCCATACGAAGTGCCGTAATGAAAATGAAGCCGGCCCAAAGTGCGGCATCGACCGGAACTTTGAGTTCCAAAAGCATGATGTAGAACCAGCATCCGATAAAACCGACAACCGCATACGGCTGACGGTCGGCAACTACGGCCGGCATTTGATTTAAGAAACAGTCCCTCATCAAACCGCCGAAAACACCGGTGATGCATCCGATGATGACGGAAGACAGCCAGGGCACTCCGGCTGCGAGCGAAAGCGAAGTTCCTGAAATACAGAAAATTCCAAGACCGATTGCGTCGGCAAAGATGTACCAATCGTGCGCGTGTTTGGTTCTCTGGAAAAATTTATAAATGAACGGAGCAGCCATGCAGATGACGAAAGTGGCAACAACGTAAGCTTCGTGATCGATCCAGTAAAAAGGACGACGGTCAATCAAAATGTCACGGAGCATACCTCCGCCGAAAGCCGTCGAAAAAGCGACGATAAAAACACCGACCGGGTCGATTCTTCTTTTGATGCCTTCGAACACACCGGAGAGTGCGAAAGCGACAATGCCGACAAAGTCAAATACGGGAATGAGCGCATTGAGCGCTCTGACGTCCATTTCCATGACACGAATCTTCTAAAAAAATATTTTGCGACATTAGATTAAAAAAAAGAAGTCTGCACTCAGGAAAAACCATTAAAAATCAAATAGTGACAAGCAATTTGTTTGCTTGCAAAACAACGCGAATTAAACCATAAATTAAAATTATTCGTGCGATTATGGGATTTGAAGGTAAAAAATAAGGCCCCGAAGGACCTCATTTTTTGCTGAATTTTTAGTTGTTATTTTGAATGCGGCCTTGGTATCTGCCGCTCTTGTCATAAATCCGGCCGTCTTCAGAAATTCTTCCCTGATATTGGCCTTGTTTGTTGTAGCCTCTGCCGTCTTCCGTCATACGACCTTGATATCTGCCGCTTTTGTCGTAGTAGCGGCCATCGGAACTTTGTCTTCCTTGGTAACGACCGCTGTTGTCATAAAATCGTCCGACTTCAGAAACCCGACCTTGATATCTTCCGCTTTTATCGTACATTCTTCCGGAGTCATCCATACGTCCCATGTATCTTCCGCTTTCGTCGTAATATCTTTCCGCGGCAATGGCATATATGCCGAGCACAAACAGGGAAAACAGGGAAAACAGGGAAACAATGAAAAGAAGAATCCATCTTTTCATGGCCTCTTGTCGATACCGGTAGGCTTTGGTATCCATTTCTCTCCTCCAAAAAAGGTAAAAGCCCTAGAAATTTTTGTTTTATGGGATGTTTTGTTCTTTAATTTTTCAATCGAGTGTGTCTCGATTTCTTTCCATAATAATAAAGTGATGAGCGCTGATAAACACATGTAAGAAAGGTAACAGTTTGTTGTCTAAATGAAAACCCTGTACCCCGTTTTGGATAGAAAGATTTCGAAAAAGAACTTACTGAAAAATAAAGAAAAATTTAATTTGTCTGCAAAACTTCTTGTACTTTTCTTGGAAGACATGGAAATTTCCCGATTAAAATAGTTACAAATCAAAATCAAGGAGAAGTTTTCATGGCCCTCATTATCAAACCATCCCAACTCGAAGAAAGTGCCAAACTCGGTGCTCAGTTCCGCCACTGCATTCACGAAGAACCTGAAATCGGTCTTTATCTTCCGAAAACTCAGGAAAAGATCGTCGAAGCTTTAAAGTCTTTCGGAATTAAGGGAATTTCAACTTTTGTCGGCGGCGCAAATGTCACAGGTGTCGTGGCTGTCATCGAAGGCAGCCGTCCGGGAAAAACGATTGGACTCCGAGCAGATTCCGATGCACTTCCTTGGAAGAAAAAACCGGTGTCCAGTGGTGCAGTAAAGTTCCGATGACGATGCATGCTTGTGGACATGACGGTCATGTCGGTACCCTGCTCGCAGCCGTTCACTATATTAATCAGCATAGAGATTTTGCCAGAAGATTAGTTGCCATCTTCCAGCGGGGAGAAGAAGGTTTCGCCGGCGGCCGTTACATGATTGAAGACGGTTTGGTTCAAAAATTCGGAATCGATGAGTTTTACGCTTTGCATGCCGAACCTATGCTTCCCGTCGGCTTCGTAGGATTTATTCCGGGTTTTGCTACGGCAAATGCGGATATTTTCAAAATTACATTTACAGGGGTCGGTGGTCACGGTTCTCGTCCTCACTTAACAAAGGATCCTCTGGTTGCGGCATGTGAATGTGTGCTTTCCCTCCAAACTATTGTTTCCCGCAGTGTTGATCCTAACCAGACGGCAGTCGTTTCTGCAGGATGCATCAGCTGCGGAAATGAAAAAGGATCCAGCGTTGTACAAAAGACAGCAACGATTGTCGGAACGACCCGTTCTTTTGAAAAGGAAGTTCAGGACATCATCATTCAAAGAATGCAGCAGATTGTCGACGGCACTGCGCTTTCGAATGACATGCAAGGAAAATTGGAATACACCAAACTTTATCCGGCCATGTTCAATTCTCCCGAACATGTTGAAAAGGCTAAAGCCCTTCTTGAAGAAGCGCTGGGTCCGGATAAAGTTAAATTGATGATTCGCCGCGTCGGAGGAGAAGATTTTTCATTTATGCTCCAGGCCAAACCCGGATGCTTGTTCAGACTCGGAGTTCAGGATGAAACGCACAATACTTCTGTTCACAATCCTGAATTTGATTTTAATGACAAGGCGATTGCGACCGGAGCCGCTTGTCTTTTGACAGGCCCAACGCGCAATATTAATAAAAAAATCGAATAGAACCCTCATAAATTTCT
>ERZ772858.3232-NODE-3232-length-10306-cov-10.785192_pt1 | contig 10306 bp, 8 predicted proteins | sample MGYA00512136_ERZ772858 | MGnify/ENA primary metagenome ERZ772858 (study PRJEB29015, sample SAMEA2737726) | human gut metagenome | biome: human gut; feature: human-associated habitat; material: faeces | place: China | collected 2012 ...
ACGCACGGGCCGTCTGGATGATGCCCACAAAGGTGATGTCATGGCTGGCCATGGCATCGAACTTGATCTTCAGGTTTTCGGCATCGCCGCTGGTGTTGTGGGCCTGCAGAATGCTGTAGGCCATGGTGCCGGTCTTTGCGTTCTCGATGGCTGCGGCATCAAAGCCCTTTGCTGCCAGTGCGGCGCTTGCTTCGCCGTCTGCAGGCACCCATTCACCGCGGGCATAGTATGCGCCGCCGGTGCTGCACTTGATCATATCCAACATCTCGATTCGCCTCTCTTTTTGTATTTCCCGCCCGCCCTATCTTGCGGGCACTGCCCCAGCAGAGCGGTACGCTGCCCGCTCTGCCCTCTTCTGCCGCGCTGCCAAAGCACGCGGCTACGGCCCGGAAAACCGTATCTGAAGGTTATTATACCATGAAACCACGGAAAGAAAAAGCACTTTTTACAAATGAATCGTGAATGGAGGATGAAGAGACGGGCTCCGTGCTTTTTCTTGACAAAGAAGCCATTCTATTGTATTATTATTAGCGTTGTATGCCGCTGTGGTGAAATTGGCAGACACGAGGGACTTAAAATCCCTTTCTGGAGACAGAGTACGGGTTCGACCCCCGTCGGCGGCATAAAAAGACCCCCCAAGCTTACGCTTGAGGGGCTTTTTATTTTGCTTATTTTACACCTTGCCGCCGTGCAGCTCTGCATACATCTTGGAACGGCACTCGGCCACAGCCGGGGTCATGTTCACATAGTGCTTATGCGGGCACTCCAGACGCAGTTCGCTCTCCCAGGTCTCCTCGGTGAGCTGCTTTGCAATGTAGGCCTTCTTCTCTGCGATCGAAGGCAGCTCAATGGCCAGCTGACCATTCAGCACATGCGGCACCAGCAGCTTTTTGACCTTGGTGGGGGTAATGGTGACGGTGCGCTCGATGGCATCGGAGTCCAGATTGACCATCGTGACGGGCTTGCCCGCCTCGATGACTTCATCATCCATGGCGATCAGGTCACACTGGGCCTGACCATTTTCATCGTAGAGGCGCCACGGCATCTTCTTGCCCGGAATGATGGCCTTGCTGGCGGAATCCGAGCACTTCATCTTGGGAGTGTAGCTGCCGTCCGGCTGCTTGACCGCCACCAGCTTGTACACTCCGCCGAACACGGGGTCGGAAGCAGAGGTGATCAGGTTTTCGCCCACGCCGTAGGAGTCAAAATGAGCGTGCTCATACAGCTCCATGTTGGCGATCTTCTTTTCGTCCAGACCATTGGAAGCCACCAGCTTGATGTAAGGCTTACCGGCCGCATCCAGTGCCTTGCGCAGACGCTTGGAGCCGCGGGCCAGGTCGCCGGAGTCGATACGGGCGCTCTTGACGCGGCGGTTCGGGTCGTTGGGGTATTTTTCGATGAGGTAATCGTCCAGTTTAATGAGGTTGGGCAGACCGCTCTCCATGATATTATAGGTGTCCAGCAGCAGACTGACCGAATCCGGGTAGGTATCGGCAAAGGCCTTGAAGGCATCAAACTCCGTGGGGAAGAACTCGATGAAGCTGTGCGCTACGGTGCCCACAGCCTTGACCTCCGCGCCGAACTTCATCTCGGCCAAACAGTTGGCAGTGCCCACGCAGCCGCCCAGAACAGCAGCATATGCACCATCGTTGCCAGCGCTTTCGCCCTGCGCACGGCGGGTGCCGAATTCCATCACGCTGCGGGGCGTGTGGGTGTTCAGGCCGGTGACGCGGGTAGCCTTGGTGGCGATCAGACTGTGGAAGTTCATGGTCTGCAGCAGGTAGGTCTCGATCAGAATTGCGCCCACGAGGTCGCACTCGATGCGCACCATCTGCACATGCGGGTATGCCACCGTGCCCTCGGGCAGAGCGTACATGTCGCCCTTCCACTGATAGGTGCGCAGATACTCGCAGAATTCCTCACTCATGCCCTTGGTGCGCAGCCACCAGATATCCTGTGCATTGAAGTGGTAGTTCAGCAGAAAACGGGTCAGCTTGCGCTGGCCGGCACTGATGGAGTAACCCTGATTATCCGGGTTCTTGCGGAAGAACATATCGAACACCAGTGTAGTATCCTTGAATCCGTGCAGGAACAGGCAGTTTGCCATTGTAAATTCATAAAAATCCACGACCATTGCGGGGTTGTCGTAGTCCTCATCTGGAATATAAGGCACAACCTTGATTTCGTCCATGAATAGTATCCTCTCTTCTTTACACCCGGCAAAGGCTCCTTGCTGTCCCCTGCCGTTCTGACCTGTGGGAAGGTTTGCGCGCCTGCCTGTCTTGACAGTGCGTTTCTATCATGATATCACCAAACGCAGAGCGGTGCAAGCATTTTTGAAAAATCCTGGTCAATTTCCGGTAAGAAAAAGCCGCCCATACACAAACAGCACGGGCGGCTTTCAGAACAAACGTATTAACCGTTGATGATATTGGGGGTAGCATTCTTCAGCACAACGTCGTGGCTGCCGCCCTCAACGATGGAGGTAGAGGAAACCACGGTCAGCTTTGCTTTCTGCTGCAGCTCCGGGATGGACAGAGCGCCGCAGTTGCACATGGTGCTCTTGACCTTGTACAGAGTGGTCTGCACACCGTCAGCCAGAGGGCCGGCATAGGGCACGTAGCTGTCCACGCCTTCCTCAAAGCTCAGCTTGCTGGAACCGCCCAGATCGTAGCGCTGCCAGTTGCGGGCACGGTTGGAGCCTTCGCCCCAGTACTCCTTCATATACTGGCCGTTGATGCGCACCTTATTCGTGGGGCTTTCGTCAAAGCGGGCAAAGTAGCGGCCCAGCATCACAAAATCCGCACCCATGGCCAGTGCCAGCGTGATGTGGTAATCGTGGACGATGCCGCCGTCGGAGCAGATGGGCACGTAGATGCCGGTCTCCTTATAGTACTCATCGCGGGCCTTTGCCACCTCGATGACAGCGGTAGCCTGACCACGGCCAATGCCCTTGGTCTCGCGGGTGATGCAGATAGAACCGCCGCCAATGCCGATCTTCACGAAGTCTGCACCAGCCTCGGCCAGGAAGCGGAAGCCCTCGGCATCCACAACGTTGCCTGCGCCCACCTTGACGGTATCGCCGTAGTGCTCACGGATCCAGCCGATGGTGCGGCTCTGCCACTCGGAGTAACCCTCGGAAGAGTCGATGCACAGCACATCCACACCGGCATCCACCAGTGCGGGCACGCGCTCAGCGTAATCGCGGGTGTTGATGCCTGCGCCCACCACATAGCTCTTGTTCTTATCCAGCAGTTCGTTGGCGTTCTTCTTGTGGGAGTCGTAGTCCTTACGGAACACCATATACTTCAGGTTGCCCTCGGCATCCACCAGAGGCAGGGTGTTGATCTTGTTATCCCAGATGATGTTGTTGCAGTCGTGCAGGGAGGTGTTCTCCGGTGCAGTGACCAGCTTTTCAAGCGGGGTCATGAAGGTGGTGACAGGGGCATCATCCGGAGTGTGGTTGATGCGGTAGTCACGAGATGCAACAATGCCCAGCAGCTTGCCGCTCGGAGTGCCATCGGCAGTGATGGCAATGGTGGAGTGGCCGGTGCGTGCCTTCAGCTCCAGCACATCGTGCAGGGTGGCAGTGGGGGCCAGATTGGAATCGGACACGACATAACCGGCCTTGAAGCTCTTGACGCGGCGCACCATGGCGGCCTCGTTCTCAATGCTCTGAGAGCCGTAGATGAAGGACACGCCGCCCTGACGGGCCAGTGCAATGGCCAGCTTATCGCCAGAGACCGCCTGCATGATGGCGCTGATCATGGGAATATTCATCTGTAGGGGGCACTCCTCCTCGCCCTTGCGGTACTTGACCAGCGGGGTCTTGAGGCTGACAGCCGTGGGGATATTCTCTGCAGAGGAATAGCCGGGGATCAGCAGATATTCACCGAAAGTGCGGGAAGGTTCTTTATAGAAATAAGCCATGTTCAAACTCCTTTTCTCTTAACGCATCAACATCAATCGGATTCATGTTTGCAACCTATAAATTGATTGTATATACTGTACCACAAAGCCAGCCGGAATACAAACCCCCGCCGCGCCAAACTTTGTAAATGTCCTTTGCAGAAAAACAGGCAAATTGCCCACCAAAATGGCGTAAGGTCATACTTTCCCGCATGAGAAGCCGGTTTTTGCGTGATTTATGGATGCAAAAAAGCTCGTCCAGAACGGACGAGCTTTTTTGCACACGAAGCGGGATACCGCCTGTGCGGCACATGGATCACGACTGTGAAGGAGAACAGCCGGAGGAGGAGAACCTGTGCCCGATATCCCCAAAAAACAAGAAGAAAAAGATTTCACACTCAGCAGGGCTTGTGCCCTTGCTGTAACCATATTGTAACTCTTTTGAAACCATTTTGCAATAGGGTTTTGTAATTTTTCTGTAATTTCTTTTGTTAACTTTTTGTAGACACATATAAAGCCCCTGCCAGAAAATTTCCGGCAAGGGCTTTGCAGATCATTCTTTATTTTCTTAATAGCACTTTTTGCAAGCAGTGAAGCCTTCCGCTTTTGCTTTCGATAATGTAACCTTTTCCGGGTCTTTCATATTGCTGCAGGTAGACTTGCTGTGATATTTTTTGCCGCCGTGCGTTGGGACCCAGACCATCTGCTCCGTCTTTTTGCCGGCAGAAATGGTCTGAACGGCTGCAGTGGACGGCTTGCAGGCCGCAGTCTGTACACTGGCGGCAGATGCCGCCGGGCACAGCAGACTGAAGCACAGTACCAGAACGGCCGCAAGGACTCGGAGATGTTTTTTCATTTGTTTTATCCTCCTTTGGACAATCAGAAGATCCTTCTAATAAAAGAGTACTCCCTGTTCCTCAGAGGATGCAATTCTCAAAATGCGCCGTTTTTTTCTGCACGGGTGACGCTTTTTTGCATTGCTCGCTTATTTTCAGCTAAAAGCGGCGCAGCGGTTCTCTTGAGAAATCAACGATTTACACGTTTGTCTTTCCCACCTCCAGATAGCACTCAAAGCTGGTCTGGCCGTTGTGCTTTCCGACCACATACCAGCCATCCGCCGAAGGGGCATAAAACACCTCTGCCGTTTCTCCCATCGGGATCTCGCGGTGGTAGTTGATAGAAGCAAAGGTCACGGGGCCTTTGCGCATCACTTCCAGCGGCAGCGCATCGCAGACAAGGTCCAAATAGAATGCGTTGTTCAAATGGCCGTTCAGATCGCACTGGGAATAACGCGCCGTCCACTCCCCTGCGCTGGTCAGACCATCCTTGCACTTGTGCAGCTGCAAAGGCAGCTCGTCCTCCACCGTATCGTTCCAGAAATTCTCCACCGTCCAGCCCGGCTCCCGCAGGATACGGCCCTCGGCAAGGCTTGCCACGATCCAGCGGCAGTCCACCATAGCCACCTCTTTGCCCTCGGCATCGGTCAGGGTGGTGATGCGTTTGACGGAACCGTGTTTGCTGACCTGCGCCCGGGAGGTAAGGGTCAGCGTTTCGGCACGCTGGGGCACACGGTCAAATTTCAGGGCCTGCTTGCCCACCAGAAAGGTCACACCGCGATCTTTGAAGAACTGGTCATCCATACCAAAGGCGCGGGCGTGGTCTGTCGAAATCTGCTCCACATAGCGCAGCAGGGCGCTGGGCTTGAGCAGGCTGCGGAAGTCGGCATCTGCGTTCATGACTGTCATGGTCTCGGTGTAAAAGAACTGTTCCATGGTTTTTCCTTTCTATAAAAAGAGACCACTGCACGTTGTTCTGTGCAGCAGCCTCCTTTGCGTTTAATACTGATTGCGGTTGCGCCTGCGGACCTTGCGCCAGATGTTGAAGCAGGCCAGCGCTACCATGGCTGCCAGCAGCGCAAGGAACAGCAGACTGCTGCCACCCTCGTCGTAACTCTTCATTTCGCTCCACTTCACGTCCAGCTCGCTGTTCACATCGTCGCTCAGGGCAGTGAACACCTTTTCCTTGGCGGCTTTCTCTTCGGACGGATAAGCGATCTCGCTCTCCTTCAAATCCTCGTCCAGCACCTCCCACACATCCTGCATGGGGGTGGTGTAGCCGATGTACTCGGCGTTTGCCTTGCCGATGTCCGTCTCACACATGAAGTTGATGAACATTTCCGCAGCTTCCTGATGTTCACTGGCAGCAGGAATGGTCATGCAGTCCACGGAAAGCACGCTGCCTTCCTCCGGGAACACCCATGCAAGGTCGGGATTATCGTCGATCATGGTGATGGCATCGCCGGAGTAGTACACACCGACGGCTGCCTCGCCGCCGATCATCTTATCAAAGATCTCGTCCATGACGTAGGCCTGCACCAGCGGTTTCTGAGCCTTCAGCTCTTCCACCACCTCATCCACCTCTTCGGTGGACTGCGGGTTGATATCGTGGCCGCTCTTAAAAGCAGCAATGGCGTAGGCATCGCGGCTGTTGTTGAACATCAGGATATTGCCTGCGTACTGCTCGTCCCACAGGTCGGCCCAGCTGGTGGGCGCTTTGTCCACCATGGTGGTGTTATAAATGATGCCGGTGGTGCAGAGCATGTAGGGCACGGTGTAGGCATTCTGCGGATCGTAATCCGGATTCACGTATTCCTGATTGATCTTTTTGAAGTTCGGGATATTGTCGTAGTTCAGAGGCTTGAGCATCCCCTCGGCGATCATTTTTGCCACCATGTAATCCGACGGAATGACCACATCGTAGTTGGCTGCGCCGGACTTGAGCTTTGCGTACATGGACTCGTTGGAGTCGAAGGTGGTGTAGTTCACCTTGATGCCGGTGAGCTTTTCAAAGGCCGCCACCACGTCCACGCTGTCGTCCGAGCCGTTGGAGATGTACTCGCCCCAGTTATAGACATTGATGGCCATGTTCTGGCCCTTGAAGCGGGTCCAGTCGTAATCGTCCGACACCGAGACATCCTCGGTGACTTCGATGGTGCCGGCGGCAAAGGCGGGCATTGCACAGCAGACCGTCATTGCCAGCGCCAGCAGCAGCACAGCAAAACGTTTCATCACACGCCCTCCCCTCTCAGCGCCTTCTGGTCGCGGCGGTAGCTGCGGCTCTCCATTGCGTTGGAGATCAGAATGATGCACAGAATGACCACGAACATGATGGTAGACAGCGCATAGATCTCCGGGCTGACCTTTTTACGGGTCATGGAGTAGATGGCGATGGGCAGCGTTTCCACCGTGCCGCAGTTGAAGTAGGAGATCATGAAGTCATCAATGGAGTAAGTCAGGCAGATCAAAAATGCCGACATGATGGCCGGGCTGAGCTGCGGCAGAATGACCTTGAAGAACGCCTGGCGCGGGGTGCAGCCCAGATCCAGGGCGGCATTGTACAAGCTGCCGTCCAGCTGGCGCAGCTTGGGGCCGACATTAAAAATAACATACGGCACATTGAACGTAATGTGCGCAACCAGCAGGGTGATCCAGCCGAACACGCCATTTTCGCCGCCAATGCCCATTTTTTGCACGATGACGAACAGCAGCATGAGGGAAACGCCGGTGATGATTTCCGGGTTGACAACCGGGACATAACTGATGTTATTGATAATCAGCTGTGCCTTACGGCTCATGGAGTTGATGCCGATGGTGGCCAGGGTCCCCAGCACCGTGGCAATGATAGCCGAAACAAATGCCAATACCAGCGAAAGCCCCAAAGCGGAAAGGATCATCTCATTATGGAACAGGCTGGCATACCATTTTAAGGAAAAACCGGTAAATACCGCACGGCTCTTATTTTCGTTAAAGCTGTAGGCGATGAGGACTGCGATGGGCAGGTACATAAACCCGAACACCAGCACCAGGTAGGTGCGCTGCAACAAATGCTTATGCTGTGTTTTCATTACATCACACCCTCCATTTCCTCTTCATCAAAGCTGGAGGTAAAGCTCATGCAGAGCAGAACGATCACCATCAGCACAAGGCTCATGGCAGAGCCGAGATTCAGGTTGTAAGAGTTGCCAAGGAACTGCAGCTCGATCAAGTCGCCAATCAGCAGGTTAGCGCCGCCGCCCAGCATACGGCTGATAATAAAGGTGGAAACCGCCGGAACAAACACCATGGTAATGCCGGTGGCAATGCCGGGCTTGCTCAGCGGGATTAGCACGCGGCCTAAAATCTGGAACACATTGGCTCCCAGGTCCTGCGCAGCTTCCACCACAGAATTGTCGATCTTGGTCATGGCGGTGTACAGCGGCAGGATCATATACGGCAGGTAGTTATACACCATGCCTAGTACCACGGCACCGGAGGTATTGATCATATTAAAGGGGCCGATGCCGAACAGGCCCAATAGCTTGTTGATCAGGCCGTTTTTTTCCAGCAGGGTCATCCACGCATAGGTGCGCAGCAAAAAGTTCATCCACATGGGTAGCATGACCAGCATCAGCATAATATGCTGTTTATTGGCGCGCAGCCGGCTGAGGAAATACCCCACCGGGAACGCCAGCACCAGGCAGATGATGGTAGCCTCCGCCGCAAGCAGCAGGCTGCGGCCAAAAACCGAGGCGTACCGCCCAATGCTGGTCAGGTTGGCAAGGGTAACCTGGCCGTTACTGTTGGTCAGGGCATACCACACAACAATGCCCAGCGGCACCACAATAAACAGGACCATCCACACCAGGTACGGTGCGGCAGCCCAGCGCGAAGCTTTGGAACGCAGCATCCCATCACACCTCCTCGCGGGACATGATGTGAATTTCATCCGGGCCAATGTTCATGCCGATCAGCTCGCCCGGCTGGCTGGCCTGGGTGGAGTGGATCAGCCATTCTTTGCCTTCCACGTCAACGTGCATTTCAAAATGCACGCCCTTGAAGATCACCTCGCGCACAAGGCCGGTCAGCTTGCCGGCGGACGGCGGAACGATATCCACGTCCTCCGGGCGGACAACCACCTGCACCGGCTCGCGCGGCTTAAAGCCGCGGTCCACGCAGGCAAATTCCTGCCCGCCAAAGCTGACGAGGAAGTCTTTTTCCATAATGCCGTCCACAATGTTGGAATCGCCGATGAACTTGGCAACAAAGGCATTGCGCGGCTCGTTATAAATATCCTGCGGGCTGCCGATCTGCTGGATGTTGCCCTTGTTCATGACAACAACGGTATCGGACATGGTCAGGGCTTCTTCCTGGTCGTGGGTAACGTACACAAAGGTAATATTCAACTCACGCTGCAGGCGTTTGAGTTCCAGCTGCATTTCCTTGCGCAGCTTCAGGTCCAAAGCACCAAGCGGTTCGTCCAGCAGCAGAACACGGGGCTGGTTGACCAGGCTGCGGGCAATGGCCACGCGCTGCTGCTGGCCGCCGGACAGCTGGTTGATGCTGCGGCGCTCAAAGCCGCGCAGGCCCACGGTTTCCAGCATTTCCAGCACTTTGGGGCGGATGGTTTCCTCCGGCAGCTTTTTCAGCCGCAGACCAAAGGCCACGTTCTCGTACACGTTCAGGTGCGGGAACAGTGCGTATTTCTGGAACACGGTATTCACCTGCCGCTTATACGGCGGTACCGAGGCGATATCCTTGCCATCGAAAAAGACATTGCCCGATTTTGGGGTAATAAACCCGGCGATCACACGCAAGGTGGTTGTTTTGCCGCAGCCGGAAGGGCCAAGGAACGTAACAAACTCCTTATCGTGGATGTCAAGGGAAAGTTCGTCCAGGATTCTTTCCCCGTCAAAATCGACGACAATGTCTTTCAGTGATACAATTTCATTCATTTTTACTGCATCCCCCTTTGCGGAATTTAGTCCCACCTCGGGCCTCCTTGATGCCGGCTCGCCGGCTTTTCCCGGTGGGTCAGCGCCAATTATGCCGCCCCGCAAAAGGTTTGTTACACCACCGCAAACGCGGCAGCTGCAGCAGCACATACAACGCCAATGTGTTCTGATGTTTAACAGATGCAACACACAAGCTTCATTATACATTGTTTTGGGGGGCTGTCAACAATTATTTCACATTTTTCCGGTTTTTTACATGGGGATGGCAAAAAGTCAGCTTATTTTCTGTCTTGCTCCACCGTTTTTTCCCTGTCCGTCCGGTATTATTCCCCTGTTCTCCCGCTGCCGTCTGCATCAAAATTAACAGGTGTCGTTCGCAGTTATTTTTGTCATTTCACACCACAGGGGCGCGCATTGTGCGCCCGCGACCGTTTACAATATTTCAGGGTAAAATGCCACTTTCTGCCCGCCATGCAGGCCGATGACGAGCATCGGCCCCTACAAATAAATTTTATGCCCGGTGCTTTCCCTGTAAGGTAAGTAACCCCATTATTTCTGCCGGGCAAAATGCAGATTTTTAAGGCAATACCGCATAATTCTAAGTGCCGATACGGCGAGCGAGGTGCG
>ERZ772858.3239-NODE-3239-length-10273-cov-3.576336_pt1 | contig 10273 bp, 8 predicted proteins | sample MGYA00512136_ERZ772858 | MGnify/ENA primary metagenome ERZ772858 (study PRJEB29015, sample SAMEA2737726) | human gut metagenome | biome: human gut; feature: human-associated habitat; material: faeces | place: China | collected 2012 ...
AAAATCCTCTGCTCCTGCATGGGCAGTCGCATTTTGCTCCGCAAAACAAGGAGGAAAATCCTCTGCTCCTGCATGGGCAGTCGCATTTTGCTCCGCAAAACAAGGAGGATTAAAATGCTTCCACAAGCGTTTTTAAACAGAATGGAATCAATGCTCGGAAATGAATATCCGGCATTTTTAGAAAGTTATGACAAGGATAAATATCAGGCACTGCGGTTAAACAGTATCAAGGGAGATACTGCGCAGATGAAGGAAAAAGTACCTTTTTCCCTGCAGCCGGTAGCCTGGGCGAAAGATGGATTTTACTATGAAAAAGATGACACTCCGGGCAGGCATCCGCTTCATGAGACGGGCGTGTATTATATCCAGGAGCCGAGTGCCATGGCGCCGGTTTCCTATCTGATGGAAGATTATGATGTGGTGCAAAAAGAAGCGGCAGACTGTCAGGAACGGATCTTAGATTTGTGCGCGGCTCCTGGCGGAAAAAGCACACAGATCGCGGCAAGAATGCATGAAATGTACACATCAGGGAAGTGGAAGGAGCAGGGACTTCTCATCTGCAATGAAATCCATCCGGCACGCGCGAAGATTTTATCTGAGAACGTGGAGCGGATGGGGATTGCAAATGCAATGGTGACGAACGAGACGCCACAGCGTTTAGCGGAGATGTTCGAGGATTATTTTACCCGTATTCTGGTGGATGCGCCGTGTTCCGGGGAAGGCATGTTCCGCAAAAATGAGGCGGCATGTGAAGAGTGGAACCCTGAGAATGTCAGCCTTTGTGCCGAAAGGCAGGATGGAATTTTAGACTGTGCGGCTTCAATGCTTGCACCGGGCGGCAGGATCGTGTATTCGACCTGTACCTTTGCGCCTGCGGAGAATGAGGGCAGTATGGCACGCTTTTTGCTGCGTCACCCGGAGTTTCATATTGTGGAAGTGAAAAAGGCAGAGGGTATGTCGGCAGGAGTACCGGAATGGGCTTATTTCGGGGAAAAAATGGGACAGATATTGCCTGAGATTGCACAGACGATCCGTCTCTGGCCACAGCATCTGAAAGGAGAGGGCCACTATCTGGCTGTCCTTGAAAAAGAGGGAACACTAAGACAGGGTTATTGCCGGAATGGGGAAGAAAAAGGAATCCCTGCAAAAGATCTGAAAGTACCGGGCAAAGGAATCGTGGAATTTCTGGATTTTGCGAAAGATACATTAGATCCACAGACATTAGCCGGACTGGAGAAAAATGGTACATATCTGAAATTTGGAGATCAGCTTTACCTTGCACCGAAAGGTATGCCTTCTGTAAAAGGTCTTAAAGTCCTGCGACCGGGACTGCATCTTGGAACGGTAAAAAAGAACCGCATGGAGCCGTCACATGCGCTTGCACTGGCACTAAAAAAAGAACAGGTGCGCTATACGGCAGATCTGGCTTCGGACGGAGAGGTGATCCGTGGTTATTTAAATGGCGGAACTTTTTCTTATGAGGGAGAAAAGGGATGGTATCTGATCATGGCAGACGGATTTAGCACCGGCTGGGGAAAACTGGCGGGGGGAATCATGAAAAACCACTATCCGAAAGGACTTCGAAAAATGTGGTAGTGTGAAAATGAGATTTTTGTCGGGGCAGAATGCCATTGTGCAGGGTGGAACGCTGATCGTACTGCTTATGGATCAAAAATCAATGAAATGGCATTATGGCGAGAAATATTAAATGTAATCATTACAATTACATCGGCTTTCTGATATGATTACTGCCAGAGAGAGGCGTTTAAGCAGTTTCAATAAAGAAAAAATAATGCAGAGATGTATATTCATTTACGGATACACATCTCTGCATTTTGTTTACGATTATAGCTATGCCTGCGCAGGATACAATCTATGATTCTGAACTTTGACTTGCAATTCTAAAAAGAATCCACTATCAGATTTTACCCATCAGGCACGTTCCTTCGCACCTGATTTTACTGTGAAAAATCCAAACTGCGCCGCAATCTTTTTCGCATAAGTCAGTGCAAAGAACAGGATAAAGCTGTCAATTGGCAGCATGATCACGTTTTTGATGACACGCGGACCAAGCAGTGCAATAAAGCCTTTTCCGTAAAGCATGGAGATCCAGAGCGTATTCAGACCGCAGTTGATGACTAGCTTTACAAAAAACTCGGCGATCACGATACGCTTGATTGAGACCGGACGGCGGTAGAGCAGGGTGCCGTAAATCAGACCGGAAAGCATGGCATTAAAGGTAAATCCAAAGAAAAATGGACCATCCGGCTTTAAGACATACTTTAAAAGATCGAGCGCACCGCCGAACAGGCATCCGACCGCCGGACCGAATAAAAATTCAACGATGCGGTTTGGCAGCCCGGAAAAGCCGATCTTGATGTAAGGACCGAGCTGGATGCTTGCGACCATACTTAAGACGATGGCGAGTGCAGCTAAGAGTCCGCAGAGCACGACCGTCTTTGTGTGGCACAGTTCCTGAAGTGATTGTTGATACAGTTCCTTTAATTTTTTCATAAAAAAAGCCTCCTTCCTTAGCAGTTTCCTAAAACCACATAGAGGAGACATAAATACCTTTATGCAGCAGCGGGATGCGAATTCTGTACCGCAAACAAAAGCAGCGCCTTTGTTTTTCGTCCGTGTGACAACTCCCTGTTCACATGGCACTTAACGCACAGAGTTCTACTCTGCTAATATGAAATATTAGTTTTGACAAGTTTTGTTATAGCATACTGATAAGGCTTTGTAAAGAAGAACTTATATTTTGTGATGTATTTTTAAATATTTCTGATAAAACAGATTCTGGCAAAGAGTGATGACGGGCAGACGTTTCAGTGATAGAATAAAAGGTATCATGAGCGTAAGCAAACGGCGAATTGGATCATGTGACGATTTTGCACATGATATGAATGAAAATAATGTGGGAGGAAGCATATGAAGCTGACCGGTATCCATATAAAAAATTTTAAAGCGATCCACGAGATGAAAATCGACAGCATCGAAAATGCATTGATTCTGGTAGGACAGAACAATACAGGAAAGACAACGATCTTAGAGGCGATCCGTGCGGCTTTTGGAGATTATCATATTTCTGCGGAAGATTTTGACGGTGACTGTGCCAACATTGAGATGGATCTGTCATTAGAATTTTCCATTGAAGATTTAAAATGGCTGCATCAGAACGGCATAGTCAGCCAGTATAAAAGATATGAGACGTGGCTTGAGGATTTCTGTAAAAAGCTGCCATCATTTTCCGTGAACGAAGGAGAGTCAGGCGGTGTACTGCAGTTTACCTTTATCGCACACCGGGATGGCTGGGTGCGCTATCAGGATGGGGAGCACAAAAATAATTCCTGTATCCCGCAGGTGTTTCCGAAGATCTACTATCTGGATGCGGAGCGTGATCTAAACCAGCTGCAGGGCGACCTTTTAATGCTGCAGGAGGATGAACTGTTAAAACGGATGCGTGCGGACACCTGTATGTTCAATCAGGCAAAAAAATGCGGGCACTGCTTTTCGTGTATCGGTCTGATCGAGAAGAAAACACCGGCAGAGCTGGATGCATTTGAGACAGCGAAACTTTTGGACTACAAGTTATACCAGTTAAATCTGGACGAGTTTGCGAGAAAAGTAAATCAGAATTATAAAAAGAACGGCGGACAGGATGAGATTTTATATTCGATGAACCGGGATGTGGAGCGGATGTTAAAAGTTACGACCGAGATCCACAATCCGGCGCAGAACCTGACCAGACCGGTGGCAAAGATGGGAAAAGGCATGCGCAGTATTTACATGTTGTCGCTGCTTGAAACATATACGGGAACGGAAAGTCGGATCCCGAGCATTCTTATGATCGAGGATCCGGAGATATTTCTGCATCCGAAATTACAGAAAGTTTCCGGGGAGATTTTATACCGCCTGTCCAGAAAGAACCAGGTGATCTTTTCCACGCACTCGCCAAATCTATTGGCGAACTTTAACAGCAGGCAGATCAGACAGATTGTTTTAGACGGCGAAGGATATTCGAAGATGTGTGAAAAGACGGATGTGAGTGCGATCCTTGAAGATCTCGGTTACACAGCAAGTGATCTGATGAATGTGAACTTTGTATTTATTGTGGAGGGGAAACAGGACAAGAGCCGCCTGCCGCTTCTGATCCGGAAATATTATTCGGAGACTTACGATGAGAGTGGAAAACTCTCAAGAATTGCGATCATCACGACAAACAGCTGTACCAACATCAAGACTTACGCAAACCTGAAATATATGAACCAGATCTACCTGCGGGATCAGTTTCTGATGATACGCGACGGGGATGGAAAAGACCGTATGGAATTAGGGCGGCAGCTCTGCCGTTACTATGAGCAGCGGAATTTGGAGGATGTTGACACTCTGCCAAAGGTCCGGCCGGAAAATGTCCTGATTTTAAAATACTACTCATTTGAAAACTATTTTTTCAACCCTAAAGTGATGACCGAACTTGGTGTGGTCGAATCTGAGGAGACATTTTATGAGACGCTGTTTGAAAAATGGAAGGAGTATTTACACCGCCTTAGCAGCGGGAAACATCTGACGGAGGTGCTTGGATTTGAGATGCAGAGCATTTCTGATATCAAAGCACATATGGAAGAAATAAAAATCTATTTGCGCGGACACAATCTGTATGATATTTTTTATGGAAGATACAAAGATCAGGAAGAGGAACTCTTAAAACGCTATATCGATCTTGCACCGCGGGAAGATTTTTCCGATATTTTAGATGCGATCGATCATTTTATTTATTTTGAGAGCAGAAAACGAGAAAGGGATACAAAGTGAAATGAAACGAAATGGTGCAAATCTGACAGAAGGAAAGCCGGTCAAACTGATCCTGCAGTTTGCAATCCCGGTATTTTTGGGAAATCTGTTCCAGCTTTTTTATGGGCTGATTGACACAAAGATTGTAGGCAGTACCCTTGGTGAGGGAGCGCTTGCGGCAGTCGGTTCCGTCTCGATCCTTTATAATCTGCTGACGGGATTTTTTAACGGTTTAACGCTTGGTTTTTCGGTCGTGACGGCAAGATATTTTGGGGCAGGGGACACGGAAAAATTAAAAAAGAGTGTTGCGGGAACGATTCTTTTAGGATTTGTGACGGCGGCGATACTGGTGACCGGCGTATTTGTATTTTTACGTCCACTCCTTAGCATCATGCATGTGCCGGCAGAACAGAAAGAGATGGCATATACCTATATCAGCATCCTGGTGCTTGGGATGTTTGTGACACTTGCCTATAATATGTGTGCAAATGTATTGCGTGCGATCGGAGATTCCATGACACCGCTTATTTTTCTGATCCTTGCGGCGGTGTTAAATGTCATTCTGGACTATGTCTGTATTCTGGTATTTTCCATGGGTGTTGGCGGAGCCGCAGCGGCAACTGTGATCTCACAGGTGGTATCCGTGGTGCTCTGTGTGATCCATATCAAAAGACATTTCCCGATCCTTCAGGTGGAACGCAGACATTTTAAACTGGAAAAATCAGAAGTGCGTACGATGTTGTCCGGCGGGCTTTCCATGGGAATGATGTCAAGTCTTGTAAATCTTGGTACACTGATCTTACAGACCGGAATCAATACACTTGGAACTTCCGTGATCGTGGCACATACTGCAGCACGAAAGGTTTTTGAAATATGGGGACTGCCGGTCACGGTGCTGGGAGCGACCATGGCAACCTACAGCGGACAGAATTATGGCGCTGGTAAATATGACAGGATTACTTCCGGCTTAAAGGCGGCGCTGATGCTTGGCTGTGGCTGGGCGGTGATGGTCATGATCATGGCATATACGATTTCTACCTGTCTGGTTGGCTTTATAGCGAGTACGCAAAATGCAGAAATTCTATACTGGGGAACAACGTATCTGCGGGTTGATATGTTGTTTGAGATGGTCTGTGTGTGGATCGTGATCCTGCGCAACACGATGCAGGGAGTCGGAGATTATAAGACACCGATCTTTTCCAGCTTTCTGGAACTGGCATGTAAGATCGTGTTCACGGCGGTATTCGTCCGGTATTTCGGTTACTGGGGTGTCATCTGGACAGAGCCGGTTACATGGATCATTATGGTGATACCGTTAATTGTCATGCTGAAAAAAAATCCTGTATTTCACCAAAAGAAGACAGCTTAGAAAACATCAGTAGAATCGAAAAAACAGCAATTCGCATGGGAATATATCTCAGCAGCAAGTTGCTCAGAAACGAGGAATATTATGAAAAAACAAGTGAACTATATAGAGATTGCGAAAGAAACCGTGATACTGACGGCAGCGGTGGCAGTCATTGCGGCTGCAGTGTATTTCTTTTTGGTGCCAAGCCATGCGTCAGTCAGCAGTATTTCCGGTCTTGGAATCGTGCTTTCCAACTTTGTGCCGCTGCAGCTGTCGGCGATTACCATGATCCTGAATGTGGTATTGCTGATCATTGGATTTTTTACCTGTGGAAGAGAGTTTGGAGTTAAGACGGTTTATACCAGTGTAATGCTGCCGTTGTTTCTGGGATTGTTTGAGATCATTTTTCCAAATTTCGGTTCCATGACAGACAGCCAGGAACTGGATGTTCTGTGTTATATTCTGGTAGTGAGTGTGGGACTTAGCATTCTTTTTAACCGGAATGCATCCTCAGGCGGACTGGATATCGTGGCGAAGATCATGAATAAGTATCTCCACATGGAACTTGGAAAAGCCATGTCTCTTTCCGGTATGTGCGTGGCACTTTCCGCGGCGCTTGTGTATGATAAAAAGACGGTGGTCTTAAGTATTCTGGGAACGTATTTTAACGGAATCGTTCTGGATCATTTTATTTTTGACAATAATATCAAGCGGCGTGTCTGCATCATCACGAAAAAGGAAGAGGAGCTGAGGCAGTTTATCATTCACGACCTGCACAGCGGAGCCACGATCTATGAGGCCATCGGAGCCTATAACATGGAAAAACGCCGTGAGATCATCACCATCGTAGATAAAGGTGAATATCAGAAGCTGATGAAGTTTATAAACCAGGAGGACCCGAAAGCGTTTATCACGGTTTATAATGTATCGAATATGCGGTATCAGCCGAAGAAATAAGAATATTTTGCTGGAATAAAAAAAATCCCGGGACAAAACGCCCGGGAATTTTTTTGCCATATTTTACAGGAAAATATATTTCAGGATAAACAGCACTGCCAGTACATACATCAGAGCGCTGATCTTCTTTTCTTTTGCCTTACCTGTGATCAGGTTGATTGCTACGTATGTGATAATTCCCATGGAGATACCTTCGGAAATGCTGTAGAAGAACGGCATTGCGATGATACATACATAACATGGGATCGCCTCGGACATATCGCTGAAATCAATGCTGATAACATTGCTGAGCATGTACAATCCGACGATCACCAGAGCCGGAGCTGTGGCAAAGGACGGGATTGCCAGGAAGATCGGAGACAGGAACAGGGACAGGCCAAATAAGATGGCAGTTGTCACTGCGGTAAGTCCGGTTCTTCCGCCTTCGGATACACCAGAAGCACTTTCTACGAAGGTAGTGGTTGTGGATGTACCAAGAACTGCACCGGCAGTTGTTGCAACTGCATCTGCAAGAAGTGCGCCCTTGATGTTGGGAAGCTTGCCATTTTCATCCAGCATGCCTGCTTTAGAAGAGACACCAACGAGAGTTCCAAGAGTATCAAAAAGATCTACAAATAAAAATGCAAACAGGATAACAAGGAAATCCAGTGAAAAAACTCCGTCAAACTGCAGCTTCGCAAAGATCGGAGCAAGGCTCGGGATGGAGAGTCCGTTGCTGAAATCCGGGAGCAGGCTGTAGAAGCCGATCTCCGGGTTCGGAACATAAAGTCCGGCGAACTGACAGATGATTCCAAGTCCCCATGTGATCAGGATACCCCAGAGGATGTTTCCCTTTACATTCTTAACAACCAGGATACCGGTTACGATGATACCGATCAGAGCCAGGATAACGGTGATTCCCACATTGTTGAAGGAAGCCTCTACACCCTTGGCTGCGTTGTAGCCATCTACAGAGAAGAGCTGCAGCAGAGTGGAGCCGCCGATCACGATATTGGCATTCTGTAATCCTACAAATGCAATAAAAAGACCGATACCAACACTGACTGCGGATTTCAGGTTCAGAGGGATCGCATTAAAGATCGCTTCACGTACATTGGTAAGTGAAAGAACGATAAATACGATACCTTCTGCAAAAACTGCAGTCAGTGCATACTGCCAGCTGTATCCCATACCGATAACAACTGTATAGGCAAAGTATGCATTCAGTCCCATTCCCGGTGCCAGTGCAAATGGATAATTCGCAAGTGCAGCCATGAGAAGTGTTCCTATAAATGCAGCTAATGCTGTTGCAGTAAATACTGCACCTGAATCCATTCCTGCCGCCGACAGGATACTCGGATTCACCGCCAGGATATACGCCATAGTCATGAATGTCGTAATTCCGGCAAGAATTTCAGTTTTTACATCTGTTTTGTTTTCAGAAAGCTTAAATATTTTTTCTAACATTTCGCCCTCTCCTTTCCCTCTAGGTCCTTTTTATAACCTCGGTTATTGTAACATATTTCTTCACACTTTACATCCAAAAGGCTTATCACCTTTTATGATAACTGGTAATAAGCCTTTTTAATAATTCGATTAATTCTCATTTTCATTCAATTCAGCAAGCATCTCACAAACTCTTTTTCCATTGATCGGATGACGCTTATACGGAGCAATCTCTCCCAACGGCTCCAGCACAAATTTTCTCTTGTGCATCTCTACATGCGGAATACACAGATCTACTTCTTCAAGAACGAGATCGTCATAAAATATAATATCAAGGTCAAGCGTTCTCGGTCCCCAATGAATGATTCGCTCTCTTCCTGCTTCTTTCTCGATTCTGTTCAATTCAGCTAAAAGCTCATATGGATAAAGCAACGTGCGAAGTTTCAGGCAGCCGTTCAGGAAATCAGGCTGATCTGTCACTCCATATGGTGGTGTCACAAGGTATTCAGATACGATCTCAACTTGACTCGTCGGAAGTTTATTCAATGCTTTCACCGCATAATCCAGATATGACTTGCTATCTCCAATGTTCGATCCTAATGCAATATAAGCTGTGTGCCATTCACGTTCAATCTTTACACTAACTGTTTTTAGCGGCAGTCGAACAGGAGCCCATGGTTTCTTAATCTCCAGAGATACTCTTTCTATTCTGTCCCACTCAAGAAGCAACGCTTCAGCCAGTTCTTCCGCTGCACGTTCTAATAACTGATAGGTGTTTTTCTGTAAAAATTCAGTAATAAATGCACTGACTTCTCCGTAGTGGATGGACGCTGTCAGATCATCTGTTTTTCCCGCCATCCTGGTATCTGTAAAAAGCACTGCTGAGACAACAAACTTCTGTCCTAATGTATTTTCCTCCGGAAACACACCATGATTTGCAAACACTTCCAAATCTTCAATTCTGATTTCATCGAACTTCTTCTGCATCTGTCCCCTATACCTCATGTTCTCTCATTAATGCTCTTGTCATACGGATTGCTCTCTTATTCTTCTCCACATCATGAACACGGACAAATGCACAACCCTTCTGCACTCCGTAAACTGTTGTAACCATCGTTCCCTCTTCACGTTCTTCTACCGGAAGATCCAGTGTCAGACCGATCACTGATTTTCTTGAAGCTCCAAGAAGTACCGGATATCCAAGTTCTTTCATTATTTCAAGTTTATCAATAATTTCATTGATTGCTTGTCCAATTTGTCCTTTAGCACCGCATATCCAAATTTTTCGCATAATTTCATCCTCCTTTAAATCTTGAATATTATATCTAGAGGGTTATTTGATGTCAAATTCAAACCTAGTTCATATTTCGTGATATAATAGTATTGAGGTGATTTTTATGAATGATTTATCTAAAATGTATCAAGTTTACGTAAATAAAGAATTACAAGTAAACAAAAATGAAATTTTAAATGTCGCTCGACTTAAGCAAAAAACATTATCTTTCTTACATGATTTAGGAGAAGTTTGTCAGGATTCAAGATGTTTTATCTTTTGGGAAAAAGAAGAAGCCATTCATCACGATGAACTATTAGAACATTATTTAGATGGTTTAAAAATGTTAATGTCTATTGGTTATGAATTAAGAATTGATACTATTAAAAATCATACTGAAATTCCTAATCGTTTATCTTTAGAAGACTTATTTTTAAAAATTTATCAATCAATGATGAATGTTTCATCAACTTATT
>ERZ772858.3247-NODE-3247-length-10244-cov-5.327216_pt1 | contig 10244 bp, 10 predicted proteins | sample MGYA00512136_ERZ772858 | MGnify/ENA primary metagenome ERZ772858 (study PRJEB29015, sample SAMEA2737726) | human gut metagenome | biome: human gut; feature: human-associated habitat; material: faeces | place: China | collected 2012 ...
AAGAAAATGTAAACGCCGCGCCGGTATCTGAACCGCAGGAAGCGAAAGAGGCTACCGAAGCAGCTCCCGCCGATGAGGGCGTTGACGAAGAAGTCAATGAGGTTCCTCGTGCGACTCGCCGCTTCAATGATGATGACTTGGCGATTGGTGCTTTCATTGATGACGGCAACGATATGCTGCATGTCGATATGCCCGAAGACCGCCGCGCTCGTGACCTGGCTGAGATGCGCCGCTGCGTTGCTGACAACAAGCACGGTCCTCGACGCTTCCTGCAGGGCAAGGTCTTTGGCGTTCGCCCGGTTCAGAACGGCAGCGCTGTCGTTGAAGTGAGCCGTGGCACGCTGCGCGTCATGATTCCGGCAGAGGACTTCTTCTACTTCAGTCTGATGAAGGGCATTGAGGAGAACGATGCGACTACCCGGCAGCGCCGTTATCTGCGTAAGGCAAAGCTGATGAATGGCGCTATCATCAACTTCTGCCCGTACATGGAAGCCAAGTCTGAGGATGGCGAGGTCGTATTCGCTGGCTCTCGTCAGGACGCTATGCAGCTCCAGCGCAACCGTCACTTCTTTGGCCGTAATGCGGATGTTCAGAACGGCTCCCGCGCTATCGCTTCTATTCTGTCCAGCGGCCCGGATTACGTCATCGCTGAAGCTCTGGGCGTTGAGACCAGCATCGGTGCTGGTGCTCTGTCTGCTTACGAGTATATCGATGATGTGTCCAAGAAGTTTCATGTCGGTGAAGGCATTCCCGTGGTTATCGAAGACCTGAACGTGGATAACGAAAATGGCACTGTCAGCCTGCGCATGAACCGCGCTATCCTGGAACGCCGCGCTAATCCCGCAATGAACATCCACAGCCTGGCTCGCAACGGCGCATACGGTGCTACCGTGACTTCCGTTCAGGACAACTACTACCGCCTGATTGTGGATGTCGGTAACATTCAGGCTCGCGTTGCTCGTACCGCTTCCGATGAACTGCTGACTCGCGGCGACCGCGTGACGCTGCTTGTCTACGGTTACGACGATAAGCGCAACTACGTTTGGGGCGCTTGCCATAAGGCGTAACTGAAACCCGGCCACTTACTTTTTCTGGCGAGTGGCCGGATACCGCGCATTGTCATCAGCCTTCTCGCGGCGCGTGGTGAGCAACTGCAAAAATTGCAGGCCAATGATGACTCTTGTTGAAAATGAATTTATTAAGTGGTGACGAGGTGATTTTTTGTGAGTAGGTGTGCGAATATGCGGTCGGGAATGTTTCATACGACAATAAATGACACAGAAATTTTTGTTACGTGCAGTATAAATGGGTCATGCGTCAAACTGACGGTCTCTGCGTTCTTTGAAAGTGATTTATCTGATATGTGCAGTCAGATGCAGGCAATGAAAAGCGAGCCGGTTTTGCTTTCAATGGATGTCTATAAAAACGGTACAGTAGCAAACATCAGCGCTATTGGATTATTGTCCAGAAAAGAAAAGGAAGACCAGAATATGCTGATGCAGCTATATCGTAATTGCTGCGCCGCAATGCTTGTATTGGCTCGGCAAAAGGGGGAAGAAGCATGAGCAAAGAAGAGCAGAAGCCAAATATTTATCAAATCCCCAAAAACTCGTTTGATACCGGGTATGTGTTGAACGGACAATTCAAAACTCGGAACTTCGTTGAAGGTATCATCCTGGCACTACCGTTCTTGGGAATTTTCATTTATGGATGGCATGATTTGGGATGGGATGTACAAAGTACCGTGGCCTATTGCGCAATACTCTGTGCTGCTGCTTTCCTTGGTGCAGCTCATGGTGTTGGTGGCGATAGCTTGTTTGAGTTTATTCAACGTGTTATCCGTTTCCGGCAAAGTCGCAGAATCTCAAAATACAATCCTCGTATCAAAACCGAACTTGAACCGGAATATCTGATTCATGACGGGCGGATGCTCCCGAAAGACAAGCTCAAGCAAATGCTTGGCACTGTAAAGGGAAAAGTCCTTGGTGAAGAGAACGGTCCTATCAGTTCCGATATTACAGATGAAGAGCTCAAGGTCTTCTACGATGATGACTATGGGTTCCTGGAAAAACCGGATGCCCTCAAATCTAAAGCAGAACTCCGTGCTGAAGCAAAACAGCGTGCGAAAGAAGAGAAGGAATACATTAACTCTTTGCCCCGTTCTGAACGCAAGGCTGCCAGAGAAGAAATCAAGCGTAAGCGTGAACAGGAAGAGGCTGAGAAGAAGGCAAAAGAAGCAGAGCGCGAACGCATTATTAACGAAGCTATTAAGAAGCGTCTGGATAAAGCCGAGCGTGTTAAGACCGCACAGTATTACGAGAAGTTCATGGACCCCGACAATGAGCAGGAAAATGACAAGCCGGAAGAGAATAACGCTGAACTGAATCCTCAGGCTGTAGAGTTCAAGCCCGTCACTATAGGGCCGAGCAATAATGCGGTTCAGGATGATGTCGATATCTTTGACAGTGAAGAAAGCATCGACACCGATGAAGTAGAAGCGAATGTGGAAGCAGATGCGGATACAGAGCTGTTTGAGGACGGCACTGATACCGATATCCAAGTCCCGCAGATTGATGATGTAGTCTTTGACGATGAAGCGGAAGTACTTGACGTCGATGAGGACTTGGATGACTTATCGGTTGATATCCAGGATACTCAGGCTGCACAGCCCGCAAAGCAGGGCAGGGGACAAGTCGTGAACAGCGATGACGATGTCAGCTTGGATGATGTAGACCTTTTCGATGACAGCACGGTCAGCCGCACAGAGGAAAGACCTCAGAACGTCAAAACCTCTGGAAAGACGATGGGCTCGCAAAAGCAGCCGCAAACCACACAGAACAACAGCGATATTGATTATATGTCCTTGAATGACATTTCTATCTTTGATAGTGAGGAGTGAAGCCTATGTTTCGATTCAAAAATGGCGGAGAAATCCCCCACGGTGTTGTGGAACAGAGTATCGGTACAATCCCGCTGACGAAAAAGGAACGCGATGAAATCGCCAAAGAAGAGCGGCGGCGGATGAATCAAAAGCTGGAAGCTCAGAATGAGCGCTATCAAATCATTCGAAGCACACAGCGTATCATCCCTATTGAGGATATTTACGGCGGCATTGTTGTGACAAAGGACCACCGATATATCAAAATCATGGAATTTCGCCCTATCAACTTTGCCTATATGGACGCGGAAACTCAAAACCGTATTATTTCGCTTTTCTATCAAACGTTCAAAGCAACTCCCTGCAATATCCAGTTCAAAACCTTTTCTCGTAAAGCTGATGTTGAGAATTCAATCGCGACCGTGACGGACTATTACAAAGCAGAAAAGAATCCGAGCCGTAAGCGAATGCTGCAGGCATACATCGGATTGCTTCGTAAGACGGCTTTGTCCGTTGGTATTACCCGTCGCTTCTTTGTGGTCGTAGAATTCCAGCGCACTATCAGCAACGATGGTTCTAAATTTGAAATGGTTGTGGCCGACTTGAATGCCGTTGCGGCAAACGTCCGCTCTCACATGGAACAGTGTGGTAATATCTTTATTCCTGCACTTGGTAACCCTGGCGGAAACGAGGACGCAGGTCTACACCAGCTTTTTTACCAGCTCTTGAACCGTAGAAAAAGCGAGACCATCACGTTCAAGCAGCACATGGACCCCATTGTGGACCGTTATTTTGAAGCCGAAAAGAATGGCGTTAAGACGTCTTTGCAGGCAACGGAACTGATTGCTCCGGACTGGATTGACTTTACGCATCACGATTACATTGTCATTGATGGCAAGTTTTATACTTTCGCTTACATTCCCTCGAACGGGTTCAGCCAGCGTGTCTATGCGGGCTGGGTGGCTACGTTCGTAAATGCTGGTGAAGGCATTGACGTCGATATGTTCTTTGAGCACATGTCCCGTGAAGCTGTCTTCAATAAAATCAGTACACAGCTTCGTCTGAGCCGTGCAAACGCCATGGACAGTCACGATACTGACTCTGACTATCAGGCGCGTATGGAAAAAATTTCGTCCAGTGAATATATGCTGCGCGGCCTTTCCAGCGGCGAAGAGTTCTATTACCTGTCAATGCTCATCACTATCGTGGCAGATACAAAGAAGGAACTCGATTATAAGTTCGATGCTTTGAAAAAGCGTATCGAAGGTCAGAGCATGAAGATTCGCCGTGCGGATTTCATGATGGAAGAATGCTTCGATTCCTGCCTGCTTCCTCTTGCGAAAATCAATAAGGAGCTGGCAAAGAAATCTCATCGCAATCTTCTGACTTCGGGTGTTGCATCCTGCTATCCGTTCATCTCGTTTGAAATGCAGGACCCGGGCGGCGTTATGGTCGGTACAAACCATGTCAACAACTCTCTGGTCACCATCGATATGTTTGATACCCGTGCTCATGCAAACGCAAACGCCGTTATCCTGGGCTCTTCCGGCTACGGCAAGACTTTCACCGCACAACTGTTCGCACTACGCTTGTCTGAGATGGACACGCAAGTGTTTATCATCTCTCCTCTGAAAGGTTTGGAGGACTACGGCGGCGGTTGTAAGGCAGTCAATGGTCAGTTCGTCTCCATGGACCCCTCTTCGGACAACAACATCAACATCATGGACATTCGCGCTCCTGACGATGAGGACGCAAAACTGCTGGATGATTATGAGGCTTCTGGCTCCTTCTTGACCAAAAAGATTCACACGATTCTTTCGTTCCTGCACCTGGTTGTTCGCAATATGACGCAGGAAGAAGAGCAGCTGATTGACGGCTGCCTGTATGCGACATACGCAAAGTTCGGCATTACCCGTGATAACAACTCTATCTACGATAAAGATGGCAACTATAAGGTGATGCCGCTGTTGGAAGATTTGCAGGAAGAAATGAGAAAAAAACCTGAACTGCATACCGTCTGCAACATCTTGAATCCGCTAATTAACGGTTCTATGGCTTGCTTCAATCACCACACCAACGTGGACCTTGACTCCAAGTACATCGTATTTGACTTCAATGGCATGAAAGGCTCTTTGCTTACCATGTCTATGTTCGTGGTTCTGGACTTTGTCTGGACGAAAATCAAAGAGGACCGTACACAGCGCAAAGCCGTATTTATTGACGAATGCTGGAAATTGATTGGCACTGACTCCAACGAGCAGGCAGCTGAAGACGTTGTTGAAATCTTCCGTACGATTCGTGCTTATGGCGGTTCCGCTTTTGCTATGACTCAGGATATTTCTCAGTTCTACGAATACAAGGGCGGCAAATACGGCAAGGCAATTATTGGTAACGCCGATACCAAAATCATTATGCACCTGATTCCGTCCGAAGCAAAAGCCCTTCAGGAAGCCATTCAGCTGACCAGCGTTGAGATGGAAGCGGTATCCAGCCTGCCGCGTGGTCAAGGTCTGGTTTGCTCTGCATCCGCAAAACTGTTCGTCGATTTTGTGGCCGATGACTATGAAGCCAAGGAAATCACAACCGATGCTAAGTCTTTCTACGAACGCCGCAAGGCTCTGGAAAAGAAAAAGCGGGAAGAAGAAGAGAAGGCGGCGGAAAATACCGTCATTGATGTTGAAATGTGATATTTGAAACGTCAAAATAAGGCAAAGGAGCGCTGATTATTATAAAGAATGATACATTTTGAGTAAAGCTGTGAATGTACACGTTAAAATGTGTTCATTTTGCACTTTCAAAATGTGTCATTCTTTTTCTTTTATCCATAAAAAGGCACAATTCAATTTCACGTAAGCACAACGCTAATGCGTTTAATTTATGGTTCACAAACGGCAAAAGAACACATTGGTTCATTTTGCTAGAAATGAAAGGAGACATTTGTATGTCTGAGATTCACAATTCCGATATCCGCGAACTGCTGGATGCTATCCCCGTTATTCCCAATGAACTGATGGCCGAGTATCTCACTCGTCAATATCAGGTCAGCAAAAACATGGCACAGGAAATCATTTACAACGCCTGCCGTAAAGGCTCCAACCGCCGTCCGGCTTGCTATCCTACCAAAGAAGGGTTGGCGAAAGCCGATTACATCACGATGACGAGCAGTATCCGCAAGCGCTGCCGTGCTTTCCGCGTTGCATGTGAATTTTTGCCGGAGAGTCGTAATTTTACGATTCCCAGCGGCACTCCCTGGCTGTTGAGCTTCTGCTTCGATGGCAGTGTCTACTATGTTTGTGAATTTGAACGTGGCAGTGAACTTATTTTGGGAGACACGATTCGGAGCCTTGGCATTCGTGAGGATATGATGCCGGTCACTTCCCGTATCGCAATCCTGGCCCCCGGCGCAAATCGAAAGCTTCTGAGTGAATGTGGGATTCGTTATTTCTGCATGGTCAGCGACAACTATGACCTGAATGTGACGGAACAAATTGACGACGAGGATGTTTGGAATGGCGTTCCCATCATTAAATGATTATAAACGTTGCATCGATAAAAACAATGTCAAACGCAACGCCGGTGATGATGCCCCTGAAGCCGAATATCAAGCCCCGGTTTTGTACAATGCATCGACAAAGTTCGTAAAAAGCAAGCTCCAAAAGGCAGTGGATGCTTTGAAATCGGTTCCGGATGATGTTCCCTTGAAAAAGCTGCCGGATTCCATTCGCAATGATGTCTCGATTGAGATTCTTAAAGCCGAGCGGTCAATCCTTGTCTCATTTGAGAGTGATGAAGCCCCTGCACCGCATCAGCGGAAAAACATTGCAACGTTAATTCCAAACGATTTCTGTATGGTTTCTATCCCTCAAAATGGCTTTCTCAAGCTCCGGTTTTCTTCCTTTTTGCCGCCTTTTCAGCATGAGTGGTACAGCCGCAAGGCAAAAGTGAAAGACGCTGTTGGGCAGTATTATCTTGATGCCGAATTCGATTACATCACGGAGGCTGCTATCAAGGCATTTATCGCTCAAAATGGGCCAATCAACCTGCCTTCCGAACAGCTTTTTCTCGTGTTTTGTCGCGGCGTTTCACCCACGAAAAAGACCCCGATTGACAGCAACAATGTCTATACGGGAGCCATCACAAACGCCATTTGCAGGGTGCTCCAACACGGTGATGGATGGGATATGATGAGCTTCCTTTACACTGCAATTCCGACCGAATCTGACCCGTATTTGGAAGTGATTCTTTGCTCAAAAACCGACCTCTTCCATTGGCTTTAACGTAGTCCGGTAGTAACATTTTTAGGGATATAAAAGAGTAACATTTTTAGGTGCCAAATTTTCGTTCCCTAGAAATGTTACTCTTTCTTTTTGATTTTACGCGGTACGATATGAATTTCAGCCCTGCGATTCGTATGAGGTACGGAATCGAACGGACAACTTTGGTGGTACTATGACGAACGAACAAAAGCTTCTCGTATATCTCTATGGCGTTGATTCTATCCAGCACAAGCAGCTTGCCATTGCTCTCTCTGACATCCCATATCAATGCGTTACCAAAGCTCTGAGAGCGGCCAAAAAGCATGGGTATGTTGAGGTCTTTATGAGAGATGAATCGCGGTATGTGCGTATCTCTCCGGACGGTCTGAAATACATTCGAAGCACTCAAAAAGACGCTCTGGATGTAGACAAGCGGGCGGCTATGAAGCGGCGAATCAAAGGCGAACAAGGACGGCTCACCAGGGTGGAAACGACACTCTGCATGTGCCGAGCAGCGGGAATTCAGCCTGCCAAGGAAGCTGGTATCAAGTTAATCGATGTGCTTGACCCCGAGCAGGATGCGACCCAAACTTTCATGAATGACTTCTTCTATGACAAAGGACTTCTTTTCCTGTCCGATGAAATCTCTGCAACTATCAAGACGAGCACCACAATGGGCGAGGAGTACACGCTCGGTCAAAGCCGTCTGGTAGGTATCGTAATCAACCGCACAGGCATTTCTTTTCTCTACTGTACGCTCGATAAACTGATGCGATGGGTTGTGTCTTACGAACAGCGGCGTGTAAGTGCAGTGATGGAACTCTTGAAATCCAGCTCACTTGCGGCAACTGACGAGGACTTCGCAACAATCTGCAATATGTCTCCTAAGTGCATCGTTATCGGCAAGACCTGCGCTATAGTTCCAAAAATCATTACTGGCGATAAGTATGGCAAAGCAATCGACAGCACTGATATTATCAAAACCCATAACGCAACAAGGCTCTTGACGCTCACGAATCTCGAACAAGTCTACAAGTACAGCTATTTCGTTCCAACAAGTTCTATCGGCGTGGAACTTCTTGCTCGAACAGCAGCTTTAACACGAAACGAACTCAATGAAATGATTTCCGTGTGGCTGGATGAGATGGCTGAAAGCCATACAACCGTTACTACTGGGCGATATGTTGAAGCATACATCAATGAACAGAAATGCAAAACCATAACGCTGCCGGTCATTGAGTTTGAAGAACTCGAATATCAAAAAAACGGACGAGTGCCTTATCATGTCGTTTGTGAGCGAGGAACGCAAGACGGTATCAGCCGGGCACTAGGAAGCAAAGTTCTCGATTTCAAGGATTTTGACAACATCCCAATGCCAGCACATAAATACGACGACGACGGAATTCGCCGCGATGGGATTAACCCATTGACGCATAATGGATACAATGAAGAGGAGATGGATGACCAATGATAGCGATTCGAGTATGTCCAACCTGCAAGCGCAAGTTTGAAGCTCGTGTGGGAGAACCCCAAACTTATTGTGAAGAGTGTCTTGAACTCAAAACCATGAGTGAATCGTCCGTGTGCTCTTGGTTCTTTGATGACGATGACTTCGATGACGATTTCGATATCTCGGAAGCTGGAAAAGAAGAAAAGGCGGAGACACAAGAGAGAAAGCAGAGTAGACAAGTATTTGACTTGATTCCGCCGCACAAGGAAAAGACAAGACGCATGGACAACGCTTTCTTCCAGGAAGCATTGAAAGGCTGACAGAAGGGTTGATGGAGCTACTTCAACCTCTCGTCTGGCAGGCTGGCAACACTTTGACCGCTAATCGTGAACTTTCATTTAACAAACCGGCTTCCAAATTGAGAAAAAGTGCAATTTATGGTATAATGCAGATATAGGAAAGAAAAATTGTACATACCTCTGACCACAAATCATTCAGATGCAATCTAATCAAAGTTTGAGGTTATCTAAATCAAATCGGAAGCATGTCCTATGAAAAGAAAGTTTTTAATTCCATACGCTGCAGCAACACTGGCAATGGCAGCCGCAATCTGCACTGCCGGAATACCTTCCGTTGCTTTAGCAAGGACCTATGAGGGCTATAATGGAATGAAGCGTAGCTCGACGGCAGAAGAGACATTCCAGGAAATCAAAGTTCCTGCCTTTGCCTCCATCAAAGAAGTGACGGCGAAGGAAGCACGAAGCGTAGCTGATGGCATTATCGTTTTTGCATTTCCTACCTGCCCTTATTGCCGGAACCTGATGCCGGAACTTATTGAGACCGCAAAAGAGGAGGGAAAGACCCTCTACTATTGCCAGATTGATAACTACCGCGACAAGTATGAATTTGATGAGACTCTGAATGGCCCGGTCATGACCGTGGCTCCCGGAAAAGGGTATTATGAGCTTCTTGACTGGCTGAGCGATTATCTCATCGACTATACTGTGAAAGACGAGAACGGCGAAAGCATCAGTATCGGTGAAAGGAGAATCGGAGCGCCCACCATAATTACAGTCCAGAACGGGGTTCCTGTATCCTCCTGGAAGCTGAGCATGGTAGAGAATGCCGAGTTCCCTGACAATGCGTATACTCGTTGGAGCCAGGAAACGCAGGAAATCGTATCGGAGTCACTGCATCAATATTTTGCTGAGGAGGCATAAATCATGTCGAATATCACTGTTGGTCGAATCTTGCTTCTGGACCTTGTGTTCCTTGTTAATTCTGCTTTAACTCTTGTTGTTTTCAAGTTCGTTGGTCTTTTGTATGTTATGACTACACCGGCCTTGTTCTTTCATTTTGTTGGTTCTTATATTATCCTGGCATATTTCATGTTTTGGATTTATCCGCAGATTCTGGAAGACCGGGAAAACAACGACGACGATAAATAACCTGGTCGGAACCGTAGGTGCTTGAAACCGTAGGTACTTGCCTAAAGTTGAGCGAAATGTACTTGCGGGAAGCGTAGCCGCAATAGACTACTCCGAAAGTACCGTAGGCCCGCATACCGTAGGTCATACAGTCAACAACCCCGCCCAAACCGGTTCACCGGTTATAGACGGGGCTTGCGGGGCAACCCGTAAGCCCGGTTGATTAGCCTTGG
>ERZ772858.3250-NODE-3250-length-10236-cov-5.197819_pt1 | contig 10236 bp, 9 predicted proteins | sample MGYA00512136_ERZ772858 | MGnify/ENA primary metagenome ERZ772858 (study PRJEB29015, sample SAMEA2737726) | human gut metagenome | biome: human gut; feature: human-associated habitat; material: faeces | place: China | collected 2012 ...
TGAAAGGAGAAATTTATTGATGGCTATGAACAAAATTGAACGTATCGACAAAGAGATTGCAAAGACCCGCGAGAAAATCACCGAGTACCAGAACAGATTAAGGGGGCTTGAAGCGCAGAAAACCGAAGCGGAAAACCTGCAAATCGTACAGCTTGTGCGCTCCATGCGCCTTTCCCCGCATGAGCTTTCCGCTATGCTTTCCGGGGGCGGTATTCCGGGTATGGAAGCCGCGCCGGGCTACCCCGCAGAACCCGCAGACCATGACACCGAAGAAATGGAGGACACCGAGAATGAATAAGAAAATCCTTAGAACCTTGACCGCACTTTGCGCCGCCCTTGTACTTATGGGCGGCTTTTCCGTCACCGCTTTTGCACAGACCCCGGAGGGAGAGGACGACACCAACGACAGCGGCGTTGTCTACGAGGAACCCCAAAAGGAAGAACCCCTTACCCCGGACGGGAACGCGACCCTTGTAGACGATTTCGGCGGCAACAAGCAGCTTATCACCGTAACGACCAAAAACGGCAATTACTTTTATATCCTCATTGACCGGGACGACGAGGGCGAGAATACTGTACATTTCCTTAATCAAGTAGACGAAGCCGACCTCTTAGCACTTATGGAGGACGGAAGCACCGAAGCAGCCCCGCCCGCCGTTTGCAGTTGCACCGATAAATGCGAAGCCGGAAAGGTAAATGTGAGCTGCCCTGTCTGCAAGGACAACATGACCGCTTGCAGCGGCAAGGAAGCGGAGCCGGAAACCGAAGAACCGCCGGAGCAGCCCAAAGAAAAAGGCAATGCGGGCGGGCTTGTGCTTTTCCTTGTCGTGGCACTTCTTGGCGGCGGGGGCGCGTTCTATTATTTTAAGTTTATGAAGCCGAAGCAGAGCGTCAAGGGCGACACCGACCTTGAAGATTTCGATTTTGACGATTACGACGAGGACGAGGGGGACGGGCTTTCTGATGAAGAACAGGAGGACGAGGAAGCATGACCCTGTTTACCGACAATCCCTTTGAAAAGATGATGATACAAAGACCGGGCGGGCGGCGTGACAATGCGCCGCCCGTTCCCCATTCCCCGGCTTGCGCTTCCTGCCCGTACAAAGGGCAGCTCCCTTGTGTGGGCTACTGTCTGAAACAGGTACAGGAGAAAAAGGCAAGTGAGCTGGAATGCTGAAAGGAGGATTTTTTCATGGCACTTAGACTTGTAATTGCAGAAAAACCGAGCGTGGCGCAGACTATCGCCGCCGCGCTTGGCGTTAAAGAAAAGAAAGACGGATTTATCGAGGGCGGCGGCTACCTCATTTCATGGTGCGTCGGGCATTTGGTACAGCTTGCGGAAGCTGCCGCCTACGGGGAGCAATATAAAAAATGGAGTTTTGACAGCTTACCCATTCTGCCGGAGGAATGGCAGTACGCCGTTGACCCGGACAAGGGGAAGCAATTCAAAACCATTAAAGAGCTTATGCACCGCGCCGACGTTTCCGAAGTGGTAAATGCGTGTGACGCGGGGCGCGAGGGAGAATTGATTTTCCGCTTTGTCTACGAAGCGGCGGGCTGCAAGAAGCCCATGCGCCGCTTGTGGATTTCCTCAATGGAGGACGGGGCGATTAAGGCGGGCTTTGCTTCCCTCAAAGACGGGCGGGAATATGACGCGCTCTTTGCGTCTGCCCTCTGCCGCGCAAAGGCTGACTGGCTTATCGGCATTAACGCCACCCGGCTTTTCTCCTGCCTGTATGGAAAGACCTTGAACGTGGGGCGCGTCCAGACCCCGACCTTAAAAATGCTCACCGACCGGGACGCGGCTATCTCCCATTTCCAGAAAGAAAAATATTATCATGTTCGCCTTGATTTATCCGGCGCGGAAGCGGCAAGTGAAAGGATTTCAGACAAGGCAGAAGCCGCCGCGCTGAAAGGGGCTTGCGAAACACAAACGGCGGTATGCGTTTCCCTCACCAGAGAGAAGAAAACCGCAGCCCCGCCAAAGCTCTTTGACCTTACCTCTTTGCAGCGGGAAACGAACCGCATTTTCGGTTACACCGCAAAGCAGACCCTTGACCTTGCACAATCCCTTTATGAAAAGCGGCTGTTGACTTATCCGAGGACGGACAGCAGCTTTCTTACTGACGACATGGGCGGCACCGCAGCGGGCATTATCGCGCTGCTTTGCGAAAAACTCCCCTTTATGGCGGGCGCGGACTTCACGCCGGAGGTTGTAAAGGTATTAGACAGTAAAAAAGTATCAGACCACCACGCAATCATTCCCACTATGGAGCTTGCAAAGGCTGACCCGGACGCGCTGCCGGAAAGCGAGAAGAATATCCTTACCCTTGCGGGGGCGCGTCTGCTTTTTGCCACCGCCGAGCCGCATATTTATGAAGCGGTTACGGCGGTTTTCTCATGCGCCGGGACAGACTTCACCGCAAGGGGAAAGACCGTACTTGCGGAGGGTTGGAAAGAGCTTCAACGCAGATACCGGGCGACGCTGAAAGATAAGCCCGAAGCGGAGGACGGGGAAAATGCAGACGTGACGCTGCCGAAGCTTTCCGAGGGACAGGGCTTTCCTAACCCCGCCGCAAAAGTAACGGAGCATACCACAACGCCGCCGAAGCCCCACAGCGAAGCAAGCCTTTTGTCGGCTATGGAACGCGCCGGGAACGGGGACACCGACCCGGACGCGGAACGCCGGGGGCTTGGCACTCCCGCCACCCGCGCCGCCGTCATTGAAAAACTGGTAAAGGGCGGCTTTGCGGAGCGCAAGGGGAAGCAGCTTATCCCTACCAAAAACGGGAACAGCCTTATCTGTATTCTGCCGGATATACTCACTTCCCCACAGCTTACCGCAGAATGGGAAAACAATCTGACGCAGATAGCAAAGGGAGCCGCAGACCCCGGCGAATTTCTGTCCGGCATTGAAGCTATGGCGCGGGAGCTTGTGCAGACACACGCCGCAGCACTGGACGGGAAAAAGGATTTGTTCCGGGAGGAAAAGCCCTCTGTCGGCAAATGCCCCCGTTGCGGTTCCCCCGTCCATGAGGGGAAGAAAAACTATTATTGCAGCAACAAAGAATGTGCCTTTGTCATGTGGAAGAATGACCGCTTTTTCGAGGAACGCAAGACCGCTTTTTCCGCGAAGATTGCCGCCGCGCTCCTTAAATCCGGCAAGGCGAATGTGAAGAAGCTCTACTCCCCGAAAACAGGCAAGACCTACGACGGAACTATCGTTCTGGCTGACACTGGCGGGAAATACGTCAACTACCGTATCGAAGTGCAGAAGAACTAAAAACTTGAATAGCAAGCATAGGAAGCGGGTACCCACTTCCGTAAATCCCCGTTGCGACGCTGACGCGCCGGACGGGGATTTTGCTTGTTGGGAAGTTTCCCAAACCCTCTTTTGCGGAGGGCTTCACCCTCTAAAAATTTTCAAAAATATTTGGCAGAAATGCGGGCGTACCCGTAGTAGACCATGCAGCCAAAAAATGCAGCTTATGACGCTGCCCCAGAGAAAGGAGGTTTTTCACTATGGCAAGTTTACGGGACACCGTAAAGGACTATCAAGACGAGCTTAGGGACGGTATCGCATGGGTGGCGTTCTGGAAACAGGGGCGTTCATGGAACGCGGAATATTTTCATCTTGATATGGACGATACGCTCTACCCGGAGGACAGGAGCCGGTTAGAGGAAATAAAAAGCATTGACCCCGCCGCCGTTATCTTAAACGGCTACTATTGCGGGCATTTAGGCGAGGACATGAGCCTTGACGAGCTGACCGCCGGAGTGCGTTACCACTACGAAAACAGCATGAACGACATTGACGGTTTTATCGGAGCGCATGACGACAGGCTTCCCCCGGAGGTTATCGAGGAAGCGAGGGCAGCCGCCCATGAAGCGGGGCTTCCCTTTTCCGAAAAGCCCTACCGGGACGGGGAGGATTTTAACCCCTATGTATTTGACGGGAGCATGCGCATTGAGGATTTTGAGCTTATGCACCGCATGATTGAAAAAGAAAGGAGCGAACAAATGGCAGAACCGATTTTAAGCGGCTATCTTTCCAATCTTGGGAAGTACACCGAGGGCAGACCCGCGGGCGAATGGGTGACATTCCCCACGACTGCCGAACATCTGAAAGAAGTCTTTGACCGTATCGGGATTGACTTCAAGCACTATGAGGAATGGCATTTCACAGAATTTCAATCCACTATCCCCGGCTTGACGGAGCATTTAAGCGAGTATTCCCACCCCGACGAGCTGAACTATTTAGGGAAGCTCTTGGAAATGCAGTTTGACGACGACCGGGAGAAATTCATTGCAGCCATTGAATACGGCGACCATGCCGACAGCTTACAGGACATCATCAACCTTGCACAAAACCTTGACTGCTACTGGATTTATCCGTCCGTCCACAATGAAGAAGAATACGGGCGTTATCTGGTTGATGAACTGGAAGAACCGGAACTTCCCGAAGAAGCGAAAAAGTATTTCATGTATGAGGAATACGGGCGGGACGCTTCCATTAACGACGACGGTATGTTTACCGAAAAGGGCTATATCTACAACAACCGCAACACCTTTACAGAATGGTACGACGGGCGCGACGTGCCGGAGGAATACCGGGTAACGCCGCAGCCCCCGCAGCCGGAAAGACCCGACCCGTCAAAGGTAGAAATGGACGCAGCCGCGCCGGGGCAGAGAACGGCGCAGACCGCAGAGCAGCCACAGGAGCCGCGCCCGGTTATCCCTATCGTGCTGACGAGCGAGAAGCCCGCCGAAAAGCTCAAAGAGATTACCGACCGTCTGGAACAGGGTATTGCGGAACTCTTTGACAGCGAGCGTTACCGGGAATATCTGAAAGTCATGTCAAAATTCCATAATTACAGCTTCCGAAACACCGTCCTTATCGCCATGCAGAAGCCGGACGCTTCCCTTGTGGCGGGCTTTTCCGCTTGGAAGAACAACTTTGAACGAAACGTGATGAAAGGGCAAAAGGGAATTAAAATCATTGCTCCGTCACCCTATAAAATCAAACAGGAAATGCAGAAAATCGACCCGCACACGCAGAAGCCCGTTATCGGCAAGGACGGGAAGCCCGTCACCGAGGAAAAGGAAGTCACCATACCCGCCTACAAGGTGGTATCCGTCTTTGACGTTTCCCAGACCGAGGGAAAGGAGCTGCCGGACATTGCGGTTGACGAGCTGACAGGCGACGTTGACCGCTACAAGGATTTTTTCGCAGCCCTTGAAAAGACTTCCCCCGTTCCTATCGCCTTTGAGAATATCGAGGGCGGCTCTCATGGCTACTACCACTTGGAGGACAAGCGCATTGCTATCAACGAGGGCATGAGCGAATTACAGACCTTAAAGACCGCTATTCACGAAATCGCCCATGCGAAGCTGCACGACATTGACCTCAACGCGCCAAAGGACGAGCAGCAGCCCCACGTTGACCGCCGCACCCGCGAAGTCGAAGCGGAAAGCGTCGCCTATACTGTCTGCCAACATTACGGGCTTGACACGTCGGACTACTCTTTCGGCTATGTCGCCGGGTGGAGCAGCGGGCGGGAGCTGTCCGAGCTGAAAAGCTCCCTTGAAACGATACGCAGCGCAGCCGCCGAGATTATCAATTCCATAGACGAGAACTTAGCGGAGCTGCAAAAGGCACAGGACAAGGAGCAGACCGCCGGACAGGAGCAGCCCACCAGAGAGGGACAGGAAGCCGCGCCGGAGAAGCCGGATCCGGAAGCAGCCGCACCGGGAAAATCCGGCGCACAGGAAAAAGCGGGCGCAGCCCCGAAAGAAGCCTTTACCCCGGAAACGATTTACAGAGTGCGCCGGAACCCTTACAGCGACAGCCGGGAAAACAGCTACCTCTTGCAAGCCTATGTGACACAGGAGAACGGGCGGGCGAAAATGGGCGACGTGCTTTATACGGGAACGCCGGAGAAATGCCGCGAGCTTATGGGGCAGCTCAAAAGCGGCGAGCTGACCGAGGGCGACGTGAAGCAGCTTTACGCAAAGGCACAGGAAACGGCGCAGACCGCCGGACAGGACAAAGACACCTTTTCCATTTACCAGATAAAGGGCGGGGACGAAACAAGGGATTTCCGCTTTGAGCCATACGACCGCCTGCAGGCGGCGGGAAATGTGGTTGACAGGGCGAACTATGAGCTTGTCTATTCCGCGCCCCTTGCGCCGGAAACTTCCCTTGAAGATATTTACACCTGTTTCAATATCGACCACCCCAAAGATTTTAAGGGACACAGCCTTTCCGTTTCCGACGTGGTAGTGCTTCATCAGGACGGACAGGACGCGGCGCATTTCGTTGACAGTGTAGGTTTTCGGGAAGTGCCGGAGTTTTTACAGGAGCAAAAGCAGCTTACCCCGGACGACTTGGAAACGGGCGAAACTGTCAAGACACCGAGGGGGACTTTCCATGTGACCGCCATGAGCCGGGAGCAGATAGAAGCCGCCGGATATGGCTTTCACCACCAGTCGGACGACGGAAAGTATCTGATTATGGGGAATGGGACGCGGGCGTTTGCCGTTGCCGCAGAACAGGCGCAGCGGGACAATCCCTTGAAAACCGCCGAGCAGACCACAGAGCAGAACGGGAACATGATTGACGGTATCATCAACAACACCCCCACCGTTGACGAACTGGAAGCAAAGGTAAAGGCGGGCGAGCAGATTTCCCTTGTTGACCTGGCTAACGCTGTCAAAGCCGACAAGGAGCGCGGCAAGGGAGCGAAGCCGGAAAAGAAACCCTCTATCCGGGCGCAGCTTAGAGCCGACAAGGAAAAGGCACAGAAGAAAAACGCAAAGCAGAAGTCACAGGACTTGGAAAGGAGCTGACCCATGCCGGAACAGAGCAGATTTGAAAACGTGGATTTGTTCGCTTCCCTTGAAGCGATTATGAAGCAGAACACAGGCTTTTACCAGAGCGACTTAGACATTGACAAAGAGATTATCGCAAAGGCGGCGGCAAGCCCCCACAGGGAGGACAAAACACTTTTGTGGTTCTGCCGCCCGTCCGGGACGCACTGTTTCCGGGAGCGCGACGTTTTCCTCAAAGACACCGCGCCCCACAACACATGGCGTTTCTACATGGAGCAGACAAGCGACCGCGTCCTTGCCTATGCAATCGAGCTGACGGGAAAGGAGCGCGGGAAAATCAAGGGCAATCTGTACGAACTGGACTACTCTAAACATTATGAGCGCGTCAAGGAAAAGGAGCTGCCCGCCGATACGGTGAAGCTGATTTATGAGCGAGGGGAAAGGGAGATACCCGCCGGACGGTTCTTCAACGGCAACCCAGACCCGCAGCTTGGGAAGTTTGAACGCTTTGAAGCCCTACCCGACGACCCGGACGCGCTGCAATCACTCTTACAGGAAGAACGGCGCAGCCGGGAGCAGCTTCCACCGGGGGACTTCAAGGCGCATATCACAGCCTTGCGGGACGGGCTGATTGAAACGGAAGCGCGGCGCATTGTGCGGGAAATGAAGCGGCATTACGAGCCGAACAGCCCGAACAAGACCCATTTCATGGCAGAGCTTTCCCCGGCGTTCATGCGGCTTGCAGCCACAAAGGACACTGACCGCCTTTTCTCCATGCTGCCCTACAAGACCCTTTCCTTTTCCAAAATCGAGGGCAGACATGGGACGTATGCGCTGATTGACAAGGGGGAGAACCGGGACAGGGAGATAAGGAAGCCCCGCCCCTCTATCCGGGCGCAGCTTAAAGCAGACAAGGCAAAGACCGCCCCGAAAAAGGCGGCGGCAAAAACAAAAAATCACGATATGGAGGTATGAGCATGATTAGACTGACTGTTGAAGAAACAAACCTTTTGAGCATTTACAACGAGGGCGGCAAGCGGGCTTTGATTGAGAATGTCAACGCCGCGCTGCCCTACATGGACGCGGATATGCGGGAGCTTGCAAAGCGCACCCTTTCCAAAGTGGACGCTTTGACCGAAGCGGAATTTGCAGAGCTTCCCATTTACGCCGCTGATGAAGTATGAACGGGGTTAAGCGGCTGACGCCGCCCCAGAGCCGGAAAGTCAACGCCCTTGTGCGCCGGACGTGCTGCAATTATGATAACGGGAACTGTATCTTACTGGACGACGGGGACGAGTGCGTATGTCCGCAGCTCATTTCCTATTCGCTTCTCTGCAAGTGGTTCCGGGTTGCGGTGCTTCCCGCCGACAGGCTGCTCTATGCGGAGCTTTACCAGACAGGGGATAAGAAGAAATGTACCGAGTGCGGCGCGTTCTTTGCGTCAACCTCTAACAGTGTCAAATACTGCCCCGTCTGCCGGAAACGTATCACCCGCAGACAAGCCGCCGAGCGCATGAGGAAAAGACGCGCCCCTGTTACGCAGTAGGCGCGGAAAATCCCTTGATTTACAGGGCTTTCCGGGCGTGAAAATCGGATAGGCGATACTTTATACCTTTACCCCCAAAAATGGCGTTCTACTGCGTAACATTCACGAAAACAGCACCCATAAAAAGACAGGGCGCGGAAGTCATATACTGGCTTCCGCGCCCTGTTCTTTTTTTGCCTATCTGACATTTCCCTTTTCCATTTCTTCAAGCGGGAACTGCGGGAGGGCTTCTATCAGCTTCTTTGTGATGGACTGGCGCATATCTTCGTTGATTTCCTGTTTCGTGCTTCCGTCCGGCTGTCTGACCGCTACCGTCGATAGCCTGTCGATTTCGTCCTTGTAGCACTCCACGACTTTCTCCACCGCCCATTTTTCCCCGGCAACGGCGGCGCGTATAGTTTCATATTCCGGCATTTTCTGGTTTTCCATGCTCAACGCTCCTCTGCTTTTTGATAGCCCTATCATAGCACAGCGGCGGGGATTTTGCTATCCTTATCCGCGCTCTGTTTCCTTTTCCCGTTCCGGCTGTCTGTCTGCCTGTAAAATGCTGTCAATGTTCTGCTTGATAATATCGTATTCCCGGACTTTCTTTTTCAGCTTCCCATAGTCGGCATAAAGGGCTTCTTTCTGCGCTTGGAGGGCTTCATATTCCGATTGCAGCGCGGCAAGGTTCGGGAGCTTTGCAATGCCCGCCGCTTTCAGCGACCTTGCGGCGGCTTCATGTAGGATAATCGCCTGTTCCTGTCCGGCGCGGTACTTCTCCCTGTTCCTTGCCTTGCGGTATGCGTCATAGACGGGCTTTGTCTTTTGGTAGGTGGAAACATTCTTGATAAGCACCGCCATGTCCGCAAGCCGCTTTTCCGCGTCCTTCAATGCGTCTGCCGCCTGTCCGCTTTCCGCTGCCATTTCCTCAATCCGGCTGACTAAATCCGCGTACTGTTCAATCTTATGTTCCGTCAAGAAATTCATGGTCTTTGCCGCCTGTTTCAGATTGTGGATTTTCGCCCACTGTTCATAGCCCTTACTCTGCGCCGCCTTGATACTGTTCTCAATGTCGATAAGCAGCGAAACGCCGCGCTGCTCTCTGGGGGCTTTCGCCGCCTTTGCCCGTCTGCCCGCTATCCGTTCCCTTATGGCTTCCTCTGTATAATCCGCGCCGAGGGTTTTAAGACGGGTGAAGCGTTCCTGTCCGGGGGCGCGGCATGACACATATTTCCCCGGCTTTATCTCATAGCCCGCCGCCTGTAACCGCTGCAACAATTCCTCAAAACTGGAAACTTGGGGGATAAGCGCGTCAACGGCAATCTTTAGCTTGCCTTTCCAACTTGTACCCGTCTTTTCTGCCTGGTACTCCGCATAGCTCTTTCCCTTGCTGCCCTTGCCGGGAACGACGACGGACAAGCCATTTTCCCGACACAGCTTGTCGCTCATGTTCCGTATGCCGTAATAGCTCCTTTTGTTGGAATTATATTTGCGGTGGTCTACGAAATTTACGGCGCAGAAAATAATGTGATTGTGGACGTGTCCTTTGTCAATGTGCGTCGTGAGTACATATTCATGCTGCCCCTTTGTTACCGCGTCGGCAAGCTGCTTTCCGATTTCATGGGCTTTCTGATAATCGACTTCCCCCGGCTCAAAGGACTGTATCAGATGAAAGGCTAAATTGTTCCCCTTTTGGAGTGCTTGGGACAAGGTATATTCAAATTCAATATCTGCCGTTTCATAGGAGCAGCCGAAAGAGGACACAAGCATTTTTCCGTCCGTCTTGTCCGGGTTTTCGATATAGTCAAGGGCTTTGCTTAGAGTGCTTTTAATAGGCTTAATCTTTGTAACCGCCATATCTCCGCAAGCACCCCCTT
>ERZ772858.3251-NODE-3251-length-10236-cov-3.225813_pt1 | contig 10236 bp, 8 predicted proteins | sample MGYA00512136_ERZ772858 | MGnify/ENA primary metagenome ERZ772858 (study PRJEB29015, sample SAMEA2737726) | human gut metagenome | biome: human gut; feature: human-associated habitat; material: faeces | place: China | collected 2012 ...
TTCTGTCAGCCAGTGTTGACTTGCCATGATCAATATGTGCAATAATACAAAAATTCCGAATCTTTTTCTGATCCATATGCATATTTTCAGTCTCTCCTTTTTCTTCTTATCTATATCTGATTACTTTTCCCGTTTGCTACTGTACTGCACCAGAAAGAGTTCCACCGAGAGGATATCTCCCATCTTTCCGGTTTTTACATCTTCTTCCGTCTGTACACCGGCTTCTACGATCCCACGCAGCTCTTTCCTGGTAAATGCCTTCGCCTGTGCCCGGTACTTTCCTACCAGGAATGGCATGATTCCTACCTTGGCGGCAATCTCTTTTGGCGGAATCCCAGTACGGTCCATCTCTTTTACCTCCATCAGGATACGGAACTGTCTGGTCAGCAGGTAGAGAATCCGCATCGGCGGTTCCTTCAGTGTTAGAAGATCATAATAGTAATCCAGCGCTTTTTTCTGCTCTTTTGCTGCAACTGCATCTACCATATCAAAAATATGGTTTCCGATCTGCGTAGTACAGATTTCATCAATATCTGCTACCGTGATCTCCGTGTGGTTCATGCAGTAACAGAATAATTTTTCCAGCTCCTGCCCGAGATTCTCCATGTCATTACCAGTCTTTGCAAGCAGATAGCGCACTGCTGCCTCCGACATCTGAAGCTTCTCCTTTTTCGCCATCCCAAGGATCCAGCGGATCAGTGTCTTTTCATCCTGCCGCTTCAGTTCTACAATATGACCTTTCTCCTTGATCACTTTGTAGAGCTTTCCTCTCTTATCCAGCTCTGATTCCACAAAGATCATATAAGTGGTCTCCGGCATGTCCTTCAGATATTCTGCCAGCTCCGGTGTCGCATTTTTCAGAAAACCGGTATTTTCCAGAACGATCAGCCTGCGCTCTGCAAAAAAAGGTAAGGTCTCGGCAAGGTCGATAATCTCCTTCGGGTTCGTGTTCTTTCCCTCAAAATAACGATAATTCATCGTGTCACCTTCCGGAACCATCGCTTTGACGAAACGGTTTTTATATAATTTTTTCAGATAAGCTTCTTCTCCGTACAGAAGATAAATCTGCTTAAACTGTCCTGTCTTTAAATCTTCATTCAAACTTTTCATGGACTTTGGATACCATATTTCCTTCCATCTGTATACATACTGACAGCACCTCTGTCTTTCGTATTATATAGGCTTACGCCCCATTTTGCAAGTCTTTCCAGTGTTTCCGCATGCGGATGTCCATAACGGTTTTCTTTTCCGGATGAACAAAATGCTACCCGTGGTCGGATCACTTCCAGAAGCTCTTCGCCGGTCGCATTTCTTGATCCGTGGTGTCCGACTTTCAGCAGATCATAACACGCCGGAAGTTCTCCTTTTTTTCGGAGATTCTTTATTCTCTCTGCCAACAGCTCTTCTCCGGTATTTTCCAGATCTCCGGTAAAAAGCATGGTAATTTTTCCATATTGCAGGTGAAGTACCAGAGAATTTTCATTTCCATTTTCAGATGGCTCACCTTCTCCAGGCCAGAGACAACGCATCTTCAATTTTCCAGACAGAAAAATAGTATCCATCTCCATTACCCGTACCTTCGTTCCTGCCTCTTCTGCCAGATTACATAATTTAATAAGCCTTTCATCCCAATATTTCTGTTCCGGAAAAATCAGATACTGGATTTCTACTCCATACTTTCTCCGTTCCAGAAGTTCTTCCACTGCATTTAAGTGATCCACATCCCCATGCGTCACCCACACATAATCCAGCCTCTTCACGCCCCGGAATTTTAAAAATGGTTCCAACCGGTATCTTCCTGCTGCATCTACCGAACTGCTTCCGCCGTCGATCAGGTAATTTTTTCCGTTTCCGTCCCGAAAGAAAAAACAGTCGCCCTGTCCCACATCCAGCATAGTCAGCTCCATCTGCCCTCGTTTCCACTTTGGGATCCCGAGCAGGATGAGCAGGATCCCAGCTGTCACAAGCTGTCTTACCACCCGTTTCCCGGTTTGTCTGCCCTCTTTCTTTTCCTTCCTTTTTCTCCACAAATAAAATAGAAGAACCCCATAATAACAGGCAATCTGCCAGAACCGTGGTCTTCCCGGAATCCACCTTGCCCCCGGAAGTTCCAGGAGCAGACCGCTCCCTTTTTCATAAAAAAGCAAAATCCACTCTGTTATTTTCCAAAGTGCGCTCTGCATTATATTTCCTGCCCCACACGGAATCAGCATGACTGCCATCCCTGCACTCCCGCAAAGCAGAAGCACGGATGCCATCGGAATTACCAGAAGATTCCAGGCTGGCGCATACAGGCAGGTTTCATAATAGTGCCACAATGTAACTGGCAGCAGAAAAAACCAGAGCCTCACCGACATCCGGACACTGTCTGAAAATCTGCCTTTTTTATTTCCCAAACCAATCAGATAGATACCGAGAACCGCAGCAAAAGAAAGCTGGAACCCTGCCGTAAAAAGCCGCAACGGATTTGCCAGAAGCAAACCAATTTCCGCAATCCCAAGTGCCGTCAATCCATCGTATTCCCTTCCTGTCAGCTCTGCTCCCATCCGGATCAGAAACATGGTAAACGCCCGCAGTGCCGAAACACTCATTCCGGTCATCACCACATAGCTCCCAAGAAGCAGACTTCCCACTACACCGGCCTGTAAAATAGAAAATCCGGTTTTCCTAAGCCCCCGGTAAAGTCCGTTGCCAAAAAAAGAAATATGCAGACCGGATATAGCCAGCAGATGCCCGATCCCTGCCACCCGGTAAAGTTCTTTCACTTTCTCTTCTGTATAAAAAGAATCTCCCAGAAGAACCGCACACAAAATACCCCCTCGACGCTTTCCCATCTCTCTGCAGATCTCATCTGCGGTCCGGTTCCTAAACTGCCACAGCTTTTCGCGGAAGGAAGTCTTTTTCACCTGTTTTTCCAGAACCTTCCCTTTCCATAAGACTGCCTGGATATTCTGCTGCTTATAATAATTTTTCTGGTCAAAATTGCCCGGATTGGCCGCCGGATCAAAAAATCCCACATTGCCTTTAACCAGAATCCGCTGTCCGATTTCCGGACCATTTCCCTTTTCATCCAGATAGACAAGCAGCCTCTCGTCAGCGACTGCTTTTCCATTCCCCATCTCTCTGATCTGTATTTTTTTCAGATACAGGATCAGTTTTTCTTCTTTTCTGGTTTTCTGATAAACCTCTCCTTCCACCATCACTTCTTCCGACTCTTTCCAGAGCTTCTCACACCTTGACACACCGAGTCTTCCAAAAATCTTTCCTCCCCCTGTCAGATACAGTACCAGAATCAGTCCTGCCAGAAGTATTCCGGCAAAACCAAGTCTTCGCTTGATCAACCGATCAATCCTCCTTTATCATTTCCTGGTTTCTGCTCAGAGGTTCATCCAGCTTTATACTCTCCTGATATACAATACTGCTGTCTCCGTTGATTGAAATCTGTACTTCAGAGACATTTCCACCATCGATCACTGAATTTACGATGGAATAGATCACCGTCTCCGGACTGACTCCCGGAGCAATGTTCCGAAGTCCTTCATCAAAATTCAGATAGCAGATATGATCTTTGATCGACACACCCAGCAGCTTTGTTCCTTTTGGTATGGTAGCAAGCAGTCTGTTATTGGATGGTCCTCGCATCAGCTGTTCCACTACAACCCGTTCCTTCGACTCATTGCTGTTATACCGCACCGTATCCTCTTCCTTTTGCAGCTTTTCTCCAGATGAATCTGCATAATACAGCGTAAGCTTCATCTCCTGGAAAGAGTTAATAGAAGAGCCTGTGTTCTGTACAAAATCTTCTGCCTGCTGGTATCCATAAGTATTCCCCTTTTTATCCGTAAGTGGCGTCCCATCTACACAGATCATCACCAGATCCACTCCATCGATCTGCGTCAGTGAACGGACAAGCGCTGCCCTGCACAGAACCTCTCTTACCGTATCCATCTTTCCGTAAGCAGCATTATAGTACAGGATCAGCTTTTCATCCTCCAGAGTGTATCTCTCCAGTTTTACCTTTTTCGGCAGTGCCGCCTGTGCCTTCACCTCGTCATCACACTTCTGCAGCGCAGACAGCATTCCTTTTACTTCTTCGTCCGCCGACTTTCCTGTTCCATCATAGCCGTTCGGAACCAGCGCCGTTCCGCTCTGGTTAATCTGGTAAATCGTGTATTTTGCATCTGCTTTCTGCTCCTTTTTTCTGCATCCCACAACGCCTGTAAGAAGACACACTGCAAGAAGAATGCTTATGATCTGGTAATTTTTTTTCATTCTTCTCACCCTTCCCTCTTGATATAAGTAAGCGGGATCCGGACTGTAAATGTCGTTCCCTCTCCCGGTTCACTGTAGACCTTGATCGCACCGCGGTGCATGACAACCGCATTTCTTGCAATCGAAAGCCCAAGACCAGTTCCGCCGATCTCACGAGAATGGGATTTGTCCACACGGAAAAACCGCTCGAATATATGATCCGTATCTTCTTTCGGAATCCCGATTCCAGAATCCGCAACCTTCAGATAAAAATACTTATGATCCGCATTTAAAGACACGTGTACCCATCCGTTCTCTTTATTGTACTTGATCGCATTTTCCACCAGATTCGTGATCACAAGTGCAATCTTTACCTCATCAATCTCCGCTGTCACCGGACGAAAACTCTCAAATACCAGTTCAATATTACTTTTTGCCGCAAGTGGCTGTAATCTTTTGAGAATCCGTTCTACCAGTTCATTAACATCCTGACTCTTAATATTTAAGTTTGCACCCTTCTTATCCAGTTTTACAAGATCCAGAAGGTCATTGATGATCTTATTCTCCCGCTCGATTTCTTCGGACAAATCACCCATGAATTCCCGGTAAATCTCCGTCGGTGCATCCGGCTGCATCAGCAGTGAATCCGCCAGCACCTTCATAGAGGTCAACGGTGTCTTCAACTCATGGGATACATTTGCCACAAACTCTTCTCTCGATGCATCCAGTACTTTATAGCGGTCCCACAGCTTATTAAATGCATTGGAAATCCGTTCCGTTTCATCGTAAGCATTTTCATGGAGATAATTATCTCCATAACCTCCTGCCATCTCCTCGATCGATTGAGACATCCTTTTCAGCGGCCTTACAAGCAGCATACCGATGATTGCTGATAAAAAGATCCCGATAATACTGATTGCAACCGTTGCAATTCTTGCCTTTGTCTGCAATGCCTCTACATTGTCACGCAGACTGTCTGTAGAAACACTGACCAGAATCATTCCTTTTACCGGCTCTTCCCCTTTTTTGACCGGGACTGCCACTTCAATGTACCGGCTCTTTCTGTCATAACTTGCCGGCTTCTCGCCGCGGAAGCATTTGACTACATCCTCGGAAATGATCGTCTTTCCCTCCTCCAGATCATAGGTATCTTCCACAATCCGGAATTCATCATCAATAACAAGCACTCTTCCATTGTAAATATTGGATAACTGTGATAGTTCTGTATCGATCACATCAGAAACTCCCGTTTTCAGATAATCAGAATTGACCAGCTGATTACTCAGAATCGTACACTGGTTTTGAATCTCTGCTGTGCGCACGGATACGGTTCTCTGATCATAGCTTTGCAGAATCGCATTCATCAGGATCACACTGGATAATATGACAAATACGCTCAGGATCACCGTTACCCGCACTTGCAGACTTTTTATGAATTTTGGTACAAAAAATTTAACCCCTGAAATAATAGCCAACTCCCCACTTTGTGTAAACGTATTTCGGATCACTTGGATTTACTTCAATCTTCTCGCGCAGTCGTCTGATATGTACATCTACCGTTCTTGCATCTCCCGGATACTCATATCCCCAGACAATATTCAAAAGACTTTCCCTGCTGTAAACCTTGTTCGGATTCATCGCAAGAAGCTCCAGAAGATCAAATTCTTTTGCGGTAAGATTCAGTTCCCTGTCCCCGGAAAAAACTCTCCGGCTTTCACAGTCGATCTTCAGATCTCCCTTTACCACAACTTTACCGCTCGCGCTCATCCCGTCTTTTTTAGCGACCCTGCGCATGATTGCCTTCATTCTGGCCTTAACCTCAAGAATGTTGAACGGCTTTGTGATGTAATCATCTGCGCCATATTCCAACCCGAGGATCTTGTCCATATCCTCGCCCTTCGCAGTGAGCATGATGACCGGTACATCTGAGAAATCACGGATCTGTCTACATACTTCAAATCCATCGTATTTTGGAAGCATGACATCCAGAAGAATCATATCATACTCTTTTCTTTTTACCATCTCAAGTGCTTCCTCACCGTCGTATGCGCAGTCAACTTCCATATCATCCTGTTCCAGGCTGAATCTCAGTCCTTTCACGATCAGCTTTTCATCATCTACTACCAATACTTTTCTGCCCATCTTGCGCACTCCTCTACTCTACCGTTATCTGCTCCCGGATCTTCTGAAAGATTCCTTCCTTGATCCCGTCCACTTTCTTCAGATCCTCTATCTTCCTGAATCCACCGTTTGTCTCTCTATAAGCAATAATTGCTTCCGCGCGGGACTCGCCAATCCCGCTTAAGCTTAAAAGTTCAGCCTTTGTCGCGGTGTTCAGGTTTATTATTCCTGTGTCTTTTCCCATCCCGGCATCTGCCATATCCGATGGTGAACCTTCTTCTTTCAAAGTCTGTTCTTCTTCTCTGGATGGCACATAAATCCTTTGTCCATCTGTCAGATGTGCTGCCTGATTCAGATAAACCTGTCCTGCTGCCTCCGTCAGACCTCCCGCTGCTTCTATGGCATGCGTGATGCGGTCTCCTTCCTGCAGTTCATATACACCGGGTGATGCCACCTCGCCACATACATACACCCAGATCGAACCCTCTTTTTCTTCACCACCCGGATCTGCTTTTGCCTTATCCGGCTTTTCTTCGGCAGCCTTTGATTCTGCCTCGTTTTTCTTATCCCCGGCATCCGCTTCTGCAGCAGCCACACTGGTAAAGGTCTCTTCTTTTTCATGGCATGCTGACAGCATACAGCTGATTCCAAGGAAAATTCCACATATTTGATATAAAATCCGTCTTCTTTTCCGCATACATACTCCTTTTCCGCAGAGCACGTCCCCTCGTACTTCCAAGACATGATTATTGTAACGAATTTTTTTCCAAAAGACAACCTATTTCCACTGAAAAATTGTCGTGCCGATCAGAGCGATCCCCATACCGATCACTTTTCTCCAGGAAAATGGCTCTTTTTCTACACCAAATAATCCCACCAGTTCAATCAGATACGCCACAATAAGCTGAGACATAACGATCAGAAGTGCCGCCTTTGCAGGCCCGAGCTGCGCCATACTTTTGATCACGGTCCAGGTGATCCCTGCTCCGATCACACCGCCAAGCAGCATATATTTAGGCTGCACCTCTCCTATCGTGGCAATACTGTCCCTTCCCATGATCAGCCACATTACCAGGCAGATGGCAAATGCACTAAGCTGCACCCAGGCATTGCTCACCCACATTCCTGTCGTCTTTGTTACCTGGGTGTTAAATACCCCCTGCACACTCATCAGCGCTCCCGACAGCAGGGCAATAAAAAATCCGGTCATCTTTCATACCTCCTTTTCTTCTGAAAGTATATCCGATGACCGGCTCTTTTATTCTCTTATTTTTATCAGGCACCGACTTTATGCAAGTGCTTTTTTCAGGATCTCTGCCATCTCATCTACCTGTTCTTTACCGATAACAAGCGGTGGGATCATTCGGATCACATCTGTTCCAGCTCCGATGATCAGAAGTCCTTCTTCCAACGCTTTGGCTGTCACTTCACCCAGCGGCTTGGTGATCTGAAGTCCCTGGATCAATCCTCTTCCCTTTACTTTAACGGCTGCATCGCAGGTATCCACGATTTCCTGCAGTTTCTGTGTCAGATATGGTGCGATTTCATTGACATGATCGAGCATATGCTCTTTTTCAAAGATCTCAATAGTCTTGCTGACCGCTGCACAGCAAAGTGGGTTTCCACCATATGTAGTTCCGTGATCTCCCGGTACCAGCGAATTATCTGCAACTTCTTTTGTCATCGCAAATGCGCCGACCGGAACACCGCTTCCGATTGCTTTCGCCATTGTCATGATATCCGGTGTGATTCCCATCTGCTGCCATGCAAACCATGCACCGCTTCGTCCCATACCACACTGTACTTCATCGCAGATCATCAGGATTCCGTTCTCATCACAGATCTTACGGATTCCCTGCATAAATTCTTTTGTCGCTGCGTTGATTCCGCCTTCGCCCTGGATTGTTTCCAGAATGATCGCGCAGGTCTTATCATTTACCAGTGCTTTTACACTGTCAAGGTCATTATATTTTGCAAATTTCACGCCCGGTATCAGTGGCTCAAATGGCGTTCTGTAATGCTCTGTTCCGGTAACAGACAATGCTCCCATACTTCTTCCATGAAAAGAATCTTCCATAGCAATGAACTCATAACGTCCGGTACCTTTTTTGTAAGCATATTTTCTGGCAGCTTTTAATGCACCTTCAATTGCCTCTGTACCACTGTTAGTAAAAAATACTTTATCCATCTCACATGCTTTCAAAAGTGCTTTTGCTGCTTTTCCGCAAGTTGTATTATAGTATAAATTCGAAGTATGTGTCAGAAGATCGATCTGATTTTTTAATGCAGTCTTATACTCTTCATTACTGTATCCAAGTCCACATACCGCAATTCCTGCTGCAAAATCCAGATACTTCTTTCCTTCTGTATCATAAAGATAAACACCCTCACCATGATCTAAGACAACCGGAAAACGGTTATATGTATGGACCAGTTCTGAGTTTGTCTCTTCCATATATGTATTTGTCTGATTATTCTCCATCATAATACCTTCTCTCACTGTCATTTAAAATAGCTGTACCAATTCCTTTGTTTGTAAAGATTTCAAGCAGCAGGCAGTGTGGAATTCTTCCATCCAGAATATGAACCCTGGACACCCCACTCTCAATAGCCTCGATACAGTTGTTGATTTTTGGAAGCATTCCGCCACCGATATATCCATCTCCCACCAGCTTATGAGCCTCTGATACTGTCAGTTCAGAAATCAGTGTGGATGAATCCTGTGGATCCTTATAGACTCCTTCAATATCTGTCAGAAATGCAAGCTTCTCTGCTTTCATAGCTTTTGCAATCGCACATGCTGCATCATCTGCATTAATATTGTATGTATTGTTGTCATCGTCCAGTCCTACCGGGCAAATGATTGGAAGGAAATCTTTTTCCAGAAGATCGTAAAGAATATCTGCATTTACATTTGTCACATCACCGACAAATCCGATATCTTCACCATTTGCATATTTTTTCTTTACAGAGAGAAGTCTTCCGTCTTTTCCACTGATGCCGATCGCGCGGACTCCCAGGCTCTCTACAAGCTGAACAAGACTTTTATTTACCTTGCCCAGAACCATCTCAGCCAGCTCCATAGTTGCCTCATCGGTCACACGAAGTCCATTCTTAAATTCCGGTTTCATACCAACTTTTCCAACCCAGCGGCTGATTTCCTTACCACCGCCATGAACGATGATCGGTTTGAAGCCTACCAGTTTCAAAAGTGTGACGTCCTGAATGACTCTTGCTTTGAGTTCCTCGTCAACCATGGCACTTCCACCATATTTTACTACGATAATCTTACGGTTAAAACGCTGGATATATGGAAGCGCCTCAATCAGTACTTCTGCTTTATCCAAATATTGCTGCATATCTTTATTCATGTCCAAAAACTTCCCTTCTGTCATCCAACTACTAGTTTCTAACAATTATCTGTACTTTAACTTCTGTAGTCTGCGTTAATATTGATATATTCATGTGTCAGATCACAGCCCCATGCGGTCGCACTGTAATCGCCCATTTTGATATCTGCCGTTGCTGTGATCTCAGGCTCAGATAAAATCTTTGTGGCTACTTCTTCACTATAATCTGTTGCCACACCATTTTCAATAATCTGAAGCTTTCCAGCCTTACTTTCAAAGAACAGATCCACCTTTTCCGGATCAAACTGTACACCGGAATATCCCATTGCACAGAGAATTCTTCCCCAGTTTGCATCATGTCCGGCAATTGCAGCCTTTGTAAGATTGGAGCATACAACTGATTTTGCAAGTGTCTTTGCCTGCTTTATACTCTCTGCTCCTACGACTTTCACCTCAAATAAAGCAGTCGCTCCTTCTCCATCTCCTGCCATTTTCTTGGCAAGTGTCTCATTGA
>ERZ772858.3256-NODE-3256-length-10208-cov-14.617650_pt1 | contig 10208 bp, 12 predicted proteins | sample MGYA00512136_ERZ772858 | MGnify/ENA primary metagenome ERZ772858 (study PRJEB29015, sample SAMEA2737726) | human gut metagenome | biome: human gut; feature: human-associated habitat; material: faeces | place: China | collected 2012 ...
TCCGATAATGCGTCTGCACAGCTCATGCAGCGAATTTAACGGCAAGGAGCCGTGGAGATTTAAAAAAGAGACTGAGGAAGCAATGGAGGCGGCTCTTAGACAGAGGCATTGCATGATTCCGTATCTGTATACCATGAACTATCGCAGCTATGCCGAGAATATGCCGCTGATTTAGCCTATGTATTATGAGTATCCTGAAAATGCAGAGGCTTATGAGGTAAAGAATCAGTATTTCTTTGGCAGCCAGCTTATGGCAGAACCTGTTACAACTCCACGTATTAAGGGACTTAATGTGGCAAAAACCAAAGTATGGTTCCCGGAGGGCATCTGGTATGATATCTATACAGGCATGCGCTATGATGGTGGAAGAATGCTGGAGGTTTACAGGGATTGGAGTAGCATACCGGTGTTTGCGAAGGCGGGAGGCATACTTGTGTGTGCAGATGAAAATGAGCTTGATGCAAGGTCGGTTATCAAAAATCCTGATGTATTATGTGTCAGGGGATTCCCAGAGGCTGATGGAGAGTTTGAGCTATATGAGGATGACAATGAATCCTGCGGATATGTAGATGGCAGCTGCGTGACTACAGCTATGAAATATTATGCGGATAAAGACACGTTCGTTATTTCTCCGGCGGAGGGCGATACATCATTAATACCTGAAAAAAGAACCTATAAGCTTGTCTTTGAGAGAAGAACTGAGGCAGCAGCCGGTAAGGTGAAGGTATCTGTGGACGGTAAAGAGGTCTGGGCAAAGAATAAATATGATTATGAAAAAAGAAAGCTCATCGTTACTGTAAATGCATCGACAGCAAGGAACAGATGGTAAATCTGTGGAAGTATTCGGAGTCTGCTGTTCCCAAATTTCTTCTTTTTGTTCTCTATGGGATTTCGTATTTTCTTCAAATGCTTTCAAGAGAAAATCTTCTGTGTATCTGGTTCCAAGATTACTTCCAGTGATATATTTTTTTCTGACAGGGTGAAGATAGCTGTACCGGTTTCGACTAATCTTGAAGATGATGTGATATTTTTCATCAAGGATTTTTGAAAATTCTTCTGGTGATCGGGCGGTACTTGCAGCATCATCAATAGCGTTACGAAGAAATTGTTTCTCTGTCTGGTAACGAGTTCCCTTTGGCGTGATTCCATCTTCTTTCATTTTCTGATTTAACTTATCGAGTTTTTCCTGTCCCCGGCGTTGTGCCCAATATTCTTTTTCTGTGATTTTTCTTTCAGCAGGAGTGAGCAGATCAACTTGGTGCAACCCTTCTTTTTTGCACATATCCATGACTTCCTGTTTTAGATGGGCAAGATAGGCAGCACTTAGATGATGCTTATAACCGGCTTTTGCTTCACAGTCAAATTCCATATAGGGTTCTTGTGGTATATCATATTTACGGAGACTGTTAATTACGATATGCACATGGATGTTTCCACTTTTGTTATGACCGTCGGTATGAGTACAGACTAAAGCCTGATGACCGGGAAAGTTTTTCTTTGCAAAAGTCAATCCGAGTTGCTGGGCACGTTCACCGGTCAATCCACATTCATCCCTGTCTTTCGGGTCGAAGCTGATGATATAATGATGGGATTTTATCTCATTGAAGTTTTTGTTCTTGTGGTAGTAGCTGTTCAGCTCCTGACATTCAGATGCAAAAGAGAATGGATCACAGTTCAGACCGTCCAGATAATATTCTTCTCTCAGTATCATATGCCCTTCTTCATCAAGAATCGGTTTTTGTGTATACTCGTTGTGCTGGAAGATAAGATATCGTTCCGATTCTCCATAGTCAGAGTTTTTGCTTGCGATATGTTTAATTACTGCCACGGAAATCACCTGCCATTTTCATCACTTCATATTTCATTTCATAAATATCCCGGATGGATTTTCGGATTTCATTTCTCATTTCCGAAGAGAGGATTCCACCCTGATTAAAATATCGGGCAATCTGATTTAGGTTGCTACCAATCTTACCAAACTCGCTAATAAGTTTTTTTATTTCGGGGATATTCTGCATTAATTTCGTATTTGATGATGACTTTCTGGTTGTCTAGGGCACTTCGGACAAAATCAGAAACCGTCATGCTGTTAGCCTTGGCTCTTTCTGCAAGAAGATTATATTCAGTTTCATTCATGCGTAAATGCACATCTTTAGTTTTTGCAAGAGTTTCCTCTTTCTTAGGTCTTGTCATTGATAACTTCCTTTCTTCGTGGTAGTGGTTTCATAAGAAAATCCAAATTTTGCAGCCTGCTAGGAAAGTAAGTGATGAAAAATTATTGCACTGTGACCATGTAAATGGAAACCAATACACATATCTGTGATTGTGGTCGATGGTATGGGGAAACGAAATCCCCATCAAGTTGCAAGTGGTCAATAGCCCGGAAAGGGTTATAGTGCTACGTTGCGAAACTTGCTCTTAATTTGTTACAGTAAAAGTACAGATTGTTACAGTTATTTATTTATATAAATTTTGTCTGTTAAAATAAATATGTAAATAAGAAATAGGGTAGGATTTTATAGAGGAAGAAAAATGAAAGCAGTAATACCAGCAGCTGGAGAAGGAAAAAGATTTAATAAGGCTTCTACTTATATGCATAAATGTCTTGTACCAATTAATGGTAAAGCTTTATTGCTATACACTTTGGAAAACCTTACAAATATAAAAGAAATAACGGAATGTATAGTTATTATTGGAGAGAATCATGAAAAGATTATAGATACTATTGGAACAAAAGTTAATGATACGCCGATTTTGTTTTGTAAACAAAAACAATCTGTAAAAGGAGTTGTCGGTGCAATAGAAAGTGTAGTGGAAGAGATTGGCAATGATGATTTTATCTTGGTGTTAGCAGATGAATTTGTATATCAAAATAATTATGCAGAGGCGATTGAAAAATTTAAAACAAGTACTAACGAATGTATGGTTGGATTATACTATGAGAAGTATTTGGAATATGTAAAAAAAAATTATACATTTATAAAGTCTCCAGATGGTTTTCTGTATAATTTTATAGAAAAACCTCAGATCGTTTATAATAATTGCAGTGGAACCGGTAATATTATATTTAAAAATACAGTGTTAGGTGCTATTAAGAAAGTTAAAGAAAATAAAGAGCGACATGAAAAAGAATTAGTTGACTTATTAAATTTAATTTGTGCTACGGGGAAAATACAATCTTTTGTTGTTGGAAATTATTATTGTAATGTGAATAGTATGAACGATTACTTGCGAATAAATGAGTTTTTAGAAGGTGAAAGAAATGAAAAATAACACTATTTTCTTTTTAACGATTCCGTTATATGGGCATGTATTTCCTGTGCTTGATGTAATAAATAAAGTTGGAAAAGAGGGATATAATACATATTGCTTTGTAAATGATTTTTTTGCAAAGTACATTAAGAATGATAATGTGAGTGTTATTTGCTATCCAGAAAATGTAATTGCTAATTTTAATACAAAAAGTAGTAATTTACTTGAAAATGAACATATTTCTTATTATCACTTAAATTATACAAGCAATAATATAGAATGGAGTGCTATTTCTTCAAAATATTTATATGAATATATGTATGAATATATGATGAAGTATGTGAAAAAATATAATCCTCAAGTAATAATATATGATTCATTGGCAAAATGGGGCGGTCTGTTAGCAAAAAAATTTAATATACATAGTATTGCAATAGAAGTAGCGACAGATATTGAAGAAGCAAATTGTTTTTATGAAAAATTTTATAATGAGGTGGTTCTTGAAGAAATTAGATTGGATGAGGAACAGGGGAAAATAAAGAAAAATGAACTTTTAGAAATAAATAATTGGAATGAATTTTTAGAATACTATGACAAAGTGCAAATGTATGTCTATAGAAAATTTAAGACATTAATGAATTTTAATGAAAGAAAAATATTACCAGACAAACTATTTGTATACAGTACTAGAAACTTGTATGAATCATATTCAAATCATATGAAAAATGTTGAATTTTGTGGATACGATAGTAATATTTTGTCTCAGCTAGATTTAAAAGAGAAGTCGGGTGCTTATGTGACCAGGGGAACATCTATAGACTATTATTCCCAAAAAATATTAAGAAATATTTTAAGTGAAATAAAAAGTATGGACATAAATATAGATATAACTGTTGGTAATGATAAGAAGGTAATGGAAAGATTAAGCGCAGAGTATGAACATGTAAGAAATATACATTTTTATAATTTTGTGGATCAATGGAAAATGTTAGCAAATCATGAAATATTTATATCACATGGGGGATTGTCTGGAGTACGAGAAGCTATCTTATGTGAAACACCGATGATTGTATATCCGTCAAATTATCATGATTATCAAGTGGGATTAGCTATCGAAAGAAATAATATAGGGATTATGATTAAGGATAGAAAATTGTCACATGGTAATACATGTGAAGTGAAAAATGCAATATATAAGATATTATCAACAGATCGGTATATAAAAAAAATAAAAGAAATTAAAGAGGAATTTACTGATTTATACAAGAAAGATAAAATAATTAGTTATTTGAATGAAATAAGAATCAATTAATAAAAAAGAAAAAAATGAGTGAATTGCAGAAATGCACTTCATCTCTAAGAGTATAGCATACAGAACTTGGAGATGATCTATAAATACTACTATATTATATGAGGAGGAATAACATGACAAATTTTTTTGCGGCCGGAATTGATGTAACAAATAAGTGCACATTAAGATGTCTACATTGTTTTAATTCTAGTGGAGGTTTAAAAAACCAGAGAATGGATGAAATGAGTGATGAGGAATTAGAGAGAATGGCATATGATGTAATTGATTGTAGGCCAGTTTCTATATGTATGTGTGGAGGAGAACCACTTTTAAGAAAGGAAAGTATTTATAAGATTGCAAATTATTCAAAGAACACTTGTGTTGATGTGAATATGGTAACAAATGGAGAGTTAATGACTAAAGAAATTGCAAAAAAGCTTTGGCAGTCAGGAATATCTAGTATACAAGTTAGTTTAGACGGTAGCACAGAAGAAGTGGTGGACTGGTTACGAAACAAAAAAGGAGCATATAAAAATGCAATAAATGCAATAAAATATCTGGATGATACAAGACAGGAATTGGGTATAAATAGAAAAATATCCGTATCATTTATTCCGCATAAAAAAAATTTTGAGCAGTTAGAAGAAGTTTTATATTTGTGTGAAACTCTCAATGTTGACTCGTTTAGAGCACAACCCTTAATGCTATTAGGGCGTGCAATGGATAATTTAAATACATACAAATTGAACTACAAGGAATACCAAATAGTGGCTCAAAAAATAAGTAAAAAAAATAGTGAAAACCAGTCTATGGGTAAAAAAATGGATTTGATATGGGGAGATCCAATTGATCATTTGTTAAATGATGATATAGATCACGGGAAATTTACACAAATTAGTGCAAATGGAGATATATTAATTTCTGCTTATATACCAATTGCTATTGGAAATATTAAAAAACACAAATTTAGTGAATATGTAAACAAAAATTGGGAGGAAGTTTGGAATCATAGATTATTTGCGTATTTAAGAAATAAGATGGTTTCACCTGAAAAAATGAATTTAGGTGGCATAGAAGGAATACCGGAATTGGGATATGGAAAAATTTTATTTGATATTTTGGAACCTGAATGGAGTCAAGAAATGGACAAGTTTTATTTGAAATTGATAAGTGAAGAGAGGAAAAATGAGAGGTAATGATATAAATATAGATATAACAAGAAAATGTACACTAAAATGCAGACATTGCTATAATCACAGTGGAGAAATGAACAATGATGAGTTAACATCAGATGAATTATTTCGCATAATGAATGATTTAGCTTCTACTAGACCTGATAATTTTTGTATTTGTGGAGGGGAACCTTTATTAAAAAAAGAAATAATTTTTCGATTTATTGATCATCAAAAAAAAATAAATAGCGAAATGAATATTGGAATGGTAACAAATGGAGAACTGTTAACGGAATCTATTGGTGAAAAATTAATTTATTACGGATTAAATAATATTCAATTTAGTATAGATGGAGCTACAGAGAATTCACATGATTGGTTACGTAATAAAAAAGGTCTATTTGAAAATTTATTACATACAATTATGCAACTTAATATTCTTAGAAGAAAAGCTAAATCAGATATTAAAATTTCAGCAGTATGTTGTCTTAATAAAAGAAATTACGAAGAATTGCCAAAGATAATTGAATTATGTAAACGTTTGGGCATTGATATCTTACGTGTACAACCTTTAATGAAGATGGGAAGAGCTAAAGAAGGGTTAGATGCGTATAGTTTAAGTAAAAATGAGTATATACAAGCCGCTAATTATTTATTGGTTAACCGATATAAAAATATTCAAAAAGACGGAATTTTTATTGAATGGTGTGATTCATTAGAACATTTATTTATGGAACAACTAGATTTTATCCAGGTTAATGAAAAAGGTGAACTTTTGTTAAGTCCATATATTCCAATTATAATTGGGGATTTAAAAAAACATAGTATTTCAGAATATTTAAAGAAAAACTATGGAGAATTATGGAATCATCAATTAATAAGAACTTTTAGAAAAAATATAGGTTCTGCTAATGAAATAATACTAGGAAAAGATTTCCCGGCAGAAGTAGGAATGAATTACATAAAATTTGATGTATTTAGTGAAGAAAATATGGAACAAATGAATAAATGTTATGCAGAGCTAATTAAGAGCTATGGAGGTCAAAATGTATTGTGAAATTTTAAGTGATAAAGTTATTGATATTTCAATGTTTATAAAAGAAAAATGTGTTAGTGAAAATTGTAATTATATATATAGTGTGGATTTTAATTCTAACGAATATAGTTCACGTTGGTTAAGAAAACGTTTTTTTGATCATGAATTGGTTGCATTTGCAGATATTCAAAACGATGAGATTAAGGATATGATTTTAATTGAAAAGAAACAGTGCGAAGACTTGAGCTATTGCAATCTTCTAATTTTTCCGTGGAATAAAAAAACATTATTAAATTATGCTATAGCTGAAATCTATAAAGAAAATCATTAACTAACGAAGTTAAAATTAGTTATAGTGAAGCGGGACTTAAATAAATGTAATATTGAAGAGTTAGGCTTTGAACTGGAATTGTGTATTAGAAGATTCAATAATAGTTGTAGAGATATTGTATCATATGCATATATGATACAGTAATGTTAAAAATATGGGATGATGAAAGTTACGGAATGGAGAGAAATATGAATAGAAGTACATCAGAAATAATGAGAAATTCAAGACCAATCAAAATGGATGAGAATATGCGTAATATTAAAGTAGAAGGAGATAATAGTTTTTCTTTTGTTTCAACATTTTTTAGTGTTTTAGGTAGGATAATGATTAATAAAGCTGCTTTTAATATTCTGGAGTACTGTGACGGAGACAATAGTGTGCAAGATATTTGTCATCTGATAAACACAAAGTACGATATAGATGAAGACATAATTTATAAAGACGTTGATAAAACATTACATCTATTTTGGAGATTAAAGGTTATTAAAATGACAGGAGAAAATTATTTGCTTGACAGGTTTGTCTACATTTCTGACAAACTTAAAATTAAATATTTGCAGTATGAAGAGCTATTAGATCTTGTTTCTAATATAGATAGTTTAAAAGATTCATTGGTTATTGCAGAGGAAGGATTAGGCTTATTAAATAATGAGAATATTCTTAAATTAGTTTGGAGTAGTGGAATTATTAGTGGATTTTCTATGGAAGATAACAATGGAAATGTTGCGAAGATAATAATTCAACCTAATATTAAATATAAAATATTTGAGATTATATACATAGAGGATGAAGATAAGTTACCGGAGAGATGGACAAATATTTTAATAAATTTCATGAAAAAATTATATCGAGAAACTCTTGAAGCTAAAACATTAGTAGAAGATGTAGAGAAAGTTGTTTTGATATATAAAGCATTTAATAAAGTGGTATTAGATTCTTCATTTAAAGCAATCGGAATACTGAAAAAGGAGTATCAACAAAAAGATGTTTATGTTTATTCCTCTGAACAATAAAAATAAAACATTTTTGATTTAAAAATTATTGAAATATTATAATTTTTAAATAAAAATATTAGAAAGGAGGCTACATATGGAAAATTACGAAAGACCTGAGATCAAAGTAGAAAACTTATCAGGCGATGGACCGTCTACATATTCGGCTGCAATAGGACCTGTAATGGTTGTAGGAGCTGTATATTTAGTGGTTGCCGTGTTTGGTGGAGCTATTGTGTATTTAACTGCCACATGGAACAATGATTGGGCTTCTGGCTAAAGAAAATTGATTTCAGACATTAAGCAAAGGCGTCTTTTCATTATTTTATATATAGGGAAGGCGTCTTTGATTTTTATTAATAAAGGATTGCTGAGCGTATAGAAAAACAATAATTATTAATTAATAGTGGTGAAAAATATGGAAAATATATCTGATATAAAAAATAATTTATCTTCTTTTTGTGCAAGTATAATAAGATGTAATTTAAAGGGATTTACCTTGATATTATTATTTAGTACTATTATATCAAGTATAGGACTTGCTAATACATATTTGATGTCTCAAATTTTAGATGTTTTATCTCAGGGTGCAACAAAACATATGGTAGTTAATTTTATTATTATCTTTATTATTGTACAATCAGTTAAGGCATTAGTTACATATATATTTCAATATATAGTCATGAAATATAATATGAAGATTTCTAATTCATTAGTAAAATTGATTGTAAACCGCTTACACGGGGTGAAAATTTTAAGTGTGAAAAAATATGATAGCGTCTATTTAGCAGAACGACTTGATTCGGATACAATGTTGGTAACTAATTTTGTGATTTCATCGCTTCCCAGTATTTGTATGAATATAATTATTTTATTATTGGTGTTCAATTTAGTCGTGCTGATAGAGTTAAAGTATGGGATAATCTTAGCTTGTATTTGTGGATTGTATATTTTACTGTATTTATTATTTAAAAATGGTTTATATTTAAAGATGCTAAATTACAGAAATGCAAAATCTAGATATTTACAGTCTATTAATGAGCAAATAGCATTTATAGATTATGTACAAATTCATGTTATATATAGAGCATTCTTAAAAAGATTAGAGAAATATTATGATGTATTTTATAAAAAGGGGATTTTATTACAGAAAAATAGCAATTTGTATGTTCTTGTTCAAAGTGTTATATATTTAGTAGGATTTAGTTTAGTGATTTATTTTGCAGGAACTGATTTAGCAAATGCTAGGATAACAGTTGGGCAATTTACTATAATATTTACATATATGGGGATAGCTCTCAGTAATACAAATCTGATATTGATCTTTGGGCAAACATATCAAAACACAAAAACTTCATACAATAGAATAAAAGAATTATATCAATTAGAACTGAGAGAAGATGGTTTATTAAAAAAGGAAACAGTTAATTTTATTGAAGCAAAGGATATTTCTTATATTTTTGAAAATGGAAATGGATTAAATAAAATTTCAGCTGATTTTCAAAAAGGTAAAAGATATCTTATTTGTGGATCAAATGGTGCAGGAAAAACAACATTTATTAATATTTTAATAAGACAGTATAAAAGTCTTTCTGGAGACATATTCATTGATAATATCAATATAAAAAAAATTAATTATGAGCAATTACGTTTAAACTGTTTTTCTGTAATGAATCAAGAACAGAAGTTTCCTTCTGTATCTGTAGTTGAGTATATAAACCTATCAAATAATACAGAGTATTCTACTCGTGAAATAATTGATAGATTAATTATGAAAGATATGTACAACATAGCTATGGATATACACGAGGTGTTAGAAAAGGAGACTCAAAATATCAATATGCTGTCTGGTGGTGAAAAACAAAAAGTGGAATTGGTAAAGACCATATTAAAAGATGCGGATGTATATTTTTTTGATGAACCAACAGCACATTTGGATCAAGAGTCTCGAGATGAATATTATCAGTATTTAAAAAAAGAAAAAGATAAAATTATTGTTGTAGTTTCACATAATAGTCAAGAGAGGCAATATTTTGATGTTATATATGAAGTATGAGTCTCCGATTTGACAAATTTAATAGCTAACTTGAAAAAGTAAATTCCAGTGCAGAAGTAAATTCCACACTCATTTAAA
>ERZ772858.3258-NODE-3258-length-10192-cov-2.672388_pt1 | contig 10192 bp, 8 predicted proteins | sample MGYA00512136_ERZ772858 | MGnify/ENA primary metagenome ERZ772858 (study PRJEB29015, sample SAMEA2737726) | human gut metagenome | biome: human gut; feature: human-associated habitat; material: faeces | place: China | collected 2012 ...
GAGTTTCACGCATATACTGAACAGCCTGCTGGTAAAAAATCTCGCCTTTTCCGTCGCTCAGAAGCTGATAACCATTGAATCCGCCCTGGAGAAGCTCCAGTTTCTGACTGTTCTGTTTCAATACAGGTTTCATATAAGTCTGAAAATCATCATATACAGAAGCCATATCCAGTTCTTCTTTTCCACCTGCATACAGTGCAAACAGCTCATAATCTTCCAAAAGCGTTCGGTCATACTGTCCAAATAAGGAATATAAGCCAATATCCATACTGTTAAGTATCTGTGTCCTGGCAGCTGCCATGCGTACAGATTCAATGCTGGCACACACAAGAGAAAGAACCAGGCTCAAGATCAGAGCCAGAAAGATCGTAATGCTGCCTTTTTTCACATTTCCTGCCAAGGGGTACCTCTCCTTTCCAAAACGGAAATATCAGCAGATATCACCGTTTTTTCTCATTTTCAGATCGTGTTGCTTTGTTTTGTGATTTTTGTAAGGATTTTTTTAACAAGTGCTGTAAGCTGTTCCTTAAAGATGATGACCAGACTGATCAGAACCACCAGAATCAGGATGATCTCCACAACACCCACCGCATCCTCTTCCATCGCAAATTCTTTTACATACTTCCACATATTTTCATTTGTCACCTCACATTTCCTTTCTCTGTTCTCCAGTCCTACCCTCCGTAAAAGGAAAGGCATGCCGGCAGCATGATCACCGCCATCACCACCAGGAGCATCAAGACCATCGGAAGAAGCAGTTTTGTTGCTGCTGTATCTCCCAGCACTCTTGCTTTTCTTTTTCGCTCCTCCCAGGCTTCCACGGATTCCTTTTCCAGCAGATCGGCCAGATACCTGCTTCCTTTCTGGAGGTTCTGGATCAGTAGTGTTGACAGAGTTTTATACTTTACCTGTCCGCACCGTTCTCCAAATCTCCGGTAAGCCTCTGCTTCGGAAATCCCACTGTCCATCTCATAACAGGCTACTCGGATTTCTTCGTAAGCCTCACGTTTTTTACCATCTTCTCTCTTTCCGTAATCCAGTGCTATTTTCTGGAACGCTTTTCTGGCAGTTAAGCCTGCCTGCACCAGAAGGGTAAATTTCATGATCAGTCCTGGATAATCCATCAGCATCTGTTCTCTTCTTTTTATCTGAGCATTCTGTTCTTCCCGTTTTTTTGCAATGACAGCTGCTGCCGCTGCTGCCAGACCAAGAGCTGAAAGCAGGTTTCCTGTTTTGTCTTTTGGCTGCTCCCATTCAAGATGTTTTCCATTCCATTCATCTGGAAGATAATAGTACTGCGGATCGTTTTTTTTCTGATTATATTGTACGATCATGTCCTGCAGCTCTTTCTCGCGCTGCTGTTCTTCGCTAAGTTCTGTTTCCGGTTCTTCTTCGGATCCTTCTGTTTCTTTTTCCGGCACCTGCACATACAGGGAACCGGCTTCTTCTCCGTCTACAGATACTTTGAATTTCTCTTCATAAGCACCTGTCTCCTCTTTTTCCATACGGTATCCGGATGAATAAACCTTATCTCCGCCACTTTGAAATGTCAGGAGCATACCGATGATATTTCCGGCAAGCGCTATCCGTATAAACAGTTTCTTTTCTTCCGGATTTCCGGCTTCCGGAGGCAGCCGCCCCATTTTTCCTGCCAGAAACACCCCAAGGATCACCATAAATATCAAAATATGTATCCACATTATCCTCACCTACACTTCTATGTCTACAATCTTCACACCCAGCCAGTAAGACAAGCCATAGATCACCATGCAAACTGTCATGGCACAGATTCCGAAAGGATTCCCATAAAGTACATCCAAAAATCCCGGCGAAGTCAGTTTCAGATAGCAGATGATACCGGCCGGCATGATACTCATAACCATCTGTTCCGATTTCTTTGCGGCCAGCGTTGCCTCGATCTCTTTTTTTACCTCGATCTTATCACTAAGCATTCTGGCTACTTTCTGGATCACCTGCGTCATATCCCCGCCTGTTCTTTTTGCTGTATAAAATACTGCTGCGAAATTTTCAATATCTTCCACTCCGCTGCGTTTTCCCAGATCCAGGAACAGCTCTTCCACCGGAACACTCAGACGCAACTGGCTTTCGATATACCGAAATTCATCCAGGATATCACTTCCCTTTTCATAAAGTCTCCCCAGATCCTTTACACTGGCACGCACCGCATTCTCCGCGGAATAGCCGGCCTGTACCGCCACATTCATGGCCGTCAGAGCATCCCGGAACTGGTAATTCAGCTCCCTCTGCTGCCGTGCAGTGCATTTTTTCCTCTGCATTTTCAGAAAAAGCACTGGTATTGGAAGCATAAACAGCAACACAGGAAGGCTCTGATAAAACAGATAGTCGGCTGCAGCGCATACGGCAGCTCCCTCCAGAAGATACTTTGCGGTCTCCTTCCCCGTAAAATGATACATCCTGTAATCTTTCCTCGTAGATCTCCATTTCTGATTCTTTCCTTTCCGCTCTTTCATAGTCTGATTCCTGCCCGTTTCATTTTTTCACAATGCAAAAGTTCTCCGGTTTTTACAAGTCCCTTTCCTTCTTCCCAGCGATACAGCGGCCTGGTCTGGATCTCTCCGTTTTCAAATCCACATACTTCTGTGATTTCCAGCAGCTTTCTGCTTTTATCCCGCATACGCCCGAGATGTACCAGAATGTCTACCCCGGAAGCGATCTGCCTTCGGATTGCTTCCAGGGGAAGATCGATCCCCATCAATGTCATCGTTTCAATTCGGGAAAGCATATCCTGACTGCTGTTTGCATGAAGTGTTGAAAGGCTTCCATCATGTCCCGTATTCAGGCTCTGCAGCATATCCACTGCCTCTCCTCCACGGACTTCCCCTACAATTATCCTATCCGGTCTCATTCGAAGGGCTGACCGGATCAGATCTCGGATCGTTACTGACACCGCGCCCGCCATATTGGCCATTTTTGCCTCCAGACATACCAGGTTATCAATTCCCCGGATCTTAAGCTCCGCATTATCTTCAATGGTGATCAGGCGCTCATCTTTTGGAATATATTCTGTAACAGCTCCAAGGAATGTTGTTTTTCCACTGCCTGTACCTCCACCGATCACAATAGAATATCTTGCCTGAACAAGTTTTTTTAAAAACTGTGCACATTCTTCGGTGATGCTTCCAAAAGCGATCAGTTTTTCCATTGTGATAGGATCATCCGGAAAACGACGGATCGTCAGGATCGGACCATTCAGAGCAACCGGATAAACCACTGCATTCACACGTGCTCCGTTTTCCAGCCTTGCATCTACAATGGGCATGGACTCGTTGACAACCCGGTTACAGCGCCCTACGATCTGCTGGATCACATCCTCCAGCTTCTCTTCTGACGTGAAGACCTTATTCCATCTGGTCAGTTTTCCTCCACGTTCCACAAAAATATGATCCGGACCATTTACCATGATCTCCGTAACACTTTCATCATCGATCAGTTCCTGCAGAACATCCAGCTTGCGCACAGAACAGAACAGCTCCTGTCTGAGCTCTACTTTCTCCTTCAGTGAAAGAAACAGTTCCCTTGCCTGAGTTAATATCAGTTCATCGATCACCCCCAGGATCTCATCATCGGACAGCTCTCTGGAAACATCCAGCTGTTCCATGAGCAGATCATACATTTCCCGGAATTTTTCTCTGTTCATGACCGCTCCTTTCTCAAAAGTTCACGGATATAATCTCCCAGTTCACTCCAGACCAGCTGTTCTACGTAAGCGTCAGAAGAAATCCTGTCCATATGAAAGGGCAGATGCACCTTTTCTGTTTTTTCCAGGATCTTTTCTTTATTCCAGATACGCAGAAGATTTTCGAATTGTGTCACCTTACAGACAGAAAGTGTGTCATTCAAAACTGGCATATAGATTTTTCTGCACATTTCCAGAAGCCGGAAATCCTCATCTCCATTTTCTCCCATATCCAGGATCAGCACTTCATAAGAACTGTGAAGTACGATCTCCTGCAACAGCCGCTCCCAGTCTTCCCAGTCCACGGTCCGGATATCTGAAGGTGTTCTTACAGGCGGTATAAAATCCAGATTGTTTACTGTCTGAATCATTCCGTTCATTCTATGGATCAGGTTTTCATTTCCCTGGCGAACATAATAAAACAGATCACTCAGATTAGCCGGAAATTTTTTCCCAAGAAGTTCCTCAAAACCAGAATAGGATTCCAGATTCAGATAAAGAACGGCACGTTCTTTCGCCAGTATCTGTCCCAGCGCAAGTGCAAAGGATGTCTTCAGACACCTGCCAAGAGGAGAAAAAACACCGATGATCTCCATTGTCTTTTTCAACACAGGAAAAGTTACCGGATCAAGAGACTTCTCTTCTCCATAGCAGGCCATCACCTCCCTTATCACATCTGAGGAAGATTGATATTTATACACACTTGAATACTGATCCAGTTCCGGAGGATGCACACCCTCTGAAAGAATGATGATCTTTCCGATACCAAGGTCACGGACTTCTTTTCGCATTGCTTTATCGGAAATCAGCAGCAACTCAATATGATTTTCTTTTCCGTAGGCAATGAGACTTTCCGCCGTGGTAAATGCCTGGATCTCAAACGGAAGATTCTTTTTCTGGTTCAGATAATCCATAAAATTGAAAGCATAATCCACCTCCAGATCACAGACCGCAAATATGTTTTTCTTCAATACACACCTCCTGCATAAAGCACCGCACTCAAAAATATGGGTACCGTAAAATGAAAGTTCTCCGGAAAGCTCATCCCCTTTCTGTAATAAGGACGTATCTCACCGGTACAGTAAAACTCATTCATATACTGATATAAATAAAGGAATCGTCGGCGGATACCGCCTGTAGAAATAAGAATTGCCAGAGAAATGCCTGCACCTGCAAGCAAAGAATAAACAATACATTCCATAACTGTCCGCGGCCCCATGATCCCGCCAAGTGCGCACAGAAGCTTGATATCTCCGGCGCCAATCATATGGAATATAAAAAGGATTCCCAAAAGAAGCACCGGCACGGCCACTCCTGCCAGAAAGATCACTCCACCTTTCGGCCCGTTTTCTGTGATCTGGATCAGGAAACCGATCATAAAAGAAAAAAGGATCCATCCATTGTCTACAGATGCATCTTTAAGATCCATCCAGACCGCCATCGCAGATATCACCACGGATAATTCTCCATAAAGAAACATACACGCCCCCTTTCCTTCTTAAAATATATGTTTATTCAGTTATGATAAAAATGGGATTTCCCGCCTGACCTGGCGGTGATCGATACCAGAAGATCTCTGGTGAAATTAATTATAGAATTTCAGAAGCATTTTGTCCAGCATTTTCGTTCGACAAATTCTGACACGAATTTTGCTGTCATCTGCTCCTGAAATTCTTTTTATCTTTTTATTTTTTATCGCTTTATCTTCTATGAGCTTATCGGATCTTTACTCCGTCCTTGATCACTGCTTTCAGTTCCAGATCCTGATCCAGCAGTACCACATGAGCTTTTTTACCTGCTTCCAGAGATCCGTACTGTTCTTCCACACCAAGGCTTCTGGCCGGATTTATAGTCGCGCAGGCCACGGCTGTTTCCAGCGGAAGATCCATCTTTTTAACAACTGTACGCATACAGTCCATCAGATTTGTGGCAGATCCTGCGATCGCACCGTCAGATACCAGCGTGGCAAGTCTTCCCACAACCTTAACATCCAGTCCGCCCAGTGTATACTGGCCGTCCGGCATACCGGTAGCTCTCATACTGTCGCTGATCAGGATCATCCTGTCAGCTCCCATCATCTGAAAGGTAGCTCGAACAACAGACGGATGGATATGGATCCCGTCACAGATGATCTCTGCCATAACATCCTTATTATCAAAAACAGCACCTACGACGCCTGGTGCACGATGCGTAAACGCAGGCATTGCGTTATACAGATGGACTGCATGGTTTGCTCCTGCTCTGCATGCTTCCATTGCTGTATCGTAATCTGCATTGGTATGTGCCAGAGAAACATTGACCCTTTCATGAACTTCCCGGATAAATTCTGCTGCATGCTCACTTTCTTCAGGTGCAATCCCTATAAATTTTACCAGACCTTCCGAGGCCTTTAAAAAACGGTCACAGATTTCCACATTACATGGCAGGATATTTCTCGCGTCCTGTGCACCTTTTTTCGCCGGGCTGATAAAAGGCCCTTCCATATTGATCCCCAGAAAATCTGCCTTACGGCAGTCCTTTGTTTCTTTTTTATATTCTGCAGCTGTATGGAGGATCTGCTCCAGTTCCTCTACCGGTAAAGTCATGGTAGCTGGTGCGATCGCTGTAACTCCTACCGATGCCTCATATTCCGCGATCCTTCCAATCGCATCCTTGTCTCCGTCGCAGAAATCATCTCCCTTGCATCCATGAAAATGCAGATCGATCAGTCCCGGAATGGCGTAGCAGCCTTTTCCGTCCAGAACATCCCCGTTAAGCTGCGGCGCATCCTTTTCTTCATAAACCTGTCGGATCTTATCCCCATCCAGGATAATCCCGCCTTTTACAAATGCTTTGTCCGGTGTAAAAACATACACATTATCAATGATCATAGTAAAACCTCCCAAAATCCCCATTTGTGATCATAAACAAAAAAGCAACCAGAAACATGTTCTGATTGCTTTCAGTTAATAGCCAGTACGGGAATCGAACCCGTGTTTCCGCCGTGAGAGGGCGGCGTCTTAGCCCCTTGACCAACTGGCCATATTCTTTTGTTTCTGTCGTTTGATTTCGTTTTTTGTTGTTTCCCTCAACCGACTTCGTTAGTATATAACACTTTCTTTCAAAATGCAAGTACTTTTTTTAATTTTTTTAAAAAATTTTCATGTTTTTCACGTTTATTCGTTTTTTACCCATTTTCCGGTATTTCGTACGCTTGACCACTGCTGGTGTAAGTGCTACTATCAAAGCACCAATACGAAAATAATCGACTGCGGATAATGATCCGCCCGGTATAACAGAAAGAAGGAATTGGATGACTCGCATTTTGTGTCTCGGAGACAGTATCACAGATTGCGGACGGCTTTTCTCCGCAGATCCTCTTGGAAAAGGATATGTGAAGCAGCTCTCCTGTCTGCTTCATAACACAGATCACCGATTTTCCATTGAAAACAGAGGTATTGATGGTTTCACCCTGGAACGGCTTCTTCAGAACACAGATTTCTGGCTGGAAAGCTCTGATCCGGATATCGTTACCGTCCTAATCGGGATCAATGATGTGGGGATCATGATGAACACCCGCCGTTCATCTGCACAACAGCAGGATCTGATGAACAAATTTGTCACCCGTTATGAGCTCCTTGCAAAAAAGCTATCCTGCACAAACTCCCGGAAACGAAAGCTCTATTTCCTGGAACCCTTTGTTTTTCCATGGCCACGCTGCTACGCTTCCTGGGCTCCCCTTCTTTCCCAGATGTCCGTGCATATTAAAAAGATCAGTCAGGATCATGGCGCCGTTTTTGTCCCGCTGCAGAACGATCTGGATCAGGAAGCTGCACGGTCCGGGCCTGCATCAATAACTTCTGACGGTATCCATCTCACACCACAGGGGCATCAGATCCTGGCAGATAAACTTTATAAATTGATCATATCAGAAAGGTAATACTATGGAAACAACGATCAAAAAAATCGAAGATATGTCACTGAACGCATGGCCTTCCCATAAAATGGAACTTTATGACGGATGGATCTTACGTTTTTCTTATTTCTATACGCACAGGACCAACAGTGTGGAACAGTTCGGAACCTCCACACTTCCATGGCGCGAAAAAATCCCCTACTGCGAACAGGTCTATAAGCGTCTGGGAACTCCTGCAATCTTTAAGATCAGCCCCCTTGTATCCCCGGATTTTGACTATATGCTGGAAAACAGGGGCTATTCCGTTCAGCACATAACAAATGTTATGACTGTAGACCTAGACAATGCCGTTCTGGATGCGCCCGTCACCGATGTGCTTTTTTCCAATGAAATTCCTGATTTCTGGATCCACAGCCTTTTTGACTTGAAAAGAACTACAAATCCGATCCATCGAAGCGTCGTTCCTTCCATGTACCGTGCGATCCCGAAGGAAACCGTCTGCGCTTCCATCTGGAAGAACGGCAAGATCATCGCTACCGGTCTCGGCATTCTGGACCGTGATTATATTGGGATTTATGCGATCCACGTCAAAGAAAAATACCGCGGACAGGGCTTCGCCCGCCAGATCTGCACTTCTCTTCTCAAAGAAGGCATGACCAAGGGCGCACAGAATGCCTATCTGCAGGTCGTCAAGGGAAACACTCCTGCCAAGAGACTTTACGCTTCACTTGGTTTTACGGATTCCTACACATACTGGTTCCGTGTTCAGCCACAGGGAGGAACAAAATGAAAAAATGGCTTCTTTTGTTGATCTGCAGTCTTTTTGGGGTTTCTTTGTCAGGCTGCAGTTTGCAGAATGTTGTCGAGTCTGTTTCACCTTCCAGAGAAGAAACACCGCAGGATATCCACCCGGACAGCACCCGCGTCTATATGGATGAAATTCAGGGAACACTTCAGACTTTTACCGGAAACAAGCTGACTCTTACCAGTTCTTCCCAGGATTACACCTTCGATGTTTCTCAGGCTACGCTGGAATCCGTGGACGGCATGGTACGGGGAGATTCCATCAGCGTAATCTATGAAGGGCAGCTTTCCGGCACTGACACTTCTACCGTCCGTACTCTGAAAGTTGTCGATGATTATCACGATATGGATTCCCTCAAAGAAAGAACCACCCATGGACAGGTTCAGGAACTCACCACCAACTCCATCACCATCAAGTCAAAAGGCGGCAAGACCGCAACCTTCCCGATCACCGGAACCGAACAGTATTATCAGAACGGAATCAAAGCAGGCAAATGGGTCTACATCCATTTCAAGGGTGAAATGGACACACCTGATCCGGAAAATCCTTCCCATTTATATGGCTTCCATACGAAAGTTTTCAGTGTATCTGACATTGATCCTCTCAAAGTTCCCGAGCCAACGCCAACACCCGCTCCTTCCAAAAATAAAGATCAGGAAAAGGAACGACAGATGCGTGCCGTGATTCAGGGAATCCAGACTAATATTCTGCAGGTCTCTGTTGAAAACACGGATAACCTTCTGAACCTTAATATGTCTGCAATCCCCTGTTATTTCAGTGGTGGACTTTCCTCTGGTTCTCATGTGACAGTTACCTACACCGGTGAGTTTGATGGAGTTTCTACAGCAGGAATCTCGATTCTCGGCATTACCGGTGAAGTTCCGGAATCACTCAGCGACCACGGTATCTCCTTTACCGTATCCGGAGACATTACCGCCTCCACCTCCAACACACTCACACTTCTGACCTACGACAATATGTATGTGACCTGCAGCATAGAAAACGCCTCCAATTCCTCCACGGGCGGGCTCTTAAGTGGAAGTTCCGTAAAGATCACATTCAATCCGGCGGAATCCCGGAATTCCAATATTGTCTCCGCGATCAAGATTGAAGATTTATATACGTGATCCACAAATATATACTGCACACAAAAATGCCATAACCCTCAGAATCATCATCTTTCTGAGAATTATGGCATTTTTTATTTCTATGATCTTAACTTCGTCTGAATTTTTGCCGGATGATCTTTTCTCCGTTTTCCAACCATTCCCGGACTTCGTCAGAATCTCCCAGGATCTCCTGGAAAGACTGATATTCCTGACAGATTCCTTTCCCATGAGGTACACAGTACGCCCCTGCATCGCTGCCGAGGGCGACTTTGATTTTTTTGCGAAAAGCAGTCCTGACCATAGTCTCTGCCTGACGGATGATCGGAAGCAGGACTTCATCTTCGTACCTTCCACAGCCCAGAAGATTCCTGACTGTGACAAGCGTCGGAACCCATACGGTATGACTGTCTGCAAGCATGGAAAGCGTCTCTTCATCCATGTAGTTGCCATGCTCCAGGCTGTCCACACCTGCCTCGACCGCCGCCTGTACACCATAAATTCCATTTGTATGGCTCATCACTGCAAAACCTTCTTCGTGTGCAATATGTACCATTTCCCGGACTTCGTCTCTGTCGAGAGGTGTTCCTGTGACCGCTCCATGATTATTGAAATCCAGAAGCCCGGTCGTCATGATCTTGATAAAATCAGCACCTTCTGCAGCCGCT
>ERZ772858.3263-NODE-3263-length-10168-cov-2.476219_pt1 | contig 10168 bp, 8 predicted proteins | sample MGYA00512136_ERZ772858 | MGnify/ENA primary metagenome ERZ772858 (study PRJEB29015, sample SAMEA2737726) | human gut metagenome | biome: human gut; feature: human-associated habitat; material: faeces | place: China | collected 2012 ...
TGTTTTCTGTCTGGATCGAAATCACTCAAACCGCCGCGTTTTCCTTGTTCTTATGGCGGCTGAACAAGGCCTTCCGCTTGGTACCGTCCGGATTCTCGCGCCGAATCAGCAGATAGAAGGCGGGCATCAGGAACATGGCCAGCGCCGTGGAGGCCACCAGGCCGCCGATGATGATATAGGCCATATCCTTCATCATGCTCATGCCGCTGTCGGTAGAGAAGATCATCGGCACCATGGAGATGATCGTGGTCAGGGTGGTCATCAGGATGGGGCGCAGACGGGTGGTGCCCGCCTCCACCAGGGCCTCACCCAGGGGCATGGTCCGGCGCAGCTGGTTGGTGCCATCCACCAGATAGATGCCGTTGTTCACCGCAATACCCACCAGCATCAGGAAGCCCATCAGGCCCAGAATGCTCATGGGGCGGCCGGACAGGAACATCAGGCCGATAGAGCCCACCAGGCTCAGAGGAATGCACAGCATGACCATGATGGACAGCTTGGGGGAGTCGAACTGGATGCCCATGACCAAGAACACCAGGAAGATGGCGGACAGCAGGGCGGTGCTTACGCTCTGGGTGGCTTCCGCCGTGGTGGAGTCCAGCGATCCGGTCCCCACCGTGACCCCCTCGGGAAGGGTCAGCCCCCGCACCGCGCTGTCGATGGCGCTGGCCGCAGTGTACTTGGCGGTATCCGTTGTGGTGGCCGTGACAGTAACGCTGTACTGCCCGTCCTGCCGGGTGATGCTGGGCAGGGTGGTGATGTACTCCACGTCAGCGATGTCCCGCAGAGTGATCATACGGCCGCTCTGGGTGGCAACAGGGTAATCCAGAAGGGTCGTGATGTCATCATACTTGCCCTCAGGGTACTCCAGCACCACATCGTACTCCGAATCGGAGTCTCCATAGTTGTCCAGGGTGGTAGCGGTCATGCCGTTGAGCAGGTAATAGACCTGCATGGCCACTGCGGATTCCGTGGTCCCCAGGGCCTGAGCCTTCTGGGAGTTCACCACCAGGCGGCCCTTAACGCGGCTCTGGTCGAACTCGTTGGCCACCCGGATCACGCCGGGGACCTGGCCCATGGCGTCGGCCACCTGATCCGCACCCTGCTCCAGGATGTCCAGGCTGTCGGCCACCAGGGTCACATCTTTGGTATTGCCCCCTCCCATCATGGCGCCCATGCTGGAGTCGCCGCTGGTGGGAGTGACCGCCAGGTCCATGCCGGGGGAGCTGCCGAAGCGGTTGGTGTACTCCTCCACCGCCGCCTCACTGCTGCGCTTGCAGCCGTCCACCGCGTAGGCGGTGAAGGTGGCGGTGTTCTCCGATGCGCTCAGAGTCACCTTTTCAAAGTTGGGATCCGCCAGAAGGGCATCTTCCAGGTCTTGGATCCGCTCGTCCATGACCGACAGCTTGGTGCCGGAGCGGAAGGTGGCCTCCAGGCTGACGCTGCCGTCATAGTTGTCCGGCATCAGCACAAACTCCATCTGGCTGGCCAGCAGGATGGCCGCCAGGAAGCAGGCCACGCCCACCGAGACCACCCTGCCAGGGCGGCGCAGCAGGCCGGGCATGACCCGGCGGTAGAAGGCACGGAACCGGGCCAGGAGCCGGTTGATGGGCAGTTCCTCCTTCGCCTTTGGCTTGAGCCATACGAAGGCCAGGGGGACCACCACCACAGCGCATAGGAAGGAGGAGAGCATGGTCAGCAGAATAGTCCAACTCAGGGGACCGGACATCATCCCCACCAGGCCTTCGGCCATCGCCAGGGGGATATAGACCACCACGGTGGTCAGCGTACCGGCCAGGGTGGACATGATCATGGTGGAGGTGCCCTCCACCGCCGCCTCCCGGAAGTCCAGGCCGTTCTCTCGGGAGCGCATACAGCTCTCCAGAATGACGATGGAGTTATCCACGATCATGCCGATGGCGATGATGAGGGAGGTGCCGGTCATCAGGTCGATGGCAAAGCCGGCAAAGTTCAGAAGGATCACCGCCAGCAGGATGGACAGGGGCATACTGATGCCCACGATCAGGCTGGCCCGCAGGTCGCCGAAGAAGAGGAACAGCACCAGCATGGTCAGGATGATGCCGGTGATCAGGGTGTTCAGCACCTCTCCCAGGGTCTCCATGATGCTGTCCGCCTCGTTGTAAATAACCTCGAAGCTCAGGCCGTCTACGCTGTACTGGTCTAAAATTTCCATGACGTCCTCGCAGACGTCCACGGTGGCGGCGCTGTCCTGCTTGGTCACACTGAGCATGACGCTGTCGCCGCCGTTGTAGCGGCTGAGGTTCTCCGCATCCTTCTCATACACGTTGAAGAAGGTGCACAGATCCCCCAGGGCCACCATCTGGCTCGACGGGGTCTGGATGGGCAGGTTCCGGAAGTCGGCGTTCACATCCACGCTGCCGTAGACGCCCAGGGCGATGTCCTGGGTGCCTAGGGTGACGTCACCCACCGGCATATCAAAGTCGGCCGCCGCAATGGCGGAGCCCACCGCCGAAATGGAGAGGTGGTACTGCTGAAGGGCCGCCTCATCCAGCACGATGCGCAGATACTCGTCCTGGGCCCCGGTGACCTCCACCTGGGCCACGCCGCCCACGCTCTCGATCACCGGCACCACCGTGTCGTTGAGGTAGCTGGCCGCGTCCATCCCCTCGGGGGCCACAGCGGAGAGGATCATGGTGGGCATGAAGTCGGCGCTCAGCTCCATGATCAGGGGGTCCTCGCAGTCCTCCGGGAGAGTGGGCATCAGGTTGTCCATGGAGTTCTTCAGGTCGGAGTAGACCTCATCCATGTCCACACCGTACTTATAGGTCAGCTGGAGCATGGCGTAGTTGTCAAAGGAGTAGGAGTTGACGCTGTCGATGTCGGACAGGGTCTCGCACTCGTCCTCAATGGGCTGGGTGACCAGCCGGTCGATGCTGTCGGCGTCCGCCCCAGGCCAGGTGACCATCACCAGCTCCATGGGCATCTCCATGTCAGGCATATACTCCAGGGGCATCCCGGTCAGGGAGGCCGAGCCGAACACCACCACGGCCAGGATCATCAGGATCACCGAGGTGGGCCGGCGCAGGATCAATCGAATCAGTTTCATGGATTACGGCGCCTCCGTCCCGCCGGCGGCACTGCCGGAGGCATCCGATGTGCCGGAGGCGTCAGCAATCCCTTCCGCTTCCTCCTGTCCGGCCAGGCGGATGGGCGCGCCGTCCTTCAGTCCGGCGGACCAGGTGGTGATCACCTCATCCCCGGCGGTCAGTCCGCTGGTGACGGCGATGGTATCCGCGGTGTACAGGCCCACCGTTACCTCGGTGCGCACCACGGTCCCGTCCTGGGCCACATAGACATAGGCGTTGCCCTCGTCAAAATAGACCGCGTCGCTGGGGATCAGGATGGCCCCGCTGGACCGGTAGGCGGTGGTGGTCAGTTCCACCGCCAGGCCGTCAGGCAGGGACTGGGCCTCGTTGATGACCGCCTTGACCTTGAACAGGCCGGTGGCCGCGTCCACCACGCCGCTGATCTCCGTCACCGCGCCCTGATAGGTACGGCCATCACTGACCACCGAGACCTCCTGGCCGGCGGTCAGGGTCTGGCGCACCTGGTCGGTGACGTAGAAGGTGACCGTTTTATTGCTGCCGTTGGAGATGACAAAGGCCACCGTTCCGGAGGCAGCAAAGTTATTCAGGGTCAGATTGACCGCCTCCACCACCCCGGAGATGGGGGCGGTCATGTTATAGAGGGACAGCTGGTACTGGGCGGAGTTCACGCCCACCTGGGCGGACTGGATCCCCGCCCGGGCGGAGCTCAGGCCGGCCCGGGCCGCCTCGACCCCGGCCTGGGCGGACAGCAGAGCCTGGTTGGCCTGGTCCACCTCCGCCTGGGAGGCGGCGCCCATCTCAAAGAGGTGCTGGGTATCCTCATAGTTATCCTGGGCCAGACGCAGCTGCTCCTCCAGCACCGGCAGGTCGGCGCCGCCGTAGCCCGCCTGGGCGCTGTTATAGCTCTCCCGGGCACTCTGATAGGCCGCCTGGGCATTCTGGAGGGCCAGGCGGGCACTCTCGTCGTCGATGCGGCACAGGGGGTCCCCGGCGGAAACCGTGTCACCCACCGAGACCATGACCTCCTCCACATTGCCGGAAACCAGAGAGACCACGCTGGCGGTGCCCTCTGCGGAAATGGTCCCGATATAGGTGCTCTCGGTGCTCAGTTCGCCGGTCTGTGCGGCGGTGGTCTCCACTGTCACCGTCCGGTCCAACATGGGTTCCTTCTCCTCCGCACAGCCGGCCAGCGTCAGGGCCAGCGCTGTGCAGAGCACAGCGGAAATGGTACGTTTCATGGGGTGATCTTCCATCCTTTCTCTTACATCAGGCCCTGCTCCACCGCCCAGCGGTAGCTGGTGCGGGCGGAGAGCAGATCCCTCCAGGCCCCGTCCACTGCGGACTGGGCGGCCGCCAGGTCATCCTGAGCGGCCAGCAGCTTCATCTTGGATACCTGACCCAGCTCATACCGCTTCTGGGTGGTCTCCAGCACCGTCTGCTGCCAGGCCAGGGCGGAACGCTTGCTGTTCAGGGTGTTCTCCTTGTCCGCCAGGGAGTCATACAGGGTGCGGAAAGAGGTCTCAAATTCCTGGAAGGCGGACTGATAGGTCAGCTGGGCGGCCGCCCAGGTGTGCTCGGCAGCCTGGAGCAGGTACTGCTTCCGGGGACCCCGGTAGTCGCTCTGGGCGTCGTTCCAGTCCTCCTTAGCGTCATCCAAGGCCTTCTGAGCACTGCGCAGAGTCCAGCTGGCCGCCTTGGCCGCGGCCAGATCGGCCTCATAGTCCGGTGCGGTCCATCCGTCCTCCCCCTTGGCAGGCAGGGCGCCCAGGGTGATCTCCCCGGTGGGCTCCTCGCCGATCAGAGTCTGAAGCTGAGATTTATAGGTCGTGATCGTGGTATCCAGCGTATTCAGCTGGCTGACCACCTGGGTGCGCTGCGCCTCCACCTCGTCCACGGTCTGCCTGGACACCTGGCCCAGCTGCTGGCGCAGGCGCAGCTCCTCCAGGCTCCGGTCCAGGGCGGCCAGGCTCCGCTGGCCGTCGGCGGCCTGCTGCTCCAGGCCCACCAGGGTGATGTACAGGGTCTCGCCGGCGGCCACCATCTGATCCACCGTGCTGTTCAGCTGCCAGACCACATCGGCGTTGTCCGCCTGGACCTCGCCGTCCTTCAGGTCGTCAAAGGTGTCCCGCAGAGAATCGTATGCGTTGGCCAGGGAGCTGTCATCCCCGCCCACCATCGTGATGTACCACTGGGCGTTGGCAATGTCGTTGAGCTGCCGCCGCAGGTCCTCATACATCAGGTCGTAGTCGATCCCCTCGATCCCGCTGATGTTCTCTGAGAGCACCCGGGCGCTCAGGCTCCCCGACCGGATCCGGCTGTCCAGATTGGCCCAGGTCACCGTCCCCTCCGGGTCCGGCGGAAGCTTTGTTTCCTCCTGTACCTCCTGGGAGGCGCTGCCCGCGGTTCCTTCCTGCTGGCTCTCGGCGGCCATCGCCGGCCCCGTCAGTGTGCCGGCCGCCATCACAGCGGCCAGCAGCAGAGCAAATGTTCGTCTCATGGGATGATCCTCCATTTTTCACATCGGTCATTCGTCCGGTTCGTGTCTCTGTCAGTTTTCATCATAGTCTCCAAAGGTAAACTCAACGTAAACAAGGCCGGGATCCCCTCTGTGCACACTCACTGTTTTCCTCTCCGGCCGTCCGGTGCTCTTCGTCAAAATCACAGAAGGCAAAAAAAGCGCAGGAAGTTTACATTGGGTTTACCAGGCTCCGTTACCCTCAACATATAAGGGGCATTGCAGCATCCCGTCCACAGCGGGACACCCGGCTTTGACGTGGACCGCTCTTCTCTTTATACTATACTGTATCAGTACCAAGCAATCGAAACAGATCAGGCGGTTCACACCGCCCTCCGGGAGGCGGCCCCTCTCCGAGCATGAGCCCGGGGCCGGTTCCCCATCTCGACACAAAGGAGCGATGGAGATGGCAACCATCTTGCTGGTGGAGGATGAGGCCTCCATGCGCCTGCTCACCTGCGCCAAGCTGAAGCATCAATTTACCATCATCTGCGCCAAGGACGGCGTGGAGGCTCTGGAGCTGCTGGAGCGGCAGCCCGTGGATCTGATCATCGCCGATGTGATGATGCCCCGGATGGACGGCTATACCCTGGTCCAGACCCTGCGGGACCAGGGCAACGGCATCCCGGTGCTGCTTCTCACCGCCAAGCAGTCCTTCGAGGACAAGCGCCGGGGCTTCTCCTCCGGCGTGGACGACTACATGACCAAGCCGGTGAACTACGAGGAACTGACCTGGCGGATCAACGCCCTGCTCCGCCGGGCCCATATCGCCAGCGAGCGGCGGATCGTCATCGGCCCGGTGGTGCTGGACTCCAACACCTATACCGTCTCCCGGGGCGAGCAGGTGCTGGAGCTGCCCAAAAAAGAGTTCGAGCTGCTCTATAAGCTGCTCTCCTACCCCGGCCAGATCTTCACCCGGAATCAGCTGCTGGACGATATATGGGGCTTCGACTCCGAGAGCGGGGAGGACACCGTCAAGACCCACATCAGCCGCCTGCGCAACAAGCTGCGCGCCATCGAGGAGTTTCGGATCATCACCATCAAGGGTCTGGGCTATAAGGCGGAGGTGCTGGAATGAAGCGGAAACAGAGGCCCAACGTCAGCCTTCTGCTGTGGCTGACCAAGGAGTTTATCATCCTGTCCATCCTGTCCAATCTGGTCTGCACCGCCCTGTACATGGCGGGCTCCTGGCTCCTGACCGGGACGCCCCTCCCCGCTTCCCAGTCCAGCGGCCTGGGGCCCCTGCTGTTCCTCATCTGCTCCACCGTCATCCTGGGCTGCGGTCTGAACTACCGCTTTAACCAGTTTCTCACCGGCCTGGCCGGGGGGCTGCGCGGCGTGGCGGAGGGCAACTTCTCCCTGCGGCTGGACCCCCGCCGGGCCGGCCCGCTGGCCGCCGCCTATGAGGATTTCAACAAGATGGCCGAGGAGCTCCAGGGGGTCCAGACCCTGCGGGAGGATTTTATCAACAGCTTCTCCCACGAGTTCAAGACCCCCATCACCGCCGTCTCCGGCTTTGCCGAGCTGCTTCAGGAACCCGGACTCACCGAGGAGGAGCGCAGCCAGTATCTCCAGATCATCGCCGAGGAGGCCCACCGCCTGGCCAATCTGGCCAACAGCACCCTGCTGATGTCCCGGCTGGAATCCCAGCACTCCATCCCCGAGAAGGAGCCCTTCTCCCTGGATGAGCAGATCAAGCGGTGCACCATCCTGCTCTCCAGCGCCTGGGAGAAAAAGCGCATCGCCTTCTCCGCCGACCTGGAGCCTGTCTCCTATGTGGGGAACGAGGAGCTGATGCGCCATGTCTGGATCAATCTGCTGAACAACGCCATCAAATTCACTCCCGAGGGGGGAGAGGTTTCCATCACCCTCCAGTGCTCCCCGGAGCAGATCCAGGTCCAGATCTCCGACACCGGGATCGGGATGTCCCCGGAGATGATATCCCACATTTTTGACCAATACTACCAGGGGGAACCCAATCACACCGAGAAGGGTCTGGGCCTGGGCCTGTCCATCGTCCACCGCATCGTCGAACTGTGCGGCGGCCAGATCCAGGTGGACAGCATCCCTGACCAGGGCAGCGTGTTTACGGTGCTCCTCCCCCGGAGCCGGTGATCCCGGATCACACCCCCCGCAGCTCCACCTGCTCCACCCAGGGCCGCACCAATGTGGCGAACCCCTCCAGACTCCCCCGGTCCCAGGGGTGGAGCCCCGCCCGGAGCACCGTATCCCGGTCTACAAAGCTCTGGAGGTAGTACCGCCGGGCCCCGGACAGCCAGGGGCCGATGGCCCGGAAGCTGTCCCCGTCATGGAGCTCCCGCACCACAGTGGTACGGAACTCATAGTCCACCGCCCCGGAGAGAAGGAAGGAGACGCTCTCCCGAAAGGGGGCCAGGTCCAGGCCGGACCGTCCTACTGTCTCTCCATACCGCTCCGGGCTGTTTTTGATGTCCATGGCCACATAGTCCAGCAGACCGGCCTCCGTCAGGCGGCGCAGCCGGTCCGGATGGCTGCCGTTGGTATCCAGCTTTACCGGAAAGCCCAACTCCTTGATCCGGCCCAGCAGCCCCTCCAGCTCCGGCCGGAGCAGGGGCTCTCCCCCGGTGACGCACACCCCGTCCAGCAGGCCCTGCCGTTTTTTCAAAAATGCGGTCAGTTCCCCGTCGTCCAGGGCGGCGGTGGTCTCCCCCTCCACCAGCTCTCCGTTGTGGCAGAAGGGACAGCGCAGATCGCACCCTCCTAAAAACACGGTGCAGGCCACCTTGCCCGGATAGTCCAGCAGGGTCATTTTCTGCAAGCCCTGGATCTCCATTCTGATCTCCTCCTTGTCCGCGGTCTCCCACCATTGTAGGCGGCCCTCCGCCGGGCTGTCAACCGGAAGCCGGAAAATTCCCCGTTGTCCCCCGGGGCGGAACATGATAGAATAGGACTGTTCAAACAAAGCGACTGTCGAAAAGGAGAACCCTCCATGCTGTATGCCGTGCTTGTGGTGGCCCTGGTGGCCCTGGACCAGCTGGTCAAATACCTGGTGGTCCAAAACATTCCTTTGGGTGAGTACGTCCCCTTTCTGCCCCATATCCTGGATCTGACCTATGTGCAGAACACCGGGGCAGCCTTCTCCCTGTTCTCAGAGCACACCTGGCTGCTCACTCTGATCTCTCTGGTTATGTCGGTCCTGCTGCTAATGGCGCTGGTGCGGGGCTTCTTTCGCCATCCCTTCGGCCGGATCTCTTTGGCCCTGCTGCTGGCGGGCGCGGTGGGCAACCTCATTGACCGGGCCTTCCAGGGCTATGTGGTGGATATGTTCCATGTGCTCTTCATGGAGTTTGCTGTGTTCAATGTGGCGGACATCTGTGTGGTGGTGGGGGGTATCGCCGCCGCGGTCTACTATGTATGGGGCTATGAGCGGCTGGAGAAGGGCCTGCACCCCCAGGAGCACCGCTCATGACCGCCCTCACCTTCACCGTCCAGCAGTCCGGCGAGCGGCTGGACGCCCTTCTGGCCCGCAGCGTGGAGGGGCTGACCCGCTCCGCCGCCCAGCGCCTGCTGGAGGACGGGGCGGTGACCTGCCACGGGAAAGCGTTGAAAAAGAATGACCGCCCCGCCGCCGGCGATGTGGTGGAGGTCCTCCTCCCCGACCCCGAGCCGGTGGACGTCCTCCCCCAGGACATCCCTCTGGACGTGGTGTACGAGGACGGGGATGTGATCGTGGTGAATAAGCCGGTGGGCATGGTGGTCCACCCCGCCCCGGGGCACCCGGACGGGACGCTGGTAAACGCACTGCTCCATCACTGCGGCGACACACTCTCCGGCATCAACGGCGCTCTGCGCCCCGGCATCGTCCACCGCATCGACCGGGACACCTCCGGTCTGATTATCGCCGCGAAAAACGACCGGGCCCACCTGGCCCTGGCCGCCCAGCTTCAGGACCACTCCCTGGCCCGGGTGTACGAGGCGGTGGCGGTGGGCAGCTTCCGGGAGGACAGCGGCACGGTGGACGCCCCCATCGGCCGGCACCCGGTGGACCGAAAGCGGATGGCGGTTGAACCCCGAACAGGCCGCCCTGCCGTGACCCACTGGTCCGTGCTGGCCAGGTACCGGGGCTTTACCCATGTGGAGTGCCGCCTGGAGACAGGGCGCACCCACCAGATCCGGGTCCATCTGGCCTCTATCGGCCACCCGCTCCTTGGCGACACGGTGTATGGCAGCCGGAAGCCCTGGCCCGGCCTGGCCGGCCAGTGCCTCCACGCCCGGCGCTTGAAATTCACCCACCCCTCCACCGGCCGCCCGGTGGAACTGGAATGTCCTCTGCCCGACTGGTTCCAGACAGTCTTGCGCAAGTTGGAGGCTCAATCACTTTGATGGCTGGATCCAGACAAAAAATCGCCGTCTGTCAGCACACAACAGAATAGATCAACGGTCCGCTGCCTGCTCTCCGCAGGCGGCGGACCGTTTTCTGTCCGGCTCAACGCATTCTGCATATCCGGCCATTTCCTGCGGATACTATATTTTGTTTCCAAAAAACTACCGTAGGAGGAACTATATAGATGAAAGCAACAGGCAT
>ERZ772858.3264-NODE-3264-length-10155-cov-14.508020_pt1 | contig 10155 bp, 10 predicted proteins | sample MGYA00512136_ERZ772858 | MGnify/ENA primary metagenome ERZ772858 (study PRJEB29015, sample SAMEA2737726) | human gut metagenome | biome: human gut; feature: human-associated habitat; material: faeces | place: China | collected 2012 ...
TTTACCCGTAAAGAGGCTGCTGCACTTGGATTTTTTCCTTGTGCAACAGCCTCTTGCGTTTCTGTTCAATTTTGACGATACTATTATAGCAGAGTCATATTGCAGCAAAAAAGACTTTTGCTGTGCGGATGTTGTGCTGATTTACTGCATTTCGGCAGATAAATTTTCAAATGCGCTTTTGTGGCATCACTGTAGCCACATAGATTGACAATTGAATGCAATGAACGTATAATGGAGATAAGAAGAAAACCACAGTACGAAGGGAGTTTATTTTATGGAAAACATTGTTTCGGCGGCCAAAACGGACGTGTTCCGCGTTCGTATCAATCCGGAAATCAAGCAGGAGCTGGAATCTGTGTACGCTAAGAACGGTCTTACCCTGACTGATGCCATCAACGTGTTTTTCCAGCAGTCGCTGAACGCGGGCGGCTTTCCCTTTGCTGTGACCGAGGATAATGCGGAGATCATCAAGGCAAAGGCACTCTCCCGCCTGATGAAGCAGTTGCAGAATGCGCAGGATGACCCGGTTTCTTACTCCGAGGATGAAGTATACAAGATGTTCGGGGTTGAGAAATGAGGGTAAGCTATAAAAGAACTGCCGTTAAGGATATGGAAACAACCCGCGACTACATCGCCGGACGGCTGAAAAATCCCAAAGCCGCCAAAAAGATGATGACCGCGCTGCTGAAAGCCATATCCCTGCTGGCGGATAACCCGTATATGGGTGCAGCACTGGCAGAGAAGTTTGAAATCACCACGGATGTGCGCTATTTTGTGGTGGCAAAGCAGTTGATTTTCTATCGTGTGGACGAGGAAAACAGCACGATAGAGATTCTTCGAATATTGGACGGCAGGACAGATTATTTGTCTGTACTGTTCGGATAAATAAAAATAGGAGGGCTGCTCCTGCGTATTGGCAGAAGCAGCCCTCTTTGTTTTAGTGCAGATACCCTTTGGGGTTGACGTAGACCCCGTCGACAATAACACAAATATGCAGATGATTCCCAGTCACATCGCCGGTAGCGCCGACCTTGGCAATGGTGTCGTACTTGTTCACCGTATCGCCAACCTGCGCCAAAAGCTGGCTGCAATGGGCGTAAAGGGTGCAATACCCGCCGCCGTGGTTGATGACCAGATAATTGCCATAACTGACATGATACCCCGCTTTAATGACTGTGCCGGCCTCCACCGCCAGTATTGGTGTGCCGTAGGGATAGGCAATGTCCAAACCGTTGTGGTTGGTGGTATCCTTGCCGGGAATGCCGACATCTTCGCGTTTGCCAAAGAAAGAAGTAATGTGCTGTTCCCAGTTTGGGTCATTGAACGGATTGCCGAACCCGCCGCTCGGAGCAGGGGAGCTATCATCAATGAGCGAATCGTTGATCCGCCCCAGAATCGTAATGCCCTCACGTTCTTCTATTTCGTGGAGGTAGACGGTCAGGTTATGCGCATAGGCATCGGCATAGCTTTTCTGCTTATCATCAAGCTGCCAGACTGTGTCGGCAAAGTAGTCATCGCCCACATAGGAAAGCGTGAAAACGGTGTAGGTGTGATCCTCTTGGACGGTTATGGTCTGCCCTCGCACCTCTTTCTGCACCGGTTCGGTGTGGACTTCCTCGGAAGTGGTGTAGGTATAATATTCTGACTGGTGCGCTTGTACCTGTGCGGAAAGGTCGGCCAGGCTGATTTTGGTATAGTCATCCTCACCTTGATAGGCGCAGTACATGGAAATGAGCTGAAAGGCATTGTAGGAGACATGACCACCCACAGAATCATCAATATCGCTGTAGGTAAGGCTTGCACGTTCGGATTCTATTTCGGCAAGGGTATCCTCGTAGGCTGCCTGCAAAATATCCGATACGGCATTGCGAAGCTGTATTACGTTGCCGGCAACTTCCAAATCGTTGTTAATCGCTGTGCTGGGCTGTGTCAGCGTACCGAAAATCGCGCCGGGCAGCATGAGCAGAACCAGAACCGGCAGCAGCAAGACGGCAACGACAACGACCAGAACTTCCTTGCGATACTGCACCGCAGCTTCAGTAGCAGCCCCGGCTGGACCGCCCTGCACTCCCGCTTGCGCGATTTTGGCAAGTTTGGGCGCATTGTGAAGTGCCGTTGAGGCTGCCTGCTGGGAATTTTGAGTATTATTTTCCATCATTTAGTGTCTCCGTGCCGGAGCCTTTGGCATGGCGGCCACTTTACGCTCATCATACTGCATACGCCCGCGTTCGTCCTGAACGGTGGGCGTTTTTTCTACGCGGGTTGTGGCGTAGACCTTATACCACTTTTCGCCGTCGCGGGAAGTCTGTTCTGTGAAGTGGCCCTCCGGCTTCTCATACTGACGGGCATTGTACATGGCAAACTGAATCTGACCGCGTCCGGGGATGATCTCGCGCCCTTGAATCTTTCCGCCGCCGATTTCCACATCTGTGACGCTGTTGCCCATCTGTCCCAGCAGCACACGGTTCATAGCTGCTTGTTGGATAGAGGACGAAGTGGGAATGGTGGTCTGTTCCACAATAGCGGAGCCGCCGGCACGCAGGGCAATTTCACTGTCTCTTGTCGGAGAAACATCAACCGTGCTATCGCCCTCTAGCGCCAGCGGCGTGGCGGGAATAGGGGAGTCTGTCACGGCATCGTTTTCAGCTGCTGCCATGGCAGTGGGGATGCTTTCACCAGTGGCAAGAACGGGCATGGCATCTGCATCACTGGTACCTACAAAATAGCCATTGAGCGCTTCCACGGCGCTGTCGCCTGTAATACTGCCGCTGGTTTGTCCGGTGGCGATAGAGCCGATGACCTTGCTGGCGAAGCCGCAATCTTTACCGAGGCTGTTGTGGTACATGGCACCGCCCAAGGACACACCGATACCGCCGGACTGCCCACTGATGGAGCTTGCCGTACTTTGCTGCACATGGCGGCTCACCATGCCGGAAAGCCCGCCTGCAAAGGTATTGCCGGGTGTGACTTTTGTGGTGGCTGTTGAAGCGGCGGCTTTGGCAGCGCCCAGCCCCATAAAGGCTTTGCCGATTTCAAAACCGCGAAAAGCCAGTAGCGCCTCAGACAACATCGAGCCGGGCGAGCGTGAAACGCCGATGCCCAATGAGTGCAGAATACCGTCCAGCTTGGTGCTGACTTTCAGAAAAGCGATAGCACACAGCAACCACAGGAACAGATTGCCGGAGACGGCATCCTTGCCATGCGCGTCTACGGCCGCAGCAGCTTCATCCTCGGTCAAAGCAAAAGCGGCCGGACAGTACAGAAGCGCAAGGTTGATGGCGGTGAATAGGGTAAACAGAGTTTTTTTCATGTAAAAAATCTCCTATAAGGACAGCGGATTGGCGAGAAACTCACCGACCATATTGACGAACAGTTTTAAGCACCATGCGTTCATAATCAGCAGCAGAAGCTGCCCACTGAACATTCGGCACCAGCTTTTGAAAATGTTGTTTGTGCCGCGCGCCGCGCCCATAGCAAAGGCAAGGGGTGCGGTGAAAACCAGAATTCCCAGTACAACGTATCGCTCGGCGGCTTCCAAAAGCAGCTTTAAGTAGTTCCAAGCCAGAATCACAACGAGAATCAGTGCAATCAAGGCCACAGAACCGTTGGCAATCACGCCAATGATGATGAGTAGCACGGAATTGAAGTCTCCAAACTGCACGCCGGGCAGGCTGCTGTCCAGAATCCAGGTGTAGGGCGTGCCGCCGATCTGCAAGGCAAGGTTGACGATGTCATCGCAATACCAAATCAGAAGCAGGAAAATTACAGAGCGCACCACCAGATTGATGGGATTCTCGGTGTCAATGTCAAACCCTGCGCCATAGCAGCGGTAAAGCTGCCACACAAGGTTTAGCAGCACCAGCCCAATGGCTGTCCAGATAAAAATCTCGTACATGGACGATGCGGCAGGAAAGTACCGCTTGAACGTATCCATATTGCAGCCCAGCGCGCCGAGTACTGATGTTGATGCCAAATCCAGCAAATTCATCACCTGCGTTGCCAGCCAATCCACAATGCCATCTAAAATGCCCAAAGGCGTTCACCTCCTTGCTGCAATTCCGCGCAGGTTTACGGATTCCAAGTGCCGCCCTGGAAGAACGGCGTAACGTAGGCCATGATGAAGCCGAGACCGTTCAGAATCGCCCAGGTGATGGCAATGCGCTTAAGCCATGCGCGGGAATCATCCACGGTCTTGCCGTTCTTGGAAAAGTTCATCAGCAGCAGGGCAACGGCGGCGCAGACTACAGCTGTGACGGTGGAGATAGAGATGATTTGCGAGTAGACATCCTGCATGATCTCGCTGGTTTTCGTCCAGACGGTTGTGCTGGCTGCGGCGGTGGGAGAATTATCCTCGCCGGTTGCAAAAGCGGGCATTGCGGTCAGTACACTGCATAGGACAGCGCAAAGGGCTGTCCTTATGCGCTTGTGGTAAAAAGAATACGTGTTTTTCTTGATCATTGAAACCTCCTGTGTGTAAAAATGCTTTATGAGTTGCCAAAAGTAGACCATTACCATAATAACAAATTGGCTGTGCAGGAAAAAAGGCTTTCGCTCTGCGGATGTATTGCGGATGTTGTGCAGGTTCAATCAGGGGTAAGGAGATTGGTGATTTTCTCGCAATTTTGTAGCATAGGACAGTGATGCCAGCAACAAAAGATATTCAAACGTAGAAATGAAAATAGAGCTGTCATGAGACGGCAGCCCTATTTTTATCACAAAACCAGTTCCTGTACAAAATTCCTTGTGCGGTTGATACTTGGAGAGGCAAGACAGTAATATAGATATTCCCATATAACGCAAAGCGCCGTTACCGCAGGTGAAGCGGTAACGGCGGGGAAGTGATTGACTATATTGGCAGCGCAGATAACATTGGGCACCATCATTTCCGGTTTCAACTGATACAAAATGGTATTGGCGCAGACCCGATGGCAGTCTTTTGTGAAATTTCGGCCATAAAGGGAAAACCTATTAAACGAAAACAAATGTTAAAATTTCACCTGGTTTGCTTTCCGGTACTCTGTTGGCGAGGTTCCTTCTGCATTGCGGAAAGTTTGGGAGAAGTAGCTGGAAGAAGAAAAGCCCAGAATAGCTGCGATCTGAGAGAGAGAAAGGTCCGTCTCGGCCAGGAGACGCTTTCCTTCTTTTATGCGGCAGTTGATGATATAATTGATGGGCGAAACACCGTATTCGCGCTTAAAGGCGTGTACCATATAATATTTGGTGATGCTGACCTTTTCTGCCAGCTGGTCCAGCGTGATATTTTCCTTATAATGGTGGTCAATGTAGCGCTTTACCGTTGCACACTGGCGGTTGGCAGGCAGGCGGGAGTGGATCGGCACAGCCGAAACACTGGCGTTGCGCATCAGCTGTACAACGATAATATCCATGTAGGCCTGGCAAAGTATCTGGAAACTCGACTCTCGGTTCTGCATTTCCCGCAGGATCTTGCGCATACAGACCAGCACATCGTTATCCTCTTTAAAGGTATAAATGCAAAAGCTGCCCTCGGCGGCATCGGAAATCGTAAATTCCAGCCCTTCGATGCCAAGCACAATATATTCCAACGGGTGTGATTCAAAGCTGACTTCGGTGTGGATGACGTTGGGATTGACCACGACCAGCTGGTGCGCCTGCACGGGGAACAGCTTGTCATTGATCTGAAACTGCCCCTCGCCATCGACAATATAAAATAGCTCTGCGTAGCTATGGGAATGTGGGATGGAGGGCCAATCGCCGCTGTATTTTGTAGAGGCTATATTGCGCAGCTTCATCTTGTCGCGGGGGAGTGCGTCATCCTCCGGGTTGAAAGCATAGTTGATGTGGCTCATGGCGAGGCCTCCGAACTTTTTGATATATTGTCATAATTCTATTATATGGCACACGTCCGAAAAATGCAACGAATTTTTTGGGCGATTTTATCAATATGTTGCTTTGTTTCGAAATACAAACGTGTAAAGTGCACAATTTTCAGACGCGAAAGTCGGACGTTGTGCCGAAAAAACGGTGAATAACAATATTGCTAAAATGATGAGCAATATAATAATTGATAAATGATGTGAAAAGCACTACACTTAAGTCACCGCGAAAGGGATGAAATCCCGACATAGAAATTACACTTAGGAGGAAAACACAAATGAAGAAGATCGTTGCACTTTTGATGGCTTCTGCTATGGCAGCTTCGCTGGCTGCTTGTGGCGGCAACGCCCAGAGTTCGGAAGCTGCTTCTACTGCTCCCGCAGAGTCTACGGCTGCCGAGTCTACGTCCACCAACGGTAAAAAGTACGAGGGCGTTGAGTTGACTATGTGGTCTATGTGGTCTGCCGGTGAGGTTCAGGCAAATGCAATTCAGGCCGCCGCTGACGCTTTCGAGGCTGAAACTGGCGCACACGTCAACATCGAGTGGAAAGGCCGCGATGTCAACACCCTGATTTCTGCCGCGCTGGAATCTGGCGAAAAACTGGACATCTTCGAGGATGATTACAACCGTATCGGCCACGCTTACGCTCCCTACACCTACGACCTGACCGAGATGGCAGACGCTGTCGGTTATGATGACTTCAGCTACGCTTGCTTTAACGATCAGTCCAAAGAATGGGCTGGCTACCTGAACTCCATCGTAGAGCAGCCCCAGATTGGCGGTATCTTCTACAACAAGGACGCTTTCGATGCCTGTGGCATTACCGACACCCCCAAGACTTGGGATGAGTTCCTGACTGTCTGCCAGACCCTGAAAGACAACGGCTATGAGCCGCTGGCGCTGGACGGTGCTTACGCAAACTTCAACTTCTACAACCATCTGGTTCGTCATCTGGGTGAGGACGCCATTGCTGAACTGGGCAAGAACGGCGGCTGGGCTGATAATGAAGCTGCTGTGGCGGCTGCGCAGGAAATCATTGATTTCGTGAACGCTGGTTATCTGGCCGAAGGCGCACCTGATGCCTACCCCGCCAGCCAGACCAAGGTTGGCCTTGGCACGGCTGCTATGGTTGTTTGCGCAAACTATGTCACTTCTGAGGTTGACGCTGCGGTTGGTGAGCCTGTAAACTGGGGCTTCTTCAACTATCCCGAAGTCGAGGGCAATGTTGATGCTTCTGCTTACGCCGGTGCAAACTCTCTGGCCATCTCCTCTTCCTGTGAGAACCCGCAGGCTGCATTTGACTTCATTATGACCATCGTTACCGGCACTTGCGGTCAGGAACTGGTTGACAAGGGCGGCCAGATTCCCGCTGACACCCGCCTGAAGGAGTCTGTTCTGGCTGGCTCTGTTGAGACCCTGAAGAACACCACCACTCCGATGAGCTGGTGCGGTGCGTTGAACACGCTGGACGGCTGGTCCTCCATCAAGAGTTCCATGATTGAGCTGTTCGAAGGCAAGTACGCAACCGGCGCTGACTACTGCGCTTACTTGGATACCCTGTGCGGCTAATCCTATAATAAATCACGGTACGCCGTCAAGCGGTGCGGCTGTAATGGATTTATTCAGGATTCCCTCAATCTGAACAGAGGCGGCACCTGAATGGGGGCCGCCTTTGCTTATGACATTTCATTTTTGAGGTATTACCAGTATGAAAAAGAACAAGACAATGATTTTCCTATTCATTCTGCCCACCGTTCTTTGCCTGTTGTTCATGTATGTCTATCCGGTCGTTCGGACAGTTATCATGAGTTTCTTTAAGGTAGAGAGCCTTACGGCATCTACAAGCACATGGAGCTTCTATGGGCTGCAAAACTATTTCAAAATCCTGCGCAATGCCGGTTTTATCAGTTCCATGAAAAACATGGTGATGATTTGGCTGGTAGGCGGCATCATTACCATGTGCCTGTCCATGTTGATGGCCGTGATTTTGACCAGTGGCATCCGCGGCGCAAAATTCTTCAAGGCCGCCATTTATATGCCCAATATCATCAGCGCCGTGGCACTGGCCACCATGTGGATTCAGTATGTGTTCAACTATGATTATGGTCTGCTGAACCAGATCGTCAAAGCATTCGGCGGCGAGAATGTCCGCTGGCTGGGTACGGACCTGATTTTCTGGGCTATGATGATCGCTTTCATTTTTGGCAGTGTTGGTTACTATATGCTGATTTTCATCAGCGGCATCGAAGGTATCCCGCAGGATTTGTACGAAGCTGCCACTATCGACGGCGCGAATATCTTTGACCGCTTCTTCCAGATTACGCTGCCCCTGCTGAAAGGCGTCATCCGTACCTGCGTTACTTTCTGGAGCATCAATGCTACCACATTCTTCCTGTGGACGAAGATGTTCTCCCCCATCAACACGGAAACGGCCACCATTGTGCCCGTTGTGTACCTGTACGATACGGTGTTTGGCGGCAAGGGCGTTGTCGAGCGCGATGCTGGTGCAGGCGCAGCGGTTGGCGTTGTGCTGACTTTGATTATCATTGCTGTGTACGTTATCACCAACCTGATCTTGAAAGACTCGGATCTGGAGTATTAAGGTAGGAGAGCAGTTATGGGAAAATATCACGATAGAATCAACTGGAAGAAAGAGCTTCGGCTTCTGCCCGGTTATATCATTGTTTGCGCGTGGGTCGCGCTTACGGCTGCCATCCTGTTCTGGATCGTCTGCGCCAGCCTTTCCTCAACAAAGGAAATTCTGACGGGCCGTGTTATGGACTTTTCCAATGGCCTGAAGTGGGATAACTACGTCACAGCTTGGAACACCCAAAATGTATCGCTGTATTTCTTCAACAGCTTGGTTTATGCCATTGTTTCCTGTGTGGGCGTATTGCTTATTTCCGCGCCCGGTGCTTATGTGCTTTCTCGCTGGAAGTTTGTCGGCGGTAAGGCCATCCGTATCGGCTTGGTCATTGCCATGAGTGTTCCCACCATTATGATCATCATGCCGCTCTACTCTTTGGCTGTGCAGTGGGGCATCAAGGGGCGCGTGCTGTTGGTTGTGCTGTACATTATGCTGCGCGTACCGTATACCACGATTTACCTACTGGATTTCTTCTCCTCACTGTCCCGATCTTATGAGGAGGCGGCCTACATTGACGGATGCAGCCATTCTCGGACGTTCTGGCAGATTATGCTGCCGCTGGTTCAGCCCGCCATTATTACGGTTACGATTTTCAACTTCATGTCTGTGTGGAACGAGTTCTTCATGGCGTTGATTTTCACTACCAGCGATTCTATGACCCCTGTTGGTGTTGGTTTGTTGCAGATTGTCAACGCAATGAAATATTCCGGTCAGTACGGTGCTATGTTTGCCGCAGTTATCATTGTGTTCCTGCCTACTTTCCTGCTGTATCTTTTCCTGTCTGAAAAGATTATTGTCGGTGCTACCAGTGGCGGCGTTAAGGGCTGATTTGACTTTCCTCCATTCAAAATACTACGTTTCAAGGAGAATCCTTATATGAATGATGTAAGAAAAATGGGCCGCGTGACGATTCCCACTGATACGGACGCAGTGTCTGAAACCCTCGACCTGTTGAAGCGCTGGGGCGCGGATGCCATCCGCGACTGCGATGGCACTGAGTTCCCGCAGGAGCTAAAGGACACCGGCGCAAAGATTTACGCCACCTATTACACTACCCGTAAGGACAACGCCTGGGCAAAGGCCAACCCTGACGAAACCCAGCAGTGCTACATTATGACGCCGTTCTACACCGCTGAAGGCGGTGCGCTGACCATCCCCCTGATGACGGGCATCAGCCGTGAACTGATGAAAGTCAACGACCATGACGATATTGCCCGCTGGTGGGAGGTCATGGATCGCACGACGGGTGAGCCTGTCCCCACTTCCGACTGGTGCTACGATACTGCGGCTGAGAGCGTTGTCATCGACGCCCCTGCCGCCTACCATGAGTACACCGTCAGCTTTCTGGCCTACCTGATTTGGGACCCTGTTCATATGTACAACTCGGTCATCAACGACTGGAAGGACGTCGAGCATCAGATCCCGTTCGATGTACGCCAGCCCAAGACCCACGCCTACACAATGCGCCGTCTGCGGGAGTACCTCGAAAGCCATCCTTATGTAAATGTTGTTCGTTTCACGACGTTTTTCCACCTGTTCACGCTGGTGTTTGACGAGCTGCGCCGCGAGAAATATGTGGACTGGTACGGCTATTCTGCGTCCGTTTCTCCCTATATTTTGGAGCAGTTTGAGAAGGAAGTCGGCTACAAAT
>ERZ772858.3272-NODE-3272-length-10126-cov-11.499851_pt1 | contig 10126 bp, 9 predicted proteins | sample MGYA00512136_ERZ772858 | MGnify/ENA primary metagenome ERZ772858 (study PRJEB29015, sample SAMEA2737726) | human gut metagenome | biome: human gut; feature: human-associated habitat; material: faeces | place: China | collected 2012 ...
GACGTACTTTACCTCAACCGGCTCGCCAACGGTCTTTGCGATCTTGTCGGCGTTCATGTCAAAAACCTCGTATACACCCGAACCGACGGTGCCGTGTCCCATGATTGCTACTTTAATCATATGCTGATTTCCTTTCATCAGTTAAATTAGCGTTCTGTATACCGTCGGACGGTCATTCAGATGCCAGAATTTCCACTTTGCTGACGCCTTCCATTGCTTCTGCACGGTGCACAAGCTCTTCGGATGAGTATTTCATCTCACCGGTGCGGGCCGAAATAGTGACCGATGCCATTCCTCTCATCGGAATGGACTGGTTCACCGTCAGCAGGTTTGCACCCGAGCGTGCCATCAGTCCGAGAATGCTCGACAGAACACCCGGCTGATCGTGCAGCATGAAATGGTAGGTGACGATACGGTCGGTGGTCGCCTCAAAGAAAGGGCGAACGCCGTCCTTATATTTGTAATACGCACTGCGCGACAGACCGGCGATCTTTGCCGCTTCGCTTGCCGCCCTGCGGCGTTCCTCGTTGTATGGGGCGGTCAGACGGAAAGAGAAACGCCCCTTGCGGATTTCAAACTCCATGCAGCCCGTGTCCGGGTCTGCGTCGGTCTGGCGGCACTGGTCAGGGTGCTGTCCGGCGTAGGCGGCAAGCCGCTTCTTTAAGTCGGTGTTGTGGGTGCGGATATGGATAAGGGGGTCTTTCTCGTCAAACCAAATATCGGTGGTCTTTTCCCGCTTCGTAAGCCCTGTTCTCATATATTATCGAAAAACACAAAGAGTTATAAAGCGATAGCTTTGTCTTTTATGCTTTTTGCCGGCTTAACTATGACATGACATAAACAAGAACAAGCTCCAACACTCAATAACCTTTGCAAAAAATCACAAGCCCGCCCTTTTTTGCAGGGGCAGCCAGCCCTTGCATTTATTGTCGATATCTTGACTGTAATGAAAGAATTGTGATACAGTTAGAGAGAAAAGGGAGTGCTTTATGGATGTTTTTCCATGCTGCGAACAACTGCACGCACTCTGCCCGGTGCCGTTGGATTTCTGCAACCGCGTGGTGGATACCAAAAAGGCGGCGCACAGAAAAGGTGGCGCACAGAGAGCCGTCATCAAAAACTGCCTGCAATATATTTCCACCCATCTGCGCGAGGATCTGCGTTTAGAGGAACTGGCGCACGAATGCGGGCTGTGCAGCCGCAGCCTGTCGCTGAAATTCAAGGCGGAGGTCGGCTGCGGCATACCGGAGTACATCCACCGCGATAACCCACACGGCGTATAATGAACGAAGGAAGGAGGGGAACACCATGGTCTGCGACGGGGATTTTTACCGCCAGTATCTGAACGGCGATGACGCGGGGCTGGAGGCTCTGATGGAAAAATACGGCGATCCCCTGACCCTGTACCTCGACGGCTACCTGCACGATATACACGAGGCAGAGGAGCTGATGCTGGATGTGTTCGCCTATCTGTTCACGAAAAAGCCCCGCATCCGCGACGGCGGTTTCAAGGCGTATCTGTATAAGGCGGCGCGGCACATGGCGCTGCGCCATAAAAGCAAACGAAGGCTGATGTTCAGCCTGGATGCGCTGACCGACGAACCGGACGCTCAGCTGCTGGCGGAGGAGGTCATCGGCACAGCAGAGCGCAACCGCATCCTGCACGGCTGTATGGGCGAAATGAACCCGGACTATCGGGAGGTTTTGTATCTGACCTACTTTGAGGGGATGAGCTACGAGCAGGCGGCAGAGGTTATGGGAAAAAACGTGAAGCAGATCACCAATCTGGTGTATCGCGGAAAAGAGAGCCTGCGTAAATTACTGGAACGGGAGGGAATCACAAATGCGGAGCCATGAAGAACGCTTTGCGGAAACAAAGCGGCGCATCGCCGCAAGACAGCGCAAGGAACAGCGACGACGCGGTACAATCGCCATGTTTTCTGCTACTGCGGCGTGCCTTGTGCTGATTGTGGGTGTGTCCTTTGCCATGCCCGGTGTGGTTGCGGGAATCCGACCCGGCGACTACGCGGGCTATGAAACCGCCGCCAGTATGTATGGCGGGGGTGCGGCACTCGGGTACATTGTCATAGGGCTATTGTCCTTTCTTTTGGGCGTGTGCGTGACGGTTCTGTGCTTCCGACTTAGGCAGATGAACCGGGAGGATAGTTCGAACAAGAAAGGCGAGGGGCGGCATGGAGCTGATTGAAAACCTGCTGCAATTGTTGACTACCTTCCTTGGCGCGGTGCTCTCGGGCATTGCATGGCAAAAAAGTCGCAGACAGGCGTACTTTTTGTTGCTTTGCTTCTACGGATGCTTTGCCTTGGGGTCGCTTTACTGGACGCTGTACCTGCTGCTGTTCCATACCACGCCGCGGGTCTTTTATGTGTCGGAGTTCGGCTGGGTCGCCAGCGCGATTTTTCTGCGGATTTTGCAGGTCACGCTGACTGATTCGGAGGAACGCAGCTTTTGCTGCCGAAAAGCGTGGCTCGCCCCCTTGGTCGGCGTGCCGCTGCTGGTGTTCTACTGCACCTATGGGGATATCCTATCCAACCTGATTTGGTGCGGCTTGATGATTTGGCTGTCCTTCTGCGCGGCACGGGGGCTTTTTTATGCGAATACCCGGACAGGCGAAGCGCGGAATATGCGGTATTTCCACGTCGGCGTGCTCTGCTATGTCGGTTCGGAATATCTGCTCTGGACGGTGGGGTGTTTCTGGTCGGCTACCTCTCCCGCAAGCCCTGCCTTCTGGTGCGATCTGCTCCTGACTCTCGCCCTGTTGGGACTGCTGCCCGCGGTAAAAAAGGCGGTGGAAGTATGACCTACATTGAAAATATCTTCCTCTGTATGGTGTCCCCGCTGCTGGTGGCCGCCTTGTGCATGGGCAGGCGGCAGCTCCGCTTTTTTCTGTTCTGTATTGCCGGAATGGGAGTATGTCTGCTTTCCGCCTACATCAACACCTTTCTTGCTGCGGTCTATCACGCAGACGCCCTTGCCGCCACGGCGGAGATTGCGCCGGTGGTGGAGGAAATCATGAAGCTGCTGCCGCTGGCATTCTACCTGCTGGTGTTTGAGCCGGAGGGTGAAAAAATCAAGCCCACCGCCATCACAGTCGCGCTCGCCTTTGCCACCTTTGAAAATGTGTGTTATCTCATCCAGAACGGTGCCGACCGATTCTCGTTCATCTTTTTCCGGGGCTTCGGCACGGGTGCTATGCACGTTTTGTGCGGCATCATTGTGGGTGCCGGGCTTGCCTACACATGGCAGCGCACATGGCTGAAGATTGCCGGAACCTGCGGGCTGCTGGGCGCGGCAATCACCCTGCACGCCATCTACAACCTGCTGATTACCTACGGCGGCGCAGCGCAGTACATCGCCTATTCCCTGCCGGTGCTACTGGTGGCGGCGGGAAAGCTGTCTGCACTTCGTATGGTACGAAAAGAATAACCGAACATCCGATTCTTGGGAGCTGCTTTTGGGCGGCTCCCACATTTTTTGTAAATTTTTGCATTTTGGGTGAGAGTTTTCCCGAATTTTTGTACCTATATAGGTGAAAGGACTTTTCACCCAAGACTTCAGCAAACCGGAGAGGAGGCTTCCACCGATATGTATGATACCACAAGGCGGGTCGAGCTTGTCAAAAGGCAGATACGAAAAAATACCCGACGAAGGCAGAAACGCGGCATCGGCAGACTGAGCGCTGTGTGTATGCTGCTGTTTGCGGCACTGATGCAGACAGCGGACAGGGTTGTCGGGCAGGGGCAGACCGCTGCCTGGGGCGGCTTTGGTGCGATGCTGCTGCGGGAGGACGCGGGCGCCTATGTGCTGGTGGGCGTTGCGGCGTTCACAGCGGCCGTTGTGCTGACGGTCGTTTGTATGCGGCTGCATGAACGGGAAAAGCAAAAAAGAAAACACGAGGAGGACGCAACATGAAAAAATTTCTATCCCTGCTTTTGAGCCTTTGCCTGCTGCTGGGCGCGCTGCCCATGCAGGTGCTGGCTTTGCCGGGGAACATTTTTCCGTCCGAAGGGGCGGTAAAAACCGTCACATTGGAGGACGGCTCGCTTTCCCTGCAAAACGAGTACATCTATATGACGTTTCGCAAATTATGGGGTACTTATGCCTACCTCACGGTTGTGCCCGCTGCAAAGTCCGATGAGGAAAGCATACTGATCGGGCAGGCGCCGCGCTGCACCTTTATCACCTATGACCAAGGCAGAGAAAAGAAAGAGGGCGTGGTGACTGAGCCGATAAAAGCAGAATTTGTGACCAAAACGCCGAACGGCAGCGCGAATGCCATCAAGGTGGAGTATTCGCTGCTGACCGCCCTTAGCCTGATCAAAGCAAAGGCGACGGTCTACTATGAGCTTGTCCAACTCAAGGAGAACGGGGCATCCTCCGACACATGGGGTGTGCTGGCGTCGGTCGGTACGATTTACATCGACAAAGACAGTATGCCACAAGATTGGAATCGTGACTACGGTTTTCAATGGGGGTATTCGTTCAACTGCTTTACCGCCACGGGACATACCTCCACGCTGGAAAAGCCGGGCGGTCCTGCCATTAAAATGAGCCGTACCACCGTGCCGGAGGGGGAGAACCCGCAAATTACCACCGAAAACTCGGTATTCACCGCGCCCGTGGAAGATCTGCGCACAAAAACCGTTCCCAAAGGGTATTCCAGCTGGGGCGATAAGGACGGCATTTACATCACCGAAGTCTATACGGATGGCTACCCTTGGGCAAATCCCTTTGTGGGACTGTCAGATTACTATGAACAAGAAATCACCTCCGTCAGCGGCAAGCCGATTCGTGTCGCCTTAGCGCAGACCGTCAGCGTAGTACCGGGTGACAAGCCGCTGAATACCTGGGTGCAATGTGATAGCTATGCCGGCCGCACGTTTGAGGAAACCGCCGACCCGGAGGGCTACTCCCACTTCCTTTGGGGCTTCCATGATCTGATCAAGGCGGGCGCGGAGAATGTCCCCTCCCAGCCGGATGCGGTGGATGCTGCCATTTCTGCCAAGCGGCTTGCCGCGTTCGCCGTAAACGGCGGCGTGACGGTGGAGTATGTGGCGGACGATGCCGCGCTGCAAGCGCTGAAAAAGCAGTACGGAGAACCTGTTGCGCTGATCAGCGGCGATTATGAGAGCAAGAACGGAACGGAATTCACCTTTACCGGCGGCGCGGCGATGCTCTCGCCCTCCGTCACCGCGACATGGAATAAGAGCAGCGGAAAGCTGGTCATCAAAAAGGACGGCACGATCGAACACAGCGGCGTAAGCCTGAACGCGCCGAGCTTCAAGTTCTATCAGCCGAAAAACGGCGCGGAAAATGACCTGCAAATTTCGCTTACAAAGGACGGCTTTGCGTTCCAAATTGAACCCGACAAGAACGACGCCATCGTCTTTGTGGACATTCCCTATGCCGCGGTCAAGTTGGAAAACGCAAAAGCTGACGCGGCAGGGAACCTTGTGTTCAGCGGCAACATCGGTTTCCGGACCATCTTCAATGGTGCCGAGTTCTCGATGGAAAAGCTGGGCTACGGCTTGAATGCCAAAAACAACGAGTTCAAGGTCAACGGCGTAAAGGCCACAGGCAGCTTTGACACCGCAAAGCTGATGGCGCTGGAGCTTGCCAGCATCAGCGGCGAGGTCAACACCTTCAAGGGTGAGGAAAGCTATGCCTTTGAGTTGGAGCTGAACGCCTTCGACCTGTTTGAAACGGAAGCATCTTTGGCGCTGGTACGCAGCAAAAAGGACGGCTCGCTCATTCCCGATGAGCTGTGGTTCTTTGTCAAGTCCAGCCCCGGCATCCCCCTTGTGCCGCCTGTTCCCGTCGGGCAGCTTAACGGCGGCGGCGCGGGCTTTAAGGATCTGGCAAAAACCGTGAACGGCGACTACTTCGCCATCCCGCCCATCAAGCTGCGGGGTGCGCTGACAGGTACCTATATGCATCTGATTGAGGGTACAGGCAATGTCGTTCTGGGACCCAGTGAAATTTCCCTCAAGGCAACGGATGTCGGCATCGTCGGGCTGGGAAATAACGCGCAGATCATCGACAGTTTCGGCTATTCTCTCCAACTCAACGGGCAGGAACGTACATATCAAGGAAATACCTACAAGGGTATCTACTTCGGCGGTTCGGAGGAACTTGCCCTCAATCTGCCGAGCAATACACTGGACATCTTTACCATAAATACCGCAATCAGGCTGGGCGCGTTCGGCGGTGCAAACCAAAACAAGACCACCGTGTATCTCGGCATCGGCGCCAACAGCATTGTTAAGGGTCAGCTGCAGATTCCGAGCAGCCTTGGCATCCCGTTTCTCAGCGGTATTAAACTTCCCAGCACGGACATCGATCTGATTGTGGGCGGGCAGACGACCTTCCCCGTCACAAACGCAAACGTCAGCGAGAGCATGGAGCAGGCGTTTAAGAATGTGGATGTCTACCTCGGCGCGATGGCGGGCGTAGACATAAAAATTATTGACGCCCGCGTGTGGGTGCTTGTGCCGCAAATTGTGCAGACCAATTTCCGCATGGGCGGCGGCTGGGATATCGAAACCAAGTGGCTCGGCAAGCTGCCCGAATGGGACTGGTCGTCCAAGGGCGTTGAGCCGCTGGTGCAGGGCGTATCGCTGGAAAACAGCGGGGAAGAGCCTGCCATGCTGATGGAGCTGGAAACAGCGCCGCCTGCAAACGGCAGTACGGCAAATATCACGGTTTCTGCCGCTCCGGGCGAAACGCCGTATATTGTGCTGGCGTTTGACAACAATGTCACCGATGCGGACATCCAAAACAATTTGACAGTTGCAAAGGACGACGGTTCGTCCATTCCCATCAACTGGATCGCCAACGACGGCGATATTGACCCCAACGCGGACATCAACGCAACCATTCTGGCGGACATGAAAAAGTCGGCAGATGACGGCAAGCAATACCGTATGGCAGTTTTACGCCTGAAAGAGGGCGGCAACTATACCGTCAGTACGAGTGCGCTGAGCTTTACCGATGAAAAGGGCTTTGCAGTTGCACCGTTTGAAAAGCTGGATCTGACGCAGAACGGCAATACGCTCACCGGCGGGGTGAAGTACCCCGCAGAGAACACGACCTACACCCTGCGTACCTATCTGGGTAGCAAACCCGGCGAGGCAACCTACCTTGTGGACGAACAGGTCGTGGATACCACCCAAGTCAATACGGTCAACATTCCCACAGAAGGTACGCTGATGCCGACGGGCGAATACTATGTATCCTCCTTCCTGATGACGGAAAAGACCACTGAGGTCAGCGAGGAAGACGGAAGTACCAAAAATGTGACCGTCCTGGCCGCCATCGACAGCCAGCAGTTTGCCACCCCGGTTAGCTACACCAACAACAATCCCTATCAGCCGAGCGCCCCCGCTAGTGCCACGCTGATATTCACCGGCAACGAGGTCATGCGCGCCGAATGGCAGCCTGTGGAAAATGCCGATGGCTACCGCGTGACGATTTATCAGGAGCAAAACGGCGGTTGGGTCGATACCGGCTTTGGCTATGACCTGGACAAGGACACCACCGCCATTGGTATGGCACTGACCGTGGGCGGCGAGGAAACAGAGGAATCCAAAAATCTGACGGCAAACGCAACCTACAAGGTCGGTGTAAGTGCCTACCGGGAGCCGGAGGACGGCGCAAAGTATTACAGCGCAGAAACTAAATCCTCCGACGTTTTCCTGCCGGAATACACGCCGCTGAACCTTGCCCTTTCGGTGAACGGCACAGCTTGTGCGGCGGACGAAAACGGCGTGTACCATGCCTATGTGGGCGGCGGCAGCAATTCCCTTGCTGTGACCTGCGAGGGTGCCGACAGCATCACGGTGACACGCATGGATACCGAAACGAACCTCACATCGGACGGGTCGAACACCTTTGCCATCCCTGATTTTACCGGCACGTTGATGCTACGTGTAAACGGTGTGAAGGACAAGGACGTGACCAGCGTGTTCCTGCTGGTAAGCAGGGACACCACCGCCCCGATGCTGACCCTTTCTGCACCGATCTTCTATGCGGACAGGGCTGCGGGTACCTATCAAATCACCGGCACAGCGGATGCCGGCAGCGAAATCCTTTACGGGAAAAACGGCGAAAGTGTTTATGCCGCAGGGGACGGCAGCTTTGCAATCCAAGGAACGCTGAAGGAACAGCAAACCAGCGATGCCCTGTATATCCGCGCGCAGGACAGCGCCGGAAACCTCTCTGCATGGCAGTCTGCCTTGGTGGCGCGACAGGTGCAAACGTATGCTGTCACCGTAACAACGGACGGCAACGGCACCGCCTCTGCAGACCCCTCCACCACGGTGGCAGGTGCGGGAATCAATCTGAGCGCCGCACCGAATACGGGCTACCACTTTAAGGAGTGGCAGGTCGTCAGCGGCGGCGTGACCATCGAGAACGACAGATTCACCATGCCGGACGGCGACGTGGAGGTCAAGGCAATTTTTGAAAAGGACGCAGCGTCTGCGACCCCCGCGCCCACTGCCACCGCAAAGCCGAGCAGCAGCCAGACCCCCGCACCCACTGCTACTGCAAAGCCGAACAGCAGCCCGACCCCCGCGCCTGCTGCCACTGCAAAGCCGAACAGCGGCGCGACCCCCGCACCTGCTGCCACTGCAAAACCGAACAGCGGCGTGACCCCCGCACCTGCTGCCACTGCAAAGCCGAACAGCAGCCCGACCCCCGCACCTGCTGCCACTGCAAAACCGGAAAGCAGCCCGGCCCCCGCACCTGCTGCCACTGCAAAACCGGAAAGCAGCCCGGCCCCCGCAGCAAAGCCCCCTGTATGGTGGGTCATGCTGCCGATTGCCGGCGGCATAGCGCTGGCTGGCGGTTTCATGATTTTCAAAAAGAAGCGCCGCAGATAAACAGCGCTTGACCGCAAAAACGGAATAGGTCACAGCGAATCCCTGAACAGCCGTCACGGTTTTACCCGCCGTGACGGCTGTTGCTGTTATACGGGCATTGTCGGTTTTCACGAATCTGAGGATGGCTATATGGTCAGCTTTCCCGATACAGAAAACACGCAGACGCTTATTAACGACTACAAAGCGCGTCTGCGTGATCTGGAAAACAATATCTGGCAGCACTAAACTGCCACTAATTCTAAGGCGGGCTTCGGCCCGCCTTTTCTTTATGCAAAATTATTCTTGTTTCTTCCTTTCTCCCGGTTTCGTTGTGATGAGCTGATAGACATCACTATCCTTGGGTTCCAGATTGGAGAATGGTATCATGCTGTTGCCCATCTTGATAATGCCGTGTCCCTCGCTGGCGTTGCGCAGAAATTCCAGCTGCGGCTTGGACAGCCCGTACAGGCGTTCCAAGGCTTCCAGACTTTTCGATTGCCGCAGCATAATGACAAACTCGCTGTTGGAAAGCAGCGCATACGCCACGGGGTTATCCAGATAGTCCTGAATATCCTGCGAGATGCCGGTGGCGTAGGCATTGTATTTGCGGAACCTTTTCCAAGAGGAATACAGGAAATTGGAACTCATAGGGTCCTTTAACAGCACATGAATCTCATCAAAGTAGATCCATGTTGCCGCCGTGGCGTCCTTGCGGCGGTTGGTCATCACCTGCATATTGATGAACTCCAGCAGGGACATCATGGCAATCGGGCGGAGCTGGTCGCCCAGACTTTGGATATTAAAGCAAATCAGGCGGTTGTTCATATCCACATTGGTGGTGTGGGAAAACGCCTGCAAGCTGCCGTTGGCGAATACATCCAGCATCAACGCCAGCTGCTTTGCGCGGCGCAGGTTGGATTTGTTCAAATCCCGATACAAATCACCGAGCGTCGGGCAGGGCGCTGTGTAGCCGGAGGCAATCAGCGGTTTGTAAATGTTTTTGAGGCTGGCGGCGATCAGGCTTCGGTCCTCCGGCTGAAGATGCCCATTCTCGCCGATCAGCTTGTCCAGCATCGACAGCACAAACTCGATTTTGGCAACATCGGGCGGCACATCGGTCTTGGGGTCGTAATGATAATCCAGCGGATTAAAGTGTGTCCGGCTGTCCACCGACACCTTGATTACCTCGCCGCCCAGCGCTTTTACAAGCGGATCATATTCGTTTTCGGGATCTACAAGAATAAAC
>ERZ772858.3273-NODE-3273-length-10125-cov-5.594638_pt1 | contig 10125 bp, 10 predicted proteins | sample MGYA00512136_ERZ772858 | MGnify/ENA primary metagenome ERZ772858 (study PRJEB29015, sample SAMEA2737726) | human gut metagenome | biome: human gut; feature: human-associated habitat; material: faeces | place: China | collected 2012 ...
GGTGGCCCTGGCAGGGGACTTCCACCGGTTCTACAACGCCTGCCGAATCAAGGGGGAGGAGCCCACGGTGCTCTCCGCCCGGCTGAAGCTGGCGGACACCGTCCGCGCGGTCCTGGCCAACGGCATGGGGCTGCTGGGCGTATCGGCTCCGGAAAAGATGTGAGGAAACGCCAAAAAAACACGCCTCAGGGCGTGTTTTTTGGCAGAGTCCCGGCCACGCTGCGGGATTCCGCACCAATGTGCCCCATGGGATCGGGAAGTGGCAGAAAGGAATGTGAAGGACGATGGCACAGGAGAAGAAGGGCCTCTTCCAGCGCTGGGGGGAGTCCTTGAAGAAGAAACGCAGCTGGATCCTGTACGGAACAGCGGTGGCGACGCTGTTCCTTACGGCGGCGTGCTGGACCCTGCTCCCGGCGCAGGTGGTCATGCAGGCAGCCGCGGTGGGACAGGCGGTGAACGCCGTGGCCAAGGAATCGGCCATTCTGGCCAACTTGGGCCTGACCGGGCTGTTCGCTCTGCTGTTTGCGTGGCGGCCGAAGGAGGTCGTCTACTTTGTGGCGCTGTGTCTGGCGGTCCTGCTGCAGCTCTCCCTGCTGCTGGTCAATCTGATGGTGTGATATGGATTTGGAAAAGCTGAAGCGGAGCCTGCTGGGCCGGACGCCCGGTTTGATGGACGCCACCGGCCAGTACAGCGTGCTGGTCCCCCTGGTGGAGAGGGAGGGCGGCTTGTCCCTTTTGTATGAGGTGCGGGCGGGAAGCCTGCGCCGCCAGCCGGGGGAGGTGTGCTTCCCTGGAGGAAGGCTGGAGGGTGCGGAATCGCCGGAGGAATGCGCCCTGCGGGAGACCTGGGAGGAGCTGGGGATCCCCCGGGAGAAGATCCGCATCCTGGGGCGGCTGGACTTTATTGCCCACCGGGCCAACTTCATCCTCTATCCGGTGCTTGCCCTGGTGGAGGAGGAGGCGGTGGACGGTCTGCACCTCAATCCGGATGAGGTGGCGGAGGTGTTCCAGGTCCCACTGGAGCACCTGAGGAACGAACCGCCTCTGGAGTACCACTATGACCTGATCCCCAGACCGGATGAGAATTTCCCCTATGAGCTGATCGGCATCCCGCGGGACTATCGGTGGCAGATTGGCGGTGAGGATGTGCCAATCTATCCCTGGAAGGGTCATATCATCTGGGGGCTGACCGGGCGAATCACCCGGCATTTGACCGCCCTTTTGGGGGAAGCCGGAGTATGAGTGCGGAGCGGTTGGGTCCATTTCTCCTGCGTCAGCCGCCGGGGGTTTTTCCTCTGGGGGAGGACGCCCTGCGGCTGGCTGCCTTTGCCACGGTGCGCCGGAGCTGGAAGGTGTGCGACCTGGGGACCGGAAGCGGCTGCCTGCTCCTGCTGCTGTCCGGCCGGGCCACCGGATTGGATCTGTATGGTGTGGAGCTGGATCCCACGGCCGCCCGGGCCGCCCGGGATAATTTGATGGAGAACGGTCTGGGCGGGACGGTCTGGACGGGGGACTGGAACACACTGCCCGGCGGGACAGGTCCCTTTGACTTGGTGGTCTCCAATCCGCCCTACTTTGCCCAGGGTAGCGGGGCCTCCGGCGGCCCGGCCCGGATGGAGGGGCGGGACGGCCTGGAGAGTCTCTGCCGCACAGCCGCCCGCCTGACCCGGAACGGCGGCAGGTTTGCCCTGTGCCACCGGCCGGAGCGGTTGGCCGAAGTGCTGGATGTGCTGCGGGCCCACCGGCTGGAGCCCAAGCGGCTGGCCTTCGTCAAGAACCGGGCAGACGCAGCCCCGTGGCTTTTCCTTGTGGAAGCCCAGAAAAACCGCAAGACCGGCCTGCGTGTGGAGCCGGATGTGCTCATCAGCGCCGGAGCGGCGCTCTACGGGAGGTAACTATGGCAGGAACTCTTTACATCGTGGCAACCCCCATCGGCAACCTGGACGACATGCCGCCCCGGGTGGCCGCCACCTTTGGCGCGGCAGACTTCATTGCCGCCGAGGACACCCGCGTGACCATGAAGCTGCTGAACTTTCTGGGCCTGAAAAAGCCCATGGTCAGCTACTACGAGCACGCTTTGCAGAAGGGCGAGGCCATTCTGCAGCGCATCGAGGCAGGGGAGAGCTGTGCGCTGTGCTCCGATGCGGGCATGCCCTGCGTTTCCGACCCCGGTGAGGTGATCGTGCGGGACGCTCTGGCCCGGGGCATCAAGGTGGTGCCGGTGCCGGCTGCCTCGGCCTGCGTCACAGCACTGGCCGTGTCCGGGCAGGACACCTCCCGCTGGGTATTCGAGGGCTTTCTGCCGGTGAACCGCAAGCAGAAAAAGGAACGGCTGGCCGATCTTCTGCACGAAAAGCGCACCGTGATCTTTTACGAAGCACCCCACAAGCTGCGCACCACCCTGGACGACCTGACCGCCGCCTTTGGCCCGGAGCGCAGCATCACCCTGTGCCGGGAGCTGACCAAGCTCCACGAGGAGATCTGGAAAACGACCCTGGGCGAGGCCGTGGAGCACTACAGGGCCAACGACCCCCGCGGCGAGTATGTGCTGGTGATGGCCGGTGCCCCCGCCGGGGAGGATGCCGACGCCGGGCTGACGCTGGAGCAGGCAGCGCAGCGGGCACTGGAGCTGACGGGTGAGGGCTTTGGCCCCACGGCAGCGGCCAAGGCGGCGGCACAGGGCACGCCCTATTCCAAGAGCGAAGTGTACAAGCAGCTGCTGGTGCTGCAACAGGACCGGCAGACTGCGGAATGATAAGAGGAGGACTTTTTTCGTGACAAAACTTCTGGTCCTGAGCGACAGCCATGGCGGACGCGCCGCCATTGAGCGGGTGCTGCTGAAGGAGAATGCGAACATTGACGCCCTGGTTTTTCTGGGCGACGGCCTGCGGGACCTGGAACAGGCCCTGACCCTGTACCCCCGGCTGCGGGCCTACTCGGTGGCCGGCAACTGCGACTACGGCGCTCTTGAGCCGATGGACGGTCTGGCCGCCTTTGACCAGACCATCGCGTTCTATACGCACGGCCATATGTACGGCGTAAAATACGATCTGGACACGCTGACAGATGCCGCTGCCGCCCGGGGCGCGGAAGTGGCCCTGTTCGGCCACACCCATGTTCCCCATGCCGAGCAGCGGGGCAAGGTGTTTTTGTTCAACCCCGGCTCCTGCGGCCGCTGCTACACCGGCCCCAACACCTACGGCCTGCTGACGCTGGAAAACGGCAAGGTGACCGCCTATGAGCACAAAGAGGTACCGAAGCAATGAGCATCAACGAGGTGCGCTATCTGCCGGAATGCGGCAGCACCAACGCCTATGTGAAAGAGCATTTTGAAGAATTCGGTCCGGTGGGGGCCGTGTATACCGAAAATCAGACCGCCGGGCGCGGCCGTCTGGGCCGCAGCTGGGTGAACGCCGAGGGCAAGGCCCTGTACTATACGGTGGCCATCCGGGAGCCGCTGGCCCAGCCTGCCACCCTGCCGCTGCTGGCCAGTCTGGCGGTGCGCCGCCAGCTGCAGCTGCGCTACGGCGTGGACTGCCAGATCAAATGGCCCAACGACCTGCTGCTCAACGGCAAAAAAGTCGTGGGCATCCTGTGCGAAAGCGTGAGCTACGGCTACCAGCAGCAGGGGCGCGGCATCCTGTGCGGCATCGGCATCAATCTGGCCCAGCCCCAGAGCTATTTTGACGCCGCCAACCTGCCCAACGGCACCTCGCTGGCACTGCAGGGGGCAAACGTTGATCTTGCCGCCGACCCTGCCTGGCTGGCCGAGGGCCTGACCGACTTTGGCTTTGACCGCAACCTGTACACCTTTGCCCGGGACGGCTTTGCGCCCTTCCGGGAGGAGTACAAGGCCGCCTGCGTCAATCTGGGCCGCCGGGTCACCTTTGACCTGCCGGAGGGCGGGCAGGGCGCCGGGGAGGCCATCGACGTGGACGAGGAAGGACGCCTTGTGGTGCGCACCGACAGCGGCGAAGTGCATGTGTTCACCGGCGAAGTATCGGTGCACGGCATCTACGGCGCGGTGTAATATGCAAAAAGAGCCGCTGCTGCACGGATGATGTGCAGCAGCGGCTCTTATCGTTCGGCTTATCTTCTCCGCTTCATTCTGCGCCGCCGGTTCAGGCTGCGGGAACCGCCGCCGCATGCCAGCGTGACAACACTCAGCACGAGCAGGATGACCGCCAGTGCGGCCAACAGCAGCAGGGTGGACCGGCTGTCGGTGCGGAAGTCGGAGACGTACTCCTGATGGGTCACCAGATCCACCTGGCCTACCTCGTAGCCGTCCAGATACACCGTGGCGGTACCCAGCTTCTGGCCGTTTTTCACGGTGGCCGACACGCTCTCGGGCAGGTCAAAGGAATAGCTCACCTTGTCGTCCGCGTGACCGTAGCCTCTGACCGGAGCAGCCGCATACAGTTCCACCTCCGGATGGGTGCGGCATTTGGTCAGGTCCACGGTGGTCACCACGGTCTGGGTGTCCACCAGCGGCCGGTCGGCAAAGCTGGCAAAGGCCCAGTCAAACAACGCATCACACTCACTGTACAGATGCTCGTTGCTGTCGCTGCCCAGGATCACAAGGCCGTAGGTGTGGCCGTCCTTTTGAGCAAGGGCCACCGCACAGCGGCCTGCCAGGGTGGTAAAACCGCCCTTGACCCACTTGACAGAATCCTTATAATAAGCACCGGAGGCGTCCATCAGCGGGTTGGAGCTGCTGATGGTGCGCTGCTCGCTGTGGAAATTCGTCTGGCCCAGCGTATAGGTGGTGGAACCGGCCACCTGCGCAAAGGTCTCGTTGGCCGCGCAGGCCGCCGCGATCTTTGCCATGTCCTCTGCCGAGGCCACATTGCCGTAATCGTACAGGCCGTGGGCGCAGGTAAAGGTGGCACTGGTACAGCCCAGCTCTGCGGCACGGGCGTTCATCTGCTGGATGAAGGCATTCAGGCTGCCGCCCACGTCCCAGGCGATGACGCTGGCCGCGTCGTTGGCACTGGTGATGAGCAGAGCGTTCAGCAGGTCGATGCGGCGCACGGTCTCCCCGATTCGCAGGCCCATGGTGGTGCCGTTGGCGTTCTGGATGTCCTTGAACTCCTGCGTCAGGTCGGTGGGCACCGTGACCTCACCGTTCAGGTCCTTGCCGCTTTCCAGCAGCAGCAGGGCCGTCATCATCTTGGTCAGGCTGGCTACATAGCGGGGCTGGTCGGCATTCTGGGTCAGCAGTATCTTGCCGGTATCGGCATTGAACAGGTACACCGCCTCGGTCTCGGTTGCAGTCTGGATGGGCATGGGGTATACTGCAAATACCGGCAGCACTGCACTGACGGCGACCGCCAGCGTAAGCACCAGCGCCGCCAGCCGGCGGCAGAACGTGTTGTGAAGCATGAAGGTACCCCCCTTGAATCCCGCTCCGGCAAAACCGGTGCGCACATTTTTGTTCCTTACTTATAAGAATACCATAAACGAACCAAAAGAGAAAGGTGGTTTTTCACAATGTTCCTGTCCTTTTGTGGAAAAAGTCCCCGCAACGAAGGCGCGGCCTTTGTAGCTCCCAACGCTACCGTGCAGGGCGATGTGATCCTGAAGCCCGGCTCCACCGTGTGGTACGGGGCCGTGCTGCGCGGCGACGACGGTACCCTGACCCTCGGCGAGAACAGCAACGTGCAGGACAATGCCGTGCTGCACTGCGACGTAGGCGGGACCGTGACCCTGGGCCGCAGCGTCACCGTGGGCCACAGCGCCGTGGTACACGGCTGCACCGTGGGCGACGGCACCCTGATCGGGATGCACGCCACCCTGCTGAACCACTGCGTGGTGGGCAAAAACTGCATCATCGGGGCCGGTGCCCTGGTGCCGGAAGGCATGGTCATCCCGGACGGATCGGTGGCCGTGGGCGTCCCTGCCCGGGTGATCAAACCCGTGACCGAGGCACAGATCGCCGCAAACCTCCACAATGCCGCCCACTATGTGGAGCACGGCAAAGTGCACGCACAGGAACTGAAAATCACAGCAGATTGACCAATTTTTGCGGCATTGCAAAGATCATGTTGCATTCCAGTTGCACATCGTGTATGATAAAAGCAGGTAATATCTGCTTGATTTCTAAGAGGAGGATGTTTATGTCCTGTAAAATTTCCCGCCGCAGCTTCCTGAAAGTTTCCGGCTGCCTGATGCTCGGCTCTGCGGTATCCGGCCTGCTTTGCGGCGCAGGCGACCCTGCGGAGGGCGGCGCTGCCGTGCCCACGGTAGGCGGCCTGCGGGTGAATTACATCCGCGCCTTTGCCAAGGATTACGGAAATAATTTCCGGCAGATGGAGATCCATCTAAATATAGAGAACACCAATTCCTCTGCGGCCTATTTCAATCAAGAAAACTTTGTTCCCATGCTCGGAAACAGCCGTTACGGCGGAGAGTTTACCTTTACCGGCCTGAACAAGTGGAACGGCTCCAGATATGTGCAGGACGTCCAGCTGAAAGCCGGGGAGACCCAGACCATCTCTTACAGCTGCAAGCTGCAGCCGGAGGATCTGAGCGCCGGTCTGCGGACCGTTGACCCTGCACCCTGGAGCCTCACGCTGCTTTACGGCGGGCAGCGCCAGACCTTTACCGGCTACCTGCTTCCGGATCATTACAGCACCGAATACACCGCCGGGCCGGTGGAAAGCACCGTCCTGCCGTCGGTGGGCGGCATCGTACTTTCCGGTTTCTGGAGCAGTGATTTGCTCACCCAGGTCCCTTCTTACAATCTGCCGATCTACTTTACCATGCAGAACAGCAATGACACAGCCGCCCAGCTGCCGTTCCGTGGCGTTGCCGAAAACGGGGATGTTCTGGACAATTTCACCATCCGGATGGACGGCCAGCCGCGGAATCATTACCGGCTCTATGCCTGTACCCATACTTCCCGTTTCACTCCAGAGGAAAAAGGCCACCTTGAAACCCTCCAGCCGCAGGAGATCTGTTTTGCGGAAACCGGGATTTCGCTGACCAAAGACGAGTACAGCACCCTGTACACAACGGGGCATACGCTGGAGATCACCTTTTCCTACGGCGATGAAAGTGTGACCGTGCGCGGCAATACCCGAACCGGAATCTTTGAAGCAATCTGACGTATTTTCATTTAAAATTTCTGTTTTTTTGATTTTTTCACAAAAAGATAATGACTTTTCCTGCAAAATCGGGTATACTAGGGCCTGTAAGGGACGCGGGGCCGCAACCGCCCCCTTACACATGATTCCTCCTCACACCAAAGCAATACCCCAAACAGAGAACCCCTCCGGTGTACCGCAAGCGCCGGAGGGGTTCTCTGTTTGTTTTTGTCTTTTTTATGCATGCGCCAGCCTTGCGGCAAATACGGTGAGTACGATCTTCGGGTTCACCTGTGCGCCCAGCCGCTGGATGGCAGCTTCGGCCAGCCGCAGGGTACGCTGGGCCTGCTGGCCCTGTACCGGGGCATGGGGGCTGCCCTGCAGCCCCGCCGCTGCCACGGCCCGGAGGTCCCGCAAAAGAGCTGCCGCACCGGCCTTGTCTTTTTCGTAGGGGGCCAGCAGCACGGCGGCGGTGTAGCTGTCGCCCGCCTGCGCGGCCCGGGCCAGTTCCATGGCCTTGTCCACCTGCTCGGTGCGAGCCTTGTCGCGGGCCGCCGTGAGCACCGTGCCAATGTGGCCGTCGAACAGTTCACTGTAGAGTGCCGCCGTCTTTTTGTCCACCCCATGGGCGGTGCAGTAGCGGGCACAGTCCGCCGGGGACACCGGCGCGATGGCAAAGCTGACGCAGCGGCTGCGGATGGTGGGCAGCACCCCGGCCAGCGAATCGGCCGTGAGCAGGAAGAGCACGCCCTCCGGCGGCTCCTCCATGACCTTCAGCAGAGCGTTGGCAGATTCCTCGTTCATGCGCTCCACATGGTACAGCAGCACCGCACGGCCCTCGGCCGACAGGCTGGTGTTGAAGATCTCGCTGCGCATGGCGGTGACCTGGCTGACCAGATACCGGCCGCCAGCCCCCATGCCCTCCACCGAGATGGCTTCGCGCACGATGCCGGTCTCGATCTGGCCGCTGTCGCGTTTGCCGGCCTTGCCCACAGCGCGGCAGCATTCGCCCCGCAGCAGGGCCTCGGCGGGGGCACCACCGGCCGGGTAGAGATAATCTGCGGCAATGCAGCGGGCCGCAAACCCGGCCCCCAGCCCCTCTTCGCCCACCAGCAATACGCTGTGGGTCAAGCGGCGGGACGCCAGCATCTGGTGCACGCTGGTTTTCAGTTCTGCGTTGCCTTCCATGCGGTCCAGCATCATGGTGGATATGCTCCTTTTGCTTTATGCTTCACCTGCCATCGGCAGGCCGGTTCCGAGTGACAGCAGTTTACCGCCGGTTCTTGCGCTTCCACTGCTCGCGGCGGATCCAGGCCCGCACACTGCGGTAGGCCATGGGGCCAAAGAATGCCCAGACGTTCAGCATACTGAGCAGGTAGCTCAGCTTGCCAGTCAGCGGCGCGGACAGGAAGCTGAACACCCACAGGGCCGCCGCAAAGAAGCCGAAATACTTCACCCGGATGGGGATCACGAAGAACAGCAGCAGCTGTACCTCCGGGTACAGCATGGCAAAGGCCAGCAGCAGCGAAAGGGACAGACAGTAAGTGCTGGCCGTCACGCCGGTAAGCAGGCAGGCCAGCACCGTGCCCACCATGCCCAGCAGGAAATAGAGGGTATAGCGGAAATCGCCCCACTCCTTTTCCAGCGCCGTGCCCACGAACCAGGTAAAGTAGATGCCCAGCACCACGCTGAGGATGCTGCCGCCGGAGAAGGGGATGAACACAAAGGTGATTGCCCGCCAGATCTGCCCCTGCAGCAGGAAAAACCGGTTCAGACCCACCCAGGCGGTGATGGTGCGGTCGATAAACAGCTCAATGGCAAAGACAAGGATCTGCCCCGCCACCAGAATGTTGGTCAGGTTTGGAATGCCGAAGCGCCCATATTTGCGCTCCAACTTGTTCAGCCAATTGTTCATGCATCATGCCTCCAGAAGTTGATGTTTCACGCTTGTCTGAGGTTATTGTACCATGATTGGACAGGGCATTCAAGAAAAAACAGGCACTCCGGCGCGGTGTGCACACCGGTGGGGAAAAACGCAGGCCGTTACAGCAAAATGCAGCCGCACTCCGGCCCATTTCACAACAAAAAAGGGTGGTATTTTTCCATTCCGGAGAGAACTTTTCACTTTTTCCACCGGGTTTTCCACTGATTTTGTGAAAAAAGGCCCAGTTTCCCACGAGGTTTTCCACTTTTTCCACCGGGTTTTCCACAGGGAAATCTGGTTTTGCTTATACAAGCCGTAATGCAGCCCGGCGATTCATGCCAGTTTCTGGGAAGAAAAGTGGGCACTTTGCCTTTTATATAAAAGAAAGTCGAAGGATTTTCTTTTCTTTTTACAGTTTGTTCCGGCTGACGATTCGGTCCCTCTCCAGATTGGAAAAAAGAAGTCCTGAGTTTTCCACAGAACGGGAACGCCGCTTTTTCGTGTGGAAAAAGCGGGGAAAACTGCGGTTTTCCACCGTCTGCCGCCGTTCTCCGGCAGAGAGTGCTCCACATGCCGTTTTTGCTCCGGAATGCGTCCGGAATCGCGCGATTGCTTGTGTTCCGTCCCGCTCTGTGCCCAGTAAAAAAACTCCCTCCGTCACGGTTCACGCCATGACGGAGGGAGTTTTCCTGTTTTACATCATATTGCGGAACACCAGCTGTGCGATCTGGAAATACAGGATCAAACTGCAGGCATCCACGATGGTGGTGATGAAGGGCGTTGCCATGATGGCCGGGTCAGCACCCAGCTTCTTGGCGGCCAGCGGCAGCATGCCGCCCACCAGCTTTGCCAGAATGACGCTGAAGAACAGCGACACGCTGACCACGATGGCATAGCCCATCACGTTGGCGTACTGGCCGGGGAAGAGGAAGGTGTACATCAGGTAGATGCGCAGGCCGTTCACGATGCCCAGCACCGCGCCCACGATGGCAGACACCCGCAGCTCCTTGCCCAGCACCCGCATAAAGTCGGCGGGCTCTACCTCGCCCAGAGCCAGACCACGCACCATCAGGGTGCTGATCTGGTTGCCGCAGTTGCCGGCGGTATCCATCAGCA
>ERZ772858.3288-NODE-3288-length-10077-cov-16.938934_pt1 | contig 10077 bp, 7 predicted proteins | sample MGYA00512136_ERZ772858 | MGnify/ENA primary metagenome ERZ772858 (study PRJEB29015, sample SAMEA2737726) | human gut metagenome | biome: human gut; feature: human-associated habitat; material: faeces | place: China | collected 2012 ...
CTGCCGGAGCGGTGCTTAAGCCGCAAGGCGGGAATTGTGCGGTGTTGCCCAAGGCTTTTTTAACGCATAATCCCGCTGCGTTTGTAGAAATAGACGATATTTTCGACTTTTCCAGATACCCCCTAAGGGATATCTGAAAAAGACTGAATGCTCGACTTTCCAGACACACCTTAAGTACAGAGTTAATTTTTATCCGTTTCGCATTGCCGCAAAACGATTTTGATACTTGCATCCGCCGCCGCAATGTGGTAATATGATTAAAACGTAATCTTTCGTTCCATCTGCAATGCTTTTTACAGCGGCTTTGCACCTGCTTTTGTACGTTCTACTGCCAGTCTAACACACAAAATGTACCCGGTCAACAACGGTTTGTTTTCTGTACAAAAAGTTGGTTTTTTCTCCCTCCGGAACATGTCAGCATGGCGTTTTCTCAATATATGCGATCATAGCTCAGCTGGATAGAGCACTGGCCTCCGACTACTGCGACAAGGTAGGTTTTGGGTTCGTTTCTGTGCGATACAGCGTTGTTTGCACTTGCAAAAACGCGGTGGTCAACGGTAGTCAGACCACGAATTGACCACTACTTGATTTTTGACCAATCTTCCCTACAATTTCATACGTTGAGAACCGCTGAAAAGCGATTTTTCATACATCTGCGTCTGTAGCTCAGCTGGATAGAGCACTGGCCTCCGACGCCAGGTGCCGGGGGTTCGAATCCCTTCAGGCGCACCACAACAACAAAATCCGAACTTTTTTCCAATAGGAGAAGGGTTCGGATTTTTTGTATTCTTCGGAAAACAGAACGAATCCCTTGCTTCCATCGAAAAGCGTCCTAGACCTTATCATAAGAAAGCACGACAGATCACTGTAAGAGTGCCGTAAGGCAGAAAGGACACAAACATGAAGTACGATGAAAGAGCCTGCAAATTCAACATGGACACCGGCTGCGTGGAACTGCTGCTCCGGGATGGGAGGAAAATCTCTATCGACTGCACCGGGGTCGAGGATGCACTGGACGTGACCATGGCGCAGAGGTCGGAGTTGGATTACCTTATCCACAATGACCCACTGGGCTATGCGGATTTGATTCTGAACGGCGACCCGAAGGAATATTTGAAGAATGTGTCCGGTAGTCGTACACTAGAAGATTGAAAAGTAATTGTCTGTCGAACAAAAATGTTCGGCAGACAATTTTTTTCATAGATTTAGAAGTACTGTCAGTTCCAACCATACAAAAACGTTGAGTTCAACAGGTGAATCTTTGCACCGGAAAAATCAAGGATCCTCTCATCGCGCATCCGGCACAGCTCACGGGAAAGAGCACTGCGGTCCACACAGAGGAAATCTGCCAGTTCTGTCCGGGTGTAGGGTAGACTGTAACAGCCTTTTTCATCGGGTGTCAAGGTTTGAAGATAAATCTTCAGACGATCTCGAAGCCGTTTTTGTGCTAAAATACGCACTTTGGTGTTAAAAAAGAGAAGCTGCTGCGCCATATCCTGCATAAGATTTGCTGTGACTTGCATCCGGCAGGGACAGGACAGCGTTTTCTGTGACATCAATGCGCTGAAATCCAGCAGCATTACGGTACAGTCCGAACTGGCACGCAGACAGACCGGACTTGTCGTCCAGCCAGTACATGCCAGTTCTGCACCAAATATTTCTCCGGGATGAAAACGGCAGATGCTGATTTGATTGCCATTTTCATCATACAAAAATTCTTCTATCGTGCCATCCAGCAGTACGCCAGTATTATGGCTCTGTTCGCCCAGCTCGACGATGTGCGCACCACGCGGATATTCACGGATAGTCGCATTCAAACAACTAAGAACTTCCTTATATTTTCGCGGCTGGATGTCATGGAACATTCCGCATTGCTGTAAAGTTAAATAATATTGCTCCATCTTAAAATTTGATTCACCGTTGCCATAACAACGGACAGGTCAAGGTAGTTGTGTTAAACTCATAGTTAGAGATGTCTAATTGGAAGACATCATTATTATACATTATAAAGTTTGAGATGTCAAACCCTGTGACATGCAGGGTTTATTTTGAAGGAGTGACACAATGTTTTCATTGGGAATGGATATCGGGTCTTCAACGGTCAAGCTGGTGCTGCTGAAAGATAAAGAAATTGAAAAGCAGTGGATGGCAGTGCATCACGGCAGCCCTTTTGTCTGCCTGAAAAAAGGCCTTTCCACGTTGGAACTGGCAATGGATACTCCGTTTTCACTCTGCGTGACCGGCAGCAATACGGAGGCCTTGTTAGAGCGTGATTCAACCATTCCCTCTTTGGGCGACATTCCAGCCATCGTCGAGGGTGTGCGCCGATCGATTCCGCAGGCGGGCTCGGTCATCGAAATCGGCAGTCAGGGGGCGCGGTTCATCACAGATTTACAGAGCCGCGCACCGCAGTTTTCGGTCAATGAACATTGCGCAGGCGGCACAGGCTCATTCTTTGAAGACCAGATGTCTCGCGTGGGCTGCAGGCTGGGAGATTACTCTTCGCTGGTAGAGCAGGCACAGCGTGTTCCGCGCCTTTCCGGTCGGTGTGCGGTCTTTGCCAAAACAGATATCATCCACCGCCAGCAGGAAGGCGTTTCCACGCCGGATATCCTGTTGGGATTGTGTTATGCCATGATTCGGAACTATAAGGTGACCATCGTGCGGCGGCTGCCGATCTGTAAACCTGTGGTATTCTGCGGTGGTGTTACCTGCAATGCAGGCGTGATCCGAGCCATCCGGGATGTATTCGGGTTGAGTGAGAAAGAACTCATCGTTCCGGACTTTGCCCGATATGAAGCGGCTCTTGGTGCTGCACTCAAAGCATCCGGCTCGTTCACGTTACGTCAACTGAATGATTCTCTGGACCGTACACTAACAACACACCACACGGTCGGAACATTGCCCAAACTGGAACTGCGCCCCGGCACGAGCCTTGCGGAGCCAAACGCTACCGAGATCATTCCAGAAAGCGGCTGCGCATTGGGCATCGACATCGGTTCTACCAGTACTGATCTTGTTCTGGTCGGTGCTGACGGTGAACTGGTAGACTTTCAATATCTGCGCACCGCAGGTGACCCGGAAGGAGCTGTCCGCAAAGGACTTGCAAGTATTCGTCAGCGGTTTGGTGATATCCGGTTCACCGCAGTCGGTGTGACCGGTTCAGGACGAGAGCGCATCGGCAAACGTATCGGAGCAGATGCTGTCCGGGATGAGATCACTGCGCAAGCCAAGGGAGCTGCTCATTGGGTGCCGGAAGTCGATACCGTGTTTGAGATCGGCGGACAGGATAGCAAATACATCAGCATCCAGAACGGTGAAGTTGTGGATTTTCAGATGAACAAGATCTGTGCTGCCGGTACCGGTTCTTTTGTGGAAGAACAAGCTGCCCGTATGGGCATCCCACTGGCGGAATTTGGCCCATTAGCCTTATCCTCTGAACATCCGGCATCCTTGGGAGAACGGTGCACGGTGTTTATCGAAACGGCCATTGCGTCCGCTTCCGCTGAAGGTATTTCACGGGCGGATATTGCCGCAGGCCTTTGTCACTCCATCGTACAGAACTATCTGCATAAAGTTGTTGGTTCTAAACCTGTGGGGCAGCACATCGTTTTGCAGGGCGGTGTCGATTACAACCCCGGCATTGTGGCGGCATTCCAATCCGCATACGGCGACCGCGTACAGGTCAGCCCGGTCTTTTCCATCAGTGGTGCGTATGGCGCGGCTTTGCTGGCACAGGAAGCTGTGGGCGACGCACCCAGCCGATTTGTGGGATTTGACAGGCCGGCACAGGACGCAGAGGACAGCCGCAGTGCGGAGATTCAGAAGAATATTGACTTCTACAAGCAGGCAGACAAACTGCTTTTGGAGGGTTACACTGGCAAACGTGACCCACGTAAAAAGACCGTAGGTGTGCCTTTTGCGTTGATGATCCACAAGTTCTTCCCGATGGCGAATGCCTTCTTTACCTCGTTGGGCTTCAATGTCGTCCTGACTGACCCCACCAGTGAGGAAACGATCCGGCTGGCTCAGCAGACCGCACAAGGGGAGACCTGCTACCCGGTCAAACTTATTTACGGCCATATGCAGCAGCTCATCGACCAAAAAGTAGATTATATCTTCCTGCCCACCATCCACACGATGAAGCACGAAAAGAGCCGTGTGAAACACAACTACGGCTGTGTCTATATGCAGACGGCAGCCGCATCCATTGCCAAAGCTCTGGACATTGAGAGCAAGGGCATCACTCTGCTCAGTCCGGTATTCGATCTCGATTTTGGGCAGGAAGCTATGGCATCTGCAATGCTGGGACTGAGCAAGATTTTAGGAATCCCGAAACCGTTTTGTGCCAAAGCTCTGCTCAGTGGTGCCATGGCGGTGCGCCGCCATACCGCCGCCGTGGAAAAACAGGGCAAAGCTCTGCTGGCGACCCTGAGACCGGACGATAAAGTGTTGGTGCTCATCACCCGCAACTACGGCGTTTCCGACCCCATCCTGAACATGGGCATCCCGGAACTGCTGTTGAAACGCGGCTATAAAGTCATCACGCTGAGCCACCTGCCCGGTCATGCGCTGGACATCTCCGATGAATACGATAATCTTTATTATCCGTTCGGGCAGCATATCCTGTCCGGAGCAAAGCTGATTGCTCACCACCCGAACCTCTACGCTGTCTACCTGACGAACCACGGCTGCGGCCCGGACACCATGCTCTCACACCTGTTCAAGCAGGAGATGGGCGATAAACCCTACCTGCAAATCGAAGTGGATGAGCATTTTTCCAATGTGGGTGTCATCACTCGCATTGAAGCGTTCCTGAACAGCTTGCAACACCGCCCGGCGGTGGCTCTGCCGACAGATTTCAACATCGAGCAGGTCGATATTCACCCCTGTCGTCTGGCACAGACACCATCCCCCAATGTGCCACTCTATCTTCCGGCGATGGGTGCTTATACGCCCTATCTGGCCGCATATTTCAAACAGCAAGGGGCAGATCCCTACGAGCTGCCGCACCTGACGGACGATATTCTAAGCCTTGGCCGAGCAGAGACGAGTGCAAAAGAATACCTGCCTTTCCCGGCACTGCTGGGCAGTATCCTTGCCGAGCGAAAAAACGACCAGACACATGCGCAGTTCCTGATTCCGCAGACGCAGGGAGCGGAAGCAGACGGTCAGTACGCCCGCGTCATCCGTGCTGTGTTGGACCGCAGAAAAGAGCAAAATGCTCAACTTATCAGCCCAATGCTGGAAACACTGCCCGAAATGGCGCAGAATTGTGACGCACTCTTCCGCGCACTGTTGGCGGGAGATATCCTCTATGCTGCTCCGGCAGATAAACGTGCAGACATTTCGGCACAGTGGGATGCTCTGCCCGGCTGGGAGCAGCTGCACACAGCGGCGAGAGAGATCGGAGCACTTCTCACCAAAGGCCGCCGCATTGCCGCTGTTGGTACGCCGCTCTGCCTGACAGAACTGGACAGCGGCGTACTTGCTGTGCTGGAAGCCGAAGGCGAACAGGTGCTTCGCGCCCCGCTCAGCGAGGCACTCTGGTTTCTGTGGAAAGACAATTTGGATGAAAACAAACCATCGGCTGGTTGGCTTGACCAGATGCAGAGGCAGATGCAGACCCTTGGTAATGAACTTGGAGCGCACAGTGCCTTTGCAGAAGACGCTGAAACACTGTTCCTCATTGCGGACTCTGCCTTGCCGAATTTTTCAGGCGGGAACGGTCGATATCGGTACGCCAAGGCCGTGGAGCTTTCTAGCCGTACCAATGCAGTGCTGACCCTTGCACCCCGGTATGAAAATACCGCTATGATTCTGGATATGCGCGGCCTGCACGATGCCTGCAGTGCCCCACTGTTCCAGCTTTCCCTTGATAACGACTGGGATGAAACTGCATGGAGCCGCCTGCGTTCGTTCCTCTACTACTGCTGAATCTGGCAGACGCAAAGAACCCGTCTGGTACGTCTAGACGGGTTCTTTGCGTCAGTTATGAAACAGAAAATCGCTTATTCGATGACCAGCAGCAGGCTCATCTTGAATTTGCCCTGTGCGGTAACGCTGTGCAGGCCGTTCTTATCGAAGCGGAAGCTCTCGCCTGCGTTCAGCTCGTAATCCTTGCCCTCATAGCCAATAATGGCCTTGCCTTCGAGGGCGGTCAGGATGGCATTGCCGGGAGCGCGGTGCGGAGTCAGGCCGGTGCCCTCGTCAAAAGCCATCAGGACAAATTTCATGTTGTCTGCATGAGCGATGTCCAGATTGGCGATGCTGCCCTCTTCATAAGAAATGAGGTTCTTCAGTTCGGTGGGCTGGCCTGCCTTGATGATGTTGTTCATGGTAAAATTCTCCTTTTTCAAAATGATTTCAGTATAGATCATTCCACTGTCGGTTTTTGTGCCGCACAGTGTTTTCGGCGGTACATACAGCACTTCTCCGGGTTTGACAGACACTTCCTGCCCATCGACTCCCAGAAGGAACCTGCCGTTTCCCTCACCACCCAGATAAAGAGTGGTGCAGTCATAGTATTCCGGGGTAATAGAAGTGCCTGCGCCCAAGGAAAACCATGTTACCGGCACTCCATAGCCCAGTCCGGAAGGTCGGGAAACGGTCATAGCATCCCGGATCGGGCGAACCTGGGAAAGTGTAAAAGGGACATTGTTCATACAGCAGTTTCCTCCCGCAGAGCAACCGGAACGATGCTGCGCACCGACCGCTCCTGATAATGCAGTTCATCCACCAGCACCTGAACATCAAAAGAATACGAGATGTTCTCCTCGTTCAAGATCTCCGCAGCTGGACCGTAGAAAAATTTGCCTTTGCGGTTCAGCATCAGGGCTTCGTCCGCTACGCTCATGGCATTGGTGGGATAGTGGGTATTCATGATGGCACTGATGCCGGATTCATGCGCCAGCCGCTCCACCATATTCAGTACTAAGATCTGATTGTGGAAATCCAGACCGGTTTCCGGCTCGTCCAGAATGATGAGCTTCGGCTCGTTGATGAGGGCACGGGCAATGAGCACCATTTGTAGTTCACCGCCGCTCATCCGGTTGCAGTCCTTGTTGGCAAGACGGGTGATCCCAACTCGTTCCATCATGGCTTCCGCCATTTCGATTTCCTCTTTGCCGGGTTGCTGAAAGGTTCCGAGATGCGCACTGCGCCCCAGCAGAACCATTTCCAGACCGGTGTAGGAAAAAGCGAAGCCACGGGACTGTGGAATGTAGGAGATAGTGCTCCAGACATCCTTCGGCTTGAGGGTGTGGATATCCTTCCCATAAAATAGGGTTTTTCCGCTGTGCCATGGCAGCAGACCGATCATGCACTTGAGCAGGGTGGTTTTACCAATGCCGTTTGGTCCAAGAATTGCAAGGATGTGTCCTTCTTCCAGACGCAAATTGATATTTTCGAGAATCACAGGCTGCTTCGGGTAGCCGAAGCAACCGTTCTGCACTTCCAAGATCATTGCAGGTTGCTCCTTGTTTTATTCAGCAGAGAAATAAATGCCGGCGCACCGATGATAGCGGTGAGGATGGAAAGAGGCAGCTCGATAATGCTGATGCTGCGGGACAGGGTATCGATCAGGATCATAAAGCTGGCTCCCAGACTGAGACTGAGGGGCACCACATAACGGTTGTTGCTTCCTACCAGCATCCGGGATGCGTGCGGGATCAGCAAACCGATCCAGCCCACCTGACCGCACATGGAAACGGCTGAAGCCGTGACCAGCGTAGATGCAACAATGAACAGCATCCGGGTCTGCTTGATGTTGATGCCGCTGGTACGAGCCTCGTCATCACTCAGTGAAAGGATGTTCAGCCGCCAGCGCAGCAGATAGATGATGATAATTCCGGCAACGATAAGTGGGCAGCCAATCAGGATCTTCTGGTAACTGGCACTGGTAAAGCTGCCCATGAGCCAGTAGGTGATCTCCGGCAGCTTGTCCTGCGGATCGGCAGTATATTTCAGCAGCGAACCCAGTGCGTTGAACAGAGAGGATGCAATCGTGCCGGCCAGCACCAGATAAACCATAGAACGCCCATCACTCTTGCCTGCGACTTTCAGAGTAAAACAGACGGAAATCAGGCCAAAGACCAAGGCGATGAGCTGCGTTTCCAGAATACTGCAAGACAGGATAATAGCAAGAATTGCACCCACACAGGTGCCGCTGGTTACACCCAAAATATCCGGTGTGGCAAGCGGATTGGAGAATAAGGATTGATAGGTATTGCCTGCACAAGACAGACCTGCGCCGACGATGATGGCCATCAGAATGCGGGGCAGCCGCAGATTAATGACGATGGAGTAGTTCTGTACATTTGAGGTGCTCTCACCCGTCAGAGCAGTGCGCAAAGCCGAAAGGACTTCGCCTATCGGAACACTCATTCGCCCAAAGCACAGGCAGATGAGTGCGGTCACAAGGGGCAAAGCAAACATCAATACCACGGCCAGAGGAGTGAACCGGCCTTTTTTGATCCAGATGGTATCTTTCATCAGTACAGCAGCATTTCCTCCAACTCGTCATCTGTCACATCGTAGCCGTACCATGTCTTGTAATATTCCTTGATGGTATCGCCCAGCGGATAATCGGCAAAAGCATCCGGGTAGGTGTTGCAGGCCAGCCATGCCAGCACCAGCGGAGCATCTGGATTCGGGGTGAACCAGTTCCACATACCCAGCGTAGTGTTGTAGACCCGGCCGCTCTTCACGGCAGTCAGGGTGGAGAAGTCAGCACCGTCAACATTCCCGCTCAGCACGTCCTCGGTGCGCAGGGGCTGCAGGCCGGGACCATCCAAGAAAAGAATATCGGGATCCCAGCTATAAATCTGCTCCATGCTGGCCTGTGCAAAGCCAGTGGCTTCCAGTGCCTTGTCCGTTACGCCCAGACGCTTCATCCAGTAGGTTCCAAAGGTGCCCTGACCGGATACCTGCGGCACACCGTCTGCATACTTCCACAGAATCAGCGCACTGGGGCGATCTGTTTGAGGAATTTCCGCAATACGGGCTTCCACATCGGCCACGATCTCATCACCGGCAGCAACAAAGGCTTCGGTCTTGTCCGGCTCGTTGAAGATCTGCTCCAGCAGCTTCAGCCACTCTTCGTAACGTTCAATGGGATCAGCTTCCGTAGATGCGCCCACGGTAGCGAAACCGATGGAGGGGATTCCGCTGGCCTTCAGGATTTCGGCATGGGAGGAGTTGCCCGCATTGTACAGGATAACATCGGGATTCAGCTTCATGATCTCCTCGATGTTCAGGTCGCTCTGAGCATAGACCGTATCGCTGGACTCCAGAAGCTCCGGAGCGATATTCTTCAATACAGTGTCAGAAATGACCGACTTGAAAGAGCCGCAGTAACCCACGATGTAGGGAGCACTGCCCTCAAAATAAGCCATGTAGGTGGACAGGATTGGAATCTGGTCGATGACGACACGGGTGACCTTATTAGGCACTTCTACTTCGTTGCCGCCGTGGTCTACGACGGTATGGGTACCGGTCTCATCCATAGATGCGGCAGAGGAAGTTGCTTCGCTGGATACAGCGGAAGAAGCCACAGAAGAAGCCGTGCTGCTGGAAGAAGAACCGCAGGCGGCCAGAACACCGGCTGCACTTACAGCAGCCATGGCAGTGATAAACGAACGACGAGAAATCTTTTTCATGGAAAACTCCTTTGATAAATCAATGGTTCTTTGGTTGTGGCAGTTAGTTAGTAGTAACCAACCGCAGGGCATTTTATCAAATTCACTTTCCTTTGTCGGTTGCTATGGCAACGGCAGTGCAAATTTATGTGATGGTAAAAATAGCCACAAAAACAGGGTGCGCCCCTGAATAGGACGCACCCTGCCATCGCAATTCACGATTTGATTCGTTGATAACAACCGTGAATTGCATATCGCAAATCGGTCGTTGAGAATTGCGCTGTTTGTAAAACTTGCGATTAAAGCCACAGATAACAGCGATATGTACAACAGGGCGTTCCCCGTAGCAGAGTTCCCATAAAACAGTATTTGCAAAAGCTCCCGAAATGGGGAAGATTTGGCGTGACTTCGGTCACGCCTTTTCTTTTGCTTCCAGTTC
>ERZ772858.3293-NODE-3293-length-10068-cov-3.873664_pt1 | contig 10068 bp, 7 predicted proteins | sample MGYA00512136_ERZ772858 | MGnify/ENA primary metagenome ERZ772858 (study PRJEB29015, sample SAMEA2737726) | human gut metagenome | biome: human gut; feature: human-associated habitat; material: faeces | place: China | collected 2012 ...
CTGAAGGAGTTGGGAGTTCGTGTACAGGTGAACAGTGATTCGCATTATCCCGAACGGATCAATAGCGGACGTCCCGAGGCATTAGCCGCGTTGCAGAAAGCAGGCTTTGAAACAGTGACCGAATGGCACGGGGGGAAATGGATAGAGATGCCACTTTAAACCAATATATCATGAAACACAAAAACTTATTGTTAGCTTTGCCGTTTGCTTTCTTTGTATTTGCCGGCATATCATTGTCCTCTTGTAAAGACACTCCTGTCCGTAAACTTTATAAAAGTGATATAGACTGGAAACTTACCTGGCAGGACGAGTTCGATAAAGACGGTGCACCCGATCCCGAAAAATGGGTATTCTCTCCCTGGCACCCTTTCTGTCGGGATAATAACTTTGTCACCTTTGTAAAAGACGGCAAGCTCGTCTTGCGTGCTTTGCCCAATAACGATCCGAATGACACGATCCGCTATATGGCCGGCTGTGTGGAGACTTTGGGCAAAAAAGATTTTTTGTACGGGCGCTTTGAAGTATGTGCCAAATTGGGCAGTGCTAAAGGTTCCTGGCCTGCCATCTGGTTAAAACCAACCGATTCGACCACATACGGGGCATGGCCCAAATGTGGAGAGATCGATATTATGGAGCAGCTGAATAAGGATACATTTGTCTACCACACCATGCATACGGAATATATTAAGGTATTAGGGCATAAAACAGATCCGGATTATTACACCACTGCGTCCTATAATCCGCATGAATTTAATGTGTTCGGCATGGAATGGACACCGGACAAAATAGATATGTTTATCAACGATTCCCTGACCTTCAGTTATCCCCGTATTCAAGAAGAAGGTTCTGTGCAATGGCCTTTTGACGTTCCGTTCTTCCTCTTGCTCAACCAGATACTCGGAGGATGGGCAGGCGAGATAGACGACACAGAACTTCCCGTACAGATGGAGGTAGACTGGGTGCGTTATTACGAATTACCGGAAAATAAAAAATAGACTGTAAGAAGGCTTTATTGTATGCCTTTTTTCGGGAAAACAGCTTGGGACACCGGGACTCCGTCTGCACGATACAGATAGGTTCCCGGTGTTTTTATACATATCTCTTTATTGCCGGACAGTCTGATGGTTGCAGTCTGCCAGGCGGCAATGTAATACATTCCACCGGTAAAAGCCACCTGTGCCTCTTCATCATTTCGCAAGATCTGTATCCTCGAAGTATCGAATGTGGCTGTCTTCTCCTGAGTAGAGCCCGGAAGAAGTAGGTACCGATAGCTGGCAGGGGTTCCGGGCGAATGTTTTATGTAAATAGAGAAGATATTACTTTCCAGCATTTTTGGAGCATACATTCCCATAAAGTCATGCCATTGTCCTTTCTTCTTTTCTGTTTGTACCGGACAAAGTTCGTCTTGCAGGAGGATATATCCGGTGTTATCATGAAAATACCGGCGGTTTCCTTCCGACCATACTTCTCCTTTCTTAAAACGCTGGTCGATGGAGGTGATCAGTGTGGCTGTGCTGTCTGTGTGGATATTGCTGCCCAGGCACAGGATAAATTCATCGGTAAATATCCATACTTTGTTTGCAGACAGTCCGTTACGGTTCAGGTGCATGGCTGTGATTCCATGTTTCCCATCCGTTGTTCCGCCTACGAGATTGGTTTGATTGCGTGAATCCGCTCCGCTTTCTGTTGGAATAGGAGCGTCACTTTCGTAGGTTGTAATACCGGGTATCCGCCGCCAGTCCCAGAAAGGAAAAATATTGTGGTATTCATCACCACGAATGTATGTATAGATAGCTCCGTCTGCCATATAATAGCCTTTCAGGTTATCTTCATTTACCAGCTCCGTCCCGATCACCCTGTCGGATGCCATGCGTACGGATGCCATCCAATGGGGGGTGCGGTGGATGGTGAGGTCCGAATCTCCGAAGAACTTGTTTCCGGTAAACTCATTGTTCGTATCCGGATGGAGGAAGTTGCGTGCAATCAACTCTTTTATCTCCCGCGCTTGTTGATCATTGCTTCCTTTCATCAAAGAACAGGCTGCGAAAAGTAAATTGAATGATTTATGAATGTCAGCACTATGGAAGAGTTGTCGGTTCAGTCCGTTCACATCCCAGTAACCCCTCCATACAATCCATTGGTACCCTTTCAGGAGCAGAGATACGAGAATATCCTGCTGCCGACGGTCGAATGCCAGCGGCGTACCGGCAAATAGTTCGGAGTAAAAACTCATATTACAGAGAAAAGAGAGTCCGTAATTGCCGAACTGTTGCTGGGGACCGTGCTGATGAAAACTCCAGTCCGGTTGAATCCCCTCTTTCTGTCCCAGTACGATTTCCGAGCATATATTTTCCCGTGCTTCCTTTATCAGTTCGGTATCGTTCAGAAGTAATCCCCGGATCAGTACGTTGCCTGCCAGCCATACCTTATTTTGTCCGGTCATGCCAAACTGTGATTGTTCCATCACCCGGATGGCCTCTTGTTTTTCTTTCTCCGTCATTTCGGTTTCGAAAAGGAGGAAGGCCGGACCCAAGGTGCGGGGAATACCTATCTGATTGTACCACCAGTTTTTGCAGACCGGCTTTTGGACGAACCAGTACTTCATAGCCTGATGGATGATGCTGACTACTGCGGAAATCTCCTGTGCAGATACGTTCTCTTGTTCACGGGCATAGTATTTGGTCAGTTTCAGTATTCGTTCGGCATGTTGTTTCGGTTCCCATCCCGAGCGTTTTGTGTCAGCGTAATTAATATCCGGCCATGAACCGTCTCCCCGGATCGTGCTGATCAGGCGATGTATCTCCTCCTGTCGGATGGGATAAAGTTGTTGTAGTTCGATAACGTTCTGGTCGGAAACCTCTTTTTCGGGAGGAATCTTCGACAATAATTGTAAATAGGGTTGTTTCTCTTCATCCATCCCGATTATAGACCGGATGTAGTTCTGCTTGATACGTTCATTCTCTTTGCCGGTTTGTGCAGAAAGGCAGGAAAAGATCGTGCAGATAAATAGCACGAACAGGGAGATTCTTTTCATATATCGAGTGTGTTTTTCATTGTATATATTAATAGGGCCGAACGAATCAGAAAAAGTTTCTGACCCGTTCAGTCTCTGTGTGGCTATTCTGTACGTTTACAAGAGTTTGCCATTAGGAATTCATTCAGGGAGTTTTCATAATTGCCTTGTAACAGGATATGGTGATTACCCAGTGGGTTTTTCAGGAAATAGTCGGCCGGTGTATTCATCTTTACACGTACTTGTGTACGGCACATATTGATGTAATTGGTGTTTTCGGTCAGAGTTCCGGTAGACAGGTAATATTCGTCCAGGCATTCGCCACCACATTTCACAATGGTGACATCTCCTTCCGGTAGCAGTCCTTGAATACCGATGCCGCTTTCTGTTTCAAAGTGATTGCGGATGATGTAACGTTCGGTCTGTTTCATTCCGATTGTGCAATGGGCCAATATAATTTCGTTGTTACGGGCGTTTATCATCGAAGGATTTGCCATGAAACCCACTTTCCCAGTCAGTGCTTTAGCCACTAGTAATGTAAATACGGATTGTAAGTCGCCTTCACATCCGGCAATGATCCCTTCGTCGTTCAACATGGCAAGGGCAAGACAGCCCGTAGTGCCTGTACGCTCTATCAGTTTGAAGCAGCTCACTGTCACTGCACTTAGTTTTTCTTCTTTACAGATTCGCTTAATGGCCCGATAGAGACGCATGGCTTTAATCATATCTTCGGGAGTGCCTTCGCGGCAAGCCAGTGCCTGTGAAGCCACAGCGGCACACGAAGCACCGACTTCGTTATCCTTAATCCGGTCATATACATCATAAATCCGTTCCAACGGGATGTCCAGATACTCGATTCCCCAACGTCGCTTTGCGAGCAGGTAGTCCACATTGCTTGCAATCAACCAGGAAGAGGGAGTGCCGATCACCCCGATGCGGAGTCCTACCAACGAACGCTGCGCCTTGAAATTGGTATATAGTACCTGTATTCTCTGGACGATACTCATAAAGTCCCCGTGGAGGATCTCACTCTTCATGCCCCGGCCGCGCAACCAGGAAGAGATTTCAAGCGCCGCCGCCAAGGAGTTTTGCATTCCGTCGGCCAGAATAATGGCAGGGCGGGGGAGCGATTCAAAGCATTGCATGACCAATCTTTCTACCCCTCCGGTAGCTATGAAAATAATGCTGAAATCATCTTTTGTCAACTGGTGGATGTCCCGGTAATCGACAAACTTCACGGTGAAATATTTTTCCAGTTCACTAAGTACGGCTTCGTGCGAACTACGTATAGTTACCTGCTTATGCAGAATCGATGCAAATGTGATTAGGTTTATGGTCATTATGTTATCGTTTTAGGTTTGTAGTTATACAAATGTATCGTTTTCCGTTGAGATTATCATAACGTTTTTAACCTTGATAAGGTTTTTAAAGTTTTTATGTCTTTGTGTCCGATTTATTATGTACATTTGCCGCTCATATTTATTAATTGACCATTATATAATTAAAGATTATGCCAACCATATCGATTCGCGGAACAGAGATGCCTGCATCTCCTATCAGAAAGCTGGCTCCCCTGGCAGATGCTGCCAAACAGCGGGGACTCCATGTATTTCACCTGAATATCGGACAGCCTGACCTGCCCACTCCTCAGGCCGCGATTGACGCGATACGCAACATCGACCGCAAGGTGCTCGAGTACAGCCCCAGTGCCGGTTATCGTAGCTATCGCGAGAAATTAGTAGGATATTACGAGAAGTTCAATATCAACCTGACGGCAGATGATATTATCATTACTACCGGTGGCTCCGAAGCGGTGCTTTTCTCATTCATGTCGTGCCTCAATCCGGGAGATGAAATCATAGTTCCCGAGCCGGCATACGCCAACTATATGGCTTTTGCCATTTCGGCGGGAGCTAAGATACGTACCATTGCCACGACAATCGAAGAAGGGTTTTCACTTCCGAAAGTAGAGAAGTTCGAAGAACTGATTAACGAGCGTACCAAGGGGATCTTGATTTGTAATCCGAACAATCCGACCGGTTACCTGTATACCCGCCGTGAGATGAACCAGATTCGTGATCTGGTGAAGAAATACGATCTTTTCCTTTTCTCCGACGAAGTCTACCGTGAGTTTATCTATACCGGTTCACCTTATATTTCGGCCTGCCATCTGGAAGGAATTGAAAATAATGTAGTGCTGATTGACTCCGTATCCAAGCGTTATTCCGAATGTGGTATCCGTATCGGTGCCCTGATCACGAAGAACAAAGAGGTGCGTGATGCTGTAATGAAGTTCTGTCAGGCACGTCTGAGTCCCCCTTTGATCGGGCAGATTGCTGCTGAGGCCTCGTTAGATGCTCCCGAAGAATACTCGCGTGAAACCTATGATGAATACGTAGAGCGCCGTAAATGCCTGATTGACGGACTGAACCGTATACCGGGTGTGTATTCTCCTATTCCTATGGGTGCTTTCTATACAGTAGCCAAACTACCGGTCGATGATTCGGATAAGTTTTGTGCGTGGTGTCTGTCTGAGTTCGAGTACGAAGGGCAGACTGTGTTTATGGCTCCTGCTTCCGGTTTTTATACTACTCCGGGTTCCGGAAAAAATGAAGTCCGCATTGCCTATGTGCTCAAGAAAGAGGACTTGACCCGTGCACTCTTTGTTTTGCAAAAGGCATTGGAGGCTTATCCGGGAAGAACAGAATAATACTTGTACATGTCGTTCACTCATCCACATAATCAAAGCAATTCAGTTTCCTCTTCCGGAGCGAAGGGGAAATTGAGGCTTTCTTATTTTCTTGCCCGTCGGATTTATCGTGATACGGATGGTGGAAAACAAGTTTCCCGTCCTGCCGTTGTGATTGCCATGATTGGTATTGCCATCGGTCTGGCGGTGATGATCATTGCCGTATCCGTTGTGATTGGATTCAAGAGTGAAGTACGCAATAAAGTAATCGGATTCGGTTCGCATATCCAGATCAGTAATTTCGATGCGGTAGGTTCTTACGAGACTCACCCGGTTGTGGTGAATGACAGTATGATGGTCGCACTTTCTGCCCTTCCCGAGGTAAAGCATGTGCAGCGGTACTCCACGAAGCCGGGAATGATTAAGACAGACGATGCTTTTCAGGGGATGGTGCTCAAGGGAGTCGGCCCGGAGTTTGATCCCACCTTTTTCCGTGATCATCTGATAGAAGGAGAGATCCCGGCTTTCAGTGATACGGCCTCTACCAACCAGGTAGTGATATCGAAAGCAATAGCCGACAGGCTGAAATTGAAGTTGGGAGATAAAATCTATACCTACTTCATTCAGAAAGACGTGCGTGCCCGCCGGCTGACGGTGAAAGGCATCTATCAGACAAACTTTTCCGAATATGATAATCTCTTTCTGCTGACCGATCTGTATCTGGTGAACCGTTTGAATAACTGGGCTCCCGGTCAGGTGAGCGGGGCGGAATTGCAGGTGCGTGATTATGATAAGCTGGAAGATATCACCTATCGGATTGCTACCGATACGGATAATAAGCAAGATATCTACGGAGGTACTTATTATGTTCAAAGCATAGAGCAGATGAATCCCCAGATATTTGCCTGGCTCGATCTGCTCGACCTGAATGTATGGGTGATTCTGATTCTGATGGTCGGCGTAGCCGGTTTCACCATGATTTCCGGGTTACTGATCATCATCCTTGAACGTACACAGATGATCGGCATATTGAAGGCATTGGGAGCAAATGATTTCACTATCCGTAAAGTATTCCTGTGGTTTTCTGTCTTCCTGATTGGCAAGGGGATGTTGTGGGGCAATGCAATCGGTATCGTTTTCTGTATTTTGCAGTCACAGTTCGGACTGTTCAAGCTCGACCCCGAAACCTACTATGTAAGTATGGTGCCGGTCTCTATGAATATCTGGCTTTTCCTCCTGATCAATGCCGGCACTTTATTGACTTCTGTACTGATGTTGGTCGGACCTTCTTACCTGATAACCAAAATTAATCCGGCCGACTCCATGCGATACGAGTAATGGGGTTATCTGCGCATGAAATCACCCTTTCCGCGATAGAGGCGGTAAAGCTTCAACTTCAAGGTCTGTAACGGACGGATTATGTCAAAAACCGGCAGCGTAAAGTAGTAAGAACGGTTGTCACCCATCTCACCGGCTGTTTTGTTGATGACGTAGGCTTGTACCGAATAGCGGACGAACCACAGTAACAGGGATAACCCGACAACCAACCAGTGGAAGCTGAGGATACCGAATACAATCCCCGCCAGGCAAGCGGCATAAAACAGCAGTCGCGTACCGGTTTCCAATCCCAGGAGCCAGCGTTGCGAGCCTTTATAGAATCGGGAAGTTGCCATGTAGCTCACCTTTTCTTCTTTCCAGTCCTTATAGCGTTCCACGGGTTGCATCCGTATCACGGCATCCGGTGAGGTCTCTACCCGGGTGTTGTTTTCATTAGCAACCTGGTTGATGAACAGATCGTCTTCTCCGCGCTGCATATTCAGATGGGTAGAGAATCCCTTGACTTTGAAGAACAACTCTTTCCGGTAGGCCAGATTGCGTCCGATGCCCATATACGGTTTACCTGCCAGGGCAAATCCCAGATAGCGGAGCGAGGTGAAAAGCGAGTCGAAAGATGCCCGCTTGTGCAGCCAGCCTTTTCCTCGTTCGTAGCCGCTATATCCCAGTACGATGTCTGTACTCGATGTGAAATTACGCGCCATTCGCCGGAGCCATTGGTTGCTGACCGGAGCACAATCGGCTTCTGTGAATACCAGCCAGTCGTGTTTGCTGGCTTTGATTCCCAGTGTCAATGCCAGTTTTTTCCGGCTGATGTACCGGGCACTGTCCGGAGTAAAACTGTGATACAGGTTGGGATATTCTTCCTCCAATGCCGATAGCAAGTCTTCGCTTTCGTCTGTGGAGCCATCATTAATGACGATTACTTCAAAGTCCGGATAATCCTGTTTCAAGATCGTGGGCAGGTTGCGGCGTAGGTTTTCCGATTCGTTTCGTGCACAGATCACCACAGATAGGGGAGGCAGTTCCCGTCCGAAGTGTACTTCGTCTTTTCCGACAGCGAGGTTGTGGGTGTGTATACGGTTGTACAGTCCGAGATAGTAGATAAGTTGAATGATTAAAAGAACACCTGTAGCCGACAGTAGTATCAGTTCAGTTGTATTGAATGTGAATGCTTCCATTTACTCTTACAAGATTTTTATGTCACAAAAGTACATAATTTTTTCAGAGATTCGTCGATTTGTATCCCTCTTATTTCTTATTGTCCAGATATTCTTTTTTAAACATATCGACAAACAACAAGAACAGCGACAGCACAAGCGGTCCGAAGATGACTCCCATGAATCCGAACAAGGATAATCCGATGACTACGCCGAAGATGGTTATTAGCGGATGGGTGTCTGCCATTTTCTTCTGGAGGATAAACCGTATCAGGTTATCACATTGCGAGACGACAATTCCACCGTAAGCCGCCAGTCCGATGGCGTTTGCCCACTCGCCGGTCAGTGCAAGATAGGCGGCTACCGGAAACCATACCAAGGCTGTCCCCACCATCGGGATGATTGTGGCGAAGCAGGTCAGCACTCCTATCAGCCAGGCATTCGGTGCTCCGAAGATGAAATAACCGATCAGGGCTACCCCTCCCTGAATGACTGCAAGCAAGGGAATGCCAATGGCATTGGAACGGACAATCATATTGATTTCATGGGTTACCTCCCGGGTATTCTTTTCGTTGAAAGGCAGGATGTCGTCGATGTAGGCTTCCATTTTAGTTCCTCCTATCAACATGAAGTACAGTACGAAGACCAATACAAACAGGTTGACGGCAAAACTGCTGATGCCTCCCATCACTGCCTGCCCTATCTTGGGAAGCAGGGAGACGATGAATGAAAGTGTGTCGCTGCCCAGCACATCATATCCTGTTTTTGCTTTAATGATTCCCGCTAACTCTTCGACAGGGGTAATGATGGCCTGGGGATCCAGGTTGATATCCTGCAATTTATTGACCAGCATCCATACAATCAGCGAGATGGGAACCAGGAAGCACAGAATGGCTTCTCCTGTGATCAGCAGTGCTGCGAAGCTTCGTTTCATTCGTGCACCGAGATAGATCATCTGTTTGCGTACAAGGATATAGATAGTGAGTGCCCCCAGTAATCCGCCGAGGAAGGGAGTGATTTGCCGGAACAAGATAATGCCCAGTCCGATAATGATAATAATCAGAGAATATTTCCAATATTTTTCTTTCATAATAAATAAAAAGGAGAATAGAGATTCCTCTCTATTTATAACATTACACCAATTAAAATGTTTCGCTCCTAAGGCAGATCGAGACTGAAAATAGTTTGTCCCGGACGGCTTTCCCGGATGGATAAGTGTCCGTCATGTTGCCGGATGATCTGTTTGCAAAGACTGAGCCCGATTCCGCTTCCTTCCGTTTTCGTTGTGAAGAACGGAATGAAGATCTGTTCCCGTATCTCTTCCGGTATGCCGGGGCCATTGTCTTCTATCTCGACCTGCAGACGGTCTGCCCGCCGTACGCGGAGAATGATTCTTCCGTCCGCCTGTCCCTCGAGTGCCTGCATCGCATTTTTCAGCAGATTAAGAAAGACTTGTGACAGTTGATTGGGATCACCATCTGTTTCTATCGGGTCCGGCACGCATTGCAGCATGAACCGGATGCCGCGTTCCCGAAAGTCGCTTTGCAGCAATTCTTCAAGATTGCGGAGCATCTCGGTCAATGCGAAGCGCCTTTTTTCCGGATGGGGGAGATAGGACAGATGCCGGAATGACTCCGTAAACTCCATCAGCCGTTCGCTCTGAGCCTGTATAATCCGTAGTCCGCGGGCCGATTTTTCGTTGATATCCGGACGTTCGGACAAGGTTTGTGAGAGTGAAAGGATCGGTGCGATGGTATTCATGATTTCATGCGTCAGCACATGCGTCAGTTTGCTCCATGATTCGTTCTCCTTATCGCTCAATTCATCGCCGATGTCTTTGATGGACAAGATGGTGATGGTTTCGCCGTCCA
>ERZ772858.3297-NODE-3297-length-10059-cov-2.547581_pt1 | contig 10059 bp, 9 predicted proteins | sample MGYA00512136_ERZ772858 | MGnify/ENA primary metagenome ERZ772858 (study PRJEB29015, sample SAMEA2737726) | human gut metagenome | biome: human gut; feature: human-associated habitat; material: faeces | place: China | collected 2012 ...
TGAATATCCGGATGCGCTTCCATCAGACGTTCCACTCCCTCCGGAGCAGCAATGATAGCCATGAATTTGATCTTCTTTCCGCCATGCTGTTTGATAAAATCAACAGCAGCAACAGCAGAACCACCTGTAGCAAGCATAGGATCTGTAACAACGATCAGACGTTCAGAGATTGGGCTTGGCAGTTTGCAGTAGTATTCGTGTGGCTCATGTGTCTCCTCATCACGATACAGACCAATATGACCAATCTTTGCAGTCGGGACTAAAGCCTGAAGACCGCTTACCATTCCAAGACCGGCACGTAAGATTGGTACAATAGCAAAGTTCTTGCCTGCAATCTGTGGTGTCATACATTTTTCAATCGGTGTTTCGACTTCCACATCTTCTAATGGAAGGTCTTTTAAAGCCTCATATCCCATTAACATAGCAATTTCTTCTACCAGCGCACGGAATTCAGCAGTTCCTGTATTTTTGTCTCTTAATCGGGAAATCTTATGCTGAATCAGTGGGTGCTTCATCTCAATTACATTATTCATTTTTTGAATTCCTCCATCAATTTTCTGCCCCCTATTATAACGAGTTTCTTGTTTGGAGACTACCCCTTTTTTTAATAAAAGAGACTTTCAAATGAAATTATTAAAAGTTTGCTGAGTTTTACTTCAAGCATTTCATGCAATAAATAGGTGGCTTGAGTTTTATAAGATATTAGAGTAAAGTAATATTAAAAGAAGTCAAGAATTTTTACAGTCACTGTTCAAGGTAGCTGTGCCCTCAATGGCATAAGATATGAAGTGGTAGAGAGGTGGAAAAATTATGAAAAATTATTCAGAAGATCCGAGCAGACAATATCATATTCAGGTAGCAAAAGGAGAAGTTGGACGTTATGTGATCATGCCGGGAGATCCGAAGCGCTGTGTTAAGATCGCACAGCATTTTGATGATCCGGTTTTGGTAGCAGATAACAGGGAGTATATTACTTATACAGGAACATTGGACGGAGTAAAGGTAAGCGTTACATCTACAGGTATCGGTGGTCCGTCAGCATCAATCGCTATGGAAGAGCTGTATAAATGTGGAGCAGATACTTTTGTAAGAATTGGAACATGTGGCGGAATGCAGACAGAGATTAAAAGTGGTGACGTTGTAATCGCAACAGGTGCGATCCGTATGGAAGGAACATCCAAAGAATACGCACCGATCGAGTATCCTGCAGTAGCAGATCTTGATGTTACAAATGCATTGGTTGCAGCAGCGAAAGAGAAAAACTTCACACATTATACAGGTGTTGTTCAGTCTAAAGACGCATTTTACGGACAGCATGAGCCAGAGAAAATGCCGGTAGGATATGAACTTATCAATAAATGGGAAGCATGGAAGATGATGGGATGCCTTGCATCTGAGATGGAATCAGCAGCAATGTTTATCTGTGCATCTAAATTAAGAGCAAGAGCAGGTTCTTGTTTTCTTGTTGTTGCAAATCAGGAAAGAGAGAAACTTGGTCTTGAGAATCCAGTTGCTCATAATACAGATATGGCAATCCAGGTAGCCGTTGAAGCAATTCGTAAATTGATCAAAGCAGACCAGGAAAATAAATAAGAAAACTGGTAGTAGCATATGAAAGAAAAAGAGGTGGCTGTAATGGAACAAGTTATGATTGAAAAACTGATTGATATAGCGATTGAACAGCTTGAATTTTCCTATACGCCTTATTCGAATTTTAAAGTCGGAGCGGCACTTCTTACAAGAAGTGGAGAGATTTATACAGGATGCAATATAGAAAATGCATCCTACACACCGACCAACTGTGCGGAGAGAACGGCATTTTTTAAGGCGGTAAGCGAAGGTGTTCGTGACTTTCAGGCAATCTGCATTGTCGGTGGCAAAGACGGAAAACTGACGGAGTACACTGCACCATGCGGTGTATGCCGTCAGGTCATGATGGAATTCTGTAATCCGGAGACATTTCAGATCATTCTTGCAGTGGATAAAGAACGATATGAAATTTATACTTTAGAAGAGCTGATGCCTCTTGGGTTTGGACCATTAAATTTGGTATAATATATACGAATTAAAAGCTGACAAAGGAAGGAGGATTTAACAATGACAAGGGAAGATATTATAAAATTGTCAAAGGTGGAATTGCACTGTCATCTGGACGGATCACTGAGTCGGGAATTTGTGGAAAAGAGACTTGGGAGACCGGTAGGAAAAGCAGAACTGAGCGTGTCAGATGACTGTACAAGTCTTGCAGAATATTTGGAAAAGTTTGATCTGCCGGGACAATGTTTAAGAGACGAAGAAGGTCTTGAGGAAGCCGGATATGATGTGCTCAGAAGCATGAAACAGGAGAATGTCATTTATTCTGAGATTCGCTTTGCACCGCTTCTTTCAGAGACAGAAGACATGAATTGCAATAAAGTGATCGAAGCAGTTTTAAAAGGTCTAGAGAGAGGAAAAAAAGATTTCGGAATCGAGTTTGGTCTGATCGTGTGTGCGATGCGTCATCATAGTGAAGAGATGAACTGGCGCATGATCCGCACAGCAAGAGAATATCTCGGCTCAGGAGTGTGTGCAGCAGATCTTGCAGGTGCGGAAGCCTCCTATCCTATGTCAGAGTTTAAAAATCTCTTTCAAAATACCCATAAGATAGGAATGCCATTTACAATCCATGCAGGAGAATGTGGAAGTGCTCAGAATATTATAGATTCTGTGGAGGCCGGTGCAGGAAGGATCGGTCATGGAATCGCAATGAGAGGACATAGTGATCTGATCAAAGAACTTGCCGGAAAAGGAATCGGAATTGAGATGTGTCCGATCAGTAATCTGCAGACGAAAGCAGTAGCAGGGCCGGAGGAATATCCGATCAGAGAGTTTTTGGATGGTGGATTAAAAGTAACGGTGAATACAGATAATCGAACCGTCAGTGATACAACCATGACAAAGGAACTGGAATTTATTCAGAAAACATACGGAATTCGAGATGATGAAATCCTGTGTTTGATGAAAAATGCAGCAGATGTAGCTTTTGCAACAGATTCTGTAAAAGATAAATTGTACCGGATGATGGGGGAAGCTTATGGCGCATAAGTATTTACACGAAATGTTACCGGTTTTCAAGTTCAGAAAACAAAGAAAAGGAGAGTGAAAATTATGTATAAGAAATTAGTTACATGTCTTGAAAGTGTAAGAAAGAAGGTCGATTTTAAACCAGAAGTAGCACTGATTCTCGGATCCGGACTTGGAGATTTTGCAGATGGAATCAAGATTGAGCAGACCATCGATTATACAGAGATTGAAGGATTTCCGGTTTCTACAGTAAAGGGACATAAAGGTCGTTTTGTATTTGGTTATGTAGAGGATACACCGGTTGTGATCATGCAGGGACGTGTTCATTATTATGAGGGATATAAGATGTCAGACGTTGTTCTTCCGACACGTCTGATGGGAATGCTCGGGGCGAAGAAGATCCTTCTTACAAATGCGGCAGGTGGATGCAATCCATCTTATAAAGCCGGAGATTTCATGATGATCACAGATCATATTACAACAGGAGTTCCAAGCCCACTGATTGGACCGAACATTGAGGAACTTGGAACAAGATTCCCGGATATGAGCGAAGTGTACAGCAAGCGTCTTCAAGATGTGATCCGCAAGTGTGCAGCGGAGTGTGGCGTTGAGATTCAGGAAGGTGTTTACGTTCAGTTTACAGGACCGAACTATGAGACACCGGCAGAGATAAGACTTGCACAGAGCTGGGGCGGAGATGCAGTCGGAATGAGTACCGCATGTGAAGCTATGGCAGCACGTCATATGGGAATGGAAATCTGTGGAATTTCCTGTATCACAAATATGGCAGCAGGAATTTCAAAAGTGGAACTGAACCATAAAGAAGTACAGGAGACAGCAGACCGTGTAGCAAAATCATTTAAGGAACTTGTTACAAAGGTCGTTGTAAACATGTAATGGGGTGTGACTTTTATGAAAAAATATAATCGAACTTTTACAATTGTGATCGATTCATTCGGAGCAGGAGCAATGCCGGATGCTGCAGAGTATGGGGATGCAGGAACAGACACAATGGGACATATTTCTGAGTCTGTGGATGAATTTCATATTCCGAATCTTCAGAAACTTGGAATCGCCAATTTGCACCCACTGAAACAGGTGGCACCGGTAGAAAGACCGATGGGATACTATTCTTTCCTGAAAGAAGCAAGTACCGGAAAGGATACGATGACCGGACACTGGGAGATGATGGGACTTCATATCACGAAGCCATTTAAGACATTTACAGAGACGGGATTTCCAAAGGAATTGATTGACGAACTGGAAAAGAGAACAGGACATAAAGTGATCGGAAACAAGAGTGCCAGTGGAACAGAGATTCTTGATGAACTTGCAGAAGAAGAGATTGCAACAGGTCATATGATCGTCTATACATCTGCAGATTCTGTATTGCAGATCTGTGGAAATGAGGAGACATTCGGACTGGATGAACTTTACCGCTGCTGTGAGATCGCACGTGATATTACGATGAAAGATGAGTGGAAAGTCGGACGTGTTATTGCAAGACCTTATGTTGGAAAGAAAAAAGGTGAGTTCAAGCGTACAAGTAACAGACATGATTATGCGCTGAAACCATACGGAAGAACAGCACTTAATGCACTCAAAGATGCAGGATATGATGTGATCTCAGTCGGTAAGATCTTTGATATTTTCGATGGAGAAGGTTTGACAGAATCAAATAAATCTAAGAGTTCCGTTCACGGAATGGAGCAGACGATTGAAATTTCAAAGAGAGACTTCAAGGGCTTGTGTTTTGTGAATCTTGTAGATTTTGATGCATTGTGGGGACACCGCAGAAATGTAAAGGGATATGCAGAAGAACTTGAGAAATTTGATGTGAAATTGGGAGAACTCCTCGGAGAATTAAAAGAAGATGACCTCTTGATCATCACCGCAGATCACGGAAATGATCCGACTCACACAGGAACAGATCATACAAGAGAAATGGTTCCATTCTTCGCATATTCTCCATCTATGGAAGGATGCGGAAAACTGCCGGATTCAGATACATTTGCAGTGATCGGAGCTACAATCGCAGATAATTTTGGTGTCACGATGCCAAAAGGAACGATTGGAATATCTTTATTAAGTCAATTAAAATAGTACAACTGAAATAAAAACACCACAGAAGGAAATAAAGATCTCCTGTGGTGTTTTGTTTACAATTTGGTATGTATATTATTCATCTAAAATCGAATCCATAAAAGAAATAATACCAGCTTCCACCTCATCTTTGATCTCATCATAATTATGAATCTCATGGCGGTAACCAGAATAAACACGAGTTTTTACTGTATGTCCAGTATCTACAAGCCAGTTGGTAACTTCATAAATACCTTTTCCATATTCACCAACAGGATCCTGATCTCCACCGATATTATAAATCGGAAGATCAGAAGGAATCTTGCCAGCCCATTCGGTACCAGTGATCGCTTTCATCATCTGAACAAAATAAAGCAGAGATTGATTTGTAGTTGGCCGGGTAAATGCATCAAATGGATCTTCTGCATGATCTCGCTGAACATAAGGATCAGAACAGATCCATTCATTGCCTATGGAAATATTACCACAACGTTCACACATCCAGCCCATTAGATCAGCAGTAAAGGAAGGGTCAGATTCTTTCCCTTTTCCTTCAGCTACAGCAGCCAATAAGGCAGATTCAGCTTCTGTAGCACCACGGAAATGACCAGCTGTACCACAGATTGTGATTCCTGCAAGTTCTTCTCCATATTTTGCAGCAAAATCTCTCGTAATAAAAGATCCCATGCTGTGTCCAAACATAAAATAAGGAAGATCAGGATACATTTTGCTGACGATTTCTTTTAACTTATGTTCATCTTCCATCATCGTATGGAAACCAGCATCACCCCAGTCACCCCAGGTATCGTTATACATTGCAGTTTTTCCATGTCCAACATGGTCATCTGCAGCAACGATATACCCTGCATCCATAAATTTTACGATCATATGGAAATAACGACGGGAATGTTCACCAAAGCCATGGATCACCTGTACAATTCCTTTTGGTTTGCAGGCAGGTACATAAACCCAACCTTGCACCTCATCACGGTCATTAAAGGAATGAAAACTAACTTCATGAAGCATACTAAGCACCTCCAAATCTGTAAAAACTAATATGCAAGCAAAGAAAAGACGAATCAACATATTAGTTATATAAAATTGTATCTGAATATATTATACTCCAGATTAAAATGTACGTCCATAAATACAATCATATAATAGTTGAATTTCAAGAAGAAAATCGTTATAATATTAACGGACATAAAATAAGATTAATTTTTGGGAAATGAAGGAGAAAATAATGAGTAAAAAACCAACAGTCCTGATGATTTTAGATGGATATGGATTAAATGAAAACAAAGAAGCCAATGCAGTAGCAGAAGCAAAGACTCCTGTAATGGATAAATTAATGAAAGAATACCCATTCGTAAAAGGAAATGCATCTGGAATGGCAGTAGGACTTCCAGAAGGTCAGATGGGTAACTCTGAAGTAGGGCATATGAATATGGGTGCAGGACGTATTATTTACCAGGAGCTCACCAAGATCACAAAAGCAATCGCTGATGGCGATTTCTTTGAAAATAAGGCACTTCTTGCAGCCTGTGAAAATGCGAAGAAGAACGGTACAGCTCTTCATCTGATGGGACTGGTATCTGATGGTGGTGTACACAGTCATATTACACATATTTATGGAATTTTGGAACTTGCAAAGAGACAGGGGCTGGACAAAGTATATGTTCACTGCTTCCTTGACGGACGTGATACACCTCCGGCATCTGGAAAAGAATATGTTGAACAGTTAGAAGCAAAGATGAAAGAAATCGGTGTAGGTGAAGTTGCAAGTGTTTCCGGACGTTACTATGCAATGGACCGTGACAACCGTTGGGACCGTGTAGAAAAAGCATATGCAGCACTTACACGCGGCGAAGGTGACACAGCAGCATCAGCAACAGAAGGAATCCAGGCTTCTTACGACAAAGAAGTAACTGACGAATTCGTAGTACCATTTGTAGTGACAAAAAACGGTACACCGGTTGCAACTGTAAAAGACGGAGATTCTGTGATCTTCTTTAATTTCCGCCCGGATCGAGCAAGAGAAATCACCAGAACCTTCTGTGCAGATGAATTTGACGGATTTGACAGAGGAGAACGGATCAAGACGACTTATGTATGCTTTACAGAGTATGATGAGACAATCCCGAACAAGACCGTTGCATTTGTAAAAGAAGGTATTACCAATACCTTTGGCGAATTCCTTGCAGCAAACAACATGACACAGGCAAGAATCGCTGAGACAGAAAAATATGCACATGTTACGTTTTTCTTCAACGGCGGAGTAGAAGAACCGAACAAGGGAGAGGACAGAATCCTTGTCAAATCGCCTAAGGTTGCAACTTACGATCTGAAGCCGGAGATGAGTGCATATGAAGTATGTGACAAGCTTGTAGATGCAATCAAGGCTGATAAGTACGATGTGATCGTAATCAACTTTGCTAACCCGGATATGGTTGGTCATACCGGTGTAGAAGCAGCAGTGATCAAAGCAATTGAAGCTGTTGATGAATGTGTAGGGAAAGCAGTTGATGCAGTGAAAGAAGTTGGTGGACAGATGTTTATCTGCGCTGACCACGGAAATGCAGAACAGCTGATCGATGAAGAGACAGGAGAACCATTTACCGCTCATACAACGAACCCGGTTCCGTTCATTCTTGTAAATGCAGATCCTGCATATAAGCTTCGTGAAGGCGGATGTCTTGCAGACATCGCTCCGACGCTGATCGAGCTGATGGGAATGCAGCAGCCAGCAGATATGACTGGAAAATCATTATTAGTAAAATAGTAAATATATTTGCCCGGAATCATGAAAATGGTTCCGGGTGTTTTGTTGTCAGAAGAGCAAAACATACTGCAGGAGAAAAGAAAATATGCTGCATATAAATCTGATCTACTCTTTTTGAAAAGCATCGAAATGGAAAAATGCATGAAATGAAAAACAAAAATTCAAAAAAACATATTTAAATCAACAAAAATCACGATATGTCATATTTATATGCAAGAATTGGTTGACGAAAAATCATTTTTCCTATATACTTACTACTTGTAGTGAGTTTTGATGTTGTCAAAACAGCTGAAAGAAATTGCAGATGGCAGATTTCGGAAGTATAAAGTACGGCAGGAAACACACAATGATTAGTTGATGATTATGGGAGGTTTTCAAGATGACTGCATATAGAGATATGAGTAGAGAAGAACTGCTTGAATTAAAGAGCAGACTGGAAAAAGAATTTGAAGATGTTAAAGGAAAAGGTCTGAAACTGGATATGTCCAGAGGTAAACCGTCCAAAGCACAGCTTGATCTTTCTATGGGGATGATGGATGTACTTAAGAGCACATCAGATCTTGTCTGCGAAGAAGGAGTAGATTGCCGTAACTATGGAGTGATCGACGGAATCAAAGAAGCAAAACAGCTTCTTTCTGATATGATGGAAGTACCGAAGGACAATATTATCATCTTTGGTAACTCCAGCCTGAACGTAATGTATGATACTGTTGCAAGAGCGATGACACATGGTATCATGGGAAGCACCCCTTGGGCAAAGCTTGACAAGGTAAAATTCCTTTGCCCGGTACCTGGATATGACAGACATTTTGCAATCACCGAACATTTTGGAATTGAGATGATCAATATTCCAATGACGTCGGATGGACCGGATATGGATCTGGTAGAGCAGTATGTGGAGAATGATCCGGCTGTAAAAGGTATCTGGTGTGTACCGAAATATTCTAACCCACAGGGAATCACTTATTCTGATGAAACCGTACACCGTTTTGCGAAATTAAATCCAGCGGCAGAAGATTTCCGTATTTTCTGGGATAATGCATATGGAATCCATCATTTGTATGAGGATAAACAGGATTATCTGATCGAGATTTTGATGGAATGTAAAAAAGAAGGTAATCCGGACATGGTTTACAAATTCTGCTCTACATCCAAAGTAAGCTTCCCGGGTTCCGGTGTAGCTGCAATCGGTACTTCCAAAGCAAATATTGCAGATATTAAAAAGCAGATGACCATCCAGACCATCGGTCATGACAAGCTGAACCAGCTGCGTCACGTAAGATTCTTCAAAGATATCCACGGCATGGTGCTGCATATGAGAAAGCATGCAGACATCCTGCGTCCGAAATTTGAAACTGTATTGAGCGGACTGAAAAATGAGCTGGGCGGACTGGAGATCGGAAGCTGGCTTGAACCGCGCGGAGGATACTTCATTTCCTTTGATTCACTGCCTGGCTGTGCAAAAGCAATCGTAGCCAAAGCAAAAGAAGCGGGTGTTGTTATGACCGATGCCGGTGCAACATTCCCGTATGGAAAAGATCCGCAGGATTCCAATATTCGTATCGCACCGTCTTACCCGACACCGGAAGAGCTGAAAACGGCAACAGAAATCTTTGTACTGAGCGTAAAACTGGTAAGTATCGATAAGATTCTGGAAGATAAATAAAAATTTGAGAAAACAGAGCCATGGCTGACTTTAAATGAAGTTGGTTATGGCTCTTTTTATTGGAAAATTGGTTGAACGGAGAAAAAAGAGATGTTATACTGAAATACATAGAATGATGAGTCAAGGAATAAATGGACACAGGCAGAGGAGAATACAATGGAAGAAAATGTTTTTATGACGGGAGGGAAAGCTCTTACACTGGAGGATTATCTGCAGTATGAGAGGCAATCTCGGAGAAGAGCTTCCGGTGATGGTTTACCGTCTGCTGGAATATTCCCTGAAAGAGGAGCTGATCGGACAGTTTGGAAAGGAAAAGCAGATTGAGATTTTCCGCAATGCCGGACGCAAGGCGGGAGAATATTTTGCAAAGAAAATGCTGAATTTGGATCAGCCGCTGGATCAGTTTGTGGGTGAACTCCAGAAGAAGATGGCAGAAATGAAGATTGGAGTACTCCGTATTGAATCA
>ERZ772858.3298-NODE-3298-length-10052-cov-10.502751_pt1 | contig 10052 bp, 10 predicted proteins | sample MGYA00512136_ERZ772858 | MGnify/ENA primary metagenome ERZ772858 (study PRJEB29015, sample SAMEA2737726) | human gut metagenome | biome: human gut; feature: human-associated habitat; material: faeces | place: China | collected 2012 ...
ACTGCCGAAGATGTCAGCACAGGCGGCGCCATGCTGTGCGCCGCAGCCGGCGATATCACGCAGCGGATGAAAAAAATCCTGTGGCAGCCGGATCAGGCGTTTGTTCTGACCTCCGGCACCATGGCGGTGGGCAGCGATTTCCGCCGTTTCAAAACGCAGGCAGGATTGGAGAAGGGACACCGTGTCATGGAATCCGTTTCTCCATCCCCCTTTGACTACCGGAACAACTGCCTGCTCTACCTTCCGCAAATCCCGCCCAGCCAGAGAGTGGAGGATACGGATGTGTACTTTAATGAGCTGACTGCCGAGCTCGTCGGACTCATCAAAGCAGCTTCCGGTCACGCGCTGGTGCTCTTTACCTCCTACGCAGCCATGTCGGCTGTGAAGGAGCGGCTGCGGGAGGCATCCCTTCCATTCCCACTGCTGACGCTGGGCCGCAACGCGCCCCACATCATTGAACAGTTCCGGCACACGCCGGGAGCGGTGCTGCTGGCCACCGGCGCGGCATGGGAGGGCTTTGATTTCCCCGGCGACTGTGTATCTCTGCTGATCATCCCACGCCTGCCTTTCGCCTACCCAGACGCACGAAAGGAACGGGAATTGGAGAAGTATTCTTCCCTTCACGCATTCATCCGTGAGGTAGCTGTACCGGAGATGCAGATCAAGCTGCGTCAGGGCTTTGGACGAGCCATCCGCACGGAGAGCGATACCTGCGTCATCGCTATTCTGGATGAACGGGCCTGCCGTGGGCGCAGATACGCCCAGGCTGTGAGTGAGGCATTGCCGGAAATGCGGAGGACCGGCAGCCTGCGGGAAGTGACAAGGTTTCTGCGGGAGAAAAAGCCGGAGAGCTATTTTGAGGTAGAAAGATGATCGACGCAAAGAAAGAATTGCAGTATCGGCTGGCAGTCAGGATGCTGGAGCATCTGGCGGAAATCGGCCTGCTGAGCGCGGAAGAACTGTCTTACGCCAAGAGACTGGCCAGAGAGAAATATTCCCCGCAGACTGTTTGGGAATAGTGCTGGATATTCTGCGGATCGTGTGGTAGCTTGTGTGTTGACAAAAAAGATACAGGGAAGTGAAAAACATGGCACAGGTAAAAATCATCGCGCCGCAGACGCGGGAAGCGGAACATCTGCGGGTGGCAGCCTACTGCCGGGTCAGTTCGGACTCCAAGGATCAGCTGCATTCCTACGCCGCCCAGATCCGCAATTATACGGAAGAGATCGCCCAGCATGACGGCTGGGAGCTGGTGGATGTGTATGCCGACGAAGGGCTGACCGGCACCCGGATGGATCAGCGGGATGACTTCAACCGGATGATGGCAGACTGTCGAAAGGGCAAGATCGACCGAATTCTGGTGAAGTCCGTATCCCGCTTCGCCCGGAATACCAGAGACTGCCTGTCCGCCCTGCGGGAGTTATCCACCATGGGCGTCAGCGTCCGGTTTGAAAAAGAAAATATCGACACGAAAACGCTCACCACCGAACTGATGGTGAGCGTTTCCGGTTCTCTTGCCCAGCAAGAATCCATCTCCATCTCCGCCAATCAGAAGATGAGCTATCAGCGGCGGATGGAGCGTGGGGAATTTATCACCTGCACCGCCCCTTACGGATACCGAATCGTAAATAGGAAAGACCTTGAGATCGTCCCGGAGGAAGCCGCCACGGTGCGCTGGATCTTCGACGCATACCTCAAGGGGCGCAGCTCCGGATGGATCGCGGAGCAGCTGACGGCGAAAGGCATCCCCTCCCAGTCCGGCGCGGAATGCTGGAGAGAAACGGGGGTTCGATACCTGCTGACCAATGAAAAGTACATTGGAGACGCTCTGAGCCAGAAATCCTACAGCTGCGGCTTTCCCTTCGTGCAGAAACGAAATCACGGGGAACGCCTGCAATACTACACGGAGAACTCCCATCCAGCTATCATCGACCGGGACACCTTTGAGCGGGTGCAGGCACTGCTGCAAAAGAAAGCGCAGAAAGAGAAAAAGCGCAGAGAAAAAAGCCCTCTTGCCTTAAAAATCGTTTGCGGGAACTGCGGGACGGTGTTTCAGCGCCGAAGCAGCCAGAACGGATATGTGACATGGGTCTGCCGAACCCACGACCGCCACGCCGCAGACTGCCCTGTAGGACGCATCCCGGAAACGGAGATCCATGCCGCCTTCCTGCGGATGTACCACAGGCTCAAAAGCAACGCGGACATCATTCTGGCCCCGGCCCTCCGGCAGCTGAACACGCTGGACACGATCCTGCGGCAGAATCATCCGCAGTTGCTGACCATCAACCGGGCCATCGCGGAAGCGACAGAAGAAAGCCATAAGATCAGCACTCTGCGGGCCAATGGTTTGCTGGACGCGGATATCTGCGCCGCCCGTATGAATGCCACCAGCGCCAGACTGGCGCAGCTTCGCGGAGAACGGCGCAGGCTGACAGAGAACGAAGCGATAGACGAAACGATGGACGCGCTCCGCAAGGTGGAGCAAACGCTTCTCAACGGACCGGAACGGCTGGACGGCTTCGATGAAGAGCTGTTCGGACATCTGGTGGAGAAGATCATTGCAGAGTCTCAAACCCGCATCCGCTTCCGGCTTTACGGAGGCTTGGAACTGACAGAACAATGGGAGGTGGCGGCAAGATGATCAACCGCAAGGTGTTATACGGGTATCAGATCCAAAATGGCGCGTTGGAGATCGTGCCGGAGGAACAGCGGACTGTCAGCATGGTCTTTACGCTCTATAACGCCGGGGCTTCCTATCAGGCCATCTCGGACGCCTTGAACCGGCAGAGTATTCCGTATTGCCGGGAAGTGCCGCTCTGGAACAAGCATAAGGTAAAGCGCCTTTTGGAAAATCCCCGTTACACCGGTAAGGAGGGATACCCCATACTGGTGGAAGCGGATATTTTCCAAGCGGCGCAGGAAAAGACGGCGGAAAAGAATGCCAGGAAGCAGTCCCACGGAGAGAAGCCTGCCATTGCGCGGTTGGCTCCATACTTCCGCTGCGCCTGCGGCGGGAAGATGACCCGGCTGGGCGGCGGCTGGCAGAACAGCGGCAAGTTGTATCTGAGATGCGAAGGCTGCGGGAATACCGCGGTCATGGACATGGATGCGACGGTAAACGGGATCGTCCGTCAGTTCCGGAACCATGAACAGCCCAGCTGCACCGCCTACACGCCCTCTGCGGAGGTCATGCGGCTGGACAATGCCATCAACCGGGGGCTGGAGCAGCCAGACTCGCCGGAAGCGGTGATGGCGCTGATCCTGCAGGGTGCGGCAGCGCGGTATGCCTGCTGTCCAGAGCCGTCTGCCGAATCTGAGCCGCCAGATAGTCTGACAGAGGCGGATTGGAGACGCTTCCAACGAGCGGTTTCCCATATCACCATCTCACAGGATACCGAAGTAACTCTTATATTTACGGATAAAAAAGCGACAGGAAAGGATGAATGATCCATGGAAGCGACAGCAGCCACCTTAGAGCGGCGGGTGCGGGTGATCCCCGCAACCAGAAAACCGGAAGAACTGCACAGAGACCATGACGGAAAAATGCGCGTAGCGGCCTACTGCCGCGTCTCCACCGACAGTGAAGAGCAGCTCAACAGCTATGAGGCGCAAAAGACCTACTACACCCAGAAGATCCAGGACAGCCCGGATTGGGAGATGGCAGGGATCTATGCCGATGAGGGTATCTCAGGCACCAGCCTGAAAAAACGGACGCAGTTCAACAAGATGATCTCTGCCTGCAAGCGGGGACACATCGACCTCATCATCACCAAGTCCCTCTCCCGCTTTGCCAGAAACACGGTGGATTGCCTGGATACGGTGCGGCTCCTGAAAGCAAACGGCATTGGGGTGTACTTCGAGAAGGAAAACATCAACACCCTCACGGAATCCAGCGAATTTCTCATCACCCTGTTCAGCGGCTTCGCCCAGGCGGAATCCGAGTCTCTCAGCAAGAATGTCGCGTGGGGAAAGCAGAAGAGCGCGGAGGCGGGAAAGGTCACCTTCCAGTACAAGAAGATGCTGGGATACCGGAAGGGGGCGGACGGACAGCCGGAGATCGTACCGGAGGAAGCGGAGATCATCCGCCGCATTTACCATAGGTATCTGGACGGCTGCACCCTGGGACAGATCAAGCGGGAGCTGGACGAGGACGGTGTTCCCACCGCACAGGGTGTAGAGCGCTGGTCTCCCTCCATCATCCACAATATCCTGACCAATGAAAAGTACATCGGGGACGCCCTGCTGCAGAAAACCTATGTGACGGACTGCATCAACAAAAAGGTCAAAAAGAACCGTGGTGAACGCACGATGTACTATGTGGAGAACAGCCATCCGGCCATTGTCTCAAGGGACCTGTTCAATCAGGTGCAGCAGGAGATGACGCGCCGGTCCAGCAAACGGAAGGTGCTGCAAAAGAGCGGAAAAACGGAACTTGGGAAATACTCCGGCAAATACGCTCTGACAGAATTGTTGGTGTGCGGCGAGTGTGGCTCCCCCTACAAGCGGGTCACATGGGCCAGAAATGGGAAAAAGCGCATCGTGTGGCGCTGTGTCTCCCGGCTGGAGTTCGGTACAAAATACTGCCAGCACTCTCCGACACTGGATGAAGGCAGGCTGCACAGCGCCATCCTCGCGGCCATGAACGAGTACGCCGCCATCCGGCAGGAGGTCTGCCCCGATGTGCTGGCCATGGCGGAGGAAGCCAGGCAGGCGTTATCTCAGGCCGGTGCACGGCTGCTGCAGCTGAAGAAGCGTATGGATGCGGTGAGCCGGGAGCAAAGCGATGTGCTGGATCGGCTGCTCGTCAACATGGCCGATACCGAGCTGAATGCCAGAATGAAAGCGCTGACGGAAGAAAAGGAATCCCTTAAGGCGCAGATCGCGGACGCGCAGCAGGTAGAGACTGATCTGGAGGAACAGGCTGCCAGACGCCGGCAGATGTGGGACAGCATCATGGAATGCGCCGCAGGCTATACAGAATTTGACAATGAGCTCGTCCGGCAGGTCATCCAAAAAATCACGGTGGAGGATGCGGAAACCATCCGCATCCACTTCAGAGACTCGGACGAAGTGCTGGAACAGGAATTATAAAAGGAAATGGGGATGAAACCAATGGCCATTTTTCTAACAGGCGATACGCACGGCGACTTCAGCCGCTTCCGCCCGGAGGTCTTCTGGGAACAGGAACGCTTGGCCAAAGAGGATTATGTGATCATCTGCGGGGACTTTGGCGGTATCTGGGACGGCAGCGACACAGAGCAGAAGTGGCTGGACTGGCTGGAGACCAGGTCCTTTACCACGCTGTTCGTCAGCGGAAACCATGAAAACTATGATCTGCTCCGCAACTATCCAATCAGCCAATGGCACGGCGGCTTGGTACAGGCCATACGCCCCAGCGTCCTGCATCTGATGCGGGGCCAGCTTTATAACATCTGCGGAAAGCGGATATTTACCATGGGCGGCGCCAGCAGCCACGATATCCGGGACGGCATTCTGGAACCGGATAATCCGGACTATGAGCGAAAGCTGCGGCAGCTCAACGCCGCAGGCGCTCTCTACCGAGTCAATCACCGCTCCTGGTGGAAAGAGGAACTGCCCGGCGAGGACGAATACCGGACCGCAAGAGAAGCACTGGACAAAACGGGTTGGGACGTGGACTACATCATCACCCACTGCTGTCCCAGCAGTGTCCAGGACACCTTCAGTAGAGGATTGTACCAGCGAGATGCGCTGACAGACTTCTTCGATGAGATTCGGGAACGCTGCAGATTCCAGTACTGGTTCTTCGGGCATTACCATGAGAACATGGTGGTGGAGAAAGAGTTCGTAATGCTCTATAATCAGATTATCCGACTGAAATGATGAGTGGAGGCGCACTGGCGATTGGCTAATGTGTCTCCACTTTCTATTTAAGTAAGTTTTTTACAAGCTCAGGCATAAATCTTTGTCCGGGTTCACGAATAGCTTTCCCGACTACGTTATGCCATTGTGTTGACGCAGGCTACGCCCAAGACAAAAAACAGGAGGAAACAAACATGACGATTGATAGCGCAAAGGATCTTCAAATGAAAGGCTCGTAAAATTGGTCTATTGGAATTGACGTTTTATGTATTTTCACGTATACTTAATTTACAGATTCACGCGCACATTTACAGATCATTCATCCGTCATCACAAGATGCTGGGGGTTCGAATTGCAAAACGGAAAATCGAGCCTCAAAAGCCCGCAAACCCTTGCGACACAAGACTTTGCTCCTGCATCTTTTCTGTCAACACCCGACAAAAAGCATCGAAAACTTTGGTTTTCGATGCTTTTTTGCTGCAAAAAAGCTGAAAAAGGTGTGGGTCAAAATGTGGGTCAACTGCCTGACCCACACCCTGACCCACACGGGGAATTAAACTGTACCCAAGAAAATGGACACGAGATTTTGACCCATGGCCCCGTTCGGCGGACACGCATTTGACCCATAGGGGCAGTCAGCGGCTTTGCCGCCTACTGCCAGCTCATGCCCCATGGGTACAACGAAATGCGCGGAAAGAACCAAAGAGCACCGGAGAGGAAATTGTCTCCTTTCCGGTGCTCTGCTTGCCTGCGGGACTTATCGAATCTGCGCCATGAAGCTGCCCATTTTCTCCGCGGCCTTTTGCTGCATCTGTCGTGTGGCGTGGGTGTAGGTGCGGAGAGTGAATCCGGCGTCGTAGTGACCCAGCATCGAGGATACTGTTTTGACATCCACGCCGTTTTGGAGTGCCAGGGTCGCGAAGGTATGTCTGAGGTCGTGAAATCTGATGTGCGGCAGCCCGGCGTCCTTCAGTATCTTCTTGTGCAGGTTTACGACGGAGTCTGGGTGATACATTTCACCGGTCCTGCCGGACGGGAACATCCACGGATTGCTGGGATGTTTGGCGTGCTCCTGCTTCAGCAGCTCCACGGCATCCTGCGGGATAGACACCTCGCGGATGGAATTTCCGGTTTTAGGCTGGCCTAGAATGAGGTTCCCCTCTGTGTCCCAGCTGGCCTGCTTACTGACGGAGATGGTGCAGTTGGTTTCGTCGAGGTCGCTCCATTGGAGTGCGACCAGCTCGCCCTTTCTCAGTCCACTGACCAGTTCCAGATAGAACATCGGCAGGGCATTACGCCGCTCGGCTGCATTTAGATACGCGCTGATGTGGTCTGGATGAAGGATTTTCATCTCTTGTTTTTCAATTTTGGGGATGATGCAATTCTCCGTGGGATTGCTGAGAATGAGTTTTTCCTTCACCGCCCGGTCAAGGGCGTTGTGCAGCATCATGTGGATACCGCGCACAGTGGAATTGCTCAGTCCGGGTTTTTCCTTTTTCTGTACTTTTCTCAGCCGCCCATTGCTTTGCAGATCGTTGTAGAGCTTTTGCAGGTCACGGGTGGTGAGCTTATTCAGCGGGATATCCCCGATAGCAGGGATGATATGCTGTTCGATGTTCCGGTGGTAGTAGTTCATGGTGGATGGGCGAATGTGCGGCTTGGCATACAAATCAAACCACGTCCGCAGCCAAGCGGCAACCGTGTATTCATCGGCGCGGCCGACGTCCAATGCATGGCTCTCCTCAATGGCTTTCTTTAGCTTTGCCTTGCATTCCGCCTGCGTCTTACCCAGCACATTTTTGATGATGCGCTTTCCGGTTTCGGGGTGGTAGCCCGCTGTGTAGCGACCCTCCCAGCGACCGTCTGCGCGCTTGCGAATGTTGCCCTCGCCGTTGGCGCGTTTTTTAGCCATTCATGATCATCTCCTTTGCTTTTTCTTCCTCGTCGGCATCGAAGGAGTAGGGCGCTCCCAGCTCTCCAGCGATGCCGGCTGCCAGCTTGAAGCCTGCCGTGAAGCTCATCAGCTTGGCTTCGACCAGCAACGCGTTCTGTGCGTCCAGCAGCCGCAGTAGTTTCTTACGCTCCGTGGCGTCCATGTCCCGCCGCAGTTCCTCTCGAGCGTATTCGACCTGTGCGTACAGTTCTGGATGCGGCTGCCGGTCGAAGCGCTTTTGCAGGGCTTTCATGTAGTCGTACATTGCGGCACCTCCTTTTGGCAACCACAACACATACCACAACTCCGCGCGCAAAGCTACTGTTTTCCAAAATGTTTCTTTGACTATTGCGGCGCAAAGAATACGTTTCCAAACCTGTTCACATGTGCATCCGCATCGAGCAGCCTTTTTTCGTCGCGGGGAGTGTACTGCGCTCATCCGCCAGCAGCTTCACGCCGGGACGGGTGGCAACGTAGCGAGTGCGCTGAGCCAGCTTCGCGGCGTTCTGTCCGCCCTTGAGGTAGGGGGAGATCAGTACGATCCGGGCCACGTGTCATCCGGCTCTATGCGCTGCTGATGCACCGCGCTCTCAAAACTCACTTGACCGTTGGTGCGCTTCACCTCATCCACGGCGTAGGCTCGCAGCTCCCGCGTGTGGATCGGGTCGACGCGGAAGTACGCGGCGATGGTGTGGCACAGCATATTCAGTTCCACCGCGCACTTGAAAAGAATACGGCAGAGCCGATTGTTGTTGTCGTCCAGCGTGCCCTGAATGGCGGTGAGGATGGCCTGAGAGATGTAGGTCGTGTTGTCCTCCGTACCGAGATAGCCCATGTAGAACCGCAGGGCCTTATCTACGAATTCACTGCGGCTTTGACAGTTATCTGCTTCCAGCCAACCGTCCATGCGGCTGATCACGCTGGGGCGCAGCCAGATCGTGGTGCTTTTCTTGTTATCATCCATAGTTCTTCTTTCCTTTCTGTGTCGTCGGTCAAAATCGCCGCAAAGCCCTGCAAACACGGGACTTTGCCGGATGACCGACTGCGATTGTTTTGGAAAACCGCCAAACCGACTGCGGTTGGCGTTTCCCTGAAAAGCCCCGCACTGCGGGGCTTTGTGGGCGGGCTGCGGGCGCTTGCGACTGCGGCCCTTTATCTAGTGCTTTTATCGAACGGGTAAATAGGGGGCGAAACCCTCCGAAACAGGGCACGGCCGGGAGGGAAATACCTATCCCCGGAACGGTATTCACCGGGCATTTTCACACATCGCCCACAAACGCCGCAACGTTCGTTTCAAGGGACTGCGGCGAGTACACACGCCACCCCAGCCCCCAACCGCGCACACAGCGGCTCACACGGCGAAACACAGGGCGCTTTGGATGGGGGTGGTATCACTACCCTCGGAGCGTTTTGCGCGGTTCGGAAACCCTGCGTGGCCGGGTGTCAGAACGGCAAACTTTGCCGCTTTTGGGCCCTGGTCGGTGGCGCTCCCGAAGAACGCAGAGAGCCTGCGGGACAGCGATGCGCTTATGCGCGTCGCTGTCTCGAGGCGTCGCGGCCCCGCTGGGCTGCGTGATCCCATTGCTGTTTCTCTTGCCGCACCGATGGGCTTCGCGGTTTTGCTCAGCCGCATCGTTGGCGCACAGAAAATTGAGCGTCTGTTCTTTAGTTACAGCGGTGCGGTTTTTGAACCGCTGTTCGCGTCGATCCATGCGAGAAACTTATCCTTTGGGACAACGATCCGGCTGCCGATTTTGAGCGCGGGGAAGCCGTCACTGTGTGCCAGCTCGTAAGCGCCGGCGCGGGAGATCCCGAGCACCGCAGCGACCTCCACGACGGAGAGCATCAGCGGCAGCTTGTCATAGCTTGTGTAGGTGGAATGTTTCATCATTCGCTTCCTTTCCTCATGCGCCGGGCAGCATATCCATCGCGGACAGCTTGCGCTGAACTCGCTGCCGTTCTGCTGCGCGCTCGACTGCTGCCATCTGACGATTATGGAAAAGCTCCACGGCTTCACGAATTGGTCTGAGAGTATAGCGCAGATTGCCGTTCTTCTTGATGCCTGACCTCGTCAGAACGGAGGTCGGCTCGGTAGAGATGAGACCTTTCTCCGCGAGCGCATCGACGTACCGCATGACCGTGTTCTTTGCGCGGCCAACAGCATTGCCGATCGTGGTATAGCTCGGCCAGCATTGATAGGTGCTGCGGCTTTCAAGACATCGGAGATAGGCATACACCGCGATCTCACTTGCGTCCAGCCCGAGCGAGAAGATCTCGT
>ERZ772858.3300-NODE-3300-length-10051-cov-21.914166_pt1 | contig 10051 bp, 10 predicted proteins | sample MGYA00512136_ERZ772858 | MGnify/ENA primary metagenome ERZ772858 (study PRJEB29015, sample SAMEA2737726) | human gut metagenome | biome: human gut; feature: human-associated habitat; material: faeces | place: China | collected 2012 ...
CACTCATACGGAATTTGTCCTGATCTTCCAAATAGGAACCATCACACCACTTCATGACCAGAACCGCTATGCTGTTCTCTCCGTCCCGAAGGAGGTCGGTGATATCAAACTCACTGGTCATATGAGAAACCTGGCTATACCCTACATAAGAGCCATTGATCCATACATAAAAGCAACTGTCTACTCCTTCAAAATTCAAGAAAGCTTTTGGTGCATTTTCATCTTTGTGATAAACAAAGGTATGTGCATATGTTCCACATGGAATATCCTGTGGTACATACGGTGGATCAAATGGGAACGGATACCTGATGTTTGTATACTGATGTGTGTCATATCCTGCCATCTGCCATACACTCGGAACCTGAATCTCATCAAAATTTTCTGTATCATAATCTTTCTCAAAGAAGGGTTCCTGAACATCATAGATACTGTTAAAATACTGGAACTTCCAAGTTCCGTTCAATAACTGCATTCGGTCTGACTCTTCCCTGTGCTCCACCAGGTTATCCATTCTTTTGGATGCCGGAATAAAATAGGCTCTGGCTGGCATTGTATTTTCATGCAGTACGCTTAAATCCTCATAATAACGTGGTACAATCATAAATAACTCTCCTTTAATACATATACATTTTTTTGCACTTTGTTTTTCCACAGCAAACCTTGTCTTTTACTTTTATGTTTACGCTTCTCTGTTTTGCTATATATATCTTATCCTAATCTGCAAAACATGTCTATGAATTGGATTAGACAAAATATGCACTAAATGCTACAATAACAAAAAAGGAAAAGAGGTGCTACCATATGTATATGAATACCGGTTATTTAAACCACTCCCATATGGATTTCAAAGACAAAAGTCGCCCACTGGTTGTAGGAAGTTGCGGTACTTACCGCCTTTCCAGCCATCCAAAGTTACCAACCTACCGTCCAAGGGGACGCCTGGATTATCAGATTATCTATATCACTGCTGGTTGTGGGCATTTTCATTTTGACAATATGGATAACGAAACGATTGTCCCCGCCGGTAATATTGTACTGTACAGACCGAAGGAACTTCAGAAATATGAATATTATGGAAAAGATAAGACAGAAGTATACTGGATTCATTTTACAGGCAACAATGTAAAAAATATCCTACGGCAATATGGATTCCCGGATAAAGAGCGTGTATTTCAGGTCGGAACCTCTATGGAATACGAACAGATTTTCAAGCGTATTATCATCGAGCTTCAGCGTTGCCAAGATAATTATGAGGAAATGCTTGTCCTTCTGCTCCGTCATCTTCTTATCATCTTTCATCGGGAACTGACCAGGGAACATATCTCGAAAAATGAATACCTGGATCACGAGATGGATAACGCAGTTACCTTTTTCAGTGAAAATTATAACCAGAATATTAGCATAGATGATTATGCTGCCTCACGTGGAATGAGTGTCAGCTGGTTTATCCGAAACTTCAAAAAATACACAGGTTCTACACCAATGCAGTTTATTGTGGGAATCCGAATTAACAATGCCCAGATGTTACTTGAAACAACAACCTATTCCATCAATGAAATTTCTAAAATCGTCGGGTATGATAATCAGCTTTATTTCAGCCGGCTTTTCCACAAGCTGAAAGGATATTCCCCAAGAGAGTACCGAAAGATAAGAAACAAGTTCTAAAATCCACAATATCATAAATCCAGTTTCCCCTCCAAAAGAGGATGACGCTCCATAAGCACCTGACTTAGTTCCTTGCCCGGCTGCATTTTATGCCACTTTCGGATGCACTCCCTGCAGCATGTTGCTGTTGCGTGCTGGGCAATAAATACTGGATGTCCACGCATTGGTGTCTGTTTGCCATCATTTACTATATATGCCGGAGCTTCTCTCTTTGCAATAAAATCCTTTGCATGTTGTCTTATTGTATCAAGACCTTTTTCATTTATGTAATCAATATCTTTCTGCTTCAGATGGAAACTGCTTCGAAACTTGGAATTATCCAGTCGTTCCAACAACTGCCTATACCATTCATTCTTCGTCATATCATCACCACAAATCGTATGGTTTCATGGTTTCTGAATTTCGATATTCATGTTTCTCATAATATCCTATCAGCTTACCCTCATCTCTGAGTGCCACCATGTAAACATCTTTATTCTGTTTCTCATTATGAAAAGTATAAACGATATTATGGCTTTCATCTGCTGCAAACCAGTCCACTACCTGCTGTATTCTATCTCTTGATTTCGAATTATGGCAGTCTAACAGGCTTCTTCCGATAAGTTTGTCGCCGCCTCGCTTCGCATAGCTGGTAACAGCTGCCGGATTCATGTAGATAATCTCATGTTTGAGATTGCATATAACAACGGATGCCCTGTCCTGATCAACAATACTCTTATAAAAGCTGACATAGGATTTAAACTTAATTACCTTTTCATTATCCAGCCTCTTTTGAAGTTGTGGTTTCTTTTTTCGATAATAATCGTATATCTCTCCATCAGGTATCCAGATTTGTGCCTCATTTATCTTATCAAGTACAGCTTCAACAATCTGTTCATCTGCCAGTAAATCAGGTACTTTATCATGCTCTGTTACATACTTTTTGTATTCTTCATACACCCATTCTGTAATCTTATCCTTCTGCTTCATCTTTAGATTACTAAATTGTTTGTTCATCTGTAAAATCTGACCATCAATCTTTTTATGTATTTTAGTTTTCTTACTTTTTGCCATCTTCAGCTATCCTTTAAAACTTCACTATTTCCGGTTCATGGGTAAATGATGAGAATGTGACTGTTGCATTCTTGAAATAGAATACCTCGGTATTTCCATCATCTGCTGAGTACATATTCTGTAAAGATGGATAAGCATCAAGCATAGACTGTCTTGCTTCTCTTCTGTCATCTTCTACAAGTTCTCCGGCTACACGAAGCCACTCACCATTTTTAAATGCACAGATTTCTACCTTCGGGTTTGCGTGAATCTGTTTTGAAACATCCTTTACCTTGCCAGTTTGAATATACAGCTTTCCTTCAAAAATGTGTGCTGTTCCAAAAGGTCTAACTCTTGGCTGGTCGCCTTCCACTGTTGCCAGATAATATGTCTCTGCTTCTTTTAAAAATTTAGCTACTCGTTCCATAATGTAAGCCTCCTGTCGTCTTTTATAATTATTTATTTTGAAAAGCATTCATCTATTTCGTTTAAAGATTCTTCCTTTACATCCATAACGTTTGTTAATAAAAATCTTGTAACTTTCAATGTTTCATCAATAATTTTTTCTCTGTTATCAGAATACTTAATCTTCATCAAAAGAGAATATAATTCAATCTTATTAATCATATTTAACATATTTGTTGTTTCATCCAATTTTTCCTGTGCTTCTTCATCTGAAATCATAATGCACCTCCCTTATCTGTCGAACTTTATTTTCTCTTAATATTCATAACAAATATCGGATCAGCCTTCACAATATCCATAATCTCATCTCTGGTAGAATCATCAATATCCACATAAAACATGCCACAGTACTTGCATCTCTTTAACGAATACTTCTCTTTATACAGATGCTCATCACACACCAGACAACGATTCAGTTCACTGCATTTTCTGTATTTATATAGATTATTACTTCGTTCTAACTGCTCTTTTTTAGGTTCAAGGCTTTTCTTATATTTGTCAATGTTATCTCTTTCAATTTGTTCCGCAGTCTTTCTGCTCTCCTGCAATTTCTTAAAATCTTCAAGTGACTCTGAATAATCCATGCAATGACTTGAACCTATGCATTTACCCGAATAATTTGCTTTCCATCCACATTGTCCATCACGATAGTGAATGCATCTCGCCTTATGTCTCCGTGGATCATCCTCCTGTTTCTTCGCATATCCCACATGCCAAGGTGTATCAGGTAATCTATTATTTTCTACCATGCTGCCACCTGCCTTCCTCAATTTACAATGTGTCTCTACTGCCATCCTGCCTGTTTACCAACTTCATCCCCCACAACAAATCCAAGCAATGCAGAAAAATAGTTGATATTCTTAGTCATCAATCCCATTACACAAATAACAACAATTGCTCCATTGCCTACCCATATAGCAGATTTCCCATGATTATGATTTTTCCTGACCTTATGTAACAACCACTGAAGGAAAATAGTAAATATAAAAAATCCTATAGCATATAATATTATTTCCAACATAACTTACCACCTTCTCTCAGATTTCGTCCGGTTTCAAGAAATGTCCACAATTACATCTGACATATGGATCATATTTACCTAATCCACCCTTCAATTCTCCACCATCTCTCTTAGGGCATTTTATATTATGAGAACTGATATACCAATTCATCAAATCAACAGTAAGATATTTTGTTTCTTTGCAGGCTTTATTAGAACATTTCAAGTATGCTGTACCTCTAGCATTCTTTGCGAGTATCATATGATTCTTACATTTTGGACAAAACTCCTTTTCTTCAACAAAAGCTCCAAGACCATAATTCAATATAGAACCATTATCTTCTAAATTGCCACTGCTTGCAGCAAAAGAATTAGTAACAAGTTTACTCTTCTTATTATCCAGCTTTCGTATGTTCTGTCCTACAACAACTGTTTCTATGTCCGTAAGCGCTTTTATCATTTCTACAGTATTCTTGCCTTTAATTCTAACCATAGAATGTACTACTGTGATCATTGATGTTGTCTTATCTACTTGGAACTTCCATTTTGCCGTAGGTAATCCATACCATACCACTTCATCATCAATTATAATCAATGGAAATGTCGCATTTTCTGTTCCAACACAATATTCTTTCCATTGTTCCGGAAGTTTAGCATAGTCATTTGATTTCATCTTAATGTAAACACCTCTGCTGTCTGCTTCATCAAGTATTTCAAACACTTGATGTTCAGTCTCTCTTAATTCTCCACTTGGAAGCGATACTACAGTCTGCCATTTTGCCTTTTTCATATCCTGTTCAAACATCGAAATTGCATCCTGTTCATTCATAAAGATGTTGATCATTCTGCCCGGATTTACAGATTCAATATAAGGCTGGAGTGTTTTATCATGATTATCTATTACCTGATGTTTTCCGTTCTTAATATGCTGCAATAACTTATAGAAAATATGATTTGTTCCTTTGAACACATTTTCCCAAAATCTTGCATTTGCAACTGTAATCACTTTTCCTTTGCCTCGTGTAATTGCTACATTAATCAGACGGACAACCTGATTAGGCTCTTTTCCCATCAGATATCCCACTGCACTCTTAGGATAACTTTCTACTGCATCAAAAACTATCACATCAGATTCCGATCCCTGGAACTGATGTACTGTTGCACAGCTCACATTGGTCGTTCCATTCGTATAATAATCCTTCAGCATTGCACGAATTAATCTAACCTGAGCTGCATATGGAGTAATAATACCGATGGTCTCAATATGATTCTGCTTAGCCTTAACAGCAGTAGAAAACGAAATAACCGCACTAAGTATATTAAATCTTGAACCATCTGTATTCTTATCCGCCGCACAATATGTTCCTGCCAGATCTATTAAATTTAATGCATCTCCTGGCAGAGGAGCACTCTTAATAACTAAATCATTATCTCTCTTTTTCTTTCCATTTATTACCTCTGCATTATCCTTCAACAATCTGTTATAAATAAATTTGCTAGGAAATTCTGAGATTGCCGGAGCCATTCGTCTTTGCTCATTCAACATGACAAGCCAAGGATGCCAATACATATTTCCCTTTCCATCCACAATCTGCAAGTAAGAGAATATATCCACCTGCAATACACGGGAATCAGGACTCTGCGAAATAGGTGCTAACTGCCTAAAGTCACCTACACACATAAACTTTTCCTTTGCCAAAGCTGCTGCCGCAATAACCTGTGGTACATAAGCCATCGAAACCTCATCAAACATTACAAGGTCAAATTGTCGTTCTTCAAACATAGGATCAATCGTGGCTCTTGAAATAGTTGTTCCGATTACCTGTGCTCTCTCTACATATTTTCTTTCCTCTTTTCTTATCTCGCCACGGATTTCCTTAATTTTATGTTCTACCTCGTCATACTCTTTGGACTTCATCTGATTTTTTGCTCGCAGTTCATCTCTTTTTGCCATCAAATGTTCCAGCTGCCTTGCATAACTATCGCATTTACTAAGTGCATAATTGAATGATGTAGCATATGGATTCTGAGAAAGTTCATCGTCTCTTACATATCCAAAACGCAGAATCTTTCCATCCTCCAAAATAGACTGCTTGTCCGTTCCAAGCATTTTCACAACCTGCTTAATCACACCATCGACTGATACATTACTGTGAGATACAATAAGAACAGACTTACCCTGTGCAATATAACTGTTTGCAATCTTTGCCATTGTATATGTTTTACCTGTTCCCGGTGGTCCCCAAACTGTCACAATATCATCTGTCTCAAGTTTGTGTTCTACTTCCGGCTGTCCTTTCGGTACATTTGCAATGTCTGTGTCAGTTGATAAATCCGGTCCCTCTTCCATTATTTTAATTGCCAATTTGTTAATATTAGGATTAAGGGAATTCATCTTCTTGTCTAACGCTTCAAGAAGTTTCCAAGGCTCTACCATCAGATATGCTGAGCTTACCTTATCATTCAGATCTCTGTCCAGCAACAAAAGTATCTGAAAATCTTCGCAGGATAAAACCGAACCTACTGCTCTCAACCCACCTGCTGCCTCTACTACAACCGGCGCATCATCAGGCAGATGCAATTCTGTTTCCATCTCAAATAGATAAGTGTAGATTCCTTTATCACTTTTGACCAGTTTGTTTCCATTTACAATTTTATATTTTTTACCTTTTCCTTGTTTCAGGTAATGAATTTCTCTTCTTAATGCATCAGAGTATTCTTTTATATCTGATGAAGTATATGCTGGCTGCTCATTAGTCGCAGACATACTGCTTCCATCTGCCATAATGGTATTTGTACTTTTTGCTCCATTGTCCATTGTTTTAACAAGCAATCCAACAATATCAATTGTCCTATTATACTCTGCTTCTGTCATATGACACACTGCTACCTGCATCAGCATAGTTGTCTTAGATATGTTAATTTTATAGGATGTCGTAATTCTCTTATGATTGCTGCACAGAAAAACAAATTCGATTGTTGAACCACTTATAAATATTTTCTTATCATCTTCCGGAATACTAATCGTTACATTCTTCGACCTATCATGTGTCAATAACTCATAATCCATTCTTGAAGAATGCATCTTCCCAAATTTATCCGTAATAATGCACTTCTCAAGAACCGAATCCACTTCCTCACCCTTATTAGCATAGAGAAACTTAAATGATGCTTCTATTCTATCTGCAAACTCCTTTATTACAGGCAATGTCATCTTAAAATGTGAATCATTGAAATTCTTTGAAATCACGGACTGATATGCACTCTTTACTTCGGAATTTACTCCTTTGTCTACAAATGCCAGTCGCATTACATCCAATACATCATCCCTGACACTACTCTCAATCGCCTGTGCCATTAAAAATTTCTCGATATTAGAAAGTCCCATTTTAAGCTCTCTTTCGCTCTTAAATGGGACTCCCTTCATAGCCTCTCCAAGCCCCGCCTGAAAAAGCATCTGCATAATATTCTTTTCCACTGAATAATCGGCAAATAAATCATTGCACAATGCGACACACAGTTTTCTATTCTGATATATATCGTATCCGTATCCTTCTGTCATTTTCTCAAATATCTTAACCATTTCTGCTGTATGCCACATAATGTTCACTCTCCAATACTTAGTATATTCTAATCCAGTAAGTTCCCACCTTCTCATTTGGAATCTGCTGGACTTTAACTGCTCTGCTCTGTCCTCCTGCTGCAATCTTTGCAACCATAGCTGCAAGCTCTGACCGTCTTAGTTTCGGAAATAAACCATCTATCCGAAAATATAATTTATTACGACCTTGCTCTATCTCTTGTGTTATATATGCTATCAGCTGACTTCTACTTCTAAATGTCAGCCTGTTTCTTTCAAAATAATTATATTTTAATGAAATGCATTTCGGCATCTCATCTTCAAAGCTATGTGTTCTGCTTATAATCTCATCTGTTACATTGAAATAATCATATGCAATTCTTCCCTTGGAAGTTCCAATATCCCATGTCACATCCACCTGATATGGACTCCCATCAATATCAATAACATTCCAAGCATGGTGTTCTTTCTTACCATTTGCCTCTGCTTCTCCGGTAGCCACAATACACTTGATATCCACCGCATTCAGCAATACTTTTACAGCTTTGGCAATTCCCTCACACTGGGCTTTCTGTTTTGCAAAAACTCCTACAATGTTATGTGAGAGAACTACTCTAGCCGGTTCGTCCATGTCTGCGCCTTTAAAATCATATTTCACATTTTTACAGAACCAGTCATGGACTCTTACTTCTTTCTCATAATCTGTGCCTTCTGTCAGTTTTAACTGTGCTGCCAGATTATTCACTGCATTTCCTATGTTACGGTTGTACTTTCGAACAGTTTCCCTGCTGTAAAAATACTGTGGACAGATTGCTGTATGACCAAATGCATCCGTTGCCCAGTTACAGGCCGATTGATTGATATAGTATATCAACGGATTATCCCTCGTCATTGCCCGGAATATTTTGTTGAATACTTCTTTTGATAACTGCCCTCTAATTGGAATAGGAATGACATCCTCATGAGCCATCAGCCCATTGTAGAAAGCCTTGTAAACAGCCTGCTCCTGCTTATTCAGTTGTGCATAATAGTAGCGGTCTACAATCACATCCGCTTCCTCCTCATTTTTAACGATAAAAAATCTGATCTGATTTACTTATTAACTTACCAATGTATTTCAAAAATCAAGTTTCTATTTACAGTTAGTTGTTATTTAATTTAATATCATTTAATATATCACACCAAGTATTCACACCAACATTTGCATAGTTCTCATTAATCGCATACTGACTAATAAGCATCTTATAATATTTATGCTTAACAATATTTAAATCATTGGCATTTATAAAATTATCTATTATACCTTCATCATACAAATTAGTTAATACATAACGTAATGCCTTATCACTAACATAATCAGCTAATAATCCCCTTACTATTTTAGGATTATTCAGTTGTTTCCTGTGTTGAAACAATATCCTTTTAACAAGTGTAATTTCTTTTTCAGCTTCTTCATTGCAAGAACTGGATATTATATTATCAGTACTATTTGCTTTATGTGTGTTATTAACAAAACTATCATTTTTCTCTAATAATACATGTTTTGCCATTAAACCTTTATCTCCCAACTCAATCTCGTATAGTACTGAATCGCCTTCTTCTATTTTTTCTTCATGGGCATGATTATTAATCATCGAATTGTGTAAAAAAACTTCCTCACCATCATCTCCTGTTATAAAACCATACCCTTTGTTATTATTATACCATTTAATTTTTCCTCGTTTTGCGTCAACGTAAGTAGTACTATTATCCATGTCTTGTCATAAAATCTCCTTGTTCAAAATCTATCATTATAATTCTTAATCTTTATTTATCCACATAAGCTATGACCACTGTGACATCATCCCCACAGCCTAGCTCACTCGTTTCCTTTAACCACTTTTCCAGGTTATCTCTGACTGTCTCATATCCGTGCTGTCCTATCATTTCATAATACTCTCGACACGTCTTATTAAATTCTTCTTGACTGACATAACTATTAACAAAACCATCCGTTGACAACATATACATATAAGGTGCATCCTCATCTGCATTTTTTCTTCTTACAGATGCAACAGCTTTTCTCCAGGCGTCCACTTTAGAAAGCGAATGGGTTTCCGTTCCAAGGAATTTTTCTGGTTCAACTAATGGCGAAATTTCATCTGCTGTAACATAATTAATATCTCCATCACCTATCTGAAATGAGAATACAAAGGTATCTGTAATCAGCATACCCAGAAGTGTAGTTCCATACAGAGAGTAAACCTTTTTCCAATCGGTATTACCTTCTTTGTCTAATACGCTGCCATCTTTGTTCTTATAAAATGATT
>ERZ772858.3303-NODE-3303-length-10042-cov-7.306198_pt1 | contig 10042 bp, 10 predicted proteins | sample MGYA00512136_ERZ772858 | MGnify/ENA primary metagenome ERZ772858 (study PRJEB29015, sample SAMEA2737726) | human gut metagenome | biome: human gut; feature: human-associated habitat; material: faeces | place: China | collected 2012 ...
AAAAATGATTGAAAACTATCGCAAATTGATGTATTATGCAATTATGACAGTTGTACTTTTCAGTTGTGTACAACAAACTGTCGCATCTGACAGTTCCACGGAGGGAATTTTGGTGAATTATACAGCCAAACGTTATCTTTTTGAACAAAGCACTGTTCGGGAATTCTTTTCCGGCGCGTATTATGACCTGTTTCTGGTCATCCGGGGCAGCGGTGTGTTCCGGTGCAGCGAAGTGGTGCTGCCCGCCCAGCAGCAGAATCTGATCATCCTCAAGCCCGGGCAGGGTGGCAGACTGGAATATGCCGGAGCCTACGGCCCGCTGGAGATCATCCGGGTGCAGTTGTCTCCCCAGATGCTGGCGCAGTTGTCGGATGAGGACACTGACTTTGAAAAAAGCTTCAATGTGGTGCCCTTCCGGCAAGTGGCTGTCCGGCCGGACAGCCAGATCTATATGCTGCTGAAGAATCTTGCCCGGAAACTGCTGGTGCTCCCCCAGGAGAGCAGCCAGTTCGGCGCGGCGGCGTTCGAGCACGGCATCCTGCAGATGTTCGTGGTACTGGCACTGCGTGCCTGCATCCATGCCGAATTCCACACCGCTTCGGTCAGCCGCCACCACCTGATGCTGGATGAGGTATTCCTGTTTATTCAGGCGCACCTCACCGAGGAACTGACGTTGGATCGTCTGGAAAAGGAGTTTTTCGTCTCCCGGGAGCATATTGCCCGGGAATTCAAACGCCAGACCGGCCAGACCGTGCACCGCTACATCGTAAAGGCCCGGCTGGACCGCTGCTGCACCCTCATTGAGCAGGGCCTCCCCATCACCGAGGTGTACAAGACCAGCGGTTTCGGGGGCTACAACCACTTTTTCCGCGCCTTTAAAAAGGAGTACGGCATGACACCCAAGGAATATTTCAGCACCACCCGGCAGGATGCCCGGGGATGAGCCTTTGCAAAAGAAGTCCCGGCTGCAATTTTTGTGCAGGCTGAAACGTATTTTATATAAAACGGCAGCTGCCGTTTTTCAACGAACGATCTCCATTGCTGACAGGAGGGAAGCTCTATGAAACTTTCTGCTGATTATCGTGCCCTTGCGCTGGATGCCCTGCGTGGCAGATGGAAGACAGCTGTTCTGGCCGGACTGATCGCCAGTTTGCTGGGAGCCAACATTGTGAGCAGCTCAGACAGGGTCATCTCCAACATGAGCCAGAACGCCAACGGCGACACCCCGGGGTTTGCCGGGCTGCTTTCCACCGGCAGCGGCGGCGTGCTGGCGGTTCTCGTGGTCTGCATCCTTGCCTGGGCAGTGTTCACCGTCATCGTGAGCGGTGCGGCGCGGCTGGGCTACGCCCGGTTCAACCTGAACCTTGCAGACGGCAGGGACGCTGCCCTCTCCGACCTCGCTTCCCAGAAGCACCGCCTGTGGGACGGCTTCTGCATGAATTTCCTGCAGGGGCTTTATGTGGCGCTCTGGTCGCTGCTGCTGTTCATCCCCGGCGTGGTAAAAGCCTACAGCTATGCCATGACCCCCTATATCATGGCCGAGCACCCCGGCCTGACGGCCAACGAAGCCATCACTGAATCCCGGCGCATCATGGACGGCAACAAGTGGCGGCTGTTCTGCCTCGATCTCAGCTTTCTGGGCTGGGAGCTGCTCTGCACCCTGCCCATGCTGATTGGTTTCTCTCTCGTCTTTGCCTTCACCCACTCGGCGGATACGGTCCTTGTTCTGCTGATCCTGCTGTCCATCCCGCTGAGCGCCGGCTTTTTCTTTCTGCACCCCTACGAGGAAGCGGCCTGGGCGATCTTTTACCGGGATATCACCGCTGCACCTTCTGACACCGAGGAAATCTGAGAATGAAACATACCGCCTGCTATCACCTGCCCGGACTGTTCGAGTTCTACGAGCTCTACCGCCTGTTCCTGCCCCTGTTCCGGGAGCACCGGGAATATTTTTATGACTGGTGCGAGATTGGCTCCATCTACGGCGCTCCGCCGGATTGCATCTGGGGCGGAGGCCGCGTGGAGGCCGGGGAGCACTCCCCCGCCGAAGTTCTGGCTCTGACCCAGGAATACGGCATCTCTGCCCGGCTCACATTCAGCAATTCCCTGCTCCGCCCGGAGCACCTCTCAGACCGGAAATGCAACGCAGTGTGTCAGCAGTTTGCCAAGCGGGGCACTGTGCAGAATGGGGTCATCGTTCACTCCGAGCTGCTTTTGAACTACCTGCAGCAGCATTACCCGGAGCTTTATCTCGTATCCTCCACCACCAAGGTCCTGACGGATCTTCAGGCGTTTCAGGCAGAGGTCCGGCGGCCGGAGTTCCGGTATGTCGTGCCGGACTTCCGGCTGAACAAGTCCTTCGATGCTCTGGATACGCTCTCCCAGCCCGAAAAGGACAAGGTAGAATTTCTCTGCAACGAGTGCTGCTGGTTCGGCTGCACCGAGCGCAGGCGCTGCTACGAAGCCGTCAGCCGCAAAAATCTGGGGGAGGTCTGCGAACATCGGTGCACCGCCCCCGGTGCGCAGGAGGGCTACCGCTTCTCCAAGGCGATGGAAAACCCCGGGTTCATCGGCACTGCGGACATCCGGGAGCGCTATCTGCCGTTGGGTTTTTCCAATTTCAAGCTGGAAGGGCGCGGCCTGGGCAGCGCGCTGGTGCTGGAGTTTCTGCTCTATTATCTGACCCGGCCGGAGTATCAGATCCACGTCCGGGAGGCGATCTATCTGGACAACATGCTGGACCTCTTTTAAGGGTTGCACCACCGGCGCAGTGTGGTATAATCAGCATAACAGAGCACCCGTATGCGGCGCTCTGTTCCGTCCAATCCAAGTCAGGAGGAGATCGTTATGGAATTCACTCAGCTTATTGCACAGCGGTATTCCTGCAAAAATTTTGGTGCAGGCAAGGTAGACGCTGCAGCACTCCACACCATTCTGGAAGCCGGTCGGCTGGCACCCACCGCCAAGAACACCCAGGAACAGCGCATCTACGTCGTTCAGTCCGAAGAGGGGCTGGCAAAGATCGATGCTGCCACTCCCTGCCGCTACGGTGCCCCCATCTGTCTGGTGGTCGCCTATGACAAGAACCACACCTTTACTTACCCCGGCGAGCGGATGAACTCCGGCATGGAGGATGCCGCCATCGTGGCCACCCACCTGCTGCTGGGCGCTGCCAATGCAGGCGTGGACAGCTGCTGGGTCAACTTTTTTGACCCGGACAAGCTGGCAAAAGCGCTGGGTCTGCCCGAAAACGAGGAGATCGTGATGCTCCTTGATCTGGGCCACGCTGCCGAAGGTGCAGGCCCCCTGCCCAACCACAGCTCCCGCAAGCCTCTGTCTGAAACCGTCACGTTCCTGTAACATCACAGGGATGCAAAAAAGCCCCCGCACGTTGGTTTTCCGGCCAACATGCGGGGGCTTGTGTTTTATTCCAGTTTTCAGTTCTGCGGGTGGACGATATCCCGCCAATCCAGATCTCCACGCTCCAGACCGTGGATGAGCACCTCCGCGGTGGCGATGTTGGTGGCCAGCGGGATATTATGCACATCACACAGGCGCAGCAGGGTCATCTCGTTGGGCTCGCTGGGCTTTGCGTTGATCGGATCGCGGAAGAACAGGAGCAGATCGACCTCATTGCAGGCAATGCGGGATGCGATCTGCTGATCACCGCCCTGAACACCTGCCAGAAATCGCTGGATCTGCAGACCCGTTGCCTCGGAGATCAGCTTGCCGGTGGTGCCCGTAGCCACCAATTTATGCTGGCTCAAAATCCGGCAATACGCCGTACAGAACTGAACCATCAGCTCTTTTTTGGAGTCATGCGCAATCAGTGCAATCGTCATCGGTCAACCTCTCCTTTGTTTTGCCAGTGGGCATTTTCTTGCATATATCATAGTATCACAGTTTCCGTTCTTTTACAACCGTTTTTTAGACAAACTTCATACTTTTTTCGGAAAAAAGCGCCAGAATTCACCAAAAGCAGCGTTTCAGCGCTTTATCCTTCTTCAATTGTCTAAAACATCCTGCCCGGCAGGTGCGGTCTCCTGAGCAGCATCCGTGGTGCCTGCGGCGGGGTCTGTGGCCGTATCTGCTGCCGTATCCGTGCCGGTTTCGGTCTGAGCGGGGGCAGTCTGGGCAGCGGGAGTGCTGTCTGCGGCGGTCTCCTGCTTGCCGATGGTGCCATCCTCATTCAGGGTGCCGTCCTGCATGGCGAAGTAGGCGTTGAAGATATCCGCCATCAGGTTACCAGCACGGGCACCGCCGCCGCCGTATTCCACAACAATGCCAATTGCGATCTGGGCATCCTCTGTCGGGCCGTACGCGATCATCATGGTATTGGTGTAATGCCTATAGCTGCTGCCGGAATAGTAACCCTCACTGCGCTGGGGGGTACCGGTCTTGCAGGCGATGGTATACGGGTAGTTCGCCAATGCGGAGATCGTCTGAGACACGCCGATCATTCCCTGCTGTATCAGATCAAAGGTCTCCCCCTTGTCCTCAATCACATCCATGACCTCGGGCTGGGTCTCCTGCAGCACTTCACCAGTGTTGGAATCCAAAATCGCCTTGACAAAGTGGGTACGATAACGGGTTCCCCGGTTGGCAATGGTGGCGGCATAGGTCGCCAGCTGCACTGGCGTGACCACCGTGTTGCCCTGGCCAATGGCCGCCTGGATATCCAGGGATTCCATATAGTTGGAGTCGTTCTTGGTGGTCAGGTGGCCTGTGGCCTCGCTGACCTCCACGCCGGTTCGCTGGCCCAGGCCCAGCTTATAGGCGTAGGCATCGTAGACATCACTGGTCAGGCGGCGGCCCACATCATAGAAGAAGATATTGCAGCTCCACTTGATTGCGTTGACCACATCAATGGGGCCGTTGCCATGGCCGTGCTGTGTACATTTGGGGCGGTAATCCTTATAGTAGGTATAGACCCTGGTACAGTTGACCGTGGAATAGCGGTTAATGAGCCCGGTATCCAGCGCGGCGATCGCCACAGCGGGTTTGAAGGTGGAACCCGGAGTATACAGGCCCTGTAAGGCCCGGTTGAACAGGGGCAGGCTCTCGTCGGCACTGTACTCGCTGTACTGTGTGGCATAAAGATTCTGGTCGAAGCTGGGGTAATTCGATGCGGCCAGCACACTGCCGTCCTTCACATCCAGCACCACGGCGGCACCGGCGGCAGCTTTCATGCTGCCGGTGTTGTAGACCCGGTTGATCATGTCGATGTTCTCGGCCAATGCCTTGTCCACCGCCTTCTGGAACCGGCTGTCGATGGTCAGCTGGACGGTGTGGCCCGGCTCGGGCACAGTGGTCAGGGCCGTATCCACAATGACACCATCGGAGTTGCGGGTGATGGTCTCCACGCCATCCTTGCCCCGCAGTTCGTCCTCATAGGCCGATTCCAGGCCCGAGATGCCGATGATGTCGTTCATGTTGTAGCCTTTTTCGCGCAGGGGGTAGGTGGTCTGGCCGTTTTCATCGGTCACCTTCCACTTTTCAGCGGTGATCTTGCCCACCCGGCCCAGCACATGGGGCAGTACCGTGGATTGCTCATAGCTGCGGGTACTCGTTTCCACGATCTCCACACCCGGCAGCGAGAGGCTGTGCTCCTTGATGGTCGCCACGGTGGCCTCGCTGACGTTTTCCGCCATGATAAAGTTGTTCACATTGGAAAACGCCTGCAGCTGCATCTCATAGTGGATGCCGCCCAGCGTGCGCTGCCAGCTCAGCGGATAGCTGGCAAGGTCGTAGTCCTCCACCAGCTTCTCCATCACATCATTGGCCGTTGCATACTGCTGTAAACCAAGATTGTCCTTCATGGCGGCAAGGGCTTTCTGATCCCTGGTGCTGCCCGCTTCGGCGGTAAAGGTATAATTGCCCGCTGCATCCGGCTGGCTGATGAGCAGAGTATCGTTCCAGCTCTCACCGTTGGCACGCAGCAGCTCGACGATCTTCTGGAGCATCCCGTCCAGATCTTCGTCTCCCATCAGCAGCTTGTTGAGCACCACGTTGTAGCCCGTGACGCTGGTGGCAATGCGCTCCCCCCGGCTGTCCACAATGTCACCGCGTGCCGCCGTGACCGTAAACTTGTAGTCGGTGGTGTTGGTGGCCTGGGATTTGAAATCGTCCCCGTTGACCAGCTGCAAAAAGATGAGCCGCAGCCCATACAGCAGCATGAGGATGCAGGCGGCGGCAACGAGAACACGCATCCGCCGGATGGCGGTTTTCCGTTCTTCTTGGTTCATGGATTCTCCTTCCGGCGCGGGGTGCGTTACACCACGCCGTTGTCGATCTTAAATTCTTCGTGGATGCGGCGCACGACCCCGAACAGAGGGAAGCAGACGGGCACCGAGAGCGCCGCCGTGGGCAGCACGAACCACAGCCAGCGGCTGGCCGCGCCGCTGTAACCGGGCATGTAGTAGAAAAACAGCCAGTCCAGCGTGAGCACCAGCAGGGCGGCAGCAGACGCAATGAGTGCAAAGTTTGCGGCCGAATTCTTGAAGTAGAGCTGCATCACCGCCGAAACGGCAAAGCAGAGCAGCAGCAGCTCCAGCGCCAGCATGCCCACGGTGCGCCCGGCCAGCCAGTCCCACATCAGGCCGCAGACCGCCCCAAAGACAGCCCCGGCGAACTCGCCCTCAAACACGGCGACCGCCAGCGCCAGCGGCAGCAGCCAGAGCGGCTTTGCCGCCCCGAACTGGAACAGCCCGGGCGTGGTCTGCAAAACAGCACAAAGAAGGCCCAGCAGCGCATAGCAGATCCATTTGACGATCTGGCCCCGGCTGCGTTTCCGGCGTGATTCCATCAGGGTCCCTCCTCAGAAACTGGTAATGATGAACGCATGGCGCACCGTGCGGGGGTCGGTACCGGGTTTGATGACGGCAATGGTCGATTTGCCGCTGACCTCGGGCACCAGTTCCTGTACCACGCCCACCAGCAGGTCAGCCGGGAACACTCCGCCCAGCCCGGTGGTGATCACCTGGTCGCTTTTCTCCGTCAGGGTGTTGCGTGCAAGGTTGGTCAGCACGCACAGGCCATCGGCGGCGTATTCGGAGCTGCCGGTAACGATGCCGTTGTCACGGGTGCGGGATACCACGCCCGCCGCGTTGAAGTTGGGGTGAAGAATGGTCATCACCTTGCAGCTGGTGGGCTCAGCCTCCACCACCATGCCCAGCAGGTAGCCCTGATCACTGACCACGGCATCGTTGACGGCCACGCCATCCAGCGTGCCGCGGTCCAGTGTGAAGCCATAGAAGGAATCCAGCGGGTCACGGCCAATGACAAAACTGGAAAGATAGCTCATCTCGGGCCGCTGGCTCTGGATGCTTTCCAGTGCCTTGTAGGCCTGGTTCTCGGCCTTGACGCGGTCGTAATCCACCATCTGCTGGCGCAGTTCGGCGTTCTCAGCCTTAAGCGTCTCGTTTTCGGCCATCACGTCGTCGATGCTGGTGTACTTTTCCCACAGGGAGGCCACGCCGCCGCTGACCACAGCAGCCACTTTCTGGAAGGGAGCAGCCGCCACGCTCAGCAGCTCCTGCGGAGCGGCAGTCAGGCGGCCGTTGGCACCGGCGTAGGCCATGATGCCCACCAGAAACACCGCGATGCCCACCAGGATCTTGAATTTCCAGGTATCGAAAAAGTCTTTCAAGGGGTTTTCCTCCGATTGCAAAAGGGCGCGGACAGCCCAGAGCCGTCCGCACCCTCTGTTACATCGTTACATATGAGCTCCATCGGTGTCCAGCACGTCGTGCAGAACATCCACATGATCCAGCACCGCACCGGCACCCTTGGCCACGCAATCCAGCGGGTCCTCCGCAACATGGACATCAATGCCGGTCTCGCTCTGGATCAGCTGATCCAGACCCCGCAGCAGGGCACCGCCGCCGGTCAGGGTGATGCCGTGGTCGATGATATCGGCGCTCAGCTCAGGCGGGGTGCGCTCCAGGGTCTCCTTGATGGCGCTGGTGATCTTGACCAGGCACTCCAGCAGAGCCTCGCGCACATCCTCAGAGTGGACGACGATGTTCTTGGGCAGGCCGTCCACCAGGTTGCGGCCCTTGATTTCCATGGTCATCTCGGGGTCCATGGGGTAGGCCGAGCCGATCTCGATCTTGATCTGCTCGGCGGTACGCTCACCGATGAGCAGGTTATACTTGCGCTTGATGAAAGCGATGATGGCCTGATCGAACATATCACCGGCCATCCGGACACTGCGGGAGGCCACGATGCCGCCCAGAGAGATGACAGCGATCTCAGCGGTGCCGCCGCCGATGTCCACGATCATGCTGCCGGTGGGCTCGCTGATGGGCAGGCCCGCACCGATGGCAGCGGCCATGGGCTCCTCGATGACCGACACCTGACGGGCACCGGCCTTGAGGGTGGCCTCACGGACAGCCCGGCGCTCCACCTCGGTAACGCCCGAGGGGATGCAGATGACCACGCGGGGGCGGGAGAACATGCTGTTGCCGCAGGCCTTTTTCAGGAAGTTCTCCAGCATATTTGCCGTGATATCGAAATCGGCGATGACACCATCCTTCAGGGGACGGACTGCCACGATGCTGCCGGGGGTACGGCCGATAACAGCCTTTGCCTCAGCACCCACGCAGCGCACCTCATCGGTCTTGGTATCCACAGCCACGACCGAGGGTTCCCGCATGATGATGCCCTTGCCCTTCATGTAAACCAGGGTATTGGCAGTACCCAGATCAACGCCAACGTCCTTTGACAAAAAACTCATAATGAAGCTCTCCTTCGTATTTCCGGTCTATTCCAAAACGCACAGCAGCCCAAACTCCACAGGGTTTGACCGCCTATCGCAGAATAACACGTTTCTATTATAGCCGCAAGTCAACGTTTTCTCAAGCGTTTTGTCAAGTTTTTCCGTATTTTTCATTTTTCTGTGCGTTCCGCCGCACAAACTGTCAGAACTGTTCAAGCAGGCGGACCGTCCGGCTGACGGGCAGGCCCATAATGGTGTAATAATCACCCTCAATGGCATCCAGCCAGACCGCCGCGCGGCCCTGGATGGCGTAGGCACCGGCCTTATCGTAGGGTTCCTCTGTGGCGGCGTACCGCTCGATCTCCTCCTCGCTCAGCGGGAAAAAGGTGACCTTGCAGGTATCCACAAAGCTCTCGGTGCGGGTGCCATCGGAAACGCAGACACCGGTGTGCACATAGTGGGTCGCGCCGGACAGCGCGCGGAGCATCCGTCTGGCATCGTCCGGGCTGTGGGGTTTGCCGAACACCTCGCCGTTCACATCCACCACGGTATCGCAGCCCAGCACCACGGCACCGGGGTGTTCCTTGACCACAGCAAGGCACTTGCCCCGGGCAAGCTGTTCCACCAGCCGGGCGGGGGAATCCGCCGTCACGGCATCCTCGTCAAAATCGCTGACGCAGACGGTAAAATCCGTCGTGTACAGGCTCAACAGCTCTTTCCGGCGGGGGCTCTGGGAAGCCAGGATCAGATCTTTCATACGCTTCACTTCCCCGTTGAGCCAAAGCCGCCCGCGCCGCGCTGGGTATCCCCCAGTTCGGCCGCCTGAGCAAAGGCGGCGGTATACACCGGTGCGATGCAGAGCTGTGCCACACGCTCACCGGGCTGGATGGTATAGGCCTCGGTGCCCAGATTGATCATGGGCACCTTCAGTTCCCCGCGGTAGTCACTGTCCACCACACCCACACCGTTTGCCATGCACAGGCCGTGCTTGATGGAAAGGCCGCTGCGGGCATAGACCAGCGCCACAGCGTGGGGGCCTGGCAGCGCGATGGCAAGGCCGGTGGGCACCAGTGCCCGCTGCATGGGAGCCAGTGTCAGGGGCTCATCCAGCACGGCGCACAGGTCGGCCGCCGCTGCCCCCGGCGTTGCATAGGCGGGCACCTTGGCCCGGGGGTCCAATACTTTATAGTTTACGGTGATTGGTTCCATAGTATACCTCTTGTTAAAGTTATATTCGGGCGTGTTCCGGGAGCTTTCTCCTCGGACACGAAACGGGCCATTCCATCGCCCGCCCTACTGCCTGCGGCAGCAGGGTCCCACCCC
>ERZ772858.3307-NODE-3307-length-10023-cov-2.131421_pt1 | contig 10023 bp, 8 predicted proteins | sample MGYA00512136_ERZ772858 | MGnify/ENA primary metagenome ERZ772858 (study PRJEB29015, sample SAMEA2737726) | human gut metagenome | biome: human gut; feature: human-associated habitat; material: faeces | place: China | collected 2012 ...
CAATTCATACTTCAAGATGATAGTACCAAGCCACTCTAAAAAACGCATGAAAGTAACGCCCGCAAAATCAGAAGCCCCTGATGAAGATGCCATTCAGACGGATACTCCCCTTACGGGGAGGAACTATCTTTCAGTGCTGACAATACGGACAGAAATGCGTACCGCGGCCACCGACGGTGATCTTCTCGATGGGCCGGCCGCAGGTGGGGCACGGCTTGCCTGCGCGGTGGTAGACGCAGAGGTGCTCCTGATGGTGGCCATAGCCGCCCTCGCCGTTGCGGTAGTTGCGGAAGGTCGTGCCGCCGTCGGCGAGGCCGTCACGGAGGACGTGCTGGATGGCTTCTGCGAGCTTCTTGCACTCTGCCTGTGTCAGGCTGCCGGCCTCGCGGCGCGGATGGATCCCTGCGAGGAACAGGGACTCGTCGGCGTAGATGTTGCCGAGCCCCGCGATGCGGCGCTGATCGAGCAGGAACGACTTGATGGGCTGCTTCCTGCCGCGGACGGCCTGCGCGAGGTACGTCGGCGTGAATGCGTCCGACAGGGGCTCCGGCCCGAGCGACCGGAGGCCCGGCACGGCGATCTCCTCGCCTGCGGCAAAGCCGTAGACGCAGCCGAAGGTCCGCACGTCGGCGAAGACGAGCGCGCCGCCGCCCGCGAGGTGGAAGACCATGCGCGCGTAAGCGTCGCGCTGCCTGCCGGACGGGTCGTAGACGAGGCTGCCCGTCATGCGCAGGTGGAAGACGATGATGCTGCCGTCATGCAAGTCGAGCAGCAGGTATTTGCCGCGGCGGCGCATGCCCTGCATGCGCTTGCCCGCGACGAGCGACTGGAACGCCTCGGGTTCCGGGTACTTCAACTGGCGCGGCAGCAGGATGTCGGTGCAGGCGATCGTGCGGCCCGGCAGCTGCTCATCGAGGTATTGGCGGATGATCTCCACCTCGGGTAGCTCTGGCATAGAAATCCCTCACTTTGCTTCGGCCCAGTTGCGGCCCCAGTGGATGTCGATGATGAGCGGCACGGAGAGCGCCACGACGTGCTCCATCGACTCGCGCAGGATGGCCTGCACCACATCGAGCTCGCTCTCGACGACTTCGAGCACGAGTTCATCGTGGACCTGCAGCAGGATGCGGCTCTTGACGCCCGCCTCCTTGAGCCTATGATAGGCGGCGATCATCGCGAGCTTGATGACATCGGCGGCCGTGCCCTGTATCGGCGTGTTCATGGCCATGCGCTCGGCGAGCATGCGCTGGTTGAAATTGCGGCTCTTGATGGCGGGCAGCTCGCGGCGGCGGCCGAACATCGTCGTGACGTAGCCCGTCTCACGTGCTTCGGCGACGACCTTGTCCATGAAGGCGCGCACGCCGGGGTAGCGCTCGAAGTAGCGGCTGATGTAGTCGCCGGCTTCCTTGCGCGAGATGTGCAGGTTGCGCGCGAGGCCGAAGTCGCTGATGCCGTAGACGATGCCGAAGTTGACGGCCTTCGCATGGCGGCGCAGCTCCGGCGTGACTTCCTCCAAGGGGATGCCGAAGACCTCGGCGGCCGTGCGCGCGTGGATGTCTTGGCCGCGCTTGAACGCATCGATGAAGTTCTCGTCGCCCGACATGTGCGCGAGCAGGCGCAGCTCGATCTGCGAGTAGTCGGCCGACAGAAGGTAGTCGTACCCCTCGCCCGGCTCAAACAGCGCGCGGATCATGCGCCCTTCCTCCGTGCGCACGGGGATGTTCTGGAGATTCGGGTCGGAGCTCGAGAGGCGGCCCGTCGCCGTGACCGTCTGGTTGAAGCTCGTGTGGACGCGGCCCGTGTCCGTGCGGATGAGCCCCGTAATGCCGTCGAGGTAGGTCGACTTGAGCTTGCTCCAGAGGCGGTATGCGAGGATCTGCTCGACGATCGGGTGCTCGAGGCGCAGGCTCTCGAGCACCTCGGCATTCGTCGAGTAACCCGTCTTCGTCTTCTTGCGCACGGGCAGGTCGAGCTCTTCAAAGAGCACGGTGCCGAGCTGCTTGGGCGAATTGAGGTTGAAGGTATGGCCTGCCATCTCGTAAATGGACTGCTCGATCGTCTGCAGGCGGTCAGCGACCTCCTCCGTCTTCTCGGCGAGGTGCGCGCGGTTGACGTAGACACCGTTCTGCTCCATCGCAGCGAGGACTTCGACGAGCGGCAGCTCGACCGTTTTCATGAGGTGCGTGAGCTCTTCTTCCTCGAGTTTCGCACCGAGCAGCGGGTAGAGGCGGCTGATGGTCTTCGCCTCCCAGACGGCCTTGCTCCGCTCGTCGGCAAATGACTCGGGGGCCATCTCCTGCAAGTACTTCTGCGAGAGCTCCGGCAGGGCGTACTTCGAGCGCTCAGGCTCCAGGAGATATGCCGCGAGCTCGATATCGAAGAAGTCGTTCTGCCCCCTGACACCTGCCTGGTCGTAGCGCTTGAGGCCGAAGACGGCCGCCTGCTGCGCCGACTCGAGCAGGTTCAGCAGCGCGGGAAAGGCCGCGCTGTCCTTCGTCAAGAAGCCGGCCTTCTCTGCATCCGGCCCCGCCACGACGGCCAGGCCCTCGAGCGAGGCAAACGGCGCGAGGCCAGAAAAGATGCCGGAGACAGCCAGATACGGTGCCTCGGCCGCGGCCTTGATGGCCGCCTCATCCCAGAGATCATAGGTGAGGTCCTGTGCGGCCGCATCTCCTGTATCGCCGAGGTCGAGCGCCAGCTCGGCTGATCCGTAAAGGCGCTCAAAGTTGCGCCAGACGGCGCGCAACTCGTGCGCGTCGCAAAAAGCCTGCATCTTCTCCATGTCCGGCTGGATGCGGTAGTCCGCCTCGACAAACTCGATCTCCGGCACATGGAGCTCAATCGTCGCGAGCTCCTTCGAGAGGCGTGCCTGGTCGGCGTATTCCATCAGGCGCTCCTTGAGCTTCTTGCCGGAGACATCCTCCACATGTGCGAGCACGTTCTCGACGGAACCGTAGGCCAGCAGCAGCTTCGAAGCTGTCTTCGGGCCAACCCCCGGGATGCCCGGGATGTTATCGGACGTATCGCCCATGAGTCCCTTGAGATCGATGAGCTTGAGCGGCTCAAAGCCGTACTCCTCCTCAAAGGCAGCCGTGTCATAGTCCTTGAGCTCCGAGATGCCCTTCTTGGTCAGGAGCACGCGCAGGTTTGGCCGCACGAGCTGCAGGGCGTCACGGTCGCCCGTGACGACGCGCACATCATAGCCCTCAGCCGCGGCCTGCGTCGCGAGCGTGCCGATGATGTCGTCGGCCTCGTAGTTGTCCTTCTCGAGGAACGGGATGCCCATGTTCGCGGCGAACTCGCGCAGGAGCGGGAACTGCGAGAGGAGTTCCTCCGGCGTCTTGTCGCGCGTACCCTTGTAGTCGGCATAGCGCTCCGTGCGGAAGGTAAGGCCAGCGCCATGAGATCGGGCTCCTGCTCGGCAATGAGCTTCGTCAGCATGTTTGAGAAGCCGAAGATGGCCCCCGTCGGCTGACCATGCGAATCACTGAGATCTGGCGGCAGTGCGTAAAATGCGCGGAAGATCAGACTGCTGCCGTCGAGGACGAGGAAGCGCTTCTGCTTGCTGCTGTGTTCCTGCTTCACGTAGGTTCCCCCTTTTCTTCTAGAAAGCGAAAGGGACCAGCGCTTGCCGGTCCCGGATAAAATCTGATGCGGATAACCGCTTATTTTGCTTTTGCTTCGGCCTTGACGTCCTTGGCTGCTGCTTTTGCATCCGTCACAGCTGCCTTAGCGTTCTTGGCGGTTTCTTTCGTAGCCTCGGCATAGACTTCAGCCTCGGTCTTGGCCGTGCCGTTCTCGACAGCCTTGCCATTCTCGACGACCGGTACAGTCTCCTGCTTCTTGGCCTGCGTCTTCAGCTCGAACTTGCCGGCATTGAGGCCGCCGTCGAGATGATAGAGCGTAGCGACGTCGTCGGCATTGCAGTAGAGCGTATCCTTCTTCTTGTAGCCGACGGCCTGGCCATAGGAGCTTACGAGCACCTTCTCCTCCGGCTTCCAGCCGAGGGATACCTTAGCGGCCTCGGCGAGGTCGACAGCCGGCAGGTACGTGATGTCATCCTGTACGACGGCCTTGCCCTTGAGCTTCTGGCCGTTGACGTAGAGCGGATAGACCTTTGCGACATACGTCGGATTGCCGTCCGATGCCTGGATCTTCTGCTCGACATCGGCATCCGTGACGAAGTCAGACACGCCGTAGCCAGCGAGCCACTTGTTGACATCAGCCGTCGTGACATTCTGCCAGCCGTAGCCGTCCGGATAGATGTAATAGGCAATCTGGTCGTCCGGCGTCTTCTCGACGACGACACGGTTGTAGGTAATCTCGACCGGCGTGCCGACCTCTACCATGTCGTAGATCTTCTCGACGTCTTCCTCATGCATGCGGATGCAGCCGTTGGAGACGTAATGACCGATCGACTCCGGACGGTTTGTGCCGTGGATGCCGTAGTTGCCGCCGATGCCGATCCAGCGATAGCCGAGCGGATTCGACGGGCCGGACGGGATGGATGCGGAGGCATCGCCCGGGTCCGTCCAGGTCGGGTTGACTTCCTTGTCGATGACCTTATAGTAACCCGTCGGCGTCGGCGTCGAGACCTTGCCCGGGCCGACCGGATAGAGGGCGACCTTCTGGTTGTCGCGGATGGCGGCAATCGAGCGGGCAGCGAGGTTGATGACGAGTTTATCTGCAAGTTCTACCTTGGCCGGTGCTTCAGCCTTGGCAGCCGTCTCCTTTGCAGGAGCAGCGGCCGTCGTCTTGGCCGTCGTCGTGACGAGCGGCTGGCCCGGCTGCGTGACGAGCGAGACGACTTCGTCACTTGACTCAGCAGCGAAGACCGTTCCGGCTGCACTCGTCACGAGCGCAGCGCTGAGCATACCAGCGCAAACTTTTTTCCACATAGTCATAGTCAAAATCTCTTTTCTTTGGATATTATGCCGATTTCCCCGGCACACCACTACATACTACCATGTTCGCAGATGTTTTGCAACGAGCGCCCTGCAAAATCTTGCAGGATGGTTAAAATCAGCTCTCCTGCTGACGGTGCGCCATGGCCTTGTCGTAGATGGCCTGCAGCTCTTCTTTGCTGAACTGGTAGCGCTCGTTGCAGAAGTGGCAGCAGACTTCGGCATGGCCGTCCTCAATGAGGGACTCGAGGTCGGACTTGCCGAGGCTCAGCAGGACTTCGCTGATGCGCTCCTTCGAGCACGGGCAGCGGAAGGCGAGCTCGGTCGTCGTCAGGTAGTCGACGGCAAAGCCCTGCAAGAGCTCGGCGATGATGCCCTTAGCGTCGAGGCCGTGCTCGACCATGTGCGAGACGGAGTTGACCTTCTTGAGGTTGGCCTCGAGCTTGTCGATGGTCTCATCCGTCGCGTCGGGCATGGGCTGGATGATGAAGCCGCCCGCGCCGATGCAGGCCATCTCCTCGCCCGCATGGCCGATGAGGACGCCGAGGCCGACGCTCGACGGCGTCTGCTCCGAGACGTAGAGGTACTTCGTCAGGTCGTTGGCGATCTCGCCGTCCGTCAGCGGCGCGCTGCCCGTGACAGGGTTGCGCAGGCCCGTGAAGCGCGTGACGGTGACCGTGCCGTCCGTGCCGACACCACCGCCGACATCGATCTTGCCCTTGGCGTTCTGCGGCAGGTCGACGTACGGGTTGGTGACGTAGCCGCGCACGAAGCCCTCCGGCGTCGCGTCAGCCGTGACTTTGCCGAGCGGCCCATGGCCGTCAAACGTGACCGTAAGTGCCTCGCGGTTCTTGAGGTTGGCCGCGAGCAGCAGTGCGCCCGTCATCGTGCGGCCGAGCGCAGCGGCGGCGACGGGGTGGCAGCCATGGCGGCGGATGGCCTCATTGACGAGGTCCGTGGTGACAGCAGCGTAGACGCGCACGCCGTCTGCCACCGCTTTGACGAGATGATCCTTCATAGTATCGTTTTTTCCTTTCTCAATGTATCTGATTCCGTCTCAGAGAGCGAGCTCGTGGAGCACGTCGCCCGTATCGATGTCGAAGATGCGGATGGTGCCGTCCTCGAGCACGGCGACCGTGTTGCGGCCGTCGGCGCGCTTGGAGAGTGCGGCCGAGCCCGGGTTGAGGAACACGGTCGCGCCGCGCTTCTCGAGGACCGTCTGGTGGATGTGGCCGCTGATGAAGAGGTCGGCCTTGAGGTGCTTCGCCATCGCATCCTTCTCGGCATCGCTCATGACGGCGTCGCCGTGCGTGACGATGATGCGCAGGCCCTCCCAGACGACGTAGGCGTACGGCGCCTCAATCGGCAGGTTGAGGCAGCTCGCATCGACGGAGGAGTCGCAGTTGCCCTTGGCGATGACGACGGGGATGTCGCAGCTGTTGATGCGCGCGACGAGCCCTGCCGGATTGTAGTCGGCCTTCATCGGATTGCGCGGGCCGTGGTAGAGCACGTCGCCTGCATGCAGGATGAGGTCGGCGCCCTTGAAGAAGCGCTCGCAGGCATTGGCCCAGGCCATCTCATGGCCGTGTGTATCGCTGATGATCCCGATTTTCATGAGGATTCCCCTTTCTTATCTGTATCGCAATCGTATCGGTTATCTATGGGTACAGCAAGACCGTTGGCCGTTGCCCTCTGGCAGCGGTCAACGGTCTTTTGTATCTCATTTACTTGCAGTTCGCTGGGCTTAAGGCGTTCAGCCGAGCTTCTTCAGGAGGTTGGCCATCTCCATGGCGGACATAGCGCCGTCGGCGCCCTTGTTGCCCGCCTTCGTGCCGGCGCGCTCGATGGCCTGCTCGATGTTCTCCGTCGTCACGACCGAGAAAATTGTCGGCACGCCCGTCTGCATGCCGACCTGCGCGATGCCCTTCGAGGCCTCGTTGCAGACGTAGTCGTAATGCGTCGTCGAACCGCGGATGACGGCGCCGAGGCAGATGACGGCATCGTACTTGCCGGACTCGGCCATCTTCTTGGCGACGATTGGCAGCTCAAAAGCGCCCGGCACCCAGGCGACGTCGATATCATCATCGTTCGTCTCGTGACGGTGCAGCGTGTCGAGTGCGCCGCCCAGGAGCTTGCTCGTGATGAACTCGTTGAAACGGGCGACGACGATGCCGAACTTCAGTCCCTTGCCGGATACAAAACCTTCATATACATTTGCCATGTGTTTTTCCTCCCTTGCTCTTATAGCCTTCTCTTACTTCAGTGTGTCGTCGCTGAAGAGGTGGCCCATCTTGACTTTCTTGACCGTCAGGTAGCGCTTGTCGAACTTGTTGGCGTGGACCTGCAGCGGCACGCGGCCCGTGATCTCGAGGCCGTAGCCCTCGAGGCCGGCACGCTTGGCCGGGTTGTTGGTCATCAGGCGGATGCTCGTGAGGCCAAGGTCCGCGAGGATCTGGGCGCCGATGCCGTAGTCGCGCAGATCCGGCGCGAAGCCGAGCTCGACGTTGGCCTCGACCGTGTCGCGGCCCTTGTCCTGCAGCGCGTAGGCGCGCATCTTGTTGGCAAGGCCGATGCCGCGGCCTTCCTGGCGCATGTAGAGCACGACGCCCTCGCCCTCTGCCTCGATCTTCTTGAGTGCGAGCGCGAGCTGGTCGCCGCAGTCGCAGCGCATGGAGCCGAGCGCATCGCCCGTGAGGCACTCCGAGTGGACGCGCACGAGCACGTCCTTCTTGCCGCGCACATCGCCCTTGACGATGGCAATGTCGCACTTGTTGTTGAGCTCGTTCTCGTAGGCGTGGATGCGGAAGTGGCCGTACTTGCTCGGGAAGTCGACGTCGGCGACCTCGTGTACGAAGTTCTCCGTGCGCTTGCGGTACTCGATGAGCGACTGGACCGTGATGATGTGGAGGCCGTGCTTCTTGGCGAACTCCTTGAGGCGCGGCGTGCGCATCATGTGGCCGTCATCGTCCATGATCTCGCAGCAAAGGCCTGCCGGGTAGAAGCCCGCGAGGCGCGCGAGGTCCGTCGTCGTTTCCGTATGGCCGGCGCGGCGCAACACGCCGCCCTCGACGGAGCGCAGCGGGAAGACGTGGCCCGGACGGCGGAAGGACGCCGGCTTCGCCTTCGGGTCGAGCAGCTTGCGGATCGTGTGGCAGCGCTCGAAGGCCGAGATGCCCGTCTCCGTGTCGTAGGCGTCGATTGAGACGGTGAAGGCCGTCTCGTGGTTGTCCGTGTTGTTGGCGACCATCTGGCCGATGTTGAGCTCGTCGAGGCGCTTGCCGTCAATCGGCGTGCAGATGAGTCCCTTGGCATATGTCGCCATGAAGTTGATGTCCTCCGGCGTGACCGTCGCGGCGGCGACAATCAGGTCGCCCTCGTTCTCGCGGTCCTCATCGTCGACGACGACGATCATCTTGCCGTTCTTGATATCCTCGATGGCCTGTTCCACCGTTGCAAAATCTGACATGTATTTCACTCCAATTCTTTATCGTATCTCGTTATCGTAAATGAATGATCATAAAGGGTTCAAAAGGCTCAGAAGCCGTTCTCAAGCAGGAACGCGCGCGTAAGCGCTGGCTTTGCTTTACCGGCGGACTGGCCTGCCGGCTTCTCGGTATAGGCCCCCTGCATCATCTTCTCGACGTACTTGCCGATGACATCCGTCTCGATGTTGAGGATGCTGCCGGGCTTCTTTTCACGGAGGTTCGTGACCTCGCGCGTGTGCGGGATCAACGAGACCGTGAAGTCTTCTTCCGTGACGGCAGCGACCGTCAGGCTGATGCCGTCGAGGGCGACGGAGCCCTTCTCGACGATGCCGCGCAGGATGGCGGGCTCGGCTGCTACCTTGAGCAGCAGCGCATTGCCCTCCTTCTCGAGCGAGCGAATGCTGCCTGTGCCGTCGATATGGCCGCTGACGATATGGCCGCCGAGCCGCGAGGAAAGCGAGAGCGCCCGCTCGAGATTGACGGGGCTGCCCTTCCTGAGCTCCGCGAGCGACGTGCGCCGCACCGTCTCCGGCATGACGTCCGCCGTGAAGTGATGGCGGTCAAACGAGGTGACCGTCAGGCAGATGCCGTTGACGGCGATGCTGTCGCCTAGATGCACATCCGTGAGGACCGTCTCGGCCGCGATGGCAAGCGAGCCGCCGCCGATGCGCTGCACCGTGCCGACTTCTTCTATGATACCAGTAAACATGACCTCTCCTCCCTGCCGCAATCAGTGCCGCGTGTAGGCGGTCAGCAGGATGTCGCCCGCCATCTCCTCGACCTGGATGCCTGAAAGCTCGACACAGTCCTTGAGCGCGGCAAAGCCCGCTCCCTCGACCGGCGTCAGCGCCTCGCTGCCGCCGATGATCTTCGGCGCGATGAAGGCGTAGACCTTGTCGACAAGCCCCGCCTCGAGTAGCGAGAAATTGACTCTGCCGCCGCCCTCGACGAAGACGGAGCAGATCTCGCGCTGGCCGAGCATCTGCATGAGGGCCCTGAGGTCGACCTCTGCGCCCTTGCCCGCGCGCACGATCTCGACGCCTGCCGCCTCGAGCGCCTCACAGCGCTCTGCTGGTGCCTGCTCCGTCACGGCCACGATGGTCTTGGCCTGGCCGTCGCAGACGACCTTCGCCGTCAGCGGCGTGCGCGCCTGGCTGTCGACGATGATGCGGACGGGGTTCTTGCCTGTGCCATCCGGCAGACGCGTCGTCAGGCTCGGATCGTCGTGGAGTACCGTACCAATGCCGACGAGGATGCCGTCGTAGTGGTCGCGGTATTCGTGGACGCGGCGGCGCGAGGCCTCATTCGTGATCCACTGCGACTCGCCCGTCCGCGTCGCGATCTTGCCGTCGAGCGTCATCGCCGTCTTGAGCGCAACGAACGGCATCTTCTCGGGCACCCACTTGAGGAATACCTCGTTGAGCCGTCTCGCCTCCGCCTCGAGCACGCCGCAGACAACTTCGACGCCAGCGTCTTTGAGTATCTTGATGCCGCGGCCCGCGACGAGCGGATTCGGGTCCTTCATCGCGATGACGCAGCGCTTGATGCCTGCCTCCACCACAGCCTTGGCGCACGGGCCCGTGCGTCCGTAATGCGAGCACGGCTCGAGCGTCACGTAGAGCGTGCAGCCGTCG
>ERZ772858.3309-NODE-3309-length-10012-cov-9.506277_pt1 | contig 10012 bp, 15 predicted proteins | sample MGYA00512136_ERZ772858 | MGnify/ENA primary metagenome ERZ772858 (study PRJEB29015, sample SAMEA2737726) | human gut metagenome | biome: human gut; feature: human-associated habitat; material: faeces | place: China | collected 2012 ...
AGAAATTTATGAGGGTTCTATTCGATTTTTTTATTAATATTGCGCGTTGGGCCTGAAGTTAAAGTTGCGGTGCCTTTGGCGCTGCTAGTGTTGATTATCTCGGCGGTCGCTGACAGTTGGTTTTCATAACCGGCTGTTTTTTGTCTGAGGTTGTTCGGCATGGCTGTCTCGGTTACTGTATTTTGCGGAATAACGGAAATTTCGTTCCGTGCAGGTCGATAAAAGAAATCTCTGTGAATAATTCAGATGCCTGAAGCGCTTCGAGGCACATACGGAATCCGTTTGTTTTTGAATCTATTTCCGGGCATTCTTTTCGGAATCTTTTGAGCGCTTGTTTAAAGAGTTCGTCGTCCAGACAGGAAATCAAATACTGCTTTTCTCCCATTGATTCATAAATGAACCTGTCCAAAGACTTTTTCTGCTGTCCTGATTTCATTTTGTCCCTCTGTAACTTTCCCAGTTGAAAACGACAAAAGTGTTTGTCTCAAAGATCCGATCTACAGTGCGTTCGTCCATAAACTCTTCCAAGGAATCTTCCCCGCGCAGGGAAAGGTTGGAAATGAGGATCGTCGGCTTTAATTGTTCGTAACGGTCATTGATGATCGTGAAAAACAGATCTTTTTCTCTCGGTGAAATTTCCCGATTCGTACCGATTTCATCGATGACCAAACAATCCAGCGCGGCAAGTTTTTTGAGATATTTTTTCTGAGAATCATCCGTCGAGTTCCATGTTGCTTTCACAGCCGTAAAGATTTGATCCAGCGATGTGTAGAGCGCTGCTTTCTTTCCGGCAATAATCTCTTTCAGCAAAGAACAGGCCAAATGCGTTTTTCCGGTTCCGGGTCTCCCGGTCAGAAGCATTCCGTACCCCGTTTTACAGTTATCCTCGAAGCGCTTCACAAAGTCTCGACAAAGGCTTACCGCGGCCTTTTGACCGTCGTTCGTCACTTCATAGGTTTCAAAGGTTTGATCTGTGAATCTGGCAGGTATCAGCGCTTGGCCGAACGCGGCCTGACAGCGTTTTTCTGCTTCGCAAATCGGACAGCCGTTTGTGTAGCGCGTCCCTGATGCATCCGTTATGGAATACACGTAAGATGTACCGTGAATCGGACAAGTTTTAAAAGTCTTTTGGACGTTATCGGTATCGGATGACATGGCGTTCCTTGGGTTAGTAATCGTTGGGGTTAGCGTTCGTAATTCGGATCAAGGCTGTAGGAGCCGTCGGGATTCTTGATTAACCCTTCCGTCCAGTCTCTGTCCGAATACTTCTTTTTCTTCGGAACGTAATTCGGGTCGGGGCTCCAAGATCCGTCGGGGTTTTGAATCAGTCCTTCCGTGTAATCGCGTTCAGAACTTCTTTTCTTCGATCGTTTTTTTACCGTCACGGGTTCGCGTTCAAGTGCGGAGATAACGTAAGCGATTGACCCCGCAAACATGGCCCCTTCAGAACGTTTTTGTTCTTTGCATCTGGCAATCAGCTGGTCAAAAGCCTCTTGATCGAACCGTGGAAGAACCTCGGAAAAAAGCGCATTGAAGCGGGTTTGATTTCTGTCGGATCGTGAAACCCATGCTTCGAGAAACTTTTTGTCCAGTCCGGAAGCAATCAGCAGCGTTTGGGCTTCCTGAAACGTCCAAATTTTCCCGGCTGAGAATTTTTTGTCGCGCGAATTTTGATTTTTAAAATTTTCAGTTTTTTCTTTAACCGAATCCGATACCGATTCCGATTTATTTTTATTATTTTTATTAATTAAAAAAACATCAGATATCGGATTAATCGGATTATCCGACGCGCATACGTGCGCACACGCGAGGGACGGACCGGCTTCCGACTCGAACTCGGCTGTATTGGGCAAATTTTCTATTTTTTCTTGAAAATCAAAGAATTGGGCTTTATCAGTTGTAGCAAAATTTTCGTTTGCTAGATTTTTGCCAGCAGTTTGCTTGGCATTTGCTACAACTTTGCTAGAACTTTGCAAGTCGTTTGCTACGGTTTTGCTAGGAGTTTGGTAGCCGTTTGCAAGCTCTTTGCTAGAAGTTTGCTTGGCGTTTGCTACAACTTTGCTAGAACTTTGCAAGCCGTTTGCTACAGTTTTGCTAGGAGTTTGGTAGCCGTTTGCTAAAGGTTTGCCAGAGGTTTCCTTGATCTCTTCCGGTTCATCGCCAATTGTTTGCTGCTCTTCCGTAACTTCGTTGACAGAGATTTCTTCATCAAAAACGGGAGAATTTTGATTTTTTCGGTTTCGGGCTTTCGTTAAGCCGCCTTTCATTCCGGCCAGAGCTCGGGCGACTCGTTTTTGAACTTCTTTTTCGATTAAATTCTCTAATTGTTCTGACTGGCTATCCACTGAAGGAGACTTCCATAGTCCTTCTTTGGTTTGAACGAAGTAGTTATTTAAAAAACGTTGTAAGTTTTCGTCCAATGGAATTTCAACATTTGCGATACCTGCTATCTCAAATTCGTTTAATGGTTCTTCTTTAAAACAGTAAGAGGTTTGTAACTTAAATAAGAGAATCTTGTACTTATCTGGCAGCGATGAAAATTCCCTTGTAAAGTCTTCTAGTGTCAGTTGATAGAGTCTCATATAAGTTGAACCTTTTTGTCCCTGCATAAGAATCTTTTTGTGTAAGGACAAAAACTGTAATAAATTAATATTGAGATTAGTTTATATGAGATGTGCTAATATTGCAAATGCTGATATAATTATTTTGTATCTTTAAAGGAGCGTCTCATGAACACTATTTTGAAAATTTCGCTACTTGCCTCTTTATGCTTTTCCTTTAACTGCATAGCAGCACTTCCCTCAGACCCAAAACAATTATCTTTTGAGGAACTGGCAAACGTTGTTGACGATTTTCAATTAAGAAGAGAGGATTGTCAGCTTTTACAACTTACGGCCATTGCTAATAAGTTCCTTAACCTCAAGGTTACCAAGAAAGTTTCTTCGCAAAAGGCTAACCCTTATATAACTAAAGTAAATCAACAAATTAAGGATTGCAAAAAGGCTCGCCTAGCACATTTTGGTGAATAAATAGGGTGGTTCAAAGGTGATTGAAAGGCAATTCCTATTGGACTAGACCTTCACATTCAACCAAATATTGGTAACTTTTCCAATAAAATAAATTGAGTTGAGTTCTTCTGCAATTTCTTTTTTCACATCACTTTCTATCTCATAGTTTCCGTTGATTAATTGGGTAATTTTTCGAAACTTATAGAAACCGTTGATGCGTAAGAAATAAAGACCATCACCAATATATTTTTTTACGTTCGTGTCAACCAGAACGATTGAGCCTAGAGGGAGGGTTTTGAACATTGCAGCTTCAGTTGGAATATAGCCCTGAAGATTATGCTCTCCGCCTTCTGAAAATTGATCAATCATCATATTAGGCAATTGAATTTCTCCTTTAAGTTTAGGATTACAGTTGCCAGAGAGATCTTTTTCAGGCTGAATAAACACCGGAATTGACTTTATTTTTTGTATTTCTGAGAGCGGAATTGGTTCGGTTGTATCCTCTTCTTGTCTGGGCTGAATCGGGAGTTTGTCCTCGTGAATCTTGTCCATCCACCCAACGGGGAGATGTAATTTTTCTTCAATACTTCGTGCCATAGCAATACCCATAGAACGAAGCCCCTTTCGTTTATTTATTTTTACCTGATTCCGAATTTGACTCAAGGTAGAGTCGTGACGTGGTCGGCCAAGAGCCAAATTAAGGTTAGCTATTGTTTGGTATTGCTCTATTAAAAAATTAAGGTTTTGACGCCTTATTTCAGTGACCGTTTCCATGTTCTCTCCACCATATTTTCCTTTCTTCCTTTATTAGCAGAGATAAGTTTTTTATATGAGATTCACTGAGCTGATATATGATATGGTATAATATTACATATGCTGATAGATCTACTGCACGACGATATGAAACTACATGAATATTTTTCAATTGAAGGAGCGAAGACGCCGTATGCCCTTGCCAAATTTTTAGGAATTACTCCTGCGAACGTCTATGACTGGTTAAAAAATGGACGGCCCATTCCTATAAACCATTGCGCAAGAATAGAGAAATTCACCAACAACCTCGTTTCATGTGAAGAACTCGCGCCTAACTTCCGGTGGAATGAACTTTGGAATATTTACGAGTTAAGACAAGAAAAAATAAACAGGGATCGCGCTTAGTTAGCCGCGAGATCAAGAATAAGGTGTAGCAATGAATTTGAAAGACTATCGTTCGTTTCTAAAAGAAGCTGGGGTTGCTGATCCTAGACGGTATTTAGCAACCGAGCTGGGGCTTTCTAAAGCGACGATTAACTCTTACATCTGCGGGCGTCGTTTAATTTCACCCGAGAATTGCCTGACATTGGTCAACCTTTCTCGTGGACACCTAACTTGTGAAGAGTTGCATCCCGATATCCCTTGGAAGTTCGCTCAATTAGATAGAAGTAACGCTGAAACCGGCAGATTAAAAAAAGAGATTAAGCAGTATTTGAGCTGCCCCGGAGCAGAAGCGTTAAGCGCTTGAGGTTTGATCCTGAAAGAGTTGAGGCAAAACATGATAAACCTAGACTTTCACACAGCCGGTTTGCTTTTCGTCACGCTACTATATTTGATAGTTGCGGGCCATATCATTGTTTTGTACCTTATTTGTTGTTTTTCTCATTCACTTGAGATTAAAGTCATCATCCATAAAGTCAACGCTTGTCTCTTAGTTTTTCAGGCAATTTTAGCGGCAGCCCTTATAGGTCTATATATATGCCGTCCCGATCCCACGTCTTCGTCGGATCAGGCAGATGACAGTAAGCTTTTTGAACTACAGACGCCTCCCCCTGTAGAACTTCATAGGAGAGGGTAAAAATGATGTTATTTTCTGAACTCAACATCGTTTCTATTTCTATCTCTTTTGTCGTTCTGGCTTTCATAAGAGAGGCTAATTGCAACGACTTCTTAAAATCATTGTTTACATTAAACAAGCCATTTTTTACGGCAATAGACATCAGCAGACAATCTCTGTCCCCGGCTTTGACTGTCACGCGTACTCTAGTTTCAGGGTGTAAAAAACCTTCTATCGGCATTACGTACAGTTTTAGGCCTCGCTTGAAAGCCAGTTCTTCTTCACTTGCTCTTGCAGTACGCCACGAGGCCCTTGCAGCAAAGATTGAAATGCATACCGAGATAAATGACAAAACTATTGCAATTAAGTCGTGCTCCAATTTTTTACTCCGGGTATTGGGTTTGGATTTTTGTCTGACAGCTCAAATTTTACCCAGTACACCGGAGACCAATTTCGTGAGGATGAGATGATGGCCGAGCAGAAATTCTTCTTCATCCTTCTTCTTTCCGGCCTTTGCTGTCTGGCAATTGCACCTTTATTCCTGTTCCGAAACAGCGAAAGAAACTCAGTGTCTTTAACCGCACCCGGACTAATGCTTATCGGCATTGCGTTTGTCCTTATCGGCTGCTGCGGTTTTGTGGGACTGGACAGTTACGGGGGCTGATATGAAAACGATTTTCTGTTTTTTATCAAATCAACTTCTAAATGTTGGAAAAACTTCTTTCTCCTTGGGAGGAATTCCAAAGCGTTCAGTTTTGGTGGAATTACTTAACATATGGCTGGGTGATTATTACCACTCATTTCGACCTAATATGTCTTGTTTACATCTTAAAAGTGAAGTCGAAACTGCCGAAGTGTTTTCAGGGAGGGCTTCTGTCTCGCTTGTTTCCAATGGATACAGAGACATTTCTTGTGCTGTTTTCCGGCTACTTTTTGGTGTTTGTGGTCATTCCACTGTCAGTTATTGCAATTCTGAGTTTCTGAAGCTCTTCGGCTGCATCAACAATAGCTTTAATAAGCTGCTGTTGATTCTTACTGTTCTCCGCGGATACATAAATAGCAGCGAAACCGGCAGCACAAGAACCAAGCGAACAAAGAAACAACACCATGTTCCTTTGAGCTTCGTTGCCGTAAAGGATAGCTATCGGTACAAGGGACAAGGCAAGAACAAAAAACAAACCAGCAGAGATAAAATTTTTTTGGAAAATACCCTTTTTCATCTTTCTTCCCTCCGGGAATTGATTAGCGATTTGAGTTTGGCAACTAAATTCTATTCTTTTCCTCGGAGGCCCAATTTCCTCGGACTCTTGGTAAGCAAATCGAGACAAGCACACTACCCCCGCTTGTCAGATTCGCTAAAGAGGTCTTCAGCGCTTTTAAAGTTTCTGAATTCTTTGGTGCCATTTTCCTTCGGGTATATAGATCCTTGCAGGCACCTCTTCTCTTTTTTCGGGAACAGGACTGATTTATCAGCGGCGCTGCTTTTTATTCCTGATCGGAGGCTCTATGAGTAACTTAAGCCTCAATCAACTAAGACCTGAGCAGGTCTGTGAACGGCTCGGCTGCGGTAAAACCCAGTTATACAAATTGGTAAAAAACGACCCGACGTTTCCGAAACCGATTCAATTGTCCAGTAGATGGACATTTTGGTACGAGTGTGAAATAGACGCTTGGACGATAAAAAAAGCCGCTGAGCAGCAAGGCTTAAGCGTTGAAGCGATGACGGAACGACTAGCTAATGCAAGCGCTTTTTCCATGAAATTCAAAGAATTGATGGCAAGCTGAAAATGAAAACAACAATCTCAAATCCCAAAACATTACTAGCCTTGGCCGCCGTCAGCGCCCTGCTGTCCGGCGCGGGTTTCAAAGTGTTGGCTGATACGACGGATTATTCTCAAATCCCGGGTATGCCGAAAATCGAATTGATGACCGGCAACGATCGCTGGGGATGTGAAGTCCTACTCTGCTTAGCCAATCCTAACGGACCTCGTGCTGTTTCTGAGTGCCGTCCTCCGATTGACAAGCTGTTTGACTGCCTTTCTTGGCGTCACCCATGCAAGTTTCCGTCCTGCCCGATGGCCGGAGACGGCAACTATGCAAAGCAGCTGTCTGACGGATTCGATCCCTGCATCCTTCAAGGGATGGAAGACGCTCCTCAAGGTTGGATTGTTGAAGGAAACATTAACGACAACAATCAGTTCAAAACTGACCGTCGGAAAAACAAACTACTTAGAAAAAATAATGCCAGCTACAACTGGGGCGGTGAGCATTACTTCAAGGCAACCGAGGACTCTCCCGGACATTGGGGTGGGACTAAGGCGTGCGTAAGAGGATACCAAGGCACGGCCTATGAAAGTTACACCTGTTATGACAGCTCGGGAGACAGCAGCAGTTCTTCCGTTTGCTACCGCCCTGTCCGCGTCTATGAACAGGTGAAATGGCAACAGTATCAGTCCAGACGAGCCATTGATGTATTCATCAACGGCAAAAATTGGACAAGGGTGCATTGGTAAAGATCAAAGGTTCATCATGGTTGAAATAACTGCCTCTGACATTTATTGGATCGGCGCGATGGACAAGATCTCCCTTGGTCTTATTTTTCTAGCATGTCTCTCCGCTCTATTAATCTTTGTGCCATCCAGATCTACTCCGGAGCCATGGCTTTATTCGGAGCCCTTCTTGGCATAGCTTGTACTACCGCCTTCATATTTATTCCAAGTTCTCAGACTATGGCAGCAATGAAGGTCCTTCCGGCAATCGTCAACAATCAGCGAATACAGGGGATCTCAGAGAGCACTGTGAAACTAACAGAACAGTTTCTGAAAGAGAATCTGGAAACATTGAAAAGCAAAGAAAAATCGGGAGATAAAAAATGAGAATCAATAATGTGGAATACCCGAATGTTTCCATCCGCGTCGTTGAATCCAGACGTATTGTCGGTCTTACCGGACCGAAAGCAGTCCATCGGTATGAAGCAAGTGTCAAAAGAGGCGCAGTAACCCAAAAAAGGGCTTCTGAAAACATAGCCGAACTTCAGGACTGGATTCTTTTGAAGGTCGGAGGCCGATTGCGGTCAGCGTAACAGTTAATGCCCGGAAGCAGACGGCCTGATTGACAGGCGCGGTTGCATCCTTGGCGGGACAATGCAGCCTCCGGGCACCAATTATTCTAATCGTCCCGCCCCGTTGAAAGAACGGTGACAGTTGATCTTTCGGTTCATAACAGTCTGCACAGAAAGTCCCGCCAGATTTTTTGAAATAAGAGTTATGAACAACAGACAAATCTCAAGGTTCGGACTTTCCTTCTTCAAGGAAGGTTCGGCTTTTTGCACCCTTTTTCCTCCTCAGTTTTTTTAGGAATGGGCTTCCTTCCCAAGCCCTTTCCTAAATCAACTTCATTCCTTAAGGAGGAAAAAATGGCAGAAGCAATTCACTTTCAACGTGTGACTATCCATCTCAAGAACGGAACAAATCTAGTTCTTGACCTTAAACCCGAAGATCATCAAACGGTCGATTCGCAGATAACCGCTTTGCAAGATGTCTTGGCCGATCCCGAATCCCAAGAGAAAGTTTTCCAGTTCCGGGGAATTCGCGGCGACAGTTGGATTCGCATCAAAGAAATCGTCGCTTTTGATGCCGTCCCCCTCATTTTTACGCCGGCTGAAAGAGAAAAAGCTAAGGCCGAATAAAAAGCACATCCCCGAGGAGGAGATATATGAACAAAATCTTTAAAAAAATTTGGAACAAACGGCGGGGATGCTTCGTCGCCGTTTCCGAAGCGATGTCTTCTGTTTGTCAGGGCAAAACAAAAGCTGTTCTTGCAGCTTCGCTCCTGCTGGTTGCCCAAGTACCTGCATTTGCACTGGTGACTATCAACGGGGACGTAGTAGGAAAAGACCCACAATTCCAATTCCAAGGCCGGGGTCCTGCACTGGCCGATAGTCATACCATAAATGGAAATTTAACTTGGAACTTAGGGCGAGAAGGGGATTTCAGAAGATCTTTCCTTTGTGTTTCTATTGGGGCAGGCTACTTCAGCTCTCTCAGTAACACATTGATTGTGAACGGAAATTTCAATATCAATAACAATTCATGGGTACACATCGCTCATAACGGTGACGAAGGGGGAAATATCTATAGTGCCCTGAATATTTCCAAAGATCTAAATATTTCGAGTGACTCCGAGCTTTCTCTAATCAGTAATGGGGGAAGCGGTAACGACCCAACAATTCACGCAAGTCTTAATGTCGGAGGAACCGTTTACAACTCAGGACGCCTTATTTCCTACGGTGGGACTCAAGCGGGAAGAACATACGGATCGTTCTCAATCAACAACCTAGTAAACAACGGTACATTTGTTTTTGACTCTCCGAACGCCTTAAACGGTACTTTTAATAATATTACGCAAGCCGGTGGCTACTTTCAGCAAGGTGGAACAAATGACTTCCACATTAACGGTACTCTGACAGTCAGCGGAGGAACGGTTGGAAATAATGATGCAATTGTTGTAGGGGCCGATCAAGGTAAGTTTTCCGTCGGTCAAGGTTTGAACTTGGCTGGAGGTGCCGTTGGGAATTTATCTGTCCTCACTCATGTCGGCGGATCAGTTATGGTTTCGGCCGGTTCTTATGGGATCGGGACACTGAATAAGTCCAATGGCACGCTTACAAACAAATCCACACTCACAGTAAGCAACTTTAATCAGTCCAACGGAACGACGACCAACAGCGGAAACTTGACCATTGGAAACGCTAACTTGGGCGGTACTCTGAACAGCACAGGTACTCTCAATCTGACAGGAAACGTCGTTACTCGCGGCAACTTGACCAGTACTGGTAACCTGAATAATCGGGGCAATTGGACAGAAACCAATCGTTATACAATTGCAGCCAACCTTAACAATTCCGGTAGCGTTAATTTTCAGAACGGATTCGAGTTCAGCAATGGACGCTTAACCTCCTCAGGTACTGTCCAAACGAATAATGTCTTTGACGTTTTCGACAGCATTGGAGAAACTGGACAGCAGGACCTCAATTATGTCGGGCTTGGTTCTTCCGTTCCGCAGGAAGTTAAAAAAAGTCTTACAGACTTTTTCCTGAAATATTTACCTGGCAAGCTTGCCCAGAACTTAATCAGTCACGCCTCGTTTACGGGTGGAAAAGTGGTTGTCACCGGAGTGGAACTCACTCAAACAC
>ERZ772858.3318-NODE-3318-length-9978-cov-3.313010_pt1 | contig 9978 bp, 10 predicted proteins | sample MGYA00512136_ERZ772858 | MGnify/ENA primary metagenome ERZ772858 (study PRJEB29015, sample SAMEA2737726) | human gut metagenome | biome: human gut; feature: human-associated habitat; material: faeces | place: China | collected 2012 ...
TCGGCCTGTTTCAGAAGGCGTTCTTCCGGTACGCTGCGGAATTTGCCACGAAGGGAAGGGATAATGCAGTAAGTACAGTGCTTATCGCATCCTTCTGCTATCTTAAGGTACTCAAAATACCCAGGTGTAGTAATAATTCTCTTTTCTTTAACAATAGGAAGTCTGTTGGCATCATCAACGACATTAAAGCCCTTACCTTCAAGCACTGAAGTAACAACCTCCGCAATCTTGTCATAAGAAGTTGTTCCTAAAAATGCATCAACTTCTGGAATTTCCTTAATAATCTCATCCTTATATCTGTGAGCAAGACACCCTGTAACAATAAGTGCCTTACACACAGCATCTTCCTTGTGCTGTGCCATCTCAAGTATCGTGTTGATACTCTCCTGCTTGGCATCTCCAATAAAACAGCATGTATTGACAACAATAACATCTGCCTGTGTTTCATCATCTGTAAACTCAAAGCCCTTATCGTTAAGGATTCCAAGCATATTCTCTGTATCTACAAGGTTTTTATCACAACCTAAAGATGCAAACATAATCTTCATATACTGCATTACCTCCTGCATAGTACTCCTCATTGTAACACATTTTTTGCAAATGTAAACATATCCCTTACATAATCTGACCATATAAAACATTATCAAACTGGCACTTTTAATAAGCCCTGAATTGTACTATTCTTTGCTGAAAATATGAATCAAAGGAGAAAAAGATAATTATGAAAGACAAAAAAACAGGTTTAATCCAGACATTAATTGGTGCTATTATTCTTGTTATCGGTATTGTGTTATGTGTCAACACATACATAGTAAAAGGTAATAAAGCATACGCATTTTCACTTCTTGTAACAATCCTTGGCATTGTTATTCTTATTGCCGGATTATACAGAACATTTTCAAAGAAAGAGAGAAAGCCTGTAGACGCAAAGGTTATTGCACAGGCTGCTTTGTGTGCCGCACTCTGCTATGTTGGTGCAACATTTATAAAGATAGACATTCCTGTTGGAACAGAAAGAACCATGTTCCACTTTGGTAATGTATTCTGCGTTCTTGCAGCTTTACTTATCGGTGGCGAATGGGGTGGTCTTGCCGGAGCAATCGGCATGACAATAAGTGATTTGTCAACAGCCTATGTAACAAGCGCTCCTAAGACATTTATTCTTAAATTATGCATCGGTCTTATCGTTGGTTTTGTAGCACATAAGCTCTTCCACCTTTCTAAGGAACATTCTGCAAAATATATTACTGTTGCTACTGTTGTATCAAGCATATGCGGTATGGCATTCAATATTGTTGCTGACCCTGTAGTCGGATATTTCTATAAGACATACCTTCTTGGTGTGCCTCAGGACCTTGCCAAAACACTTGCTAAAATAGGTGCGATAACCACATCTGTTAATGCAGTTATCGCCGTTATAGTTGCTTCAATCATATATCTTGCATTAAGACCAGCTATGAAAAAGCTGAATATGTTGAGAGATTTATAAAATATTTTTCGCCGCTTTGCTTTTCCTGCAGGGCGGTGGTTTTTATTGTGCTGGCAGTATCAATTCTTGCCATACTTTCAAGAACAATATCTATATCTGTTCCATTTTCAATAACTACAGGCTCATGAGTTACGCAGTCTGCCGCATTACATATTATAGAAACATATTCTTCTTCTGCCATAAGGCTTTTATATATGGAACAGACTGCTGTTATCATCTTCTCTGCAATAAAGTTGCAATCTGTCACATACCTGTCAGGAAATTCACATATAAGCTGTACATAACGCATTCTCCTGTCCTCATATACGCTGCTCATCATTCTTCCCATTGAAGCCGTTGCATTCCAGTTTATTTTAGAAAATGTATCATTATTATCATAATCACGCACACCCATAAAATAATACTGATTTTCTAAAATACGAGCATCTGTGCAGTTTTCTCCCGCAATCACATCAACCGGGAGTTCATCTATACTTATATCATCAACCTTTGGAAAAACCGTTGTCCGCGCCTTACATTCACTTACTATACGGTATTCGTTCTTAAGAAAAAGTCCTTTGGAAATAATTCTTATATTCTTAATTTCATAAAATCCCCTCGTCAAATCTGTAATGGGATGCTTTCTTACAACTTTCTGTTTCCCTCTAAGTGAAATTCTTTCCTTCCTGTATCGTAACACTCTGCCATTGCGCCATATTTCATATGTAATAATCAGAACTGGCAGATATATTCTGCTTTTATTACCGGCTTCAATTATCATTGTAACCGGCTCTCCATATTTCATATATTCTTTTTCAAATGTGATATCAGTGTATACATTTTTATACCAATTTCTTTCATACAAAGCCTCTGCTGCCATGTACAAGCCCAAAACAATAAAACTTGCGATAATTAATTCCATACAATATTATTAATCACCTCTTCACTGCTAAGCTGTCCTGTAAGATTCTTTGGTTTCAATTTAATCCTGTGTGCAAGTACCGGAACTGCTATATTTTTCACATCATCAATACTGCATGAAGTTTTCCCGTTAATATATGCATTTGCTTTGGCAGCAGACAATAATGCAAGCGTTGCCCTCGGACTTGCCCCGATTGCTATATTGCTGTTATTTCTTGTTTCATTAACAAGCTTCACTATATATCTTCTTACTTCATCATCTGCCGTAACCAGACCTGCCTAGTTAATCATGCGGATAATATCCTGCCTTGCGCACACAGGTTCAAGCTCATCTAACGGGTCACTATTATAATATTTATTAATAATCTCCATTTCATCATCAGGTGACGGATAACCCATATTAATCTTTAACATAAATCTGTCAAGCTGTGCCTCTGGAAGCACATAAGTTCCGGCAGTTTCTATCTGGTTCTGCGTTGCAACAACCATAAATGGTTTCTCTAACCCGAAGGAATTGCCGTCAATCGTAATCTGCCCCTACTCCATACATTCAAGCAGTGCCGACTGCGCCTTAGGTGTTGCACGGTTTATCTCATCTGCAAGAACAATGTTTGAAAAAATCGGACCTTTTCTGATTCTAAAATCCGCCTCTTTAGAATTATAAAATCTGAGTCCTGTAATATCAGCAGGCAGCATATCAGCGGTAAACTGTATTCTTGAGAAGTCCATCCCCATGCTCATTGCAAATGCTTTGGATAATTTAGTCTTTCCTGTTCCGGGAACATCTTCCACCAGAATATGTCCCTGTGCCAGCAGTGCCGTCAGATAATAATCAATCACATTTTCCTTGCCGACAATAACCTTTGCTATATTTTGACGGATTCTTTCAATTATTTCATTATTCATTACTGCCTCCCCTCCTGCCTTCTCTTGTGTTGTTTCAGGCTGTCCGTAAGCCTCTTCCTCATTATCAGCCTGTATTATATCTTCGTATGAATCATGTTCAAGAATATAACTTCCTTTAAGTGCAAACAGCCGCTTCTTAATGCTTTCAATTCCAATAATTACTGCCAGCACAACAATTACCACTGCCGCTATATATTTTGCATATTTATTAAAATGTATCTTCTCCCTGCCTGTCTCCTTCGAAACAATTACAACTTCTTCATCTCCGATAACATTATCCGATGCTTCATAATGAACAGTTTTCTTTTCCTCATCAACCGAATCGTCTATTATTTCATAATCTTCGATTAATGTGTCATGTATGCCAGTATTACTGTTTCTTATATAAGTTCTAAGATTCCCCGTAACATTCATCAGTGGTACAAGTATAATCATCAGAATTACAAATGTAGTTACACATATACCGTCTTTAACAAGTGATACTGTTAAATCCGCCTGCCTGTATGGAAAGCCGTCATCGTATTCATCCGAAAAAAGAAGCCTGCACAGCCTGTCCTCAAAATGGTAATTAATAAACAAGACAAATATAACAACAGATAATGCAAGCCACATAATCCGTACACTGTTAAGCCCCTGCCATGATGAATATATATACATAACCGCAGGAACAGCAATTATAACCGCTGGAATATGTTCGCCATCAATGTCCGATTTCTTCAATCTTCTATCTGTAATATATACAGCAAATGCAAAACAGATTGCTGATGATACATATATATTTCTGTTAAAAGAATCTGACACAAAAAAGCTTAATATTCCAATAATGCACATACTATATACAATAATTTCCATAAACTGCATCAGCAGTACTGATACATTAGATTTGATCATTTTTCTTGTCATTTTCAGAAATACAATAAGCGGGATATACAATACATTTATATAGGAAATACGCAATAATGTATTTCCATTCCAGATAAGTTGTCCTACTCCTGTGGCTATCACATAAAAGCTAATTATCTCCAGCAAAAGATCTGTCCAGTCTCTTCTCCTCAATGCCAATGCGTATCACTCTCCTTAACCAGAACGCACAATATATAAGAACAACAATCGTATAAACAATATATCTTATTATATTTTCCGGCACTCTCAGTGACTTAATACTCTCGCCCTTTTGCGGCAGATAATATATATCAACTGATTGTCCGCGCTTTAATTCATATTTACCGGATATATCGCCATTAACGGAAGCCACAATCTCTGCCGGCTCAAAGCCTTTCTGCATAAGTGTATCAACATACGAATCATTAACCGTAATGTTCAGCCTGCTTATCTCTGCATAATCTTTCCTCGAATACATATAAAACAGGCTTACTTCACCGTATGTCTTGGCATAAATCATCACCGTGTCATCAGCATTTTCACTGTGCCATATAACAGAAGCGTACCCGTCATAGCTGTTAAGTCCTGTCTTTTCATCTGTACGCCTGCAGTATTCTGATTCATCTACATAATCAAGCGTGAATTTCTGCCCCGCATTTTTCAGGTAAATATTACCTGCTATACGTAATACCAAAACCGCCGTCATAACAATTCCAAGTACAAGCATTACAAACAACAATATAAGCTTTCTCATATTCTCATGTTTTAACATCTGCCTGTCATACATGCAATCATTAACATCTGCTCCCGCCATTGTATCTATAGCTTCATTGTTCATTATCCGTTCTTTATAAATGTTGTCTATATGCTGTGCATCCTTTTTATATGAGCCATTTGATGGCACATTTATCTTATCCAGTGCCGCAACGTACATTTCTTTATTAAACTTCACTCTTCTTCGCATTTTCCGCTCCACCTCCTGTTACCGTTCAGATAAGATTCGTCCCATCTTTTTTCTACCTCTGCTAAGTCGCATATATACTGATGTTTCTTTCAATTTAGTCATAATTGATATTTCCTTTACAGAATAACCTTCATAATAATACATCTGCATAATCAGTCGGGTGTCATCATCAAGCTGCATGAGTGCGTCCATAACAGCATTGTCCTGACTTATCTCCCGCGATTCCGTATTATCTGCAAGTATCTGCGACCATGAATCATCATCAACCGTAACATTATGCCTCTGCCACGCACTTGTCTTAAAAGATTTGCACGCATTAATCGTAACCGCCACAAACCAGTTCTTCTCATGCTCGCAATTCTTAAAATGCGGTCTGTACTTAAGGTATCTTAACAAGACCTCCTGATACACATCATCCGCATCAAACCTGTTCTTCATATAGACAAATGCTATCTTATAAATGCTTTTCCCATTCCGCTCAATTATCTTTTCAAAGCCTTTATCCTCTGCCAATTTCGTCCTGTCCCTTTCAATTAATTTAGAAGCCTCTACATATAATACTTTATAAAATGCATTTATTTAACAGAATAATAAAAAACTCTGCAACTGGTTCTTTATTCCAGTTGCAGAGCTGTTATTCCGCTAATTCTTAACGAAGAACTGTTGCAAGCATATAAATTCCTTACTCTGTAAATGCGTATGGTAAATATCTGCGTCCGCCTTCCTGACAAAATATATTATATCCCCCCCTTTGAACGCTTGAAGAGCATTTTTACCCCGTAAAAGTATGAACGTTTCAATATTCTCAGTATGTGCAAATGTTTTCGATTATTCGGATTGACAAACATCATTTCTTATTGTACCATAGCATCATAAAAAGAAATGGGTTTTCACCGGGTAGGGATTATTCCTGACAGGACTTGCTCGTTTCTTTTTTTATTTCCAAGACATCATACAAGTACATTTTTCCTGAAGATGCATGTCTAATTAATAGTCTCGCACTGAATACATTGTATCGCTCAACATCTCCATTTTCATCATATACTGGCAATGCAAATCTTGTGTCATAACGGTACCATCCATTTTTTGCATGTCTGCTGTGCTTATTTTTCTTATTGTCTTCAAAGGTCTTTGATGTTGCGATTTCTATCATCTCCGGGATAGCCTGCACAGCATTGGCTTTCGCTTTAGCAATAGTTCCCTTTATATGTTTTGTGTAATTTGAGCCAGAATATTCATCAGGAAGATCTGTACCGATATAAATAATATCTTCTGTTTCAGCTATTCGATAAATGTCTCCCACATACTGCCTAAGATATTTTTCAACATCACTCCACTCTACAGAACGTTTTCCTTTAAATGCAATATCGTTAATCATAACAATATTGTTGCCGTCAGCATCCTGAATAACTGAAACATTTCGCTTAATATTTTTTGACTCATTTTCCTGATTGATTTCTCTGCAAATTTCAATCAATTCAAAATATCTTAGTAATCTTCTTTTTGTTTCTAAATCTGAGTTCTTAAATAATTCAATAATATGTTGACCATCAGACACAAAGTCTGTTTCGATTGATTGCTCTACTACTTTCTCATCACAAAGCAAATCCACAAGTGACATATCTAGAGCCTTGCAAATAGAAACCAACTTATCTGCCTGTGGATTAATCTTTTTCTTACGCCAGTCGCTGATTGTACTGGTAGCAATACCAGTTCTTCGTGATAATTCAATTTGGCTCATATGTAATTCTTCTAGTCTAGCAAAGATTTTTTCATATATGTTCATACTATAATACCCTTTTATATTTTCCGTATTCTCGGATATCATATCATAGAACTATAATCGAATCAAGAGATTCCAATCCAAATTCCAAAACCATGTGGCAATGGTCGGAAACCTCATAACAAAGCAGATGCGAAAACAGTAATTAATGCATCATATACACCATGTCCAATGATCAAGGATAAAGTAGAACTATTTTTAATCTGCAAAAGGCGGCTGCGAATTTTTTCCACCTTGAAATTATGGGTTCTATATACATTTTTTCCTGCTAAAAACACAGGTACATATTCGCAGTAAAAGCCCTGAAGCCCACTTAAACTGTGACTTTACGCGATAGCAAGCAGATATTTTCCACATGCTCCGTATGAGGAAACAAATCAAATGGCTGACATGCCATAACCTTATATCCACCCTTAACCAGCACCTTTATATCCCTTGCCTGTGTATCAGGTCCGCATGAAATGTACACAATCCTGTCTGGCTTAATCTTAAGAAGAGAATTAAGAAATTCCGGTGTGCTTCCGCTTCTTGGCGGATCCATGATAACAACATCTGCCTTTGCATTTTTCGCATACTCAACAAGGAAATCTCCTGCATCAGCATTAACAAATGTGACATTCTTTATATTGTTAATTGAAGCATTTATCTTAGCATCTGATACAGCTTCTGAATTAAGCTCAACTCCTATAACTTTGCCAGCCTTTTTTGAGGCGACTATTCCAATAGTACCAATTCCGCAATATGCATCAATTACAGTGTCATTTTTTGATATATCAGCAAGCTGGATTGCCTTTTTGTACAGCTTTTCAGTCTGCTGGTGGTTAATCTGATAGAATGATGTCGGGCTTATTCTGAATCTGCAGCCACACAACACATCCTCGATATAACCTTTTCCCTTAAGAACAATATTTCTCTTTCCAAGCACCATGCTTGTGCGCCTGTCATTAATATTCTGCACAATTGTAGTAATTTCCGGATGCTTCTCACATAATGCCTTAAGAAAATTGTTCTTTGATGGAAATGCGACTCCTGCTGTAACAATAACAAGCATAATCTCCTTTGTCGAAAATCCTTTTCTTAAAAGAATGTGTCGGATCATTCCCTTTCCCGCATCTTCGTCATATGGCTGATATTTAAATGAAACTATTAGTCCTTTAATATCCTTAATAATGTCTGTACACTGTGAATCTTCAATCATACAGTCCGATGTATCAACTATTCTGTGGCTGTTTTCCTCGTAGGTTCCTGCTATTACATTTCTGGAATCATCAAGTCCCACAACTGCATGAACTTTATTGCGGTAATGTATTGGTCTGTACATTCCTACAATATCATCAACTTTTACATATTCTCCAAAAAGTTCTTCAATGTACTTTTGCTTAACTGCAAGCTCATTGTCGTATTTCATTCCGGCATAATCACAACCGCCGCATTTTTCTGAAAATGTACAGTGAATCCGTCTTTCTTTCTCATCATATCTATTCGTCATAAAATTTCAAACTCCTCATTTTTTCTCGTAGCTCATACTCTAGAACTTCGTTCTGTCGTTGTCGCGGTGCTCCTCGAATGCAAGCGATAATCACACAATACATGCAAGCATGATTGTGTGATTCCCGCTTGTATTCTCATCGCTACTCGCACAAAAGGGCAACCGCCCATACAAGCAGTTGCCCTTAACATCAGTCTTTGTTAATTATAATGAAGTATTCTCGTCTGTACTTCCAAGAATCTTAACCTTACCTTCGTAGAATTCTTTAACTGCGATTGATAATGGCTTGTCTTTCTCTGAACATCTTACAAGAGGAGTTCCAACCTGAAGCTTTCTCTCATCTTCCTTAGAGATTCTCTTCTCCTCAACCTTATCCTTGTCCTTTTCTTTCTCTTTTTCCTTGTTGCTTGCTTCAATTCTTGCCTTGGCAATCTTCTCCTCAACGCTTCTTGCATCGATGATTTCCTTAGCTCTGTTAGCAGTTGCCTTAACAATTGAATATCTGCTCTGTACTAAAGGCTGCTCGCCCTCTTCAACCTCACTGTTAATTACAGCCATTAATTCAGTATACGATGGATGTATCATTATATTATTCTCCTTTCGAATAAACCTTTAATTCTTCTTTAATATTATTAATCAGTCCAAGATTATACTTAGCTTTCATCTTCTCAGATAACACAATATCATGAATACGGCCGACACATAAATCAACTTCATCATTGATAACTATGTAATCATAATCCTCAACACCTTCTGCTTCCTCTGCTGCTCTTGAAAGACGGGCTTTGATTGTCGCCTCATCTTCTGTTCCTCTGCCACGGAGTCTGTTCTCAAGTTCTGCCGCTGACGGTGGTGTTATAAACATAAGCACTGCATCCGGGAACATTCTCTTGATATTCATGGCACCCTGTATCTCAATCTCAAGAATAACATTGTTGCCCTTATCAAGCTGTTCTTCAACATATGCCTTAGGTGTTCCGTAATAATTGCCAACATACTGTGCATGCTCTATTAAAGCATCTTCAGCAATCATCTTCTCGAATTCTTCTACAGTCTTAAAGAAATATTCTCTTCCATCAGCTTCGCCTTCTCTTGGCTTTCTTGTTGTAGCTGATATAGAAAGTGAATACTCATCATGAAGTTCTAAAAGTCGCTTCATAACAGTTCCTTTTCCTGCACCAGAAAATCCTGAAATAACTAATAATAGTCCTTTGCTCATATAATTACCTCATTCTGCACATAAAGTGCACAAGTTATTATACCTAACAAGCCCGAAACAATCAAGTAAATTTAATCAAAACCCATTAAAAATATATTGAAAGCCTACTCAATGTTCTGAATCTGCTCTCTTACCTTCTCAATCTCAGTCTTTAAGTCAATAGCCGCATTAGATATCTCAATGTCATTAGCCTTAGAAAGAGTTGTGTTAGCCTCTCTGTTCATCTCCTGCGCAATGAAATCTAACTTGCGTCCGATGCTGCCACCAGCCTCCAAAGCATCTTTCGTTGCTTTGATATGGCTTCTCAGGCGGACAGTCTCCTCATCCACACAGATCTTATCTGCAA
>ERZ772858.3322-NODE-3322-length-9973-cov-3.578040_pt1 | contig 9973 bp, 7 predicted proteins | sample MGYA00512136_ERZ772858 | MGnify/ENA primary metagenome ERZ772858 (study PRJEB29015, sample SAMEA2737726) | human gut metagenome | biome: human gut; feature: human-associated habitat; material: faeces | place: China | collected 2012 ...
TACGAATATCTGTATGAACTGATTAAGGAAGATATAGCTGACGGGAAGCTTAAGGCTGATGAGAAGCTGCCATCAAAGCGAGGGCTTTCACAGCATTTGCAGATAAGTGTCAAGACGGTGGAGAACGCATATGAGCAGCTTCTTCTGGAAGGTTATATCCGATCTGAGGAAAAAAGAGGGTATTATGTTAATAAGATTGCCGTGGTTATAGGTGGTGCACCAGGGTATGCTGCTCCTGTGAAAAGATTCCAGGAGGAGACTTATCTTGCTGATTTGACGGCAAATAATATCCGGTATGATAGATTTCCATTTGCTACATGGGCAAAGGTTATGAGGGAAACCCTGACCGATTATAACACTTCTCTTCTTAAGACTGTACCTTTTAACGGTGTGCTGCAGCTTCGTGAAGCAATTGCAGACCATCTTAACAGATACCGTGGAATGCAGGTTTCAGCAGACCATATTATTATAGGGGCCGGAACGGAATATCTGTATAACAGGTTGTTACAACTCTTAGGTCCAGATGTGAAGTTTGGTGTTGAGAATCCCGGATACCGTAAGATTACCAAGATATATGATGAAAATGGTGTGGACTGGGATTATGTTAATATTGATGATAAGGGTATGAAAGTCGATGAACTTAGAATGAAAGACATAAATGTAGCACATGTAAGTCCTGAACATCATTTTCCAATTGGCCTTGTTATGCCGGTTGCAAGAAGACAGGAACTGCTTAATTGGGCGGCGGAGGAGCCAGGCAGATATATAATAGAGGATGATTTTGACTGTGAATTCCGTATGCAGGGCAAACCAATTCCGTCCATTCAGTCGAGAGACAGAAGTCACAGGGTAATATACATGAATACATTTTCAAAGACAATGGTTCCTTCGCTTAGAATAGGATATATGGTGCTGCCAGAAAAGCTGATGGAAAAATACATCTCAACAATGAATTTTTATTCGTGTACGGTGTCGGGCTTTGAACAGTATGCGATGGCGGCATTTATTGAGAAGGGATACTTTGAGCGCCACATTAAGAGGCTTGTCAATGATTACAGGGGACGCCGTGAAAAGATTTGCAGGATGTTTCGTGAATCAAGGCTTAATGAAATCAGTACGATATATCAGGACGATGCGGGAACACATTTCCTGCTGCATGTGAAGACTTCCTTAAGTGATGTTGAGATTAAATGGGCAGTCAGGCAGAAGGGGATTCTGATTAACTGCCTTTCAGAGTATTGTTTCGCTGATGCGGATAAGTACCACGGAATACTTGTAATTCATTATTCGGATATGGACGAAGCAACTCTTAAGCTTGTAATTGCTGCTTTTGAGGAAATATTCCTGTAAAAAATGTGATGCAAAGCATGAATAGCATAATTAAATATATGAAAAAAGGAATCCCATAAGCAGAAAGGCAATACCTCCCTGCTCACAGGATTCCTTTTATTATAATATCTTAATCAGCCGATTCCGCCAAGAACAATTCCAAGTATAAGAACAAGGAAACATATAGGGCAGAAAATATATTTGCATATAGGATAGAATTTATCAGTTAATTTCTTATCGCGACCGGTATTAACCTGAGTTTCAACATATTTCTTACCACATACCCAGAAGAACATAATTCCGGCAAGACCTGCACCAAGTGGGCAGATGTAGATAGAAAGTATATCCATCCATCCAGAGACAATTCCCTGAATACATATTGAAACTACAAGTGCTATTACAGCGATTATGGCACAAGATGCCTTTCTTCCAAGATGAAGCTTTTCCTGAATAGTTGCAATAGGTGCTTCATACAGGTTGATTAAAGAAGAAAGTCCTGCCATAAATACAGCAACGAAGAATATAATTGCGACTATGTATCCGCCTGGCATTGATTTAAAAAGTGCCGGGAGGAAGATAAACATAAGTCCGGGACCACCCTGATTAAGCTGGGCACCGGTTGTTGCCATTGCAGGAATGATAACAAGAGCTGCGAGCAAGGCTGCTATAGTATCGAACAGAGCAACGCGTCCGGCAGCAGCAGGGATATCTTCATTATCTGAAAGATAAGAACCATATATAAGAGTACCATTACCAGCAACAGAAAGAGAGAAGAATGCCTGGCCAAGAGCGAATATCCATGTCTTAGGGTCAGCAAATGCCTTAGGGTCAACTCTGAAAATGTATTTGTAGCCTTCTATTGCACCAGGCTGGAAAGCAACATATATTCCAAGTACAGCAAAAAGAATAAAGAAAACAGGCATCATGATTTTATTGGCCTTTTCAATTCCGCGTCCGACACCGAACATAAGGATAATAATACCAATAACAAGAGCTACAATCTGCCATACATTATTACCAAATGCGCTTGCCATACTTCCAAATGAAGCAGCAAAGCCTTCTGTGTCAGCAGATGCAAGTGTCTTTCCTGTAAAAGCTCCAATCATGTACTTAAGAATCCAGCCCATTACAACAGTGTAACCAATTGCCATTGCAAGTGCGCCAAGTACTGGAATAAAGCCGATAGCCTCACCAAGCTTTCTCTTATTCTTAGTTTCGCATGCATATCCAAATGCATCAACAGGTCCTGACTTAGTAGCACGACCAAAACTCATTTCTCCGATAACACCAGTGAAACCAATAAGTGCAACGAATATGAAATATGGTATCAGGTATGATCCACCGCCATACATTGATACTCTTGTCGGGAACATCCAGATATTACCCATACCAACGGCAGAGCCAATACAGGCAAGGATGAATCCCCATTTGTTGTTAAAAGAATCTCGTTTGTTCATGAAACAAATCTCCCACATATATTTTGCCAGACAGCAATATATTTAATATACAGTATATTTGTGGATATGTAAAATAATTATCTGAAATTATATTTTATTATTAAATTATTCTTTGACAATACTATATTAATCGTGATATCATTTATCATTATATGCATAGTTATAATTTAACAATATATAGGCAGGTAGGCACATGACAATTAAAGAATGCTATGATGCGATGGGAGCAGATTATCAGAATACTTTGAATAGATTTCCAAATGAGGCTTTTATTAAAAAATTTGTATTGAAATTTTTAGATGACAACAGCTACGCCAATCTGAAAGAGGCTATAGCTGCTGGAAATGTAGAAGAAGCATTCAGGGCAGCACATACACTTAAGGGAGTATGCTTAAATCTTGGGTTTGATAATCTTTATAAGGCGAGTTCAGCTATTACAGAGATTTTTCGTGCAGGAGAACTTGCAGGAGCTAAGGAAGCATTTGAAGAAGTTGAGAAACAGTACAATATAACAGTGAATGCAATTAAGGCTATGTAGAGAATTATTAGCGGCGAATGCGGTTTGTTTAATATCAGGACGCACTTTTTTCACAGTTTTTACATGTGAAAAGGGTGCGTTTTTTGTCAATATATGTTACTATGTTGCTAGTTATAAATGTATTGAATTGGAGATGCATATGAAGACGAAAAAGTACGAATCAATTATGAATAAAGCAATGAAGGCAGCAATGAATTATGAAAATCCAGATGATCAGATTAATGAATTTATCAGATTTTTTGGAGAACATATCGGGTCTGAAAGAATATACATATTTGAAGATAATATTAGAAAAAAGGTTACTAATAATACTTATGAGTGGTGTGCGGATGGGATTGAGCCTCAGATAGAGTTTCTTCAGAATGTAGATATGTCAATTATAGACTGGTGGTATACATCATTTAATGATGGAAGAAATATTAGTACTAAAGATATTGAGGAGATTAAGGATGAATATCCTGCAGCATATGAACTGCTCAAAGTTCAGAATGTAAAGAGCCTGGCAGTAAGTCCATTCAGATATAAGGACGAGATATATGGCTTCTTTGGTGTTGACAATCCACCAGAAAGTGAGATGGACGAGATTTCGCGCTTTCTTGATATGATAGGCACATTTTTAGTACTGCTATTAAAACAGAGAAATGTATTTAAAAAATCCAAGCGTGAGGCTATGTTCAGCGCATATTCAGCACTTGCCGGAATATATCTGTCAATGCATATTATCAATTTAAAGACAGGAAAATTTCATGAAATAAAGTCAACAGATTTCATAAGGGATAATATGATAAAAGGTGAGCATACTTTTGCAGAACAGATAAATAGTGTAATGAAGAGTCTTCCTTCCAGGAAGTATGTAGAAAGTGTACTTGAATTTGTTGATATATCAACACTTCCGGAGAGAATGAAGAACAAGACTACGATTGTTCATGAATTCCTTGGAAATTACTCTGGATGGTGTCGTGAAAGATTCATAAGGGTAGATGAGGATAGCAACGGAGAACTGTGGCATGTTGTATATGCCGTTGAAGTTATCGATGCAGAGAAACGTAAGGAGAACAGGCTTTTATATCTTTCAGAAACAGACCTTATGACGGGAATAAGAAATAGAGGAAGCGGAGAGAAAGCAATTACAGACCTTATTAAGGAAGGAACTAAGGGGCTTATGTGCCTTCTTGATTGTGATAAGTTCAAGAATGTTAACGATACATATGGACATGTTGTCGGGGATGCAGTAATTATAGCGGTTGCAAGAAGTCTTCAGAGTGTATGCAGGGAACATGATATATGCATGCGCCTGGGAGGTGATGAATTTGCAATGTTCATCCCGGGAATAACAGAAACTAAAGATGCTGAAAGCTTCACGATGAGAGTATTTGCAAAGCTTAAGGACATAAGAATTCCAGAGATGGGAGATGAGAAGATATATGTAAGCATGGGTGAAGCGTTTTATAAAGGGGAAAAGGATATTGATTTTGATGAACTGTACAGACGTGCCGACAGTGCCATGTATAAGAGCAAGAATAATACAGGCTACTGTGCGACACTTGAATGCGTAACTAAGACATTTTAATCAGTTGTATGCTTTAAGAAATTAATAAGTTTTTTGGCTGCAATGCTTTCGGTATGTCTTGATTCACGTATAAGAACAATATCTCTGTCAGGTGCGGATTCGTATAGATTTACAGGAAATATTTCACCACGCATTATATATTCAGAGGCAAGTTCCTCCGGATAGAAGCCAAGCCCTAAGTTTGCCTGAACCATTGCAAGAACCTGATCTGTAGTTGAAGCCTCCAGGTCAAGGTTAAGGTGAAGATTGTTGTCATAGAAGAATTTGGTGTAGTGGTCATGTGTACCGGTACCTTCTGCCAGACTTATGAAAGGATAATCCTGCAATTCTTCCAGATGAATTATTTTGTTATCCGGCTGACTGTATTTTGGACCTGCAATAAGTATATCATGGAATGAGCATAGGCTTTCAGATTTCATATCGCCAGTTAAATTAACAGGTGTGGTTACGACAGCAAAGTCTACCAGACCGGCTTTTAGAGCATTAACAGCCTGATTAGTAGAGTGGTTGGTAAGCTTTATCTTGACATCAGGAAAAAGTTCTGTGAATTTCTCAAGTTTTTTAAGAAGGAATATTCTAAGAGCAATCTCGCTTACTCCTATGCATATTGTACCACCGGACAGACTTTTGCTTTTGATAATGGCATTCTCAGCGTCTTCAAGCTGTTTCATTGCGATTGATACATGAGAATACAATGTATTTCCTTCAGGTGTAAGAGTGATGCCTTTGTGAGAACGGTTAAGCAGTTTGCAGTCAAGTTCACTTTCTAATATATTCATGCAGCGGGTTATGTTAGGCTGGTTATTGTCGAGCATGCGGGCTGCTTTTGAAAAACTCTTATATTTTGCAACATAGTAAAATATTCTGTAATAATCTAAGGTCATAGTAATTCTCCAATATATAATTATGATATAAGTGACATATTAAATATACATTTTACATATCGAAAATGCAATACTATAATATAGAAAAAGATGAAAGAAGGCATCGGTATGTTATTTAAGAAAAAGACATTAGATGAAAAAATGGAGAAACATGTAAAGCACCATGACTGGTATGCTATACAGGAAGTAATTACAGGAAGTAAAGAAGAAAAGATTGCAGCAGCTAAGGCTCTTGGTGCAAGTGATGATCAGACCAGTGTGGACTTGCTGTTAAGATTTATTGATGATACAGATGATGATGTTGTATTTGCAGCATGTGAGTCGTTAAGAAAAGTTGGTTCTGAGCATGATACAGCGGATTTACTTGAGCGTATGGGAAAGATTCCAGAAGAGAGAAAAGCTATAAGAGAGGAATTAAGCAAGACAGTCCAGGAACTTCATCACAGACCATAAAACTCATATTTTATCGTTTTTTACATAATGAAAAAGCATTGAAAAAATAATGGGTACAAATCAAGAAATCACTTGATTTGTACCCGTTTTTGATATTAAATAGGAAGTGGTTGCATAGTTGTTAGACGGTGTAATGAAGGATGTTAATTGCGGAGGTTGGATATGTCTGGTAAATCAGAAAACATAATAGAGCTTAAACATATCAGTAAGGTATATAGTGATAATGGATTTAAGGCGGTTGATGACTTTAATCTTGAAGTAAAGCGTGGGGAATTCGTAACATTTTTAGGACCATCAGGATGTGGAAAGACAACCACACTAAGAATGATAGCAGGATTCGAACTTCCGACAGACGGACAGATACTTCTTAACGGAGAGGATATATCACAGCTTCCAGCTAACAAAAGACCGATTAATACAGTGTTTCAGCGTTATGCGCTGTTTCCACATATGAATATATATGAAAATATTGCATTTGGACTTAAGTTAAAGAAGCTTCCTAAAGAAGAAATAAGAAAAAAGGTTAAGCATGTTCTTGATATGGTTGACCTTGAAGGATTTGAGGACAGAAAGATATCTACGTTGTCAGGCGGACAGCAGCAAAGAATTGCAATTGCAAGAGCACTTGTCAATGAGCCAGAAATTCTTATGCTTGATGAACCTCTGGGGGCACTTGATTTAAAGATGCGTAAGGAGATGCAGATTGAGCTTAAGAATATGCATGACCAGCTTGGAATTACATTTATATATGTAACACATGACCAGGAAGAGGCACTTACAATGTCTGATAAGATTGTTGTCTTATCAGAGGGTAAGATTCAGCAGATAGGAACTCCTGAGGATATATATAATGAGCCTAAGAATGCTTTTGTTGCTGACTTTATTGGAGAGAGCAATATTTTCAAAGGTATTATGACAGGACACATGAAAGTAAGATTCTGTGGCGGAGAGTTTGTCGGAATGGATGATGTTCCAGAGGGAACTTTAGTTGACGTTGTTATAAGACCGGAAGATGTAATTATTACAAAGCCGGAGGATGGAACTGTTGTTGGTGAGGTTACTTCAGTTATATTCAAGGGAATGCATTACGAGGTTGCTGTTGAATCCGGAAAGTATGAGATGATAATAAGAACTACCAGGTGTTATCATGTCGGTGATACAGTAGGAATGCAGCTTGAGCCTGATGGAATTCATGTAATGATTGCAGAGGACCATACCACAAGTTTTGTTACAACAATTAATGGAGATTATACGCTCGACTTTAATGGCAAGATAATAAGCTGTGATTTAACACAGGTTATTCCTAAGACTAAGATGTCAGATGGAGTGCTTGTTGATGAGAACGGTGAAAATGTAGATGTTTCAAAGTTCAGGGTTGTTGTTTCAATCCAGCCTGATGATATTGAAATGAGCGATGATGTAACAGCAGGTCTTGTATCAGGTAAGATTATTAACCTTATCTATAAGGGTGACCATTACAGTTATGTAATAAGAACTGAGTATGGTCATGACCTTATTGTAGATGATGAATATCTCTGGAATATGGATGATCAGGTTGGTCTTATCATGCCTGAAGAGAAGATGAAATTCCAGTTGAAGAAGTAGGGGGATAGAAATATGTCTTTTTCACGCAAATATCTTGGAATCCCTTATGGGCTGTTTCTTATATTATTTGTTGCAGCACCACTGCTTGTCCTTGTATATTATGCATTTACTAACGGACAGGGACAATTCAGCATGGTTAATCTGCAGAATTTTTTTACAGACCCTAATACACTTGGAACTCTGTGTTACAGTCTTGTACTTGCATTTGTTGCAACTGCAGTCTGTCTTATAATTGCTTATCCTGTAGCGTATATACTTTCACAGAGTAAGTTAAAGAGAAAAGCGGTAATACTTCTGCTTTTTGTTATGCCTATGTGGATTAATTTCACATTAAGAATTACCGCACTTAAAGAGATATTATCAATGATTGAGGGAAATCTTGCGTATTATCCGTTTATCAATACGGATGGAATCCAAGATCAATTTGATATTGCTTATAGCAGTTTAGACATAATTCGGCATGATTTTGTAGAGTTGATATTGAGGTATAAAATTCTGGATTTTTTGTTGGAAGATCCTTTTGTAGGTATAAAAACAGAATATCTTATATTGTCAGACAAATTTGATATAGCTTTAAAAGATCTGCTTCAGCGGACTGTGTTTTTGCAAGAAACTGAATTATATCAGAAAATAATCGCATTCTGTGGAAAATGGAATAAATATAATGGCTATATAGGGCTTAAAGTACAACCGAGCAATAATGGGCAATATGTCAGAATGAATCAAGTGCTGATGGAGGATTATGAAGAAATAGAAGCTATTGTTCAAAGAATGAAAAGTGAAATCTGCGAAATTTACGAATCAATAAGTCAATAAATGTAATGAAAAAAGGAAGATTTTTGACAAAATCTGTGATATACTAAAATACAGGTGTTTCAATCTATGATTGAAAAACGATGTTCCCTGGAGAGGGACAGAAATTAATACTACAATGATAAAGTAAGGAACAAAGAAAAGACATGTCACACAAAACTCTATTTTTACAGCAGTCCTACATCGACTGCACAAACCAGTACACCGCGCTTCTGGAAGCGCCGAATCTGCCGTTATGGGATTATGTAATTCTCACAGCATCCAATGAGGAGCAGGCTGCATCGTACCGTACACAGATTCAGTATCGTCTGGAGCACCATATGATTCCAGAGTCGACACACTATGCAGTTCTTCCGGATCCAGACGGAAAACGAGTAGGCAGCGGCGGCGCCACATTGAATGTTCTGCGCTACGTTCATGAAAATGCAGGCTCATTCGAGAATCAGCGGATTCTGGTAATCCATTCCGGCGGCGACAGCAAGCGTGTGCCGCAGTATTCTGCCTGCGGAAAGTTATTTTCACCGGTGCCACGTGTTCTGCCGAATGGAAAACGTTCTACTCTGTTTGATGAATTTATGATTTCCATGAGTGGTGTGGCCGCACGGATGAATGCTGGTATGTTGGTGTGTTCCGGCGATGTGCTGCTGCTGTTCAATCCGCTGCAGATTGATTTTTATGGCAAAGGTGCAGCGGCGCTTTCGATTAAAGAGCCGGCGGAGATCGGAAAAAATCACGGTGTTTACCGGGTTGACAGCGAAGGAAATGTAGGTGGTTTCCTGCACAAAAAAACAGTGGAGCAGCTGCAGAAACTGGGAGCTTCGGATGATCAGGGAAATGTAGATATCGATACAGGAGCGGTAATCTTCAACAGTGAGATGCTGCAGGCGCTGTACCAGCTGGTGGATACGAAAGAAAAATTTGCAGCTTATGTGAATGAGAGTACCAGGCTTTCCTTTTATGCTGATTTTCTCTACCCTCTGGCATCAGACTCTACGCTGGAGCAGTATTATAAAGAAACACCGGAAGGTGATTTTACGCCGGAACTGGAACAGTGCAGAACGGAGTTGTGGAGTGTATTGCATCCGTATCAGATGAAACTGATTCGAATGTCACCGGCTGCATTTATCCACTTTGGTACGACAAAAGAACTGCGTGAGCTTATGACAGAGCGGATGGATGAATTCTATTATCTGGGATGGACATCGAACATCAACACGAATCGGGAGGAAGCGGATTTTGCAGCTTCGAACAGTTACGTCAGCCCGAATGCAGAGATTGGAAAGGGAAGCTACCTGGAAGACTGTATGATTCGCAATAAGTCACA